>Ga0163162_10000882_pt1 | contig 27892 bp, 27 predicted proteins | sample S55metaG_FD_115310 | JGI IMG/M metagenome (GOLD analysis project Ga0163162, IMG submission 115310) | Switchgrass rhizosphere microbial communities from Kellogg Biological Station, Michigan, USA - S5-5 metaG | ecosystem: Host-associated > Plants > Roots > Rhizosphere > Soil | place: USA... | reverse complement strand
TGTAAGCGCCATTGCTCCTTAAAGGTGCCTTTGCCTGTGGTGTATTGCTGCCTGCCCCAGTTGATGCCCAACAATTGCAGGCGGTGCAGGAAAATGCTCCTGTCAAGGTCGGTATCTTTCCTGAGATCGAGTGTGTAATCTTTATAATCTGCTGTGGCGGGCAGCCTTAATTTTTTTTGTTGTTTTTCAATATCGAGCTGTAGCGGCGGTTTGGGGATTTCAACGGGCACCTCTCCTATCTGGTGACCGACTATCAGTTCATCCTGTACCAGTTTCAGCAAAATGCTTTCGCCATTACAAAGCACACTTAGCGTTGCCTCATTCAGCTCTTCCAAACCTACTTTAGGCAAGCCACGCAATGATGCCAGCGCGCCGGCCAGCCTTACCGCTTCAATGATATGCGCAACGGAGGTATCCATCTGCTGCTTGCGGAACAATTGCGCTACATTGGCCATCCACAAAGTACCATCATCATGCGGGTGGTTCCAGATATGGTTATACCAGCCCGGCGAGTTGATACCTGCACCATAGCCGCTATGAAAACTCAAGCGGCTGAATGTCCAGGGGATCCAGGTGCATTCCGTTTTTACTTTGGGAAGGCCTTTTAATATTTCATTATCATCCTTTTGTGATGATTTACCCTGCAACGCAGGTGCATGCCAGGCACCGCAGATCACCGCGATAGTATGAAACATTTCCTTTTCGGCCTGACGAATGGTGCGGCGCATATAGGCCTCGCGCATCAGTTCAAGCTTTTTATCTTTTTGGGGGAGGCTTTCACGGAGCGCCTGCATGGCCTCGGCTACGGCATCAAAAACATCTTCGTTATTATTTCGATATTCGAAAGTATGCTCCCACCATTTTTCATCGTCGGCAAAACCGGCGGCATCAGAAAGATAGCTTATCGGGCTTTTATATAGCTGCTCAAGGCTTTGGCCCTCGTTATTGATATGACCGGTATCCGGTTCGTCTTCCTGCTTAATCACCTTACGCTCTCTTTCAACCAGCATTTGATTACCTGCAGGCAGATCCATAAAACGTACATGGATGTTTTGCCTACGGGCATAAAGGATGGCCTGCCATTCGGGCGAGAAATCGGCAAATGGATAAAAAACCGAACGCTGAGGATCATCGGGCTGATAGCAAAGCAAGGCAACCGGCGGTTTCAGCCCTTCGTTGCTTACCCATTGCAGCATGGCATCGGCTTCCGGCGGACCTTCAACCAAAACAATATCAGGCTTAACCGTTTCCAGGAAAGCTTTCACATTGCGCGCCGAACCCGGCCCGTGGTGCCTTATGCCTAAAATATGTACTGCCATTGGCTTAAGGTTGTTTGATTATAGATCGCGGCAGGCACGGTAAATATCGGCCCAATCGGTACGGGGTTTTACCACAGTTTCCAGGTACTCCTGCCAAACCAGTTTATCTTGTACCGGATCTTTAATTACTGAACCAATGATCCCGGCTGCCAGATCTGCAGCTTTTAATTGCCCATCACCAAAATAGGCGGCCATGGATAAACCGCTATTCACTACCGAAATAGCTTCAGCAGTGCTTAAGGTACCCGATGGAACTTTGATCTTCGTTTTACCATCCAAAGTAACGCCTGCGCGGAGCTCGCGGAAAATGGTCACTATCCGGCGGATCTCCTGCAATGCAGGCGGCTCGGCAGGCAGTTCCATTACTTTTTCAAAGCTTTCTACACGACGGCGCACAATGTCTATTTCTTCATCTACAGAATCAGGTAGCGGCAGGATCACCGTATTGAAACGACGTTTTAGCGCACTCGATAACTCATTTACGCCTTTATCACGATTGTTTGCGGTCGCTATGATATTAAAGCCTTTAACGGCCTGCACTTCGATGTTAAGTTCGGGTACTGGCAAAGTTTTTTCGGATAGAATGGTGATCAAAGTATCCTGCACATCGGCACCGATGCGGGTAAGCTCTTCCAGCCTAACGATCTTGCCATCCTTCATGCCGCGCATTACAGGTGTTTCTACCAGTGCATCGGGCGATGGGCCCTGGGCGATCAAACGGGCATAATTCCAGCCGTAACGAACAGATTCTTCGCTGGTACCGGCCGTTCCCTGGATGATCATGGTCGAATCGCCACTTACAGCTGCCGCCAGATGCTCGCTTACCCAGCTTTTTGCTGTACCCGGCAAACCGTATAACAGCAAAGCCCTATCAGTGGTGAGTGTAGCTACCGCTATCTCTATTAACCGGCGGTTACCGATGTATTTTGGCGAGACCTCGAAACCATTTTTCAGCTTACCGCCAACCAGGTAGGTTACTACTGATTGCGGGGAAAGTACCCAATTGGTGGGACGCTTATCACCGTCCTGCTTTTTCAGTTCTTCCAGTTCGTGTGCAAATAGTTGCTCTGCATGCTGACGTAATATCTGTGACATGTTAAAGTTTTTATGCGTTAAAGGCTTTAAGCGTTTGCTGTTTTAAGCTGAGTAAATTAATTAAATGATTGCGGGTTTTATCCCAGGTTGGCTGTAGGTTGGCCTGTTGGGATGTTATATTTTCAATATGATTTAAAGCACCAACAGGGATAAGCCCGATGTACCTTGTAAAAAAGCCACGGTTATATTCATATGGCCAGTTAGCCATTTTAAGTAAAGCCGCAACGGCAAATTCTGTCCCCCATTCGTCATTGATCCGAATTGCGTAAGCAATTGTGTTTTGCGGATCATTGCTTAATGCTTTCAGTAGATATTTTTCCTGCTCCCTGGCGCTTAGCATCGCCACGAAATCTGGATAGAACATACTCTGGCCGAGGAAAAACGGCACCCAGTTTTTTTGCTCAAACTTTGCTACCGCGTTTGCTAAAGCCGGCACCATAGCAGGTGCATGTTTTTCAAAATATTCAACAACTTGCACAGGCGCTACTTCAAACTGTTTTTCCCAAAACGCCGGTGGTACACTACTGATGAGTTGATATATAACATAATTTTCATCCGTAACGGTACTTTTTGGCCCCGATAGCTTTTCGATACCCGATTTGTAAATACTTTCATCAACAACCGGAGGAAGCTTTACCTGGATGGAAGTTTTGGTAGTTAAGCCAAGCAAAGCCTTCTCTTTTTTTAGCGTCACGGACTGCCGCAACAGATCTTCATATTGTTTGATAACCGATGAACCGGGAATGCTTTTGAGCAGGGCGAAAGCTTCATCTTTAACCTTTTGTCCTTTTTCATTTAGCAAACTTTCCAGCCATGGCAGGTCATCGGCGTTGCTCTTTACCTTCATTGCCTTAAGCAATTCCAGTTTACCCGCGGCGTTTTCCTGCTCCCAGGTTTGTTGCAACCACTCCAGTGCTTTAGCGGGCTCATTTTGCCTTAAGCGTTTCAGTATTTCAGTGCGTTGTGCGGGAGTACCTGTTTGCCAGAGTTCCTCATCGGCCAAGGTGGTGAACCAGTTCCATGCGGGGTTCATTTTACCAAGCCATACGCCCCTGTTGCCACTGCATTCGATAACAACTGGTCGCAATGCAACATCCTTTTGCGCTTTTTCAAGCACTGCTGGTAAGGCTTCAGGTAACAATAAGCGTCCGGCTTTGCAGCATTGGTTTAACCAAAGCTGCAATAGTTGATCATTCTCTTCATCCAGTATCGTATTCAAAACACCAGCGGCTACCGCTGTGCAATAAGGTTTTGTTTCTTCAGCAGCCTTATTGACCGGCAGATCATTTTTTTGAAAAGGTACAAAGCCCGATTGCCTGTAATTGTAAATCACGGCCGCTTTTTGCAGGTACCGCTCCTCCTTATCTAATTCTGCAGCGGCATCTATCGCGTTAGCAATTATAGCAACCTCTTCGGGTAAGTCGGCAATGGCAGGTGCAGGTTTATCTGTCCCCAGCATGGCGGTGTTTATGATACTTTCCCAGGCCCTCATCAGATACTTTTATAATTATTTTGATACCACGCACCAAGCGGGCGGTATTCATTTTCTTTACCTATTACCGTCATAGTTACCGGATCGCCACCACTTATGGCTACCAGTTGCCAGATATTGGTATATGCAGCGGATATTTTGCAAAGGCAGCCTTCGCTATCCTGCAGCCACCATTGTTTTTGATAGTAAACAGGCGTTAGCGCCTCAACCAAAACAGGCATCTCACTCCGGAAAGGTAAACGACTATTTAATGCGGTTTCGTAACCGGCAACCTGCAGCCAGCCGGTAAATGTTTGTACATTGATGGTGTCGGTCTGCCTTATTATATTATAGTCCTTCACTATAGCACGGTAAGGTACAGTTGAAGGGAAATACACCAGCGTTGCATCCAGGTACATACCCGGCGAAAGGGCCAGCGGCGGAATCTGTCCTTTAACCGTAAATTGCAGCACCAGCGCGTAGCTATTGGTTTTTAAGCCGTAAAGCAAGTTTTGTTCAATAGTGAGCTGTTGTTCATCACGGCTTTCCTTGCCAATTACCAGCCAGGTATCCCTTACACCCGTTTGTGCCCGCAACTCTTCCTGGTTGGTGGTAAAACCTATGGTCGTACGCAGGTCCTGCTGCAAATCAGGATCGATATTTTGAATGTTATTATAACCTTCGGCCACGAGGTATAGTTGCAGTAGTTTATCCATGAAACCGCTTTGCCAGCCTTCGTTCCAGAAATTAGTGGCGGCAAGGTTCCTGACCATACCCGCCAAACCAGACGCCTGCGCGTCGACCATGCGGCGGGCCATGTTATCCCAGTAGGCCGGAGTTTTTTCGGGGATGGTTAAGATACCACCGCGTACAATATCCTTGATCCAAACCATCAGTTCGGCTATGCCTGCACTTACTTTTTGTTCACGTGCCTGCTGGCGTTTAGCCTGGGCGTTTTCATCAACAGGTTTTTCGGCAGCTTTTTCAACTTTCTTTTCTTCCTTTTCGGCACGTTTGTTTATCCAGTCGTTCACCCAGGCCGGCATAGCCGATGTAGTAAATAACCCCGGTTGCCGGGCACATAAAAGCATCAATCCTAAACCATGCTTACAAGGAAACTTACGACTGGGGCACGAACATTTAAAAGCAATAGCACTAAGATCAACCTGGGTTTGGTAAGGTTTGCTGCCGCTGCCCTGGCATTCGCCCCACAGGGCCTGCTCATTGATGCCTTTACTTACCCATTTAGCCGGATTAGCCAAATCACGACCAGCTTTTTTTGAAGCTTCATCGGGCGCGAGGGCGTATATCTGATCTTCTGTTAGCTGCAAAACTTGTGATATTTAGTATAAAAACGGATTAGGCATTTCGATCCTAAAATCAGGATAAAATAATTACGCGTCAAGCCGTAAAGCAAATAAAAACCCTCCTCCGGTAAAACCGAAAGAGGGTCAGTCAACCTAACACACCCTGGGTGAGTCGGGTCTGTTAGTTAATAGTTACTATAAGAACCAAATTACAAGGCAAATCCATAAGCTAAACGCAAGCCAACCATACCAAAGTGGTCTTGATTAGCGCCCGAAAAGTTTTCATAACGTACGCTTACATCCCAGGTTTTATTGGCCCAGCCTAAACCCGGCGAAAGGTCAAGCCTGTGCGGGCCCCAGCCTTGTTCCAGCTTTTCGTAAGCTATACCAGCCTCGCCGGCAACATATATACTGGGCACAAAAAACTCCTTGAAACCAAATTTGATGGGAATTTCGCCATAGCTTCCATAGCGTTTACCTGTAACCGGGTTTTTCTTAGGAAAAAAATGATAACCACCCATGGTATAGGTAAGCGCGAAACTATCGCTTATACCGTATTGCAAACGGGCTGTACCACCTAATGTAAAGGTGCTGCCAAGTTTTGCCACACCGGTGGGTAAACCGGTTTCAATTCCTAAACCTAAACGGAACGCATTTGCAGGAGTGGTTTGCGCTTTTACCGTATTTGTAAAAAACAGGGCTCCTATCACAAGGGCTGCTGTTGTTAACTTTGATAGTAATTTCATGTAGTGATATTTTGTGTACATAATGATTACTACCATTTTAAGGTTGGCGTTGCCTTGGATTGCAGATTTTTTTATGGCGACTGTATATCGCTGCTATTCTTTGATATAATGCAGCCCTACAACACCATTAGCCAAAGTTGTGCTTTTTTTCAGTGTGAGCTTTATTTCCACGTTGGCAAACAACGGGATACCTGCACCAAGAATAATAGGATTTACAAACAACCAATATTCATCTACCAGCCCCTCGGCCATTAAATAGCGTGCAAGGCCGGGGCTGCCAAACATAATGATCTCGCCGCCCTCCTGTTTTTTAAGGTCTAAAATACGTTCCTTTACATCATCACTAATAAGTTTTATTTTATCGGTTTCTTGAAGAATAGTCTTTTCAGATACCACATACTTAAGCACTTTCTTGTACCATGTAGAGTGTTCGATATCATGCTTTGAAGCATCAGGCTTATCTGCGGCTGTAGGCCAGTAGGCATCCATCATTTCAAAAGTTTTGCGACCATATAAGGCGGTATCTGTTACCTGAATGCGGTCGTGGGCATATTCAAAAATTTCATCGCTTACTTTTATCCAATTCATAGCGCCATCAGCGCGTGCAGTAAAACCATCAAGCGAAATGTGCATAAATAACACTAAGTTTCTCATAATATCATTTTTTATATTTTACATCTCAAATTTAAAGAGCACCATATCTTATCCAAGGGGGCTAAAACGACTTTTAAAGGGTGCAAATACGCCTGCACAAAAAAGGCCATGCTTTCGCACGGCCTTTTCTCAACAAATAATACGTTGTTTATAACGTAGCCATGTCAATTACAAACCTGTAACGTACATCACCTTTTTCCATACGGTCATAAGCTGTTTGTATATCCTTGATATCGATCATTTCAATATCCGAAACAATGTTATTCTCGGCGCAGAAATCAAGCATCTCTTGAGTTTCTTTGATACCCCCAATACCCGAACCCGCTAAGCTTTTGCGGCCACCTAACAAACTAAAAGCAGCGATCTCGGCTGGTTTCGGAGGAACGCCCACGCAGATATGAACGCCATCGGTACGCAGCAATGACAAGTACATGTTAAAATCGTGTTCGGCAGATACGGTATCCAGAATAAAATCGAATGAGTTTTTAGCGGCTTTAACCTGTTCAGGATCTGTAGTAACCACAAAGTGGTGAGCGCCTAATTTCTTAGCGTCTTCTTCTTTTTTAGGCGATGTACTTAATACCGTAACATCGGCACCAAAGGCTACGCCGAACTTAACGGCCATATGGCCTAAACCACCTAAACCAAGCACAGCCAATTTATGGCCTTTGCCAACTTTCCAGTGCCTTAACGGCGAGTAAGTGGTGATACCTGCACACAGCAAAGGTGCTACAGCAGCAAGGTCAACACCTTCTTTAAGGTGCAGTACAAAATCCTCATTAACAACAATGGTATTTGAGTAGCCCCCGTAAGTAGGTGTTTTATGATCCTGCTCAAGGCCGTTGTATGTTTGAGAGCTCCCATTGAGGCAATATTGCTCCAGATCGCGTTTACAGTTTTCACATACGCGGCACGAGTCAACCAGGCAGCCGGTAGCGGCGAGGTCACCAACTTTAAAACCTTTTACATGCTCGCCAACTTTAACTACGCGGCCAACAATTTCATGTCCGGGTACCATTGGAAAAATACCAGGGAACCAGTCATTTTTGATCTGGTGCAGATCGGAATGGCAAACGCCGCAGTACAGAATATCAAACTGCACGTCATGAGCACCAACTTCACGCCTTTCAAAAGTCCAGGGGGCAAGCGGCGTGTTTTCATCTTGCGCGGCATACGCTTTAGTTTCAATCATAGTAGTAAATGTTAAGTAGTTTGTGAATGATGATTTATGAGTTTGGAGAGGATCTCCATAACAAATGTACAATGATATTTTTATAAATATTAGCCAACTGCAACGTTGAAATAAAAAAGTGACACATAAGGAAAGAATGTTAACCGCAGGCAAATGCAAACCTTTAATTTAGCATTATAGATCGCAACGCATGAAAATAGCTATAGCCACTCCCCCTTTTCCGAAATCAATTAATGACGGTTTACTGCAAGCTGAAAAGCTGATCAGGGAAGCCGCAGCGCAGCAGGCCGAGGTTATTTGCTTTCCTGAATCATACATACCGGGCTATCCGGGTATGATAGCCGATCCGGAACCAACGTCGCCAGCGATATTGCAATCGGCACTGGATGAAGTATGCAGGATGGCCGCTGAAAACAAGATAGCCATAATAATGCCTATGGATTGGTATAGCGAAGACGGCCTTTTGAACATTGCCCATGTAGTATCCCAAACGGGAGAAGTACTTGGCTATCAAACCAAAAACCAGTTGGATCCATCGGAAGATACCATATGGGTTCCAGGTACCCAAAGAAATATTTTTGAAGTTAATGGTTTAAAATTTGGCGTTGTCATTTGCCACGAAGGTTTTCGGTATCCTGAATCGGTAAGATGGGCGGCGCGCAATGGCGCACATATTGTTTTTCACCCGCATTTTTCGGGCAGCAATACCGAAGGTGTGCTGCTTACCGAATGGGGCAGCATGGCCAACCCTTATTATGAAAAGGCCATGATGATGCGTGCTTTGGAAAACACCATTTATTTCGCCAGTTCCAACTATGGTTCACTTTACCCCGAGTCGGCAAGTTCAGTTATTGCACCGGATGGTACCTGCTTAGTTTACCAGGCCTACGGAACAACAGGTGTAATTTTAGCGGATATCGACTTGAAAAAAGCTACCGGCCATCTGGCAAAAAGATTTAAACCACAGCTCTATGGTTATTGAAATCAAACAAGCCTGTCTAACTATTATTTGAATTTTGCAAATAATGGATTGATTTATTCAAACACTTCGCGTCCCATCCGTTTTACTTTTGTATTATAAATCAAGAGAAAATGGAAAACAAAAATAAGATTGCTTTAGTAACCGGCGGCAGCCGCGGATTAGGCAGGGATATGGCCTTAAGGCTTGCCGAAAAAGGCATCGACGTTATATTAACCTATAACACCAATGCTGATGAAGCGGCGAAAGTTGTTAATTTAATTGAACAAAGCGGCGCAAAGGCTGCAGCGTTACAGCTAAATACAGGAATAATCAAAAGCTTCGATGCCTTTGCAGAAAAACTCCGCGAGGTATTAACTGATAAATTTAAAACCGATCATATTGATTTCCTGATCAATAATGCCGGGCAAGGTGGCTACAGCGCTATCCCCGATGTTACCGAAGAGTTTTTTGACGATCTCCTGAACGTACACTTTAAAGGCGTATACTTTTTAACGCAAAAGCTGATCCCGTTAATAAACGATGGCGGCGGCATTGTGAATGTTTCGTCCGGATTGACACGTGTATCAGTTCCCCGTTCTTCGGCCTATGCTTCAATGAAAGGGGCGGTAGAGGTACTTACCCGTTATTTGGCTAAAGAACTTGGGCCAAGAGGTATCAGGGCCAACGTGGTTGCTCCCGGAGCCATCATGACTGATTTTGGTGGAGGCCACCTGCGCAACAGTGAAGAAACGCAGAAAATGGTGAGCAGTATCACAGCCTTAGGCAGGCCGGGCGTTGCTGAAGATATTGGCGGTGTGGTAGCCTTCCTTTGCACTGAAGATGCCCGCTGGGTAAACGCTCAGCGCATTGAGGCTTCGGGTGGCATGTTTGTTTAAATGGTAAAGATCTGAGTCAAGGGAATATCTCATAACAAATTGTGAGATATTCCCTTGATTTTGAAATCCGATCAGCACTTTAGGCGGCTGTATTGATTCTACTAACAAAAGGGGGTTAACAGGGTTAACACAATTCGGGGTTAACAGGGTTAACACAATTTGGGGTTAACATTATACTATACATTTAATAATCAATTAATTGAGTGCATTTCTCCAAGAAAACATGTTAACCCCCTTTTTGTATAAATATTATCGGCTAAATTTCAATTCATAGGTAATACAACGCCAAGGGTGGTCCATTTGATTTATGATACAGCCTCAACAAAAATCACTGCAACATTTCCAATATCACAATCACCGCATTATTGCTTAGCGCTTCCAGATCGGCCTCCTCCAACTCCCACAGTGCCAGACCATCACGTTCATGCATCAGGCGGCCCTGTAGTTCAAACGCTCCGGCAAGCACAAATCCGTAAAATAATGATTTGCTTTGAAGTTGATAAAGTGCATCTTTCCTTCCACCAAACACACCAAGGTGCAAACGAAACGGGTGGTTTCTGCAGCCTGGAACCAGATCGATCAGTTCATTTTGTCTGCCGGCAAAATCAAATTTAACAACCTCATCACGCGGTACATTTACATCCTTATTATCTTTTAACTGTAGATAGAGGTAATTGATCCAGTCGCTTTTATAAAGGTTGGCCAATTCAAGTACCTCACCGGCAATTGCATAACCTACAAAAATCTCCCCAACATCAATCAACCTGATATCTCCGTTTAACCTTTTTAACAGCACTTCGCCGGTTACTGGTATTAAAACAAACCAGCATGAGTTTTTAATAACAACAGTGGTTGAATTACCACCTGCCAGCATTTCATCATTCCATACCTCCAGCCGACCAAAGGGCGTGCGATGTTTATTAAAATAATCACCATAATTAAAATTACTGTAACGCCTCAGGGTATTACTTTTCGTAAAACCTCTTTGGTCGGCCAAATGTATTTGTCCCGGTGAGATCTTTTCCATGTTTAATTGTGATACTGTAACGAACTAATGTTTATATACGGCTGCAATTGCATAAGGTTGGTAGATATGCTATTATTTTCGGCAGATGGTTGATTTTCGGGCGAATGAACTGATAAGAGCAGGTAATTTTCTATGGTATCATGCCAGATCAGTGGCTCGGAATAAAAGTTAATGGCAACCTGGTGTTTATCCTTATCATTAATATCCGAATTGATGATCTCCAGCTGAAACCTGCTGAACGTAAGAAACCGCCTGCCAATATTGTTTAAAATATCGGGCATGATACTGCCCAACTGCTGAATATAGCCAGTAACCGACGGCGTAACCATGCCCGTTATACGTTGGGCATTGGGCACGTTCCTCATTAATTCGGCATAAGAAGTATAGGCGGTTCCATGGCTAAAATTCTGGGCCTGCATTTTAAATTCCAGGTAAGTACTTTCAAAAACCAGCTTATCCCATTGCTTAACCGACTGGATATCGATGATCTTACGATAACACAAAATGATCACACGTTTTTGCATATTATGATTTAAAAAACAAGACACCGACATCGGTCGGCGCCCTTTTACAAAACAAAATGAAAATTTCAGGCAGGTACGCTCAAGCTGATAGCTAAAACAAAGCCTGCGGTGGTACTACCTGTAACTGTAGCAAGCTCAAGCGTATAACCATCGCTAAATACACCGTCACTGGCATTGTAAGTATAACCGCTCATACCTTTGCTGTAACCGCTAACGGCAGCTAACGCCGTACCTGTACCTTCGGGGAAAGCAATCTGTGTCACCTTCAATGATGTACCCGACGAGTTATACACATGCACATGGATATGCGTAGCCCTGCCGGTATACCAGCCCGGAAATATTGAAGTAAAAGTTACCAGACCATTTGAATCGGTAGTTTGCCTGCCGCGTAAAAAGTGCACCGTGGTATAATTTGTTGATTGGGTACCGCTGCCACCGTATTCGGAATAATTTCCTTCTGCGTCGCAATGCCAGATATCAACCAAGGCAGACGAAAGTGCTGCGCAGCTACTATTACTGTTTTTTATTGTAATGTTCACGGTAAGTTTATACCCGGTACGGCCATCGGTAATATCACTCCTTACATAAGATGCCGGTGATTTTGTTGGATAAGGCCCTTCAGTTTCTGTAGGCACAACACTGCAGCTACTTGAATCAGTTGAACCCGAAGTGCTTCCGGAAGAGGAACTTCCTGAAGTAGTAGTTGTAGTTGTGGCAGTATCGGTATCCTTTTTGCAGGCTTCAACCAACACCGACGATGACACCGCACCGATTACCAGGCTTTTTAAAAAGTTCTTTCTTTCCATTGTGTGTTCTCCTTTTAAGTTTAATCTAATCTGTTGATTCAAAAGTAAAAGCAGCACAGTAAGTGTTGAAACATGTGTCGCTTAGTTGCCTTTTTGTGTCGACAAACAGCAAATTATTGCGGAGGGAAAACAACCTATTATATAAGAATACAGTTGGATGACAGGCTTAAACCCGCAAATTTCCCTATCTTTGCATGTTTTTTTGAGAATAGATAATACTTATGGCATTAAAAAGCAGTGCGGTGATCACCGGTGTAGGCGGCTATGTTCCTGACAACATTTTGACTAACAGCGATTTAGAAAAAATGGTTGAAACTAACAGCGACTGGATAATTTCGCGTACCGGGATCAAAGAAAGAAGGATCCTTGCCGACAGGTCGATGGCTACTTCGGATATGGCGGCCTTTGCAGTAAAAAATTTACTTGAAAATGCCAAAATTGATCCTTCTGAAATAGACTGCGTTATTGTAGCTACTTCAACCCCCGATTACCTGCTTATCTCTACGGCCAGTATTGTTTGCGACAAATGCGGCTTAAACAATGCCTGGGCATCTGATGTTAATGCCGCCTGCAGCGGTTTCCTTTATGCCTTTACCCTTGGCTCAAGCCTGGTTGAAAGCAATCGTTATAAAAAAGTAATAGTTATCGGTGCCGATCAAAACAGTGCCATTGTAAACTACGCCGACCGCAACACCTGTATCCTTTTTGGCGATGGTGCCGGCGCGGTATTACTTGAACCTTCTACTGAGGACGTTGGCGTTATCGACAGCGTATTTAAAACAGATGGGCAAGGCAGGGAGCATTTGTATGTACCCGGCGGCGGCTCTATGAACCCTGCATCAGAAGAAACCCTCGACGGCAAACTGCACTACATACGCCAGGACGGTCGCGTGGTTTTTAAAGCTGCTATCAAAGGCATGACGGAGAGCTGTACATCTGTACTGCAACGCAATAACCTTACCATAAACGATATCAACTGGCTTATCCCCCACCAGGCTAATTACCGCATTATACATGCTGTAGGCGATGCTTTGGGCTTACCTGAAAGCCGTGTTAAGATCAACATCGATCGTTATGGTAACACTACAGCTGCTACCATTCCGCTGGCATTGTGGGATTATAAAAACGATTTCAAAGAGAACGACAACATGATCCTGACAGCATTTGGCGCAGGCTTTTCATGGGGCGCAACTTATTTGAAGTGGGGTAAATTGAGATAATACCCGTTTATAAAACAAACTAAAAATACAAAGGCTTTCCTTTACTACAGGAAAGCCTTATTTGTTAATACACCATACGATTATGACAACTGAAGAGCGAATTAAAGAATCGGAATCGCGGATATTTAAAACGGTGTTCCCGAGTGACACCAATCATTACGATACGCTTTTCGGAGGTTCGGCGATGGCCATGATGGATGAAGTAGCTTTTATTACAGCTACCCGCTTCACCCGTAAAAGAATGGTCACTGTATCATCAGACAGGATCGACTTTAAACGCCCTATTCCCGCAGGTACCATTATTGAACTTGTTGGCAGCATAGCCCACATTGGCAATACCAGCCTCAAAGTTTCGGTTGAAATTTATATCGAAGAAATGTACTCCTTTGTACGCGAAAAGGCCATCACCGGTACTTTTACTTTTGTTGCCATTGATGAGCATAAGCACCCGATAAGCGTTCTTTGAGCCGAAAGCTAAAGACTATTTCGAAGTAAAAAGCTTTCCGCTTCCTAATGTAGTTTCTTCCGCTTTAACAAACCGCCGGTGGTATCATCAATGCTTTGCTGCACGATAAAAGCTTTGGGGTCTATCCGCAAGATGGTTTGCTTCAAAGAGGGGATCTCCAGACGGGTAGCTACAGTGAACACAATATCACGGGGATCGTTCACATGGCCATCTTTACCATAACCGCTTTTACCCTGGTAAATAGTAACCCCGCGGCCGAGAGTAACTGTAATTGCCCTACGTATAGCGTCGCTCTTGGTAGAGATCACCGTAACACCCGAGTATTGCTCAATACCATTCAATAAGAAATCGATCATTTTGGCAGCGGCCATATAGGTTAATATCGAATACATGGCCGGTTCAACACCCAATACCGATGCCGCCACTCCAAATATCAAAACGTTAAGCAGCAAAATAAAATCGCTCACTTTAAGCAGCTGTGTTTTTTTGCTTACCAGTACAGCCGCTATTTCGGTACCATCAAGCACCGCACCGCCACGCATAGCCAGCCCGCTGCCTGTACCAATAAATACCCCACCAAATACTGCAGTAAGTAGTTTATCATGAGTAACGTCGGGAAAGCTAACCACCGCGAGGCAGAGAGCTAATAAGGCTATAGCAATTGTGCTTTTTATCGCGAACCAAAGACCAAGCTTCCGGTAACCGATCCACAGGAAAGGAACATTGATCACGAAGATCAATATGGATATGGGTATGGAAGTTATATCAAATATCAGCATGGACACACCGGTTGCGCCTCCATCAATAAAATGACTGGATAATAAAAAGCCTTTAAGACCAAAAGCTGCTGATAAAATCCCGACTCCGATATTAGCTGAATCCTTGATAATGTTGATTGCCTTCATGCCCAAATATAGCTTTTTGAGCCTAAAGGCGGGCATTTGAACGCAGACGAATGTTGATAAACTGCCTTTTGACTTTTATCTCACCACCACCTGTATCGTATTCCTGCTGATCTGTTCCAATAAAATAGTTTTACCTTCGGTTAATTCTTTGATGGTATTTATCCCGTCATGACGTACGGTAATAAGCGTTAAATCACTATTGTACTTCACCTTAAAGTCCTGCTTAAGACCCGTCAAAAGTTTTTCAAATCGTTCCTCATTCAAATCAAAGCAAACTGAAAAACTTAATGCGGATGTTTGCATCACATTTACCTTGACATTGTTCTGTGCAAACAGGCGAAACACATCACTCAAGTGATCTTCGGTAATAAATGAATAATCCTTGCCTGATACCGACAGCAATACCTGGTTTTGCTTCAGGATAATTACCGGTTTAACAAACTGGTTGTGTCCATCCTCTTTGATTACCGTGCCTGGCGCTGATGGATCGGTAAAGGGCTTTACCAGCAATGGGATCCGGGCATTCTGTAATGGTTTAATGGTTTTGGGGTGGATAACACTTGCCCCGTAATAAGTCATTTCGATGGCTTCGGTGTAGGAAAGTTCATCAAATTTAACGGTATCAGCAAAATATCTCGGATCGGCATTCAGAATGCCGGGGACATCCTTCCAGGCAGTTACCGATTCGGCGCCCAAACATGCTGCAAATATGGAAGCTGTATAATCCGATCCTTCGCGGCCAAGTGTCGTAGTAAAATTTTCAGATGTGCCGCCTAAAAAGCCTTGTGTTACCACGATTCCTTTTTCAAGCAAAGCTGGAATATCCTTAACTATGCTTGCCTTTGTTTTATCCCATTCAACTATGCCTTCACGATAAGTATTATCTGTATGCACATAACCGCGCACGTCAAGCCATTTGCTTTTCAGGCCTTCCTTGTTCAGGTAAGCGCTAACAATACGGGTCGACACCAGTTCGCCGATGGATACGATCTGATCGTACACAAAATCGTAACTATCATGCGGTTCATCTTCAATAGCCCAGTCAATCTCTACAAAAGTATTAGCGACCTCATCAAATACCGGGTGGCCGGGTTCAAACAAGCCCGCTAATATGTTATAATGATATTCTTTAATCTCGTTAAAGATATCATGCATATCATCAGCCTGATCCATATAGGCTTTGGTAAGCTTTTCGAGCGCGTTGGTGGTTTTGCCCATGGCCGACACCACGATGAGCAATTGTTGATCAGTATATTGTTTTACAACATTAGCAAGGTTGGTAACACCCGCGGCATCCTTAACCGATGCCCCTCCGAATTTAAAAACAAGCATTTATTTGATGAATTGACTTACAACCGAACCCGGCTGTACTAATGATTTGATCTGTGTATAGGGAATAAACAATTCGGTAATACCGGCTGCGTATGGTTTTATGTCGTACTGGTTATACAAAAATTTGATCCCAAGGGGCGTAATAGAAAAGTTTTCGTTAAGCGCGAATTTATCGTCCTTGAAAAAGTAGTTATCCTTCAGCGATGCTGTATCGCTTAGTTTTTCATGCTTCCTGAAGATCTTTTCGGCAACGGCAGTTAGTTTGTCGTGATACCCGCTGATAAAAACATCATTAAGCTTGAGGTTTTTACCGGCTTTTGTATCCCAGTTTATAAAAGTGATAGATGTGCCGCCATGAGCACCGCCAGTGTACGAGTAGCCACGCACTTCAAGTGTGGTTAAACTCGAATCCTGGTGGATCATCTTGACAGAATCATCCAGCGTAAAAAACATTCCCGACCGCGAATCATCCTTTTTAAAATCGTCATATGATTTCAGGAACTTTTTGGTCATCAGTTCCAGGCTGCTGTCTGATTTACCATCCATGGCAAACATCATTGTAAGCTTACGGGTTATAGTATCATTTAAAGCTTTGGCGCTGTCAAAAAACGGATAGTTAATTTTCACTACTGTACAGGCGCTGTCAGGCTTTGTGCCGCAATCCGCCGCCCGTGCTTTTATTACTTTATAGGCATAGTGCAGGGTATCAAACGACTTTTCAGCAACCTTATTAGGTACGCCCCACTGGCACGATGATAGGCCCAACGCAATAAAAAACAACACGAACAGATTTTTCATAGGTATTATGTTTTAGTAGTTTAGCAACTGCTCTCTCGAGAGGGAAGCATTTAACCAGCCTGCCTCAATATTCGCGCCGTACTTGTTGTAAAAGTTAATGGCCGGCTCATTCCAGTCGAGCACCTGCCAAACCATACCGCTGAAACCACGCTCCTTAGCTTCCTGGATCAGCCTATCGAAAAGCAATTTGCCGATCTTTTTGCCACGCATCTCTTCGGTCACTATCAGGTCTTCCAGATACATGCGGCTGCCTTTCCAGGTTGAGTAGCGGACATAGTATACCGCGAAACCAACAACCAGGCCTTCAACTTCGGCAACAAAAGCCTTCCAAACAGGATTTGGGCCAAAACCGGCTTCTTCAAAATGCTGTAAGGTAACGGTAACCTCTTCCGGTGCTTTTTCATACAAGGCCAACTCGTGCACCAATTCCATCAGGCGCGGACAATCGGCCTGAATAGCTTCCCTGATAATTAGCCCCCCAGTCCCCTGAAGGGGGTGCTGACTTTCAGTTTTATTTTCTGCATTGTTCATTTTCTCTTTTTTCTCTGAACCTGAATTTTCGCCGTTGTTGGTGTTGTCACCAACAACTTCCTATCTGTTTAACAGGTGTTCAACTTTTAAAAGTGTGAACACTTGCAATTATCTTCAACTAAAACAGAACTGATAATCAACACTTTAACCTTTAGCATTATTGTTCATTTTCAACAAATGAACAACTTAGCATTGATAATCAATCACTTAACTTTTCGCGATTTTAAAAGCTGAACACCCGTTTTTAAAAAACTGAACACTTAAATTTCGCTTCAAAAAACATGTTGTTACTGACCACACCAACAACGGGCGGAGTATGTCATTGCGAGCGTAGCGGCCATGCCTCCGTGCGATTGCCGCGCTGCGCTCGCAATGACATGTTTTTTTTAATTATTCTTCCAATGCTTGATCACCCTGCCGCCAAATATGGTACTGCCCAGCCTCACCATATTGCTGCCCTGCTCAATGGCCAGCTTATAGTCTGATGACATGCCCATCGACAAGATATCAAAACTTTCTTCCTTTCTGAAATAGCTCAGTTTGATGCCTTCAAAAAAAGTATTCAGCTCGTAGTACTCTTCTTTTATCTGTTTCTCGTTATCTGTGTTTGTAGCAATGCCCATCAATCCGCGAACGCGAACATTCTTCATCGTGGCAAACTCTTCCGACCGTAACAATTCTATCGCTTCATCAAAGCCCAGTCCGTATTTGGTTTCTTCGTCGGCTATGTAGATCTGCAGCAGGCAGTCAATTATCCGTCCGGCTTTTTCAGCATGCTTGTTTATCTCATGTAAAAGCTTCAAGCTATCAACAGACTGGATCATGCTCACAAAAGGTGCAATGTATTTTACCTTATTGGTTTGCAGGTGACCAATGAGGTGCCATTCGATATCTTTGGGCAGTTGTTCATACTTCTCAACCATCTCCTGCACTATATTTTCGCCAAAAAGGCGCTGCCCCGCATCATAAGCTTCCTGTACATCTTCAACAGGTTTTGTTTTTGATACAGCCAATAATATTACCTTATCTGCTTCCGTTTCCTTTTTTAAGCTTTTGATGTTATCTGCAATGCTCATTTATCCGTAAATTTGCTTAATTAATCAGCCGCTAAATTACTGAATGCGTAAATATATAACCTTGTTTTTTTCAGCAGCACTTTTTTTATGTGCCTGCAATGGCAAAAGTGTACCCGGGGATGTGCTTAAACCCGAGGCCATGGCCAGCGTATTAACCGAGATGCACATCATTGATGGTAGTTTGTATAATGTTATGCAGGCGCCAGATAGTTTGTATAAATACGGTGCAGGCAAATACGCTGCTATGTTTAAGCGCCAGCATACCGATACCGCGCATTTTAACCGGAGTATGCGTTATTACGCCACACAACCCGATAAGTTGCTGGCCATTTATGACCTGGTAGATATTAAAATTAAAAGCAAAACCGATTCGCTTGCCAAAGTTCAACTTGAACAAAGCAAAGCCGCCCGTAAGGCTGATTCGCTAAAAAACTTAAATATTAAAACCAAAGCCGATTCGGTAAGGAAACTTCACCCTCATGAAAACGCGGCTGCCCGCAGAGCCGACTCGTTAGAAAATTTAAACAATAAACTAAAAACCGATTCGGCAAGGAGATTCCATCCCCGCAAAAGCAAAGCAGCCCGCAGAGCCGATTCGTTAAAAAACTTAAAGCCATAACCTAATGCTTTACCCCCCAAATAGTGTAGATAAGCTGGGTTTTACCGAAATAAAAGAACTGATAAAAGCGCATTGCCTGAGTGAAATGGGTCAACAAATGGTTGACAAGATCCAGGTAATGAGCAATTACGACCAGATACATAAGTTTCTGAACCAGGCAAACGAGTTTAAGAATATCCTGGTTAATGATGAGGCACTGCCCATCCAGCATTTTTTCGATATAAAGTCCCTTGCCAATAAAGCCCGTATAGAGGGCGTTTTTTTAAGCGAAGAAGAATTTTACCAGGTTCAGGCTTCGCTGAATACCGTGTTTGCTGTTATAGCGTACTTTAACGAACGTGAAGGTTTGTACCCAAATCTTGAAGCCCTTTTTGAGCACCTGCCTATTGAAAAGGCCATCCTTAAAAAGATAGACGCTGTGATTGATCAAAAAGGCAAGATCAGGCCTAACGCTTCACGCGAGCTGATGGAAATTACCAGCGGCATTGCCAAAGCCGAGCAGGAAGCCCGCAAAAAGATTGACATGGTATTTAAAAATGCCACCTCAAACGGCTGGGCTGCCGATGGTTCTTTAACCGTACGCGATGGCAGACTGGTGATCCCGCTGCTGGCCGAAAACAAACGCAAACTCAAAGGCTTTGTGCATGACGAATCAGCATCTGGCCAAACGGTTTTTATTGAACCTGAAGAGGTTTTTGTGCTCAACAACCGCATCCGCGACCTGGAGTTTGAACGCCGCCGCGAGATAGTAAAGATCCTGACCGCTTTAACCACCGAATTAAGGCCTTACGTTCCCTTACTGCTCTCCTATCATGGTTTGTTAACCAAGCTTGATTTTGTACGCGCTAAAGCCTTATTTGCTATTGATATTGAGGCCGAAATGCCACAGGTAATAAACGAAGCCAGGGTTAAGCTGTATAATGCCCGTCACCCGCTGTTGTTCCTGAATTTTAAGGCCGAGAAAAAAACGGTTGTTCCGCTTAATATGCAGATAGATGAGGGTACCCGCATCATCGTGGTATCTGGTCCCAATGCAGGTGGTAAATCTGTTTGTATGAAAACCGTTGGCCTGCTGCAAATGATGGTGCAGGCCGGTTTACTGATCCCTGCCGATGAAGCCAGCGTTGTAGGTGTATTTAAACAGCTTTTTGTTGATATAGGCGATGACCAATCGATAGAAAGTGATTTGAGTACTTACAGTGCACACCTGTCCAAAATGAAAAATTTTGTGGAGCAGGCCAATGGCAAAACCCTTATCCTGATAGATGAGTTTGGCACCGGTACCGATCCGCACTTTGGCGGCCCCATTGCCGAAGCTGTGCTGGAGTCCCTCAACCAAAAAAAGGTTAAGGGCATGGTGACCACGCACTACTCCAACCTTAAAATATTTGCCAGCAATACCGAAGGCATCGAAAATGCATCCATGCTTTTCAACAACATTGAGATGAGGCCGTTGTATCAGCTGGAGATCGGCAAACCAGGCAGTTCATATGCTTTTGAAATCGCTCAGAAAATCGGTCTGCCGGCCAACGTGCTCAACCTCGCCAAAAACAAAATAAGCGAAGGGCAAAAAAAGGTTGACACGCTGTTAGTTGATCTGGAACGTGAAAAACGCGCCATATTTGAAACTAAACAAAAGCTGGATAAACAACAGCGTAAGGTAAATGAGCTACTGTCCGAGAACGAGAAACTGAAAAGTTATCTGGAGGAAAATCAACGCTCCCTCATCAGAGAGGCCAAAGACCAGGCCAAGAACATTATCCTGAACGCCAATAAGCTGGTTGAAAACACCATATCCGAAATCAAGAGCAGTAATGCAGATAAGGAAAAAACCCGCCAGTTGCGTGAAAACCTGCATGTTGAGCTTAAAAAGAACACCGTTAAGGTTGAAGCACCGAAACCTACAGCACCTACTGATGAGGAATTAAAACCGGGCGATTGGGTAAAACTCACCGACTCGGAAACTACAGGTCAGGTGATAGAGATCATTAAAGAGAATGTAGTGATTGCCATTGGCGATCTGCGTACCGTTGCCAAAAAGAAACGGGTGATCAAAGTTTCCAAATCATCGGTGCCTAAAGAGATCAGGCGGAGTTTCAGCGCACAAACCAATGATATGGCAAGTTTTAGTCCGGAGATTGACGTGCGCGGGCAGCGTACCGAGGATGCGCTGCATGCCATTGAAAAACTGTTCGACCGCGCGCTGATGATGGGCTTTAACAGCCTTAAGATCATTCATGGTAAAGGCGATGGCATTTTGCGCAAAATGATCAGGCAATACCTTAAAAAGTACGAGCAAGTTGACCGTATGGAGGATGAACATGCCGATCGCGGCGGAGATGGAATAACTTATGTATATTTGAAGTAAACATAACGTTAAAATAAATAGTATTTCAATCACATATAAATTACTGTCCAACTCAAAAGTAGTGTCATCCTGAGCGATAGCGAAGGATCTTCTTCAAGATGCACGGTCGCTATACAGAGCGAAGAAGATACTTCGTTCCTCAGCATGACATGCGTTTTTCAACTTGTCATGGGAGGTGCAATGAAATAACGCATCTCTATTTTTTTAAACGAGCTGGCAATAATTCACCAGTGCAACCTAACTTATTTCAAAATATATGTCTTTAAAATCTATTGCTCCCATGTTATACACCCGGCAGGTACGGGAAAGTGTTGATTTTTATGTAAACAACCTCGGGTTCACTTGTGTTGGTTATGACGAAGACTGGGGATGGGCTACGGTAAGTCGCGATGATATTGAGATCATGCTGGCTTTGCCTGTTGATAATACTTCGTTTACTGTGCCTAAATTTACCGGCTCGTTCTATATCCGTACCGATAAAGTTGATTTTTTATGGAGTGAACTGAAAGACAGGGCTGTAATTTGTTATCCTATTGAAGATTTCAATTACGGCATGCGCGAGTTTGGCGTTTTTGATTATAACGGTTACCTGCTGCAATTCGGGATGCCGATTGAATAATACTTTCTTAACAAATATTTTGCGGATAGGTTAATAGCCTATCCGCTTTCTATATAAGTTTCCTATTTTTAGGGCAGCCAAACCCTGAAAAAATGCGCAAACTATATTTCCTCGTACTTTTTATTGCATTTACCGGTTCAATAACAAGCTGCGCCGCTCAAAGTGTTATTTTAAAAAGCAAAGATCAACGCATCCGCTATACCGGGCGAATCAATCAAACCGACGAAGCTGCCGAACTGTACTGGACAGGCTCATCCCTAAAGATCAACTTTAATGGTACCGGCGCATCGGCCCTGATGCAGGATGAGCGCGGCGAAAATTATTATACTATTATAGTTGATGATAAGGTGATCAATACCATTCACCTCGATAATACCAAACAAGCTTATACCCTTGCCGAAAACCTGCCTGCCGGTAAACATACCCTTGAGTTATTTAAGCGTACTGAATGGGACAAAGGCAAAACTCTTTTTTACCAGTTTACTTTAGCTAAAGACGCAACCGCCCTTCCCGCACCAGAGGCAAAAAAACGCAAGATCGAATTTTTCGGCAACTCCATTACTTGCGGTTATGCCGATGAAGACACCACCGGGCAGGACCGCGGCAGCGCTCCATACGAAAACGGTTACCTGAGCTATGCTGCCCTAACGGCCCGCCATTTTGATGCGCAATATGTTTGTACCTCAAAAAGCGGCATTGGCATTACGGTGAGCTGGTTCCCGCTCATTATGCCCGAAATGTATAACCGCCTTGATCCAACAGATCCAACAAGCATCTGGAATTTTAAAAAATACACGCCTGATGTGGTAGTGATCAACCTGTTTCAGAATGATTCATGGATCGTAAATCAGCCCAATAATCCACAGTTTAAAGAACGTTTCGGCAGTAAAGCGCCGGAGCCTGAGCAGATCATCAAAGCTTACAAAGAGTTTGTAAAAAGCATCCGCAAGGTTTACCCGAAAGCGCAGATCGTTTGCGCATTGGGCAGTATGGATGCAACCAAAACAGGTTCTCCATGGCCGGGTTATATTGAAAAAGCAGTCGCCGCTTTAAACGATAAACAGATTTATACCCATTTTATTCCGTACAAAAACACTCCCGGGCACCCAAGCCTCAAAGAACAACAAGCCATGGCCGATGACCTGATCTCTTTTTTGGAGAAGACGGTTAAATGGTAGTATATAAAACCATGTCATTGCGAGCGATAGCGTGGCAATCGCACGGAGGCAGAGCCGCTCTGTATAGTATGTGATTGCTTCGTCGTCCCTCCTCGCAATGACATAAATTTAACCTTACTCCCCTACCTTTTGCTGGTCAGGCACTTCATTTGGGCCCGGAATATTAGTTTGTTGTTTACTTTCGCTATCTCCGTCATCGTCCGCAGTCCCTTCCTGGTATTGCTGCTGGGGATTGGGTTTCTTACCATTGGTTTCTGTTTGCCCTTCACCTTCATCCGAACGCCCGTTTTGTGACACGTTGATCACATTACTGTAATTGGCGTTACCTGCCTGGTTGGGATCTTTGAAGTTGCTGTTTTCAGGATGTTCTTCCGCAGGCTGGGTACGGTTAAAATATTCGTTATTATTCCCCGCCATTTGCGATGGATTGTCTTTATCGTTCCCGGCCGGCGTGATGTTATTTTGGCCGAAATTGTGTCCGCCCATTCCCTTGCCTTCCATCCCTTCATCATCCGGACTTTTCATTTCTGAACTACCAAAAAGAAAGCTTCTTTTCAGGTCTTTTTCTTCCTCATTACTATCATCATCAACCCGGTACGCATTGGGTTGATCTGCTTTGTGTTCGGGGCGATTAAGCTCATCGCTCCTGAACTCATTATCTCTTAATTCCATAGGTTTTGAATATTGATGTATTAATTATTAATAAAATTAATTTCCAATTGTTTTAATAAACTCATAAATCGACGTAGATAAAAACAGAGTCGGGGAATAATAAGTTATCTACATAATAATAAGCTTAAGGCTTATTTTACTTATTTTTATAGCAACCAATTATAATATATGAATAAAGTAGTTAGTGGTGCCGATGAGGCCATCCGCGACATTACCGACGGCATGACTTTGATGTTAGGCGGTTTCGGTTTATGCGGATTGCCCGAAAATTGTATTGCCGCACTGGTTAAAAAGGGAGTTAAGCAACTCACCTGTATCTCCAACAATGCCGGGGTTGATGACTTTGGCATTGGTTTGATGCTGAAGCAGCACCAGGTAAAAAAAATGATCTCATCGTACGTAGGTGAAAACGTCGAGTTTGAACGCCAGCTGCTAAGCGGAGAGCTTGAAGTTGAACTGATTCCCCAGGGTACTTTGGCCACCCGTTGCATGGCCGCCGGTTATGGTATGCCAGCCATATTCACTCCCGCAGGTATCGGTACCGAAGTAGCCGAAGGCAAAGAAGTACGCAACTTTAACGGTAAAGATTATTTAATGGAGATGGCTTTTGACGCCGATTTTGCTATTGTAAAAGCCTGGAAAGGTGATACCATGGGGAACCTTGTATACCGGTCAACCGCACGCAACTTCAACCCTGTGATGGCCATGGCAGGTAAAATTACCATTGCCGAAGTAGAGGAGCTGGTACAACCCGGCGAGCTTGACCCTGATCATATCCATACTCCCGGCATTTATGTGCACAGGATTTTTAAGGGCGATCATTATGAGAAACGGATTGAGCATGCGACGGTAAGGAGTAAACAATAAAAAGATGTCATTGCGAGCGAAGCGTGGCAACCGCACGGAGGCATAGTCGCCCTGTATATCATGCGATTGCTTCGTACCTCGCAATGACATGGTTTAGACGAGAAAATTTATGTTAGACAAACAAGGCATCGCAAAGCGAATTGCAAAAGAAATAAAAGACGGTTACTATGTTAACCTCGGCATTGGCATCCCTACGCTGGTAGCCAACTATATCCCGGATACTATGGATGTGGTGTTACAGTCAGAAAATGGCTTATTAGGAATGGGGCCATTCCCTTTTGAGGGTGAGGAAGACCCGGATACCATTAACGCAGGTAAGCAAACCATCACCATGTTGCCAGGCTCGGCAATATTTGATTCGGCGATGAGTTTTGGGATGATCAGGGCTAAAAAGGTGAACCTGACTATTTTAGGCGCTATGGAAGTATCCGAAAACGGCGACATTGCCAACTGGAAAATTCCGGGCAAAATGGTTAAAGGCATGGGGGGTGCTATGGACCTGGTAGCATCGGCCGAAAATATCATTGTAGCCATGCAGCACGTCAACAAAGCCGGCGAATCAAAACTGCTACCTCAATGCACCCTGCCCCTTACCGGCGTACACTGCGTAAAAAAAATCGTAACTGAACTGGGCGTATTTGACGTTTTACCCGAAGGTGGTTTCAGGCTCATAGAGCGTGCGCCGGGTGTTAGTGTTGAGGAGATTAAACAGGCTACGGCCGGGAAACTTATTGTTGAGGGAGATGTGCCGGAAATTTCTATGATTTGAAAATTAGAGAATTTGAAGATTTGAAAATATTTTTTTAATGATGGGATTTTCTCATTTTCAAATCTTCAAATCAACTAATTTTCAAATTATAAAGACATTTTCAAATTAAAAAAGCTTCTTCCTTAAATCGGCCGAGATCTCTTCAGTTATCACCATGATATCTTCGGCAACATGGGTGTTGTTGGTGATCACGCGGTCGCATTCATCTTTGTAAGGCAGCAGGTATTCTTTGTAGGCCGGCACCACGTGGTTGATCCATTTATACATCACATCATCGTGTGAGTAGCCACGCTCTATCAGGTCGCGTTTCAGGCGGCGCTGCAGGGCTACGTCTTCATCGGCATCAATAAAAACTTTCAGGTCGAGCAGTTCGGAAATATCTTTAAAATGCAAAATGAACAAGCCCTCCACTATTAAAATAGGTGCGGGTTTGATCTCTATCAATTTAGGAATAGCATCAGGGTTATTGAAAGTATATTCCTGTTTCTGGATAGCTTCCTTATTTAAAAGCTTGCTGATATCCTGCTGAAAATGTTCATGATCGATAGTAGCGGGGAGATCAAAGTTATATTCCTTGTTCTCCTCCTTGGTCATGTTATGCGCTACCGGGATGTAATAATCATCCTGCGATACGAGACTTACCTCGTCGGCAGTAAAATGTTCTAAAAAGCACTTCAAAAAAAAGGTTTTGCCTGAGCCGCTTCCGCCGGCAATTCCAATAATATAAGGTTTATTCATTCGGGCTGCCGTAGCTGATATTTACCTGGAAACGTTTATCTAAAGCACCTAAAGCATCTGCGGTGTTTTTGGTCATGATGATGAGCACATTTTTATTTACCTCATTATCGGTAAAACGGCCAACCACTTTAGCAAAGGTGGTATGATTGTTCATAGGGTTGGTAATTTTGATTATAGTGCCGATTGGCGCTGTACGGTGCAGTACCAATTCCTTTTTAGGATCTAAGCTGGCATCATCCATCCAGGTGGCTACACCTTTTTCAACTTTTTCATACAGGCCAAAACGGTTTGCTTTACCATGGTCGCCGCCGGTTGTATCCTGCTGCGCGGCAACCGAAGTAGAATCACGCTGCATTACAGGTTGTTTTACTTCTTCGGGAGGTAAACCGCTGCGTACATTAATTATCTGGTTAGGCGCTAAAGAATCAGAACTTAGCTTATTAAGTGCCCTGATATCTTCAACAGAGGTATTGAAACGTTTGGCGATAGAATATAAAGTCTCCCCTGCCGATACTTTGTATTGCTGTACATTAAGCATACTCACTTTTTTAACCGTATCAATAGCGGCCTGCTGCTGTTTGTTTACTGCAGCTTGTACTACCGGTGCAGGTGAACTAACCGGAGGCTGAACCTGTGGTTTGTTTTGCTGAACAGGGGCCTGGGTAACCGGCTTTTGTTGTGCAGGAGCAGGAGTTGTCACTACTTGTTTTGCAGGTGCAGTTACAGCAGGTTGCGCAGCAGCTTCGCCAGAGAATGGTAATTCGGTAGGTACTTTTACGATACCGCCAATTTTAAGGGGCGCGTTGTTATTAAACTGTATAATTGCTTTGGGGCTAACGTTGTAACGGCGGCCTATAGAGTAGTAATTATCTTTGGGATCGAGTTTGTGAACGATCACTTTTTTACCGTTAAGGTTTTCAACACCTACTGAATCGACAAGCGGGTTTGCAAAAAGCGATATGGAGAATGAGAGTAAAGGAGTGACCAATAATAAAATCTTAAATTTCATAATAAATTATAATACAGTAATTTACAAGTTCAACACTATTAAGCCCGATCTGTTTTTTAAATAGACGAGCTGATTATTATGTAGTACAAACGCCTCGGGTTGCATTTTTTGTATAGCGTTGTTTAACAAATCGTGATACAAAAGGGTACCCTCCTCGTTAAATATAAACAAATGCTGTTCAAGATGCTCCTGCAAAAGCGTGTGCAAAGATACAATTCTGAAACTATTGTAGCTGATATAATGAACCGCATTTGCATGTACACTGAGGGGTAAATATAAATTATTTACCGCCGTTGCTGGTAATAATTCAGGGCTTACGATCTGATTATTCAGCGGCTGATCAATCACAGGCTCATATGCCCTTAGCGTATTGCCAGTTTTGACATCAATTAAAACTAATTTTTTAGGCTGCAACTGGGCGTTATACACTATTGGCCCGTTTACAGAAAGATAATCAAACGCTAAAGTAAAATTGCTCCATAATTCTTTACCCGATAAAGCATCGATAGCGGTAATGCCTTTGTGTACAGGCCCCGTGGCCGACTGGTAAGTACGCAGCAGCAACACGCCATTGTATGCTGCCTCAATACCGGTAAGCCAGCGGTCGGGGGTAGTTAAACCTTCAAAATAGATATCGCCGTTTTGCAGGCTCAGGGCCGAAAAACTAACCTGTTTATCGGCATGGTCCCTGATCTCGAGAAACAGCGTTTGGCTGCTTTCGTCAATT
>Ga0163162_10000881_pt1 | contig 27899 bp, 25 predicted proteins | sample S55metaG_FD_115310 | JGI IMG/M metagenome (GOLD analysis project Ga0163162, IMG submission 115310) | Switchgrass rhizosphere microbial communities from Kellogg Biological Station, Michigan, USA - S5-5 metaG | ecosystem: Host-associated > Plants > Roots > Rhizosphere > Soil | place: USA... | reverse complement strand
TCCTCGTTATATAGAGATTGAGCCGATGCATGGTCATTAAACTGGCGAGACAGATCTACAATCCTCGTTTCAAGATTTAATATTTCCAGTATGTCGTTCCTGCTTTTAGATTCTTTGATAGTTACGACAGTCTGCATTAAATTGTCATAGAGCCCTGATTTTTCTTCTGTGCCGGGCATGAGTATTGATGTTGATTCTTTATTCAACTCAATTTCCAGGCACATAATGGTTCGAAAAAGATCTGAATGCTCCGCGCTGTTCCCAGTATGTTGCTTTGCTTTCTTTTTAATGTTGACTTTTTCTTTCAGTGGAATGGTTTCACTCATGTCATTATTTGGTGATATAGGGATCATTGATGTTTCATACACAGTGCTGCGAATGGGTAAATCGTGAGATATAAATAAGTTTATTATTTCGTAGTAGTATTCAGGATATTCTTTTCTGAGTCTTCTCGCAAGACGATCGCAGGTCAAAGGCATTTTTTTATATCCGCCAACGGGATGGATCAATTGTATAAAAGGCACGTCCATAAATCTTACATAATTTTCATACTTTGGACTATCCTCTATTTCCCGCATTACATAATCAATATCGATTCCTTTTTCCTTGGCCATATAGTACAGCAAACATTGCTCGAAAAGAAAATTGAATTGCGGATTGGTAACATACTGCGGTAATTCCTGGTTTCTGTCAACCAATTCGAATGCGGCACTACAATACTCTTTTATAAACGCTAAATCATTTCCGCCAAAAATGCCCGTATTGGATGCATAAATTGTTTCGGGTAATGGAAAAATATTTTTTAGCGAAGGCGATATATATTTAAAATATTTTCCGACATCGGTAAGCATATCCCGGTAGTAAAAAATATTTTCTTCTTTGTTTTGACTGATAATGGATGCGTTGTTTATTTGTTCATCCAATGGTTGCCAAATAAACACATCGCCATCAAGATGCAGAAAAGGCGTGCATTGAGTGTTGTAAGAGAATATTTTTGCTAAGGACCAGAGTTGATGTGGATACTTATCTAAAGCGCCATCCAAAGCTGTAGATACTTTTGTGTAGGGTAGGTTTAGCGTATCGATCAAAATCGTTTTACCTCGGGAGTCCGTGATGAGTTCTACATCGTCATAAAATTTCCTTAATTGAAGACAGCTTAATGACCAGCTCATCCAATGATATTCACTGGATAGCCAACCGCCTTTGAAATCAAATATTTTGTCCCCCGCAGATGCCGGCCCTGTCCAAAAAGTTTGGATGATTTTCATAGATCGATGCTCAGGTTTTAATTTTTAAAACTCAACAGATAAATGATAACCTTTATCCTGTTGCATGGTCATTAAAGGGATAACTTTTAAGGCAGTGATCATCGGGCCCAATTCTGTTATATTTTTTTAACAAGAAAGATTGCTATCCAAGAAAATAAAAGCGAAATTCTAATTCCAGTTCTTTGCTGGACGATGTTTACTAACAGAGCCCATTTTTGTACATGAACAACACAGTGGTCACAATTGCTATGCCACTCCCTTTTTTGTGAGAGACAAAAAACACTTATTAGAGAAAGTTTTTTTTCGGCCAGCAATGAAAATTTTAAAGGAAATGAACAAATGAAAGACACGTATCCTGATATCGCGTATGACCATTAACGTTAGTAAGATCACTTTTGAATAGGAACAGTGTGTATAGAGAGTTTTCTCAAGTGCTGGTTTGAACCATGACTAAAGTATGACCTGATTATAATATCGATTGAACCCAACGCCGGCGCGAGTGTTTCGACGGTGAATTGGTTCTGACATCCTGGAAAATTGGAACCTCCTAACTGTCGAAATTATTTCAGATATGAATCGTGGGACAATTTCAAGTTATAATTCTCAACAGCAAGGTCGTTCAAAAATGAAATTCTTATTATTGTTCCCTCGTTACGTTCGATGGAAAAGGTTCCATCGAGGTCTTCACTTAGCCCCTTCATCAAACTCATGCCAAGTGAAGTAGTTTTACCAGCGTCATAGTTGTCGGGAATACCAATTCCGTTATCAGAAATACTTAGTAAACAGTGATCGGAACTGGTGCTTGAAAGGCAAACCGATATTGTTCCGCGTCTGCCATTGGGGAATGCATACTTTAAAGAATTGGTGATGGCTTCATTCAAAATTAGTCCGAGAGGTACCGCCTGACCCACATCGATCTTAAGGGGTTCAATATTCAAATCAAAATGGATCCGTTGTCCCGCACCAAAACAGTCTCCAAGGTAGGAAACCAGTTCACGAGCATACATCGGCATATCTATAGACGAAAGATTTTCAGAATTATAAAGTTTCTGGTGAATAAGTGACATGGCATGCACGCGGTGCTGGCTGTCATGAATGGCTGTAAGTGCCGCACTATTGTCAATATAAGCTGATTGGGAATTCAAAAGACTCATTATAATCTGAAGATTATTTTTAATGCGATGATGGATTTCTTTTAGTAACCATACCTTTTCGGTAAGAAGATGTTGTAATTGTTCATTCTTATAAGTGATCACACCGTTATTCTTCTTCCTTAAGCTGCTTTGCCTGTATAGTAGCAGAGCAATGATCAACACAGCGACAGTTCCCGTGATAGTCAAATTCCTTACGAGTGTTGCTTGCTTGAACTTAGCCTGTTCAAGTTTTTCCTGTTGACTTAAGAGTTCGATCTGGTTTTCTTTGTCCTGAGTTTGGTAGAGCACTTGGAGTTCTTCCGACTGTCTAACATTTTGCACGCTAAAATTAGAATCCTGCAATCGTGTATAATTCTTGTAATCGACCAAACCAGCAACAGGATCTCCAAGCGCGGAATCTGTTTTGATCAGCCAGCGATAGACGTTTAGGTCGTTAGCTAGGCTCGAAGTCGGTGATGGAATTGCAAAATGTTTTTCTAAATATCCCCTGGATTTTCGATATTGACCTTTTAGAAAATATAGAAATGCGTATTCATCATTGATTAGTTTTCTGTTCCTGGCTCCTCTGAATTGTTCCGCCCTGGCTTCCATCGAATCCATTTTCACAATATGCAATTCGGCCGAGTCGATCATGTGAAGACTAATATAGCAGTCGGAAAGGGCCAGGTTGTAAAAAAACTCATCGGTAAAGCTGAAGGGAGCGGCGACCTTTTTGGAAATATTCAGAACGAGCTCAAGAGCTTCCTTTTGTCGCCCTTTTTGCTGCATACTGGAAGTGAGTTCATTTACTATATTATATACTGCGGGATTTTGATCTATGATAAATCGAACTATTGCCTTTTTTGCCATGCCATCACCTTCATTTGTCCTGCCTTCCAAATAATACATTTGCGATAATCGACTGTAAAAATAGGACCACCCAATGCTATCACGGCTACCCTCACCCGCTTTAATGGTTTGCAGGGCGTACTTGAATGGCTCACCAAACTTGCCTTCAAAACCTGTCACCATTGTAAGGGCATCAGTATTGTAGTGCACGTATGGATAACCGGTAGATTCCGTAAGGTGAAGCGTTTTTAGAAAAATATCCCGAGCTTGCTGAAGCTGCCCCGTCAATACCAGCAAGTATCCAATATCTGTCAGTGCGTTGATTTCACCTTCGCTGTTGTTCAATTGATGATAGATTTCGGCCGCTTTGGAAAGGTAATTGATTCTATCTCGAACCGTCGCCGGAAAAATAGCAGGATATAAACCCCAGTATTCATATGCTCTTGCCTGTGTTTTTTTGTCGCCTGCGGATTCACAATCGTTGGTTAGGGAGTGAAAAAGAGAGTCTGCACGCTTCATATCATTTACCTCAAAGAACATTTTCCCAAGTAGGCAAATTGCTTGACGTTTTAGGCTTGTATCCTTCAATTCGTTGCTTTCACTAATCGCCTGGTCAAGAAAATATTCAACACTGTCTTTATTATAATAATGTTGTGGTTGAAATGCATAATAAGCGCCCAACAATACCAATAATTCAAGATGTTTTTTCCCGCGTGCCTGTGAAAGTAAATGAAGGCCTTTGCCTGGATCTCTTTGATCGATCCACTGTGACTGTTGCAGCAAATCTGGGTCCCTTATACCTTCTGCCAGAAGCGAAACACGACTCAGTCCTAACGAACGACTACAATACAAGAGACAGCTATCGAAATCAAGCTGACCTTCTTTGACAACACGCCAAAAGACAGTGCTCTGTAATAAGTTCAAACGCTGCCATGAATCCTTATCTGAAGAAGGAGGATGAAATAAATTTGCAGTTTTTGTTAGTTGAATCGACGTTTGTGATCGTTCTTCTTTGGCCGACAGAAGGCAAACAAGGAAGCAAACAACAACTGACTTTTTCATAACGCCACTTTTAATTGTATGAAATAAATGACGTGATTATTTTTTTTGGATTGTTTGACCCCGATTCCTGTACCAATGATATTCTTTTAGCGATTCCGTTGTTACTCTCTTTAGAAAAAGTTCCGCCAAGCTACACTTAGTTTCACCGCGGCGTTTAATTACTTCTGCTGAATAATAAGGGAAGCGATGCCCCTATTTGTTTCTATGGAATTGAATTCCTGGATCTAGTAAAAGGTCCTGATTCCGAAATTTATTTTGCTAAAGAAACATCCCTTTGGAATCATTCCGAAGATACCATTTTATTTCGTGGCCAAATCGTTAATGCCACGATATATCGCGGCAAATATTATGTGGCCAAATTACAATAGTCCTGAATCACAATAATTTATTCTAACGGCATTGAAATTGAATTTCTGTATGCTCAAACGCAAAACATGTCGCTTTCCATCAATAAGTCAATCGTTTTTATAATCGGTGTGTTTATTAGCAACGGTTGCTGGGATGAACGGAAAAAATGTTTTGAAAGCACGGGATTCCTTTGCATCGCAGCCGGTTGCCCCCAGATAGATGGCAACGCAGAAGAACTGCGTAGCAGGCGTCACGATCCCGCAATACAAGAAAACTTACTTAATCATTCAAAACTTTTCATACATGGAAACTCAACTTAACAATAGCAGCATGAATTTTTTTGAGCGTGCATTGGAGTCACCTTACACCAATGTGGGCGATTATCTGTTAAAGTCACTTTCAAAAGAAGATATTGTTAGTGCTTTCGAGAAGATGTTTGATATTAAAAACTTTTTTCAACAAAATAGTCTTTCAAAGTTGACTGATCTTTTAACCAAGCTTCCGGGGATGTCCGGCAAGAAAAGCTTTCTAGTCGCTAAGAACAATAAGTATGTTAATATACCTACCGAAAACATTGCGTTCTTTTATATCAAGTATCAGTCACCGGTTATTATGTGTTTTGATAAGCAGGAATATTTTGTGAATTATTCCCTCGATCAGATTCAAAATCTTCTATCCGAAAAACAGTTCTACAGGTTGAACAGGCAATACCTTATCAACTTCAATGCGGTGAAAGAAGTGGAACATTATTTCGCAAGAAAACTGTTGGTAAATCCTGTTATACCCATGAAGGATAAACTACTTGTCTCAAAAGAAAAGGTAACGGAGTTTTTACATTGGCTGGATAACAGATAACCTTCAACTAATTTGTCCGCGCAAAACAATAAAATTTCATTCGAATTTCGGGTGGTGTATAAAAATATTTCTAACCATAATTCAAAACAAAGTCATGAAAAATTATAACCAAATAGAAGTAATACTTTTTTCAAATTATTCTTGTAGCAACATAAGCCAGAAGGATCTGGTAAGATGGCTAGGAACTACGGCACAATCCGCCATTAAACGCCAATATGAAAAGACTCAAAAAATATGGCTTACATCATTGAAGGATACGCCGGCAATTTATTTGTCGTGATCTCATACACTTAATGTTCACAAAGAGAAGCTCATCGTTAATTAAAAAGAATTTACAATGAAAAAACTAATCGCTTTGATTATGGCAATTCTGTTTGCCGTTACCTTAATAGGCCAGTCGACCGATTCATTTGTGGGTGCCGACTTGATTGTGTTTAATGCAAAAATTACCACACAGAACCTTGCACAACCGGAAGCATCCGCAGTGGCTGTAAAAAGAGGAAGGATATATGCAGTAGGTAGTGACGCTGAAATCCTTAGTCTGAAGGACAATAATACGCGGCTAATAGATGCCGATGGCAGACGCTTGATACCCGGACTAAATGATGTACATGTCCACGTTCTGAATGAAAGAAATTACAATTACAATGTAATGTGGGACGGGGTACCAACGCTGAAGCAAGCGCTGGAAATGCTGAGTGAGCAGGCCAGAAGAACTCCCCAAGGGCAATGGGTAAAAGTAATTGGCGGCTGGTCGCCCTACCAGTTTAAAGAAAACCGGCATCCGACCATAGAAGAGATCAAGAACGCAGTACCCAACAGGCCCGTTATCGTGCAATATGCCTATAACCAAGCCTTTTTAAATGAGCAGGCTATGAAAGCACTGGGAGTTGGCACTGATCGGTTTCCGATGTTGCCTGGTACAATACTTGAAAAAGACAGGAACGGACGCTATACCGGGATAGTGCGCGGCTTTTCATTTACGTTTGTAACTATGGAAGGAATGTTGCCACAACCTTCTTTTGAAGAGCAAGTAAATTCGCTCATTTATGTTATTAATGATCTAAATCGTTTTGGAATCACTTCAGTTATCGATGCGGCAAGTATCAGCGGCTATCCCCAGGGACATACACCTCTCCGGGTACTGGCTCGGGACAATCATCTGAACATTCGTTTTCCATTTATCGATCTGCAATTTGGTGATATCAGCAGCAACACACCTGTAGACGCGGAGATTAAGGCCATAACAAGAAAGTCACCGATAAGCCCAGGAGAGAATATTCATCCCACCATGATGCATGGTTATGAGTATGAAGGTACTGGAGAAGTGTTGCGGGTTGAATTACATGATCATGAGAATTTCGATAAACCAGCAGTTATTATCAATGAAGATTCGATGCGTCGCTTCATCGAAGAAGATGTGACCAAACTGGTAAAGAGAAGAATCCCTTTCCGGATGCATATTAGTTACAACGAAAACATAGCACCTTTCCTCGATGCTTTGGAAAAAGTAAATCGACAAACACCATTTGATGGATTGCGTTGGAGTATAGAACATGCCGAGACGATCAGTTCGGAAAATGCCGAAAGGGTTAGGAGGTTGGGTGGCGGTATTGCCCTGGATGATAAAATGGCATTACATGGAGATGGTTTCATTAAGACATACAGCAGGGGAAAGGCTTTGCAAACACCTCCATTAAGATCCTTAGTAAATAGTGGCATTCCTTTGGCCATGACTACTGATGGTTTTCGAGCCTCTTCGTACAATCCCTGGATTGGCATTGGCTGGACAGTTTCGGGTAAGTCTGTTTCTGGTTCTGAAATACTAGCCAAAGACAACCGTCTGACCAGGGAAGAAGCCCTTAAATTATATACATTAGGAGCTGCGTGGTTCGAGTATCAAGAAAATGAGAAAGGTAGGATCGCTCCAGGAAACTTAGCGGATTTTGCTTTGCTGAATGAAGATTACTTTACAATACCGGATGATGAAATAAAGAACATCTCTTCCGTATTGACGATTGTAGATGGCAGAGTCGTATTTGGTGTTGGAAAGTATAGCAATCTGGCTCCCAAATTACCTGACCCAATCCCGGCATGGTCACCTATAAAATATTTTGGTGGTTATTATAATACGAAATAGCATCCAATATAAATGATAAAATCAAATAAGTTTTGTTTCCCAGAACGAACAGGCAAATGTGGATGAATATAGAACTTCGACAAATTCCAGAGAAGCCTATTACTGATAGTCCGATGAAAAATTCGTCTCGTCTTACCTGGTATTTTGTACAGACCGAGCTTTTGAAAATGATTCAGGATGAAATTTACCTGCACCGGTTCATAAATAGTAACCCGGTTCCGATCATTCAGCGTTGCAGTGCAAAGTGAGATATTGGCAAGAAATATGAGCAATGAGTATGGAAGTCCTTTTCAGCGCTTCGTGTGCCATGGCTCAATGATCTATTATCAAAGCTTACCACTTCAACACAGGTAAGAAAAGTTCTTGTTTTCAAAAACAATAAGTACACCATAGTGCTCACTTCCAAAGTTGCATACTTCTATATCAAATGCACATCGTCAATACTGGTGACTTTTGACGGACAGCATTTTTTTAAACTATTCACTCGATCACATTCAGGAAATGTTAGCCGTTGATCAGTTCTATCGATTGAATAGGCAGTATCTCATCAACTTCGGCGCGGTAAAAGATGTTGAGCATTACTTCGGACGAAAATTATTAGTGAATCTAGCGATTCCAATTAAGGAAAAACTTCTTATATCAAAAGAAAAAGCCAGAGCATTCCTGGTCTGGCTTGAAAATAGGTGAGAATATTTTCACCACGTTATGCTGGCTGCAACACGTCCGATTTAATAAATGCAAGTAAATCTTTATTGATTGTGGCCGCTTCAGTGGTTGGCATGCCGTGAGGAAAACCTGGATAGGAAATGAGTTTTCCTTTTTTCAATAACCTGACAGCTTTCGGTGCTGAAATTGGAAATGGAACTATTTGGTCATCTTCGCCGTGCATTACGAGAACTGGGATATCCATGCTCTTGAGGTCATTTGTGAAATCTGTTTCCGAGAAAGCTTTAATACAATCATAGTGGGCCTTTATTGAGCCCATCATTCCCTGGCGCCACCAATTATCCCGCACCCCTTGCGAAGGCTTTGCCCCTAATCGATTATAGCCAAAAAAAGGGAGTGTAAATTCCTGGAAGTATTCACTTCTTCGTGTAGCGGTATTCAAACGGATGTCATCAAATACCGACATCGGTACTCCGTCGGGATTGCTTTGCGATTGGACCATTATCGGAGTAACCGCGCTGATAAGAACAGCTTTTGCAACACGACCTTTTCCATATTTTGTTACATAGCGAATAACTTCTCCGCCACCTGTTGAATGACCTACGTGGATCGCATTTTTCAGATCCAGAGAATTAGTGAGTTCCGCCACATCTGCCGCAAAAGTATCCATGTCTTGTCCAATCGCTGTTTGTGATGATCTCCCATGGCCTCTTCTATCGTGCGCAATTACTCTGAATCCTTGTTGCAGAAAAAACATCATTTGCAAATCCCAGTCATCGCCCGATAATGGCCAACCATGATGGAATACAATAGGCTGTCCAGTGCCCCAATCTTTATAAAAGATTTGAGTGCCGTCTTTTACTTTAATCTTACTCATTTGTCTGGATTTTTTATTGTTAGAAATATTTTTCTGTTGTCAAAAACAATTTCATGTTGCAATTCACTATAAAAATTATTTTGAAAACCGATCGGCCTCAACAATTGCATCTGCAAAAGCCTTTGGAGCTTCTTGCGGAAGATTGTGCCCGATGCCACCAGTAATAGTATGATGTGCATATTTCCCTGAAAACTTATTTGCATAAGAACCATCCGGCGGATGAGGTGCACCATTAGCATCACCTTCAAGAGTAATTGTCGGCACCGTGATGTTTGGACTTTCAGCTAAACGGTTTTCAAGATCGTCGTACTCAGATTCACCCTCGGCAAGGCCAAGTCGCCAACGATAATTATGAATTACAATATTGACATGATCAGGATTATTGAAGGAGTTTGCGGTGCGATCAAATGTAGCGTTATCGAAATTCCATTTTGGCGAGGCGATTTGCCAGATCAGTTTTGCAAAATCAGAACGATATTTTGTGTAACCTGCTCTGCCACGTTCAGTAGCAAAATAAAATTGATACCACCACTGCAGTTCGGCTGCAGGAGGCAGTGGATTTTTATTGGTCTCCCTGTTACTAATAAGGTAGCCACTCACTGATACCATACCTTTACATCTATCAGGCCAAAGTGCTGCAACAATATTGGCTGTTCTTGCTCCAATATCGCATCCGCCTATAATTGCTTTTTGAATTTTAAGTGCATTCATCAATTCGATTACATCAACTGCGAGTGCTGATTGCTGACCATTGCGAAATCGTCCATCAGAAAGGAATTGTGTAGCGCCAAAACCTCGCAAAAAAGGAACGATGACACGATAACCTTTTTTTGCAAGCAACGAGGAAACTTCGGCATAACTATGAATATCGTAAGGCCACCCATGCAAAAGGATCACAGGGGTTCCGGTTAGTGGACCCTCGTCCGCATAACCGATATTCAGAACACCCGCGTCAATTTGTTTGATCTTATTGTCGAATAGATTTTTATCATATTTGCCAAGCATGAATTTATTATTAGAGTCATCGACAAGAAATGAATTGTTGAAGCCAAGCATTGCAATTCTAGCGGAACTTATAGAGATTGCTGCGTCGGCCAAAAAACGACGACGGTTTAATTTTGTCTCTTTCATTGTTTGAGATATTAATTTTTTGAATCGAATTGGTAAAATTATTTTTTTCTTGAACCGTCTCCAATGAAGAAATAATTCAATCCGACTAAATTGTTTTTCAGGCGGACATTCTGGAGTTTAAGAATTGTCGGGGATTGAAATATTCATTCAATCTTTGATGAGTTTGAAACCGCAATAGCTTGATAGAAATGATTGGTGATCCTGGGCAAGCATGCGGTGAGATGATTAAATGGCTATTTGAAATTTATCTTAACAAACAGAAAGTAGCCTACTATAGAAACTTATTATGCGATAAAAAGAATTGTATTTGGGACTCTGTTATGTCATTCAGGAAGCCGAAACAAAAAAATAAATTCCTACCCCCATTAAAATGATTGACGTCCATAACAGAGCAGCTTTTAATTTTACCAGAAAACGATACCATACTTCATTGTCAAAATGAAATCCTTTGACTGGTAAAATGCAAATCAGCGTGGGAATGAGTGCAATTTTCCACCAAAGAAAACCATTATTCAACAAACGAAACCAGGTTGGATGGAGTGCCATTATTTCTTTAGCATTTTCAAGCGTCGCAACTGAAATCATAGCAAAACTTAGGAAAAGCAAAATCTGAGTCGCTTTTCCATTAAGTTCGTCAATCCTTTTTGAGTACCTATCAGTTTTTGATAAACCATCATTCATTTTAAAAATATTTAGGTTCTTTGAATTGCAGTTTTAAATTTAGAATAAGCTCATTTGTTTGCTGCCGGCAGATCATCGATCATGACGACTTTCCCATTTCGATTATTGGTTAAAATGATGTGCCTGTATATACAAGTCGCGCCTGTGGTCGTTAGTTTTTTTATTAGTCCCGTGGATTGTCCGTTGTACTTGCCGTTCACATCTGCCGTAAATGAATTGATCGCAAAATAATTAGTGAAAGGTGCGCGATCGGAATTTGTTACACTCAGCGTGTAGGAGTTACCTGCCTGTAACGATGTGAAAATCTGCTCCACCATATCCGTTAGTCCAATGCTCCGAACTACAAGCCGGCCATATCCTCTTTCGCTTTTATCGATACCATGAAGTGTCACAATCTGGCTTGCTTCAGGATTAAACGGTGGACTCAAATTTAGAGTGTTCCTCGATTCGGTCACCGCATTCTCTGCATACACCAGCGCCTGCGGACTTTGACCGATTTGAATTGGAGGATTTGCCACCATGGTTTTTGTATCGATAGACTGCACCTGGTCTGCATATTCAAGCCCCACATATACAATTTCACCATCGGGTGAGGCCCATAAGCCGTGGGGCAAGGTTCCAACCGTTATAGTGTTTATCTGATTAAAATTTTCGGCTACATCAAATACCTTGACCTTGTTTTCTCCGCCGACTGTTACAAACATCAGCAGTCGCTTATTTACATTTGCAAATATGACGTGGTTAGTAATGGGCCCTGTATTAATTACCCTCAAAACTTCTCGATTCCCGGTGCTGATGACAGTGACCTTGCCTACATCTTTGTGCGTAAGTGCGATTAATTTCCCGTCGGGGCTGGTAAAAATGTTCGGGGAGAAAGGACTCACTACCGGAATTCGTTTTACAATTTCATAACTATTGCAATTCACCACATCCACTTCTGCTGAGAAGCTTGAACATATATAGGCTTCATTCCCGTCTGGGGCAAAAGCAATCATGCCAGGTCCGTCAGCTACAGGCACCTGTTTCACTTCTTTCATGTTACTCACGTCTATTACACTCACATAAGCTTCGCCTCTAACGGAGATCCATACCTGCTTGGAGTCTGGCGTAAAAGTGGGCTCGTGGGGAGACCGACCTACATAAACTTTTCCTAACACTTTGTTTGTTTCGGTAGAAATAAAAGTAACCGAATTTGAGCCTATCGACACGACTGCAAGTAACTTCTGTTGGGGTAAATATCTTAACCCATGAACCAGCGACTCCCCTTTGTAAAGCGGGCTTAATATATTGGGAAATGGTTGACCTAGTACTATTTCGCCCAAAAAGCGGTTCTTCGAGGGATCAACCACGGAGACAGTATTTGAAATCTGGTTTGCAGTGTATACGCGATCGTGGGTGTACCTGCTTTGTCCATGGCCCCTGATACTTAAACTTGCAGCAACGACGGTTGCGATAATTGTTACTTTATTCATGACGCTTAATTAAAAATGAAGACATTTGTCCAATTTCCACTTCCTGGGACGCAATAATTAGTTTGGAGAGACCAATGGTCTGTTTGTCAGAACTAAATTTGAGAATGACCTTAGCCATGTCAATGCCTGCCTGGTGATGCGGTATCATAATCATAGCAAAGGCCGTGTCCACATTATCGAGTTTATGATCGGTGGGCATGTTGCGCATCATCCAGTACATTGTTTCAATCATTTCCTTTTTAAACTTGTCTTTATGGAGATAATCAGCGGGCAAAAAATGTTTTTGATAGAATTGCATTTGTTGTATTTCAACCGCCTGTTCGGCAACTATACTTTTTGCTAACTGAACTATTAGGAAATTCCTTCCATTTACTATTTCATACTTTGCCATTTCAATGGCGCACTGGTGATGGGGTATCATTTGCGATATAAAATCATAGTCAGGTGAAATGCCAGTTTTTACTGCGTCCATATTGCGCATCATCGTATCCATCAGCATGAGAAATATATTTTTACTTTCCGAATAACAGGCTACTCGTTGGTGAATTTGCACAGGGCCGCCCTGCATACAAGCTAAGTTGAGTATGTTTATTATGACGATACCGACGATCAGAAACTTCTTAACAGCGATAAAATTCATCTTTGAAATAATATGATTTGAAAATTTTGCCCCGATATTTTTTTAAACAAGCCTGGCTCTTCGTTTTGGAAAATACCGCGAAACCGCAAGCTTCTCCTTTTTTGAGTCTACCACTTTTTGCTGCTTGTGTGATCGGTCCCATCGTTTAATTTTTTAAAACTCGAATGAAGATGTAAAAGTACATTTCTTGAGAGCGAAAGGTTACCATCAAGGCAACCAGACGTATAAAGATGACCGTGTAGCAGTCATTATCGGACGTGAACTTTTGTGCCGAATCAAAATCAAAACAGAAGACCTTTCGCCGATTACATCGGTTGCGAGAATATTATTTTTATCTGATCATTTATTTCAATTCGCACTCAAAATTCAGATCTGCCTGTTCCAGTCATTCATTTGTCCAACCTGCAATTTTCTCCTTCTCGCGTGAGAATAGCGCGGCTAATTTAGTACCAGGTCAATCAATAGTTATGACTAGCCGAGGAAATCTATTTAATAATAAATTAAAAAATGAAAAAAATGAAAATTGTAAAAAAACTATTGGCTGCCGTTATTCTAATTAACGTAGCAGCTTGCGAAAAGAGCTTAAACTCGGATCAACTAAGATCTTTTCTTTCAACTAAAATTAAGACCGATGGTGAAGGCCCAACAGTTAAGATTGTGTCACCCTCTTTTACTGCAAAGGTCGCTCGTGGTGAAGGGCAAAAGGGCGCAGGGAGCTTTAATGGCACAAATTTTCTTTTGGACTTAGAAATAATCACACACGATGAAGTCAATGTGGTTGCGAAAGAGGGTTTAAATATCCGAAACACGGCACTTCTTGGAAACCCCAATCCAAACATGCCTGGCCTTTCGGTATTTTTTGATTGCGATTTGGTGAAACCCGATGGTGGCATTATTCCAAAGAATACCAATCTTGCCAATTTGTTTAATATTGCGGGCACAGATGACGCACCCGGCTCAGGTGTCACTCTTTGGGCTGGATGGCATGTGTTGGAATCAATCCCTAAAGATGTAAATCAGTTTACGATCAGCGTTTCAGTCAAAGACAGAGCGGGACGTGAAGGCTCCGATCGAATTAAAGTAAATGTTGCCACAGGATCCAAAGTTGCGACCAGTGGCCAGGCGCTAACTCCTGCGCCAACTACAATCGGCGGAGATGGGGTAGATGATGTAGATGGTCCCGAAGTGAGTATGATTGCACCCCGTATCCCGACCAGCGTGTCCACAGGTCCTGCAACTTCTCCTACACCGCCTTTAAATGCTTCATTATTTTTCGTACAGGTATCCGCGTTAGACAAGAGCGGTGCTGGTATCGGCGTCAACGAAAATGGAGATGGCAAACCGGATGCCGAAAGAGGAACAATCTTGGATGGCGCTCAGTCATCACTTGGTCCAAATCGTTTCGTTCCGGGTTTGTATGTAACCTTCGACGTTCCGCTGTTGCAGCCAAATGGGAATATCATTGCCGCAGGCGACAACCTCGCGCCTGTGTTTAATATAGCCGGAAGTGAAGTTGAACCCTTGGGAGTTCGTTCGACTTTTGCCTGGGTTGTGGGAGGATCCTTACTAGTGCCCGCCGGTAAAACATTTGTTACCATTAAATCAAGAGTTACTGATAATGCTGGCAAAACCGGAAGTGCTACCAGTATTGTCCAAATAAGTCCCGTGGCAAATGGTCAAAATCTTACACCAGATAATTAAGTGCATAGTGCGTAACACTAAGTGTAAAACAAAAAAGAACAGATGTATAAATTCTTCAAAGTGCACAACCCGCTGAATTTAAATTCAAGCGGGTTGTAGTATTGGCCCCCGGGGTGTCCCACCATATCGAACGGATTTTGTGCTGACGGACGAATTTTGCCATCCAGATTCCTTCCATCTCGCATTTGCACTCATATTAGAAAAGTCAATTTTTGAACAGTCGATCGGTAGACTTAATCATAGTTTTCGTATTTGCTTTCTCAACTTATTAACTGTTGATCAACTTAGGATTTTTGTAAAGTGAATAATACTGACAATTCATTAATTTAAGAAACCATGCAGATATTTATTTTCATCGGGCACGTCCAATCAGGCGAGTGAGATGTTGAGCAGCGCGCCGACCCCCGGTATTACACCAAACGCTGGTTCAAACTGACCAAAGATTGCTGATTTACTGAAAGTGTTTCTGCATTCAAAGCGTTCTCCGGTTTCTCTTTGTCAATTGTCTTTTTCATTTTAAATTATTTTATAGTTGAATAATATTGTTGCCTGCTGACTCTATCGTGTCTGCCGGACTCCTTGACCAATTTTATTTTCAAGTGTGTAATCTTGATTGCGCGTTGGATCGTCAAAGCGTTTTGACAATGCACATGAAAAGGGGATTGACGGTATTCAATTTTTATTTATACGAAATCTTTCCATACTTGCCCAAATGAAAATCATTATACGCCTCTGCAATCTCCTTCTGTGTATTCATTACAAAAGGCCCCTGAGCGATGATAGGTTCGTTGTATTGCTCGCCGCCAAATAAAACTATGTCCGAAGCACTTTGTAAACTTGTGGTTATTTCGATGGAGTCTCCGCTTTTATCAAAAAGCAGGAAGTCTCCTTTTTTGAATTCTGTATCATTGATTGTTGCATTTGTTAACGGAAGAAATGCTGCATAATCCCAACCAGCTTTTGTGTCAATTGAAAAATATTTTCCTTCATTCAAATGGATGTGATACAAAAATTGTTTGCTATAAGATGGAATTTTCGAAACCACGTTTTTGTACTCTCCGGCAATTACTTTCAACCATCCCGCATTATCATTCAATATGTGCAAAGGCATCTCATCTGATTGCACCGGTAGATATGCAGATGGTTCTGCCTTTTGTTTGGACGGGAGATTGATCCAAAATTGAAGTGCATGTGTCATTAAATCGGAAGCCTGTGGATCGACATTGACTGCTTCATCATGAATGATTCCACTGCCGGCTTTCATCCACTGTACGCCACCTGATTGTACTTTCGCATGATGTCCTGCGCTGTCAAAGTGATCGGCTTCTCCGTTCAAAATATAAGTCAGAGTTGCGATGCCTCTGTGTGGGTGTGCGCCAGTGCCGTCAACAACTTTTCTGGGTTCATTAGGTGAATGTCTGGCTGGCATCAGGTGGTCAAGAAATACAAAAGGGCCAACTGCCTCTGCATACCCGTTTGGTAATATTCTGTTGATTTTATATTCGCCAATATCGGCTCTTCTGCCTTGGGTTGTAAAACTGATTTTCTTTTTCATAATTTTTTTTTAACGACCCAAAGTTAGACCGGCGGGAAAGGGGAAAACGATGAGCTATTTTAAAAAAAAACGTTGATAAATATCAACGTGAAGGAAGAGTTACAAACTATTTTTTTACCGAGTGACGGCGAATACGACTGAGCGTTTCTTTGGTAACGCCCAGGTAGGAGGCGATGATATGTTGAGGAAAGCGCTGCAAAAATTCTGGATGGTTTTTTGTCAGTTCAGAGTAACGTTCTTCAGCCGACAAACTGATCGACGCAACTCTTTTTTGAGCGGCGATAGCGAAATTCTCATCCATTTTTAATGTCATTTCTTGAATCGCCGGTATGTGGCTCATCTGACTCAGGAAGTCAGCCTTTGTAATCAGCAGCAATTCACATTCTTCCCATGCATCGATGTTATACTTTGACGGAGTAAGCATTACGTAACTTTCGCGATCGGCGGCCCACCAGTTTTCAATAAACAATCTTATTATATGCTCCACGCCTCTGTCATCTACGCTATATTGGCGCATAGCTCCTTTTACAATAAATGCCGCGTGTTTACACACTTCGCCTTCTTGTAGGAGGTATTGGTGTTTCCTGATTTTCTTACGGACGAAAACATCTTTGATTGCTTCAATCTCATTTTCGCTGAGCGGAGTTGTCGAATAATTTTTGATATATGTGATAAGCGATTCGTGCATGGGGTGGTTCGACACGTTTATCAAATTTAACAATTGTTGGTACACGTTTATTTTCAATTCGCGACAATATTCAAAAAAGAAACTTATCCTAAAAAATCAGAACCAACCTGATCCCCGCCATGAACCATTGGTTTAAAATTCCGTGTCACGATCTCCGTAGGAACGCGCTCGATCCCTCTGACCAATGGATTTAAACAGAGAAGGAAGACGGGAAAGTCATGAATTTTTAATAAACTTTAGGTATCAAATTCAATTGAATTCTAAAAATTAAAGTTTATCTCCCATGATGAATTACAAATTGCAAAAACCTATTCATGGTACGATTGGCGTCGTTAAATATGAATGTACCATTGAGTGGCGCAACGGCAAATTTATTTCTGACGAGCCAGTCTCTTCGGGTGGAAAGGATCTGGGTCCCGACCCACATACGCTGTTGCTTTCCGGAGTGGCCTCTTGTACATTAATTACACTAAGAATGTATATCGATCACAAAGGGTGGGACATTCCTGAGATAGCTGTGAACGCAAACATGTACCAGGAGACAATCGACAACGAAGTAATTAGTGTAGTCGATCGCGATATTTTGTTCCACACGCCGGTTGACCCGGAACGAAAAATGAAATTGGTTGAAATCGCAAAAAAATGTCCGATTTCAAGAATACTTGAACATCAAATTAAAGTACGAACGTTTTTGTTTCATGATGAGGCAACTGAAAAGAAAATTAATTACGCCAACAAAGATATTACTGTAGTGTGGAAGCCCGAATTTTGTCAGCACTCCCAACGATGTTGGAGACAGCTGCCGGGCGTTTTCGATTACAAAAAGAAACATTGGATAAATCCGGATGGTGCATCGCCTGAAGAAATAATTGCGCAGGTAAACAAATGCCCAAGTGGCGCTCTATCATTCTTTGTAAACAAGGAACAAAACTCAGGCACATCTTCCGTGTAACTAAATAATAATACAAATAGTGAGTTGAGGTGACGAATGACCGATAATGATTCGGCAAAAAATATTTTACAATAATTCCAGCAGCGATTTACTTCAGTTTTGAAAGATTTAGAAAGTCCAGTGTGTTGTTATTTGCTAATTGTACCCGCGCAGCAATTTCTCCGGATAAAGTGTAGAATATATTATGAAAGAATTTTCCAACAATAGCGCCATCTTTTCCAAACACGCAATCCCCCAGGATAATTCCGTTTACCAGATCATCATCCGCATTGATAATTGCATTATTTAGCAGACATCCTATCCCTTCACCAAACTTGTTAATTATTTTCAACATAATCTTTAGGTGAGATAAAAATTTATTTATGATTTGCAAAAACATAATAATGATCCTACTACATTCAAACGCGCGACGTTGGATTTTAAGGTTTTAGAATAATAGTCCGACATTTTTTGTTTGGAATATGAAGAAAAATCCTGCAATTGCCGGATTTTTTGTATCCTTGAAAAAACAAGTATGATTCATTTTTGATTCGTTGAATATTTGGCGATCGAATAAATTATTAAGCAAGAAAATTGTGTCATGATTACACTTGGGGAACTCAAGCGAAACACCGGTTTCAAGAGTTTTAATGAATTCAGTCAAAACGTCCTGCATTCAACGAGTGACACGTCTGATCCTACGCGCACAAAATACGTTTATAGGCAAACGCTAACCGGATTTCTGCATGGTTCATTCCAGGTATCGTTCAACATGACCAAAAAAGAATTGAATAAGGCATCACAAAAAGAAATCAACCACGCTCATAAATCAGCAGAAAAAAATCAGGTGGTTTAAGCAACGATGGCTCATCTTTAAAATCCACGAAAGAATCCACTTTTAAGTTTCATTTTTGGTCAGGTCGGATTTTTAATGTGCAAAGTAAAGTTATTCTGCAGTGACGTCGAAGATTCAGTCAGGTGTGTTAAAAACGCCAAAGGGAACTAAGAAAGGCAATAATTAATTTCTAAACGACTTCGCTATTATCGACTGATTGATCGTTCTTATCAAAATCATTTTTGTCAATTCCCAATTTCTTCATTTTCGATTTCAATGTGGACGGCGGTACGTTAAGCATTTCAGCGGCGCCACCCGAGCCCCAGATTTTACCGTTACATTTTTCCAAAATGCTAATAATATGGTCACGCTCGTTTTCCTGGATTGTTTTCGATTGAAAGCTTCTACTATTGGAATGAATGAATTTTGTTTGAGTTGCCGGCAAAAACAGCTGTTCAATTAAAGATCCCTTAGAAAGCAACACGCTTCGTTCGATTAAATTTTCAAGTTCGCGGATGTTTCCAGGCCAATGATAGGCCATCATATTTCTTAATACATTTTCGGATATGCCGATGATCTTTTTTCCCGATTTGCGATTATAAATCTGAATAAAATAATTGGCTAAAGCCGGAATGTCTTCAAGTCGATCTCTCAACGCAGGTATCATGATCGGAAATACATTCAGACGATAATAAAGGTCAAGACGGAAACGCCCATCCGCGACTTCTTTTTCAAGGTTCCTGTTAGTTGCTGCAATAACACGAACATTTATTTTAATGGGCGACCTGCTGCCTATAGGTTCTATTACTTTTTCCTGGAGAACGCGCAATAATTTTACCTGCAGATCCACGGGCATTTCACCGATCTCGTCTAAAAAAATAGTTCCTCCGTTTGCCTGTTCAAATTTCCCGATTCTTTTGTCCGTTGCTCCTGTAAAAGAACCCTTTTCATGACCAAATAATTCGGATTCTATTAACGTGGCTGGTAATGTTGCACAATTTATTTTGACAAATGCTTTCCCTTTGCGCGGTGATAGATTATGAATGCAATCTGCAATTCTTTCTTTTCCTGTTCCCGATTCGCCAAGTATCAGCACGGCAGTATCAAAAGGCGCTACCTGCGTGATCTGGTCGAATACATTGAGCAATAGATGACTGTTGCCGACAATGCCCTCAAAGCCGGTAGCTTCGCTCTTTTTTTTATCACTTGACAACAATTGTTTCTCCTGTATGTTTTGGGAATGCAGTGTGATATTTTCAATAATCGTCGCGGCCAGGATATTTTTTCTGAGTGCGTATTGTGACCGGCTCAGCAACGCTATATGATCTGTATTATAAGTATCTGGTCTACGGCTGTAAAGAAAAAACCTATATTTTTCCCGGTCTTGCATTGTTAATGGATATTCCAGCATGGATTTCACATGGAATGTTTCCTTTAAGAGTTTTTTGAGCGAATTTTTTTGACTGATTTTTTCAAAAAGTTCATCATTGAAAAAAATAGCGCCGGACCCTTCATCGGTCAACCTATACATTTTTGCCAGCTCTTTTGCTGCAATGCCGGAAATGGTCGATAATTCTTTCGTTCCTATTTTTTGATATTCGTTAAACCCGATTCTCAAAAAGCTAATCATATCGACTGCTGTTTTTACGGGATCTTCAAAACGAACAACAAAATAATCGAAGGGTATTTCCTGCTGGATAATTTTTCCTACCTGAAGCAGCTTTTCATCCCAGGCAACGGGCTCAGCCGCTGCGATTTCCAGCTGTTCAATCAACTCAGCCTCTCTTCTGTATTTTGATTCGCGGCTATGTTCATGCAAGTATTGAGCAATTTCCAATGTAACCAACAAATCCTTTTCACGAAAGGGCTTTACAATAAATCCATATGGTTCCGTGGTTTTTGCCGCGGCTAATATTTCCTTGTTCGAATTTGCTGACAGATAAATAAAAGCAATATTGTCTTTCTTTAATTCTCTTGCGACATCGATACCAGTAAGGCTTCCTTTTAAAAAAATATCCAGCAAGACAAGACCCGGTTTCTCTTTTTTAATTATCTCTTGTGCGATGGCAAAAGAACGTGCAATCCCACAGACTTCGTAACCGGCCTTTCGAAGCATGATTTGAAGGTCGTTGGCTTCTACAAACTGATCTTCGACAATGAGTACTTTCTTGTTCACGTCCTGGTTTTAATAATTTATATCACAGCGACTGATTCAATCGAGCGCTTAGTAACTGCGTCATGTATAAACAAAATTCTTACCATCGTACCATGATTATTCTCAATAGTGAATTTTCCACCAAGATCCTCACTTAATCCCTCCATCAAACTCATTCCAAGAGATCCGGTTTTTTTATTTCGAGAGGGCATTCCAATTCCATTGTCGCTAATAGCAAGCAAACATTGATGTTCGTCCAACTTCTTCAGTGAAATTGATATTGATCCATTCTCCCGCTCAGGGAAAGCATATTTAAGCGCATTGGTAATCGCCTCATTCAGTATCAATCCAAGTGGAACTGCCTGACTCACGTCTATTTCAAGCGACTCGAGATCAAAATGGAAACGAATATTCCGCTGCGTGTTAAAACTTTCATTAAGATAAGAAGACAGTTCTCGAATATAAAACGACATGTCTATGGAAGAAACATTTTCTGTATTGTATAATTTTTGGTGAATGAGTGACATCGCATGCACACGATGCTGACTGTCGTGAATGGCAGTAAGGGCGGCCTGATTGTCAATAAAGGCAGATTGCGAATTGAGCAGGCTCATTACAATCTGCAAATTATTTTTCACGCGATGATGAATCTCTTTCAACAACCATTCTTTTTCATCTAACACCCGCTCTTTTTCATTTAGGACGTTCCGCAACCGATTGTTGTTCTTTTTTCTCATCCTTGTTTGTCTGTACAAGAGACCTGCAATAACGATCATTGCGCCGATAGCTGCGATGGTTACATTTTTGATCAATGTAGCTTCTTTCAAGTTGGCCTGCTCGAGTTTTGTTTGCTGATTCAGTAATGCAATCTTATTTTCTTTTTCCTCACTCTGATATTTTACTTGTAGTTCTTCCGCTTGTCTTATTTTAGACCTTTGAAAGTTAGAATCAAGAAGCTGCACATATCTTTTATAGTGAACCAAGGCGGCAGATTTGTCGTCCAGCGTGGAATCAATTTCTATCAATTTGCGATAGCTGCGAATGTAGTTGGCCATTGACTGCGAGCCAAATGACCAACTTTTAAAATATTTCTCAAAAGATTCTTTCGCTTTCAGGTATTGGCGCTGGGCTAAATACAAATAGCCGTACTGGGCATACACCGTGCCCCTTCTAAGTGGACCTCTAAATGCTTCTGCTTTTGTTTCCAGCGAATCTGCTTGTAATAAATGTGATTCTGCCGATTTAAACTGTCCAAGGTTTTTGTAGCAAATCGAAAGAACGAGATGATAAAAGAACCGCTCCGTTAAATTGACAGGCGGTATTTTTTTTGCAATATTGTTTGTGAGATCCAGTGCCTCCCTGCTGTGACCCTCCTCAATCATGATGTCAATCACATCAGTAAGTATATTGTACAACGCGGGATTGTGCTCCATCACAAATCGATCCAGGGCTTTGCGCGTCCAATACTCGTTTTCTTGAGCTTCTTCCTCACGGTAAAGATGCGCCAGGCGGTAATAGAAATAGGCCCATCCAATGCTATCGCGATTGTCTTCGGCGGTTTTGATGGATTGTAAACTGTATTTCAGCGGCTCGCCAAACTTGCCCTGACTTGTGGTGACCAAAGCGAGCGCATCAGTGATATAATGTATGTATGGATAATGAATCGACTCTGCTTTCTGAAGCGCGCTGGCAAAAGCATTGTACGCTCTTTGTTGCTGACCGGTAGTCAGCAGCAAATAGCCGATATCTGTCAGGGTATTGATTTCGCCTTCGGTATTTTTTAATTCACGAAAAATATTCCCAGCTTTTTCGAAATATTCAATTCTGTTTTGCGTCGATGCCATTGAAAAAGGTGCATATAGTCCGCGGTATAAAAATGCTCGTGCGGCCGTTTCTTTGTCGCCCGCAGTTTCGCAATTTTCAATCAGCTTCCTCAAAATCGAATCCGTGTGAAGCGTTTCGTTTGACTGGATTGATGTTTTGATTAGAAGACATACTGCTCGTCGACCTAACTTTTGATCTTTCAAATTTTTGCTTTCCTCAATTGCACTTTTCAAAAGATATTCGACACTGTCCTTGTAATGAATGTATCCCTTCGGTTCAAATGCATAGTAGGCGCCCAACAATATCAAGGTTTCCAGATGTTTTTTTCCTTTTACCGCCGATAACATCTCGACGCCTTTCGCGGGATCTCTTTGATCGATCCAATGCAACTGAGAAAGCAATTCAGAATCGTCAATGCCTTCAGCCAACACGCTCGAACGGCTCAAACCTAATGAACGACTTGCGTAAATAAGCGCACTGTCGAGATTGATTTGGCCCTCCTTGACAACTTGGAAGTATGTGGAGCTGAGCAACAAATTCAGCCGTTGCCAAGATATTTTGTCTACCGATGCAGGATGGTAACCGGAAGATGCAACAGATGTTGTTGAAGATTGTGATGACGCGTTCACAAATATCAACAAGCAATACAGCAAGGACAAGAAAAATGATTTACACACGAGCTGCTTCGTTTGAGGGATGAATTAAAGTTACCGTTTTATGGTCAATGAGAAAATAGGTGACGGGCCTTAACTCGGTATGCAAGCTTATCCCGATAGTGAACTCCCAACGCGGAAAATGGCAGTTTGAACCTATACCTCGTCCACGCAGAACTTTTCGACTTGACTTCGGCATATGCCCAAAATATTTTTACGACGATAATTTCAAAAATGGCTTAAAAAATATACATCATGAAAAAAAGTAAAATCATTTTGACAGGTACCATGCTCGCGGGGGCATTAGCAATGCAGTCAACGATTAGTAATGCACAATCGGGACCAGCGGCCGATCCAGTATCAAAGGATGAAATCCGTCCTTTCAAAGTACATGTTCCGCAATCGGACCTCGATGAATTGCGGCATCTCATTTTGACTACCCGGTGGCCCGAAAAAGAAACAGTCGACGATCAGTCGCAGGGTGTGCAGTTACTAACCATGCAAAAGCTGGCAAATTATTGGACGACCGGTTATGACTGGCGAAAAGCGGAAGCAAAACTAAATACACTGCCACAATTTATGACAACCATTGACGGGCTCGATATTTATTTCATCCATGTGCGATCGAAAGAGCCCAATGCGTTGCCTGTGATTATTACTCATGGCTGGCCCGGTTCAATTTTTGAAATATTGGATATGATTGGCCCGTTAACGAATCCTACAGCATATGGAGGAAAGTCCGAAGATGCATTTGATGTTGTAATACCCGCAATGCCAGGCTATGGATTTTCAGGTAAGCCGACCGCTGCTGGTTGGAACACCGATCGTATTGCACGCGCATGGGATGTATTGATGAAGCGACTCGGTTACACCCGCTATGTATCGCAGGGCGGAGATTGGGGCGCAAGAATTTCAGAGGGTCTGGCTAGACTGGCGCCAAAAGGCTTGTTGGCCGTGCATATGAACTTGCTTTTAAATTATCCACCCGAGGTCATTCGTGCAACCGCCTTAGGAGAACCGGCACCAGCATCATTTTCAGACAAAGAAAAGTTCGCGTATGATCAACGAAAAGCAATTAACCCAATTGGATATTTCGTTATGCAGGCAAGGCGCCCGCAGACTATTGGATATAGCCTGGCAGAAGCACCTGTTGGTCTCGCTGCTTTTTTACTCGACCACGATCCACATAGCTACGAGCAGGCAGTCCATGCATTTGATGGTAATCCGGATGGTAATCTTACAAGGGATGAAATTCTCAATAACATCACGCTGTATTGGTTAACCAATACAGGTTCATCGGCGGCAAAATTATATTGGGAATCTACGCGCAATGTTTATAAGGGCGAAGTCAACTTTCCTGCAGCATACACAGTATTTCCTGGTGAAGTTTATCGGGTGCCGCGAAGCTGGGTTGAGTACACATTTAAAAACCTTATTTATTTCCACGAAGTCGACAAGGGTGGACATTTCGCTTCGTGGGAGCAACCGCAGTTGATGGCAGAAGAAATGCGCGCTGCATTTAAATCGGTCCGATGATTTCAAAACTCTCTTTAAAGGAACTCGATGATTATCGCGAACTCCTTCTTTCACCGCCGCGCGAATATTCTATTTGATGAAGTAAAATCGATAATAGTCCATCATGCGCGGTGTAAAAAAAATGTAGAATGTCAATCTCAAAAAAGTCAAAAAATCAAACATGAAAAAAAGTATAACCTTTCTTGCTGGCGCAATGCTAGCGATTGCAGCGACTACGCCAGGGACTACATGTGAAGCACAAACGGGAACAGCTTCAGGTCCTGTTGTAAGCACAGAAATTCGACCATACCGAGTGCATGTTTCCAAATCAGAAATCGCAGATATGCGTCGCAGAATCCTTGCGACGCGGTGGCCCGACAAAGAAACGGTTACCGATCAATCGCAGGGGGCTCAACTTGAAAGCTTTAAAACACTTGTACAATATTGGGGAACAAATTACGATTGGACCAAAGCAGAATCAAAACTCAACAGTATCCCTCAATTCATGACTACGATCGATGGCGTAGATATTCATTTCATTCATGTCCGGTCGAAACATAAAAATGCATTGCCGATAATCATTACGCATGGTTGGCCGGGTTCTATATTTGAATTCATCAAAGTTATTGGACCGCTTACGGATCCCACTGCATACGGCGGAACTGCGGATGATGCATTCGATGTCGTGATTCCTTCTATGCCGGGTTATGGTTTTTCCGGTAAGCCCACCACTCCGGGGTGGAATCCGGAACATATTGCAAAAGTGTGGGCAGAGTTAATGAAGCGACTTGGATACACGCGTTACGTTGCGCAGGGTGGTGATTGGGGCGCTCCGGTTACCAGTTCAATGGCGCGCCAATCATCAGCCGGTTTGCTTGGCATTCACCTCAATTTACCGGCCGCAGTGCCTCCGGAAATTGAAGCAGCATTAGCCAGTGGCAGACCTGCACCTGAAGGAATATCCGACAAAGAGCACGCTGTGTTTGATGCTCTTGCTGCGTATCGCAAGGCTGGGTATTCATCTTACTTCGTGATGCTGACCGCGCGGCCACAAGCGGCCGGGTACGGTATGAATGATTCTCCTGCGGGACTTGCCGCGTTCATGCTCGTACATCCGGGTTTTTCAGATTGGTCTTACGGTAACGACCCCACGAAGCCGTTGACGAAAGATGACGTGTTGGATGATTTTTCATTATACTGGTTGACAAACAGTGCAACGTCGGCCGCACGATTGTATTGGGAAAATGCAGGACGTGGTCCAACCAGCGCCACTGCGCAAAGGACTTCTGAAATTTTGTTGCCGGTAGCCATCACGGTATTCCCGGAAGATGTTTACCGCGCTCCGGAGACATGGGCGAAACGTGCCTACAAAAACCTTATTTATTTCCACGAAGTTGATAAGGGGGGACATTTTGCCGCTTGGGAGCAACCACAATTATTTAGTGAAGAAATCCGCGCGGCGTTTAAGCAGCTGCGTTAGTGTTATCAAGGGTCGCGCAGGCGACGCGCGACCCTTTCAATATTTAAAGCGCCTCTCTGTGTTGTATACGTACTTGATAAGATTGATTGCAATGGCATTTTCAAGATCATACTTGTCCACTTAACCCATTACCTCGTCCACGTACTACATTTCGCAGTTGCCTTCCGCATTCTTGTGAAATAATTTTAAGGTGTCAAATGCAAGATTCGAAAAAATGAAAAAGACAAAAAAAATTCTCGCCCTTGTTGTACTTCTGGTTGGACTCGCCGCGCTCATTATTCCAAACGTTACTTTGGATCAGGCTGTAAGTAGTCGAAGGGAATTGCAACGCCATGATCTCGGCATTCCCGGAAGAGAAGTTCTGCAGGCGATTGTAACGATCGGCCATGGAGAAACCTCTCTGAGGCATAAACATCCTGGTGAAGAAATTATCTATGTGCTCGAAGGTTCACTACAATACGATGTTGACGGCAAACTACCTGTAACATTAAAAGCTGGTGAGGTATTGTTTATCGCGAATGGAAAAATTCATACTGCGAAGAATGTGGGCAGCGGCAAAGCCAGTGAGCTTGCCACATATATCGTCGAAAAAGGGAAACCGCTTATTGAGATAGAAAAGTAACAACAAAAACGTGTTTTTTTCAAGTGGGCTTAAAACAAAATATATGTTTAAAAAACTCAATTATATATTAACTATGATTATTACTGCATCCGTCATATCATTGGCTACGATATTTAATGCATTGGGCTTTGGGCTCGCCGGATTCAATCCAAAAAAAGAACCTTCGCTCGAAGGCGCCAGTGGTTGGATCAATACACCACCTTTGAAATTAACAAATCTTCGCGGCAAAGTCGTGTTGATAGATTTCTGGACCTACACCTGCATCAACTGGCGACGAACGCTCCCATATGTTCGGGCATGGTCATCCAAGTACAAGGAACAGGGACTGGTTGTCATCGGAGTGCACACTCCCGAATTCAAATTTGAATATCAATTGGAGAATGTGCAAAGATCTATTCAGGAAATGAATATCGGTTACCCGGTAGCGTTAGATAATAATTATGCCGTATGGAATTCCTTCAAAAATCAATATTGGCCGGCACTATATCTGGTTGATGCCAAAGGTAAACTGCGATATCAGAAATTTGGTGAGGGTGATTATCGTGAATCCGAATTGCAGATTCAACAGCTATTAAAAGAAGCGTCGGCAAAAGATATTTCCGACGAACCCGTTGCGCTTAGGCCAGAAGGATTTGAAGTTGCCGCTGATTGGGAATCGCTGGCTTCACCAGAAAATTTTCTTGGGTACGACCGCAACGAGGGATTTGCGTCGCCTGGGGGAATCGTCCCGGACAAGGCGGCAGTTTATACTGTTCCCGCCAAACTCACGCTTAACCGATGGGCACTAAGTGGCGAATGGGTCGTGGGCAAAGAAAATG
>Ga0163162_10000878_pt1 | contig 27977 bp, 25 predicted proteins | sample S55metaG_FD_115310 | JGI IMG/M metagenome (GOLD analysis project Ga0163162, IMG submission 115310) | Switchgrass rhizosphere microbial communities from Kellogg Biological Station, Michigan, USA - S5-5 metaG | ecosystem: Host-associated > Plants > Roots > Rhizosphere > Soil | place: USA... | reverse complement strand
TGCACGCCCTTGTTCAGCTCATACAAAGCATTTTCTTCGCGGATGATTTCCAGTACGCAGTTTCCAATACCGCAGGTCGCGTGAACGGCCTCGCCCAACCCGATAAAGTCCACTACACCGGTGCCGACTGGATCATGCCCCCACACGTCCGTACCCGTATCGGACACATGCACAAAGTCGATGCTGGCGTGATAAGCCAGCAGACTCGCCACCGGATCTTCACCGATGTAAGCGGCATTGGCGATGTCGTAGACGACCCTGACCACATCGTCGTTGAGGGTGCTTACAACCTCCGCCAGTTCCGGCATGGTGGGGGTAAAGCAGTACGGGGTGTTTTCCAGCAGTAAGCGCACGCCTGCCTGTTTGGCCATTGGAATCAGGACCGCCAGACTCTCGTACATCCAATCATAGGTTTTCTCGAGCGGCGGGGAAATCATGGGACGCCTGGTGCCGGGGGATATCACCACTTCCTGGGTACCCCAAACTGCAGCCAGGTCAATCACCGATTTGATGTGCTCAATGCTCTTGTGACGCATATTTGCGGCGGGACTGGCCAGATTGATGTCATAGCCGCCGGCGTTGAGAGACCTGATCTTTGCGCCGTACTCATGAAGACGCAGGCTTACGGCAGAACGTTCCGCCGTCGAGATTTCTACCGGCCAGCAATGTGGCGAGCTGACGGGCACCTCAAACACACGATGCCCGTGCTCGGCCAGTTGCGCAATTGCATCAATTGCTGTGGATGACCATAGATAGGAGAACGTGCTGATGATCATATTGAAACATCCTTTCAGTTGAGTATTCGCTGGAGTGAAAAGGGCCATTCGTATTGTGGATTTTGTACCTGGAGCACTATCGATAGCGGGAAGACGCGACGATGGATGGATAGATCTGGGTAGCGATAGCCACTGCACTGGCAAGGGTATCCGACCGCGAAAAAAACGATATCGGAATCAATTTCCATTGTCAATTTGATTGCAAATCGAATCCCATTTTTGTATTTTACAAACCTCTTTTACCTCAATGTCTAACTATAAAAAGGAGTGTCCAATGAGAGCTTTGGTCAGTGGTGGTAGTAGCGGTATCGGTGCGTCTACATGCCTGAGGATCGCGGAGGCGGCCCTTGCCCGGGGCTCGCAGCCGAAAATTGCGGTATGCGGACACACACTCACTACTACGCAGGAAGAAGTCGTTCAATCCATCAAGGCCATGGGCGGTATCGCCATCGCATTGTCCGGAGATCTCGGCAACCCTGAGGTGCCGAGCCAGCTGGTGGCGGCTGCAGTGGCGGAGTTCGGCGGGCTCGACGCGTTGGTGGCGAATGCCGGCATCGCCAGTCCTGGCGCAATCTGTGATTTGTCCATCGAGGACTGGGACGATATGTTCTCGGTCAATCTTCGCGGCGCCTGGTTGCTTGCCAAAGCCAGCTACCCGTATTTACGCGAGAGCAGAGGCTCGGCGTGCTTTACCTCGTCGATGTCTGGCCAGCTTCCGCATGCCGGCTCAGGCGCGTACAGCCCCACTAAAGCGGCATTGACAATGCTCGCCCAGACACTCGCGCTGGAGTGGGCACCTGACGGAGTCCGTGTAAACGTGGTGTCTCCGGGCATGACCCACACGCCGATGTCCGAAAAAATGTACGCCGATCCCCAGATCAAGAAAGCACGGGAAGCAATCATCCCGCTGGCGAGAATCGGCGAGCCCGTGGATATCGCGAACGTGATCGAATTTCTCGTTAGCCCTTTATCCGGATATGTCACGGGACAGGATATCTGTGTCGATGGTGGCTTCTCCAAATCGATACTGAGTCATATCCCGGGCCGACCAAGCTCCAAATCCTAAGCACGATTGCTTTACCGTGGGTTCAGCACTCAGGTCGGAAGGTGTGTCAATGGCACAGCGTGAGACACACTGCCTTGAATGTAGGCGAGGCCGTACGGGCTTGGTGTGACGTGCGGCTTCGACCTACATTGTGTGTTTTACGCGTTATCGCCGGAGCTCACACCTGAAGTACATGTGGTCATTGGCCGCCGCACTTCGAATCATCCAAGAACAGCCGAATAGCTTTGCCTCCCTCTTCTACAGACGTTCCGCCGGGCTCATACCCTGCGTTTCGGAGACTCGAATTGTCTGAGAGTCAAAATCTAAAAAACCGTTTAATAATATTAATTTATAGCTGAAACACATCCTCGCCTCTCATCTGACTGCGGTAAATTCCAAAGCGCTCCAGGGCAAATTTCGGTTACTAAAAAACCACGCCACCATCGATACCCCAGTTTCAAGCGAGGTGACACTGATTTCGATACCCGCGATTAATCAAGGCAAATGGCCGCTGTTTGCGTTCATCTATACAGTCAAACCTTGCTACTCGCGCTTACAGTGGTAGGGAGGACGCACGCATTGATAGCCAGTACGAGATCCATTTGATCCGTTCAGGACTCAAAGAGGTACTCCGCGTATCGCGTCGTTACATGTCAGAACCTGAGGCACTGTTATCTCTCGCAAGATAGTCGTAGGTGACGCTGTCGATGGAAGCCAAATCACCCTCGCCCTCTTTCAGCCTTCGCATGCGCCTCGCGTTGTTCGATTCCGCTTAGCAAGTCGAACTGGTCGTGGCGATTTGTCGTAGATGGACAGCCGGCCATGCGTTGGCAGGGGTTCTTTTTTGAAGATTCTCAAGATCTGCGGAAGCGTGCTCTGGCGACCTTCCTTCAGGCTCAGCCTGCGGAACTCGACCCACTGATCAAACACTGCTTCAAAAGTGTGCTCCGCTGCGCTACGAACTGCGCGACGCTGCTGTTTACGATGCTCATAAGGGTGATGCCCTGAGCAACCAAAGCACGCGCCTCATCACGGCGACGGTGCTTGTCCGAATTCAAGACTCTCATTCAAGACTCTCATTCGAGACTCAATTCAGGACTTAAAAGCACTGGATGGCGCTGGATTTCAGTGGTTCACGCCGGAACGAAAAAAGGACCCGAAGGTCCTGATTTCAACTTCTACATACTTCAATGGAAGTCTATAGAAAAATAATTGGAGCGGGAAACGAGACTCGCATCTGGCGTCCGACCCATTGAAATCTAAGGGATTTCTTTTCTTGCCAAAGCAGGAAAAGACTCAATTCTGGACTTGTTTTTTGGGTGTATCAAGAGCAAAAAAGGAGTGATTCCAAGCTACGCTATTGGGTTCACCCATAAGCCAATCGGATGGACGATCATCAAGCTGAGCTGTCGGAACTGCACAACCGCTTCCAGCAGATAACCGCCGATTACGACGCCCTCCCCGCCGGGCAAAAATACGACGGCACTCGACCGCTAAAGAAGGAAACGCAGCTCGCGCTCTGGATCAGCCTGGGCACGCTGTGCCGGATTGGCGAGTTACTGCAGGCCGAATGGAAGAATGTCGATCTGGACCGGCAGACCTGGTTCCTCCCCAGTGAAAATGTCAAAGGCACCCGGGGCAAGAAACAAGTCCGCCCTGTCTTCCTCTCCCCCTTCGCCCTGCATTTCAGGAACTCAAGGTCCTGACGGGAGACTCCCAGTGGTGCTTTCCGAACAAGCAGGATGATGGGCATGGGGACGTAAAGGTGGGGAGGCGCCATTACTTGCATCACGACTATGCCGAAGAGAAGAAGCGTGCCTGGCACCTGTTGGGCGATCGGCTCAGTGCTGTCCTCGACCTACGAGCACACGCAAAACGAGTCGATGTTGTCTTTTCCAGCGTACGCGGCGACAGAGACGCGGCCCCCCTCATAGGGATGTTGCACGCAGCGCTCCCCGGCATTTAACACCCGCGACAACCCGTGACCTTAAATTCGCGATGAGCCGCCTCTACATCCCTAGACGCATTGGAGAGACGGCTGCCAGTGCACTTGCCCCTCCAGGAATGCGGCGCTATTTCACACTGATGGCGCGGCGGTCGCGTCAGCCTGACCGCTTTCGTCCAACGCAGCACGGATGAAGCCTTCAGTCTTTTTGCGCTCGACAAAATCCCTCACATAGGCCGCCGCCACGTCATGACCGCGTGGAACCGCCATGGCTTGTCGGATAGAGGTAAATGCACCCTCAATGACGCGATACTTGCCGTTTTTAGCAGCGACGGCCTCCAGTGGCTGGCGTACACCCGCCGCCGCATCCAGGGCCTGTTCAACATACAAATCCACTGCGCCTGCAGACGTTTCTGCCCGCTCCAGTTGCGCATGTTTCAGTGTGCGCGTCAGGTAGAGATCATAGGCTGCACCTTTGCCAACCGCCAACCGCAGTCCAGGCTGATCAAGATCCTCGACCGTCTGGAAAGGTGAATCGGCGGCGACCAAGTAAGTCCCCTCAATGATCACGTAGGGCTCGCTGAACGCGATTTGTTGCTCTCGCACCGGCTCTATCGCCAGGAAGGCAATGTTCCATGCGCCCTTCTCCAGCGCCGCGAAGACCTTGCCTGCCGCATCGAAAGTGACCATTTCCAAACGTGCGCCCAGTTCTTCAGCCAAGACTTTCGCCAGCGCAACAGACACACCTTGCGGCTGGCCATCCGCGCCCCGTTGGGCCAGGACAGGATTGCCGAAGTTGATGGCGGCTCTCAGGACGCCGTTTGGCGCCAGTTCATCGATTACCGCACGGTCGATAACATTCATTTTTTGCTCCATGAGTGAGGGCAGTGAAAGTCCTACCAGATCGGTAAGGTATAGGAAACGATTAGGCGATTTTCATCGGCACCACGGGCGAAGCTGGATCGATAACTTGCATTGCGCCACTTCACTGCAACGTTTTTCAACGCTCCGCTCTGGAAAATGTACTGCACATCGGTGTTGCGCTCCCACTCATGCCCAGCGCCAATGCTAGCCTTCGCATCAGCCTGATCACCACGGACATAACGGCTCATGAACGTCAGGCCCGGCATACCGAGTGCAGAAAAATCGTAGTCATAGCGCAACTGCCAGGAGCGCTCGCCAGGTTCGGCAAAGTCGTTGATCTGGATGTAGTTGGCCAGATACGGGTCCGTACCGTTGATGTAGGGCATCGATGTCGAGCCATTCATCTTTTGTAACCCCAGCCCAAGGGAATGACCAGACAGGCTATAGGTGAGCATGCCGTTAAGCGCACCACTGTCGATTTCCCCGCCGCGCGCAGCGCCGGCATCATCGCTGAGCATGTAGCGCAGATCGCTTTTGAGCTTACCCGGGCCAAGACTCAACGTGTGGATCAGGCCAAAGAAATGCTGGTGATAGACATCTTCAAGTTCAGCGTACTGATAGGTGACCGTCAGGTCTTTACCGAATGCATACTCAGCACCGCCCATCAGGTAGTGATCACTTTCGACCGTTCCTGAAAAACGTCGGTTCTTGTTGTTCAACGTCAGTGTATTGGCATCCGTCGAATCACGATCCGTCATGCGATTGAAGCGCGCACCACTGACGCTAAGCCCATCGAACTCCTTCACCGTTATCAAGCCCCCCTCAAATGTCTGAGGAAGGATGCGTCCGGTATTGGCCTGCAAGGTAGGCAGCTTTGGAATGAAGGTGCCGTACTTGAATTCCGACTTGGAAACTTTCATTTTCGCGGTGAGCCCGAGCCGGCTGAATTCGTCTGCGGCGCGGCCATCGGAATGGGTGGGCAACAGGCCGGAACCACTTCGGTCGGGACTGGAGTCGAGCTTGAGGCCCAGCATGCCCAGCGCGTCCAAGCCAAACCCTACAACGCCTGGCGTATAGCCGGAGCGCACATCGAGGACAAAGCCCTGGGCCCACTCCTCGCGTTTTGATTGCCCTGTTCCATCGCGGAAGTCGCGATTGAAGTAATAGTTGCTCATTTGCAGGTTGGCTTTACTGTCCTGGACAAAACCTTCCGCCCGGGCCATGCCCACAAATAGGCAAGGGGAAACAGCCAGCCAAGTGCCGATCACTTTTTTATTTTTATACATGCCACGCTCCAACACAGCGTCGTGAAAATACCCTGCCGCCTTACAAGCGACATGACGAAATGAATTGAGGAACCGGAAAAAGAGCGGCGAAGGATCGCTTGCACCGCGTTAACCTCGAGCGGGACATTCTCGATTCACATCGACCCTGCCCTTGCCACTCGAAATTGACTGGCAACACCGTTTGCGGCGCCGCCAGTTCGATCAACTGCTAGCGTGCTTCATGGCTGACAGCGGAAGCGACTTGCGCGGCTCCATTGTTGGACACCCGCATGAACACGGTCATCAGAAACCCCAGGAGCAACAATGCACTCAGGAACAGCAGGCCATTGGCGGCACTCTGACTGTTGCCCTTTATCACGCCGATCAATGACGGTCCGACAAAGCCGCCAAGGTTGCCGATGGAGTTGATCACGGCAATGGATACCGCAGCGGTTGTCCGATCAAGGAACAACGTTGGCAAGGCCCAGAACGGTGATTTGAAGCTGTAGAGCCCGGACAGTGCGACGCAAATCATCGCCATCGCTACAAATGCATTACCGACCAACCCAGCGCCAACCAGGCCCAACGCGGCGATCAGCAACGGGATTGCAGAGTGCAGCTTGCGCTCGTTGCGTTTGTCGGAACTTCGCGACCAGATGATCATGGCTGCCGTGGCGACGATATAAGGCAACATTGCGATCAAACCGATCTGCGTGTGGGTCAGCGACTCGGAGAAGCTCTTGATGATCTGCGGCATCCAGTAGCCAACGCCAAGACTGCCGCACTGGTACACAAAGTAGATGAACGAAAGGTACAGAACCTTCGGGTTGGTCATCGTCTTGTAGACGCTCAGACTCTTCACGTTTTTACGACTTTGGCGGTCCCGCTCCAACTCGGCGATCAACCACGCCTTCTCTTCGGGCTTGAGCCATTTTGCCTGCTCGGGCTTATCGGTTAGGAAGAAGTAGCAGGCAATGCCGAGAAACACAGCGGGAACGCCTTCGAGAAATAACATCCAGCGCCAGCCGCTCCAATTGAGCCAACTAATGTTATCCATGATCCAGGTGCTCATTGGCGCACCAATGATGTAGCTCACCGGAATCGCCGCAGTGAAGAGTGCCACGGTAGTTGCCAGTTCCTTGGAGCGAAACCAGAAAGTCAGGTAGACGATGATTCCAGGAAAGAAACCAGCCTCTGCTACCCCGAGGAAAAACCGCAGGACGTAAAGCTGGTTGGCGGTCTGGGCAAAAGCGGTCATTGCCGCAATGATGCCCCAGGTCAAGAGAATCCGTGCAATCCATACTCGAGCGCCAAATTTGTTAAGCATCACGTTGCTTGGCACTTCAAACAGGAAATAGCCAATGAAGAAAATCCCCGAGATGAAGCCGAAGGCTTCGCTCGACAGGGCAAGTTCCTTGTTCATTTGCAGAGCGGCGTAGCCGATGTTGGCACGGTCGAGATAGGAAACGATGTACAGCAGAAAAACAAAAGGGATAATCCGCAGGGTGATCTTGCGAACGATCGCGGCTTCTTCAGGCTTATTATTGTTCATGACAACCTCACTAGAAGCAGGCAGCAGCCTGACTCTGTCATTGCATTATTGTAAATCCGGAAGTTTTTCAGGCCGAAAAAACCATGCACACAGGGCTGCCGGTCGAGACCGAGAATCCCGTTTTGCCAAGCCCGCCCTTGTCCGGGTCCACCGCCATCGAAATGATGGTGTCGCTGTCTTCGTTCAACGCAAAAAGGAAGCGCCCATTGGGGGTCAACGTGAAGAAACGAGGAGTCTTACCGTCGGTAGGCATGAACTCCACCGAACTCAACAACCCTGTCGCCGGGTCGATGGCGAACACCGCCACACTGTCGTAACCGCGGCTGGAGGCATAGAGGAAGCGGCCGCTACGATCGACTTCGATCTCCGATGCACGACTGTTACCGGTGAAGTTCGCAGGCAGCGATGGCAAGACCTGAATAGGTGCCAACGCCCCCGTCTGAACATCGAAGCGGTAGGCGGTCACGCTGGAGTCCAGCTCATTGACTACGTAGGCAAACGCAGCATGAGGGTGGAATGCCAGGTGACGTGGCCCCGCCCCCTCGCGGGTGACGACGAAGGGTTGCACCGCAGGAAGCAACTTGCCGCTTTCAAAACGGAAACTGAACACTCGATCCAACCCCTTGTCCGGCACCAGCACAAACTTACCGGTGGGGTCGAACGGGTTGAAATGCGGTTTGGAAAACGGCTGCTCGACCCGGTGCGGCCCGATCGGGCCTTCCAACTTGAGCAGTTGATTCAGAGTACCGAGCGCGCCGTCCTCGCTCACGTTCATCACCGCCAGGGAGCCCGTGATGTGGTTCGACACCACCAGGAAGCGCTCAGTTGGATCGAGAGCCAAGTGCACAGGGTTTTTACCTTCGCAACTTTTCTGGTTGATAAAGGCGAGTTTGCCTGTGGCCTTGTCGACGCTAAAAGCACTGACAGCACTCATGTCGCCATGGACGGTATACAGACGGTCACCTGCCTTGTTCAAGGCAAGGAAAGACGGGTTTACCAAGTCCTTGACGACCTGCACAAGCGTCAGGGAGCCCTCTTCCTGGTCCACTTTGTAGACACTGATGCCCTCGCCGCGAGCGTTTCGTTCGCGCGTGGTCCGTGACCCGACATAGGCGTACATAGGCGCGATTCTCCGTGTTCCAGATAACTTTTCATTGGCCAGACTGGCGTGAACTAAACCACTGGGCAATAACGAACCCAGAAGAGAAACCCCGGCAAGGGCACTCATTTGTTTGAGTAGGGTGCGGCGTGTTGCACCGGTGATTCGTTGAATTTCAGGCTCAGGCGTACCAGCGCCCTTATCGTCGCTTTGCATGGGGACCGTTCCTTATTATTGTTGGTTGCTACGGTCTGGACCCGTATCGAGCCCAGCGGGGTTGAATCATTTGCGCGTTCGCTGAACCACCTTGCGGATCACGAACGGCAGCACACCGCCGTTGACCAGGTAACGAATCTCTTGGAGAGAATCGATGCGCACGCCCAGCTCTACCTGTTGCTGCCCGCCGTTGGTCCGATGCATGACCATGGTCACGTGGTTATCGCCAACGCTTAGTTCATCCAGACCGAAGAAATCAAAGCGTTCGTCACCCTGTAAATCGAGGTCATCCACCGATAGACCAGGCTTGAACTGCAGGGGGATCACGCCCATGCCGATCAGGTTGCTGCGATGAATACGCTCGATGCTCTGCGCAACGACAGCCTTCACTCCCAGCAACGCCTGGGCCTTGGCCGCCCAGTCGCGGCTGGAACCTGCGCCATAGTTGATCCCGGCAAAAACCACCATGGGCGTATGTTGCGCCGCATAGCTTTTGGCGGCCTCATACAGCGGTAGACATTGCGTATGGTCGGCATTCCAGGCCCAGGCCCCGAGGCCTGGCTGGTCGTCGCTCAACAGGCGGTTTTTCACCGCTTTGTTGGTAAACGCACCGCGCAACATGACTTCGTGATTACTGCGTCGGGTGGAGTACTGATTGAGGTCTTGGGGGTTCTCACCACGCTCCAGCAACCATTGCCCGGCCAAGCTATCGGCGGGGATGGAATAAGCTGGCGAAATATGGTCCGTGGTCACGTTGTCGCACAACACCATCAGCGTACGCGCACCATTAATGGCCAAGGTGGTTTTTGGCTCGGCCGGAATATCGGCCAGGTACTGTGGGCGGCGCAGATAGGTTGAGTCCGGGTTCCACGGAAACTGCACGCTGCCTTCGGCCGAGAGCGACTGCCAGTGGTGAGTGCCCTCCCAGACCTTGGCAAGGCGCTGCTGGAAAAACTCGGGCTTGACCACCTTGGCGACCTGCGCGGCGATTTCAGCATCGGTTGGCATCAGATCGCGCAGGTAAACAGGGTTGCCATTGTGATCGTTGGCCAGGGCTTGCGATTCGAGATCGATATCGATGGTTCCGGCAATGGCATAAGCCACGCACAGGGCCGGGGATGCCAGGTAACCGGCAGGCACCTTGGGATTGACCCGACCTTCGAAGTTTCGGTTACCGGACAGAACCACGACGCCCTTCAGGCCTTGATCGGCAAATCGCTCAACGTGCTCTTCGAGCGAGCCCGAGTTACCAATGCAGGTCATGCAGCCAAAACCGGCGAGGTCGAAGCCCAGTGCAGAAAAGTCCTTGAGCAGATCCGCTTCTGCCAGGTAATCGGCTACCACGCGCGACCCCGGAGACAGCGAAGTCTTGACCCAGGGCTTGCGATTGACCCCGAGCTGACGTGCCTTGCGTGCCAGCAATCCAGCCTGAATCATCTGCGATGGATTGGCGGTGTTGGTGCAACTGGTTATCGCCGACATGACGACCGCACCATGAGTGATGGGCTCATTGAAAGTCGGTTCGAAAAATGTCTTTTGCGCAGGTCCGGCAATCAGGTCATTGCCACCCATCACCTCATTTCGGAACGAAGATGCGGCGTTGGACAATTTCTGACGCTGGTGCGGCTGATGTGGGCCGGCGACGCTGACTTCGATGCTGTTCAGGTCCAACTCAATCAGTTCGTCGAACTGTGGCTCCGCCAGCTCATCGCGTCGCCACAATGGCTGGGCGCTCATGTAGCTGACGACCTTGCGACATAGGGATTTTGAACGACCGCTGAGCTTCAGGTAGGACAGCGTCTCATCATCAAAAGGGAAGAAAACTACAGTGGCGCCGTATTCAGGCGCCATGTTCGACACGGTGCCACGGGTCGCCCAGCTCAGGGCAGAAAGGCCGGGACCGGTGAACTCTACGAACTTGCCGACGACTGAACGCTTGCGCAAGATTTCAGCCACATGCAATGACAGATCGGTAGCGGTGACCCCGGAGCGCAGGGCATTGGTTACACGAATGCCCACCACTTTCGGGAAGCTGATCGGCACCGGCTCACCGACCATGGCGGCCTGTCCCTCAAGCCCGCCAACACCCCAGCCCAAGACCCCAATGGCATTGATCATTGGCGTATGGCTGTCGGTAGCGACCATGTCGTCCGGGTGCAGCAAGCGTTGACCATCCTCAGTTCGGCTTTCCCAAACGACTTGCGCCAACGCTTCCATGTTCATCTGGTGAATGATACCGGTGCCTGGCGGGATCACCCCGAAGTTGTCCAGACTCTTTTGCGCCCACTTGATAAAGCGGTAACGCTCACTGTTGCGACGAAAATCGATATCCAGATTCTGCTCTACGGCGTCGGCCTCAGCATAATGCTCAACGATCACTGAGTGGTCGATGGTCAGTACCGCCGGAATCAGTGGATTCATGGCCTTCGGATCACCACCCAGCTCCGCTACCACATCACGCATCCCGGCGAAATCGGCCAGCGCTGGCAGACAGGTCGTGTCGTGGAACATCAGTCGATTAGGCTGGAATGGCACCTCGCAATCCGGGCCATTTCCGATGGCGCGAGCCAGTACCGATGGCAACGATTCTGGCGAGCAACGGGCAACGTTTTCCAACAGGATACGAATCGAATAAGGAAGCTTGGATGCCTGTACAGGGGACAGCATCTTGTTCAAGTCGATGTAAGCAAATGGCTCGTTATCGATCACCAGATGGTTGATGAAGTCGCAGGCAGTCTCGGTCATGCGCATATCGCTCAGGCTTTTTATAATGGTCACGGGATCGGGGTTAACCGATTGATACCGCTGATGAAGCCGATATTAGGAGCAACCCCCACGATTGAAAATTGATCAATCGCCATACCAGCGTTCTCGAATGGAGAACGCTCAATCAGCTTTACGATGATTCAAATGATCAATGAGGGTTTTCAAGGTGGGCGAAGCGGTGTCGTATTTCTTGAAGACCAGCAACAATGAACGCCGGGCCCATGATTCGTCCAATGTCACGGCCTTGAGTTTGTGGCTACGCAAATATTGGTTGATCACACTGCGCGGTAGCACCGCCAGCCCAAGGCCTGTCGACACCATGCGGCACATGCAATCGAAGCTGCTGATACGAATCCGCAGCTTGAGATTCATCCCCAGCTTTTCGGCCTCGCCTGTCAACAACGTATGCATGGAGCTTTCCAGGTGTGGCCCGACAAACTCGTGCTCCAGCACCTCTTTGAATCGAACCGATTTTCGACTTGCCAGCGGATGTCCGCCAGGAACGACCAGGGTCAGCTCATCACTGCGATACGGCAATGTTTCCAGGCCTTGGGCGGAGGTCTGGACGGCAATGATGCCCAAGTCAGCACGCCCATCCGCAACGGCGCGAATGACGGCCGAACCCACACGCTCCTCGATATCGAACTTTATTTGCGGGTAGAGCGACACGAATCGCGACACATCGTCCGGCAGAAACTGAGACAGCGCCGAGGTGATGGCATGGATGCGTACGTGCCCCTTGACACCCGTGGCATAGTCACCCAGTTCATGATCCAGTTGTTCAATCGTCTGCTTCACCTGACGGGCGTAAAACAGTAACGATTGCCCTGCGGGAGTGAGATCGACGCCTCGGGCATTGCGGATCAGCAGCGCTGAACCGACCTGTGCTTCAAGCTCGGTAATGCGCTTACTGACGGCTGACACCGCCAGATGCTTGATTCGAGCCGCTCGGGTCAGGTTGCGCTCCTCTGCCACTGAAATGAACAGGTCCAGGCTGGTAATGTCGTATCGCACCCACTCACTCCTGATTGACATCGAGCCCAATGCTTTTCACCGAAAAGCGTTAATCATCTTCATGCAACTTGATGCCACGTGCGTGAAGCAGCGGTGGAATCACCAGCACCAATAGGGTCAGCGCAAGAATCGAAGCGGCGATGGGTTGCGTCACGAACACCATTGCCTCCATGTGTGCCTGGCTCGCGTACGAAGAGTCTGGATACGCCAATGGCGCCAACTTCTCCCTGAACGACGCCCTGCACATGAGTTGATGCCATGAACGCATTGCAATGACTCGCGGGCATCCAGACCTGATTCCTGCGGGAACCTTGATGCGCTTAAGCGCAGCCCCCCATAAAAACAATTGTACTTTACGTCAAGGTGATACAAACGCTCTCATTTCTCGGCTACGGGGATCCCTGGCGGCGCCCATCACGTGAGCGCCCCGAGCCGCCAAGGCCCTAGCGGTCTCAACGCTCAGCCCCGACGATACGCCGGTGACCAGGACGCGTTTGCCAGACAGATCCACGCCGGCCAGAACCTCATCGGTGGTGGACTGTGATCCAAATGAAGGGGACAAGATTGATTCCTCAAAAAAATGCTCAATGGGCGTCACGCACGGGGCGAGCGTCATTGCGAAGGGGATCAAGCACTGCCGCTTCAGTAGCGTTCGCCGACGAGCAACTCGCTCTGGTGCCAGAGCGCAGCTGCGCGCAATGGGTCGAGGGTGTAGGCCCGATAGCCTTCCGACAAGCCATCGTCCTGCGGCGCCTTGAATTCGACCGAGACATGGCAATCCTCGCAGTACCTGCCGCCGATCTCATCGCTGGAGGCCTTGAAAGCCGCCCAGACCGAAGTCGCCGCACCTTGAGGAACCGTTTTCGGTTCTAACGGCAATAGGCCCTGCTGGGCACGTGTTTCGTTGATGCCTGCCATCCAGCCTTTCAGCATCTCGATATCAACGTTGCGGGTCAGACCAGTGTTGATCACGCCTGGATGGACCGCGACAGCGCGGATGCCCCGATCCTTGTGGCGGCGGTCGAACTCGACAGCAAAAAGCGCATTTGCGGTCTTTGACTGACCATAGGCAGTCGGCCCGTCATAAGTTCGCCGCTCGTAGTTCAGGTCTTCGAGATCAACGTCGCTCATTCGATGCGCGTTGGATGACAGCACGACGACGCGCGAACCCGCGTGCAAAAGCGGAGCGAGTCGGTTGACCAGGACAAAGTGGCCCAGATGATTGGTTCCAATTTGGGTCTCGAAGCCATCAGCCGTATGTCCGTAGTGGGTTGCCATGACACCTGCATTTGCAATGACGACATCGAACGGCTCGGCCTGTAACAACAACTTATCGGCGCAAGCCCTAACGCTGGCGAGTGATCCTAGTTCGAGTTCGATCAGGTCGAAATCGCCGCCCGTGGCTGCGGCCGCGCGGATTGCTCCGGTTGCTGCATATGCTTTGTCTAGATCGCGCACCGTACCCACCACATGAACCCCGTGAGCAACGAGGGCTCGAGCGGTCTCGAGGCCCAGCCCAGACGAGGTCCCCGTGACAAGAACTCGTTTGTCTTTCAGGTCCAGTCCTGCGAGAACATCGTCGGTGGTGGATGTGGCTCCAAATTTTTCAGTCATATCGAATCACCTGGTTAATTGCCCGATGCAATGCCTCGGGTGAGGGGGAATGGAAACAGACCGTACTGTCAAACGGCAGGCAAGCCGGGATCGACCCCTGTCATGGCGACGGAAACATCCCAAAGCCGCCTGGCGAGCGCCGGATCTTCGGCCAGCGGTGCGCGTTTGGCCTCTCCTGCGACGCCTCTGATCCCTCCGAATCCGGTCGGGCCGCAGTAACCTCCTGGCTTCACGGTACCGGTCGCGGCCAGCAGCGCCGGCCATGCGCCCTTGTCTGCACTGTTGAGCAACAGGCCGACGATTGGTCCGGCCCACTGCGCCGCGCCCATGTGCCGTCCCAGGCTGGTGTTTGCCACACCGGGGTGGACACCAATGGCCGTGACGGGCGAGCGGTTCGCACGCAGGCGGCGGTCCAGCTCGAAGAAGAACAGCGCATTCGCGAGCTTGCTGGCGCCATAACGGGCCACCTTGGAATAGCTGCGCTCGGCATTGAGATCGTCCCAATCGATCTTTGCTTTCAAATGCGCAATGCTGGAAGTAACCACGATGCGCGAGCCCTGCGTCTCGGCCAATTTGGGCAGCAGCAGCGAGGTCAGCGCGAACACGCCCAGATGGTTGACCCCAAACTGCGATTCGAACCCCTGCTTGGTGCGCGTCAGGGGCGGGTACATGATGCCGGCGTTATTGATGAGCGCATCAATGCGAGACTCCTGCGACGCTTTTGCGGCGGCCGCCCGTAGGCTCTCGATGTCACCCAGGTCCAATGGCAACCATGCGAGATTGGCGCTGGGCGTGATCTGTTTGATGCGGGCAATGGCCTCCTCCGCCCGCCCCTTTTCGCGGCAACCCAAGAGCACACGCGCCCCCCGCGCAGCCAGGACTCGGGACAACTCAAACCCCACGCCCGCATTGGCGCCTGTGACGATGAAGCACTTCCCTGACTGGTCAGGAACATCTGCCTCGGTAAAACCTCTGTGATTTGACATACAAATTCCTAATTTGAGTGATTACATACTCATTTAACAGGCAAAAAAATCAGGCCGCGGAGCCTTTCCAGAACAGGTCGAAGCCCGCCTGCCGAATCGCTTGACGCTCCTTTGGCTTTGCGGCAATGGCGTTCATAGTGATATCTGCCAAATCGAACAGGATCGTGTCGATATAAAAGGCGATTCGTCCAGGGTCAGAATGCCCTGCAAGACACTGTTCCACCATGGCACGAGCTTCGCGGAACATGGCGTGACAGCGCTTGCGACTCGCTGTAGTCACTCGATCCGAGACCTTCAATTGGCGTAGCGCCTTACGCGCAGTGGAATGATTCAGCCCCCACTCGATCAGCCGACTCCAGACCATGAACAGTCGGTCGCGTGCTGACGCATCCACCGGGTATGGCGCCAGCATCGACTCGGCGAGCCCACCCTCTATCTCAATAAACAGCTCATTTAGAAGATCGTCCTTCGACGGAAAGTACGTGAACAACGTCCCTTCAGATACGCCGGCTACCTTGGCGATCTTCGCTGTAGAGGCGCCAGTGCCGAGCTGGGCGATGAGGTCTGAAGCAGCCACGAGCAGGGCCTCACGCTTCGCTTCGCTCAAGGGACGAGCCATAGCCTAAAATCTCATATTGAGTGAGTGGACGCTCAATTATTGCATCGAGAATCTTCGTGGTCAACTGGCACACTGGGGACGTTATCAGTTCCCTCAGTCAAGCCACATGGATGGACTGATGCTGGCGCAGGAGTCGCTGGAACCGCTCGGTATAGTCTTCGCCCACAGCAGATGCGCAGCCCCTTATAAGGAAAACCTGCCGCCACGGCCGCATCCGCGATGCCCAGCTGGGCCATTGCACAAATACAGTTGACTTGCACCACGATACCAACATGAAAAACCTTGGTCTCGGGAATGATCTCGACGATGTCGACCTCGACCTCGACCTCGGCTTTACATAGAGCAATGGCGGCGCTGAGTCCACCGATGCCTGCGCCCACGATCAACACTTTTTTTTGATATCGCTCATCAAGCGTTCCTCTTACGACTATTTCTCGATCGCCGAGCACAGAGGAATCCGGCGTCAACCTGTGTGGAGGGTGGTAAGGGAGCACTTATGAGCGAGATGGGCCTGGGAATACGAATATGGACTTTCTCCGGATTATTCTTGTTTCCTGCAGCCTGATGCGGGGAAAGCTGGGCATGGAGCTACGTTAATCAAGACGCAGACGTGCCGGAAATTGTTTGTTCGGATAGGTAGCGTCCATGACATGAATACATTGGTGCGCAGATGGATGCATATTTCAACTTGCGAAACCAAGAGGTATAACGGCGATAAATACCTGCGCTCTCAATCATAAAAATACGGAGCAGCCCCATGCGTTTCCATGGTTTGGATTTGAATCTGCTGGGAGTGCTGGATGTGTTGCTCGCAGAACAGAACATCACCCGCGCTGGCGAGCGCCTTCGCGATACTACGGAACTGTGTCATTTTGACTTAACAATCGGTGATGGATCTGCTTATGACTCTGCAACAACTCCACTACTTTCTCGCCGCCATTGAGCACGGTACGTTTTCCAAGGCCGCAGAGAGCCTGCATATTTCACAACCCTCCCTTTCCGAACAGATCCTGCGTCTGGAAGAGCATCTGGGCACGCATGTGTTCATCCGTACCAATCGCCGGCTGGTGCTTACCGAGGCCGGACGGCGTTTGCAGCCGTTTGCGCAAGGCATGGTGACGTCGGCGCGTCAGGGTTATGAAGCGGTGCAGGCGGTGCGGGAATTGTCCGGTGGCGTCGCCAGTTTTGGCACCTTCGGTACGGCGCACCACTATTTTCTCACCGACCTGATCGAGCAGTTCCGCACGCAGCACCCGGACATGCGCATCAAGATCGTGGGCTACAACTCTTCGGAAATTGCCGAACTGGTGAGCCGGGGCGAGATTGAAGCGGGCCTGGTCATGCTGCCGATCAAGCAACAGAACCTTGCCGTGAGCGAGCCGGTGTGGTCGGCCCAGGTGGGGTATATCAGCGCCGACCCTGAGCGACTCAAGGAGCCAAAGACCATCCGCGACCTCGCCGTCGCGCCGCTGATCCTCACCGAGGCGCGCTGGAGTACGGGCGACCCGATTCGCCGGTTACTCGCGCAACTGGCGGCCAAGGGCGGTGAGGTGCTGGACCCGATCATTGAGGTGGAACATCAGATCACCGGGTTCGAACTCGCCGCACGCGGGCTGGGCGATGTCATTGCCACACGCCCGATCCTGCACCAGTTGGGCTTCAACGACCGCCTCGGCTGGGTGCCCATCACCCCGCCGATCTTCGAGGTGTTTGGCTTCATCCATCGCCACGACACACCGATATCGCCCCCCACGCGGGTGCTGATCAACCTGATGCGCAGCCACCTGAGTCGTATCCAAAACCTGTACGCCCATCTGGAGTCCCTCTAACCATAGGCGATACCTATAGGACACACATGGCTTAGCCCATTCATCCGCCCATTGCATGGACGGATACTCAAGCCACGGACGCCAACAACAGGCGCTTCCAACGTTCGAGGAATGGGGAGTCATAATGTCCAATCACTATTGCATCATTGGCGCCGGGGCCGCTGGCCTTGCCGCCCTGAAGACCATGACCGACGCCGGCTTCCACGTGGACTGTTTCGAGAAGTCCGGGAACATCGGCGGTCACTGGAACACCGACTACGATGCTCTGCACCTGATCACTCCGAAAAGCAGCTCCTGCTTCGACGGCTTCCCCATGCCTGCCGACTATCCGGTTTACCCTAGCCGCGACCAGGTCAAGGCGTACATGAACGACTACGCCGACACCTTCGGCCTGCGCGAGAAAATCTCGTTCAACACCGAAGTGCGCAGTCTCGTTCCGCTGGGTGAAAACGGCGAAGCCGGTTGGCAAGTGACGCTCGGCGACGGCACCAGCAAGCATTATGCCGGCGTTCTGGTTGCCAACGGTCACTTGTGGGATTGCAAGGTTCCGGAAGTGGGCAAGGGCTTCACCGGGATCTCCATTCATTCCGGCGAATACCGCAATGTGCAGCAGGTAAAAGGCAAAGTCCTGGTCGTCGGCTTCGGCAACTCTGGCTGCGACCTGGCCGTGGATGCGGCGCAGGCCCGCCTAGACACAACCATAGTCATCCGTCGCGGCCAGTTGTTCCAGCCCAAGACTATTTTCGGTGTGCCGCGCGGCGAGCTGCCCTTCCTCGGGCAACTGCCGCCCGAGCAACAGAACATGGTCATGAACATGCTGATCATGGCCAGCGTCGGCACCCACAAGAATTACCCAGGCATGCCCGCACCGGAAACCTACGACCTGGACGCCCAGCCACCGGTGGTCAACACCCTGCTGCTGTACTGGATCCAGCATGGCCGTATCAAGGTCGCCCCGGGCATCGAGCACATCGAAGGCAAGACCGTCACCTTCACCGATGGCAGCCAGGGTGAATACGACACCATCGTCTGGGCCACCGGTTTCAACACGCGCCTGCCGTTCCTCGACGAGAGCCTGCTGCAATGGCGCAACGGCGCACCGTTGCGCACCGCGGCGATGACCTTGCCAACCAACCTGGAAGGTCTGTTTTACATCGGCCTGGGTGCCCCGCGCGGCCCGCAATGGCCAGTGTATTGCGACCAGACCAAACTGGTCATGCGGTTCCTTAAGTTGCGCGCCGCCGGCATGAAAGGCCTGGCCGGAAAATTCGCCAAGCTGCAAATGGCCGAATCTCGCATTGATATCGTCAAGCGTGAATGGCTGAGCAACTACCAGGACACCCAGAGCCAACTGGATGTCATGGAACTTGCGCTGCTACCCCAATCCCTCCCTGAAATCGCCTGATCGGATGACCACCATGAACAATGCACCTCACTCCAGCGTGATCGTCACCGGCACGTCGTCCGGCATGGGCCAGGCCGTCGCGCAACGTTTCCAGGATGAAGGCTGGCACGTCGTCGCCGTCGACGTGACACCCAGCAAGCAAGCTACCAGCGCCCTGTTCTCACCGGTCGTCGGCGACATTACCCGCGAAGAAGCACTGACCAGCGCCATCGACGCGGCCCTTGACGGCAAGGCGCCGCTGCGGGCAATCGTCAACGCGGCGGGGATCTTCCCCACCTCGTCGCTGGAAAGCTACAGCGAGTCGTTGTACCGGAAAATATTCGATATCAACGTACTAGGCTCATTGAATATCGCTCGCATCGGCAGCCGTCACCTAAAAGCGGCCGGTGGTGGCTCCATCGTATTTTTCGCCTCGGTCGATGCCTTCACCGTCTCCAAAAACCAACTCCTTTACAGCGCCTCAAAAGCCGCAGTGGTGGCAATGACACGCTCCCTGGCCATCGAACTCGCCGACCACAACATCGTGGTGAACGCTCTCGCGCCTGGCTGGGTCGACACTGAAGGGACCCGTGCCGGCGGCCGCATCGAAGCCGCCATCGAGTCCATCCCCTTGAAACGCGCGGCGCGAGTTGAAGAAATCGCTGATTGGGTCTGGCAGCTGAGTGCCAAACCTTCCTACATCACTGGCGAATCGTTGTGCATCGCCGGGGGTGTATTCATGCGCTGACCCGAGCGCAGGCCCCACGCGACAGACGTGGGCCTGCTCCTCCTATTGACTGCTGCCTCACTACAATTATTCCAGAGGGCAATATCATGGGCGAATTACACGCTACGGCAATTCCCGAGTTTTCCAGCGACCGTGCACCCGACGAGCAATCGCGCAAGCGCCTGTCAAAAGCTGTCATCGGTGTGACACTAGGCAACATGGTCGAATGGTTCGACTTTGCGCTGTACTCCTCGTTGGCCGGTATCATCGGCAAGACGTTTTTCCACTCTGAAAATCACGCCACACAGCTGATGGCGATCTACGCCACCTTCGCCGCCGGGTTTCTTATCCGTCCGCTAGGCAGCTTGATCTTTGGCCCGATCGGCGACAAATACGGGCGTCGTACCGCGTTGTCGCTCAGCATTTCGCTGATGGCGATCGCGACCTTCACCATCGCCTTGATCCCCGGATATACCAGCATCGGCATATTCGCGCCCATTCTCTTGGTACTGATGAGACTGCTACAGGGTCTTTCCACCGGCGGCGAATACGGTGGTTCCTGCACCTTCATCGCTGAACACAGCCCTGACAAGCGCCGCGGCTACTTCACCAGTTGGCTGGAGTTCGGCAACATCTCGGGCTTCCTGATCGGTGGTGCGGTGGTCAGCCTGTTTACACTGGGGCTGGGTGAACAAGCCATGAGCGAATGGGGCTGGCGTGTGCCTTTCGCCATCGGTGGTGTGCTCGGCCTGATTGCGCTGTACCTGCGACTGGGCCTGGAAGAAACCCCGGTCTTCAAGGAAATCCAAAAGAACGAAGCCCTGCAAAAGTCGACCTCTGGCGAGAAAACCAACCTATTCAGCTTGATGGTCAGCGAGTGGCCGCAGATGCTCAAGTGCATGGGGCTGGTGACCGTATTCAACGTCACCTACTACATCGTCCTTGGCTACATCCCCGGCTACCTGGAGAACGTGCTTGGCTACAGCAACAGCTTCAGTCTTTCCCTGGGTCTGGCAGCCACCTTGTTCATGCTCGTCCTGATCCCCGTTTCCGGGCATATGGCTGATCGCTTCGGACGCAATCGCATGATCACCTGCGGCTGTGTGCTGCTGATCGTGATGGCGTTCCCCTGCTTCATGCTGCTGCACACCGGGCAGGTCGGCTTCCTGTTCGCAGCTCTGCTGACGCTGACCCTGTCGCAACTATTTTTTGAAGGTGCGATGCCGGCGACCCTGACTTCACTGTTCGGTGCCCGCGTTCGCTACAGCGCCCTGGCCATCAGCTATAACATCGCCGTATCGCTGTTCGGCGGCACCGCCCCGCTGATCAACACCTGGCTGATCTCCACCACCGGCAATCAGATGATTCCCGCCTGGTACCTGATCGCCGGTGCCGTGGTCGGCCTCGTATCGATCCTGTTCGTCAAGGACTCCACCGGTAAACCCCTTCCAAAATGAGACACGACATGACCAGCAAAACAACATCACGGCAAAACATTTCTTCGGGCGGCCAGTATGAATCGGTGTTCGGTTACTCCCGCGCCGTGCGCGTGGGAAACCATCTGCACATTTCCGGCACATGCGCATCGCCCGACTACGAACACAGCAATGCCTACGAACAGGTCCAGGCCATTCTCGGCACAGTAAAAAAGGTCCTGGCCGAAGCCGAGATGAGCGTTGAGGACGTGGTTCGCACCGTGGTCTACCTGCGCGACATCAACGATGCCGCGATTGTGGCCAAGGCCCACAGCGAAGTGTTCGACGGCATCCGCCCGGCCAGCAGCCTGATCCAGGTGGACTCGATGCTGCGGCCCTGGCAGAAAGTCGAAATCGAAACCTACGCCATCGTCGCCGACTAATCGTTCACGCACCACCACAGAGGCCGCGACCCTGTCGCGGCCTTTTTTTGACCCGCAAAAAGGCTGACCCCATCATGATCAAAGCTGCCGAGTTAGTTGTGAAGTGTCTGGAAAACGAAGGTGTGGAGTACGTGTTCGGTATTCCCGGTGAAGAAAACCTGGACCTGCTGGACTCACTTTCGCGCTCATCAATCAAGCTAGTCCTGACCCGTCATGAGCAACCTGCGGGCTTCATGGCCGCAACTTATGGCCGCCTCACTGGCAAGACCGGTGTGTGCCTGTCGACCCTAGGTCCCGGAGCGACCAACCTGGTAACTGCCAGTGCGTACGCCTATCTGGGTGGCATGCCGATGATGATGATCACCGGCCAGAAACCGATCAAGAAATCCAAGCAGGGTCGTTTCCAGATTCTCGACGTGTGCGCGATGATGGCGCCGCTCACCAAGTACACACACCAACTCGCCTCGGCGGATAACATCCCGTCGCGCATCCGCGAAGCCATTCGCCTGGCCGAAGAAGAGAAACCAGGCTCGGTACACCTCGAGCTTCCAGAGGACATCGCCGCCGAATACACCGAAAGCACGCCGATTGCCCCAAGTCTGAGCCGGCGCCCCGTGGCTGAACACAAGGCGATCAGTGCCGCCGTGGCCAAGCTTGAAGCGGCGCGCAGCCCGGTACTGGTGATCGGCGCCGGCGCCAACCGCAAAATGACCGCGCGGGTCTTGCGCCAACTGATCGAAAAAACCGGCATCCCGTTCATCACTACGCAAATGGGAAAGGGCGTGGTGGACGAGCGCCATCCGCGCTTCCTCGGCAACGCGGCGCTGTCGGCGGGGGATTTCGTCCATCGCGCGCTGGAGTCCGCCGACCTGATCGTCAATATCGGCCACGACGTGATCGAGAAGCCGCCCTTCTTCATGGTCCGTGGTGGGACCGAAGTGGTGCACATCAGCTTCCGCTCCGCCGAGGTCGACCCGGTGTACTTCCCGCAGATTGAAGTGGTGGGCGACATCGCCAACGCCGTCTGGCAAATCAAGGAAAGCATCGAAGTGCAGCCAACCTGGGACTTCGAACGCCTGCTGACTATCCGCGAAGCCAATGAGGCCCATATCGCCGAAGGCAGCGACGACGCGCGTTTCCCGGTGTACCCGCAGCGACTGGTGGCGGACCTGCGCGCAGTGCTGCCATCCGATGGCATCGTCGCGCTGGACAATGGCATCTACAAAATCTGGTTCGCCCGCAACTACAAGGCTTACATGCCCAATACGGTGCTGCTGGACAACGCCCTAGCAACCATGGGCGCTGGCCTGCCTTCAGCCATGGCCGCACGCCTGGTATACCCCGACACGCCAATCGTGGCGGTTTGCGGTGACGGTGGTTTCATGATGAACAGCCAGGAAATCGAAACCGCCGTACGACTGAACATGAACCTGGTCATCATCATCCTACGCGACGACGCCTATGGCATGATCCGCTGGAAGCAGCAACAGATGGGCTTCACTGACTTCGGTCTGGACTACGGCAACCCGGACTTCGTGCGATACGCCCAGAGCTACGGCGCCCATGGCCACCGGGTAGAAAGCGCAGCGAATTTCGCCCCGTTGGTCACCCAGTGCCTGCAAACCCCAGGTGTTCATGTGATTGATTGCCCCGTGGACTACTCGGACAACGAAAAGATTTTGCTGCATGACATCAAAACCCTGAGCGCCAGCGTCTGAAACAAGATCGCAGCCTCGCTTCGCTAGACAGCCCCTACAGAACGTAAGTCCGAGGATTAGCTGTCGAGTGCAACGAGGCTGCGATCTTATTTTTTAATCGCCGATAGGCAAAAGACCCAACGCCTTACGCGCTTGGGCAATGGCCCCTGGTGCAATACCGGCAAACAGGTTTGCACCGCTTTTTACCAACCCGGTGCACTGGGCAATACCCACCATGGCCTCCAGGCATTTAAGCGCCACCGTTGACGAATCCATTACCGGAACGTCCGTGCCCTGCACCTGCCGATAACCGGCACGGCGCAACAGCGGCCCATAATAAGCGCAGCCCACCAGAATGACGTCCGCACCATCGGCGATGCATTGCCGCGCCACGGTTTCCAGCCTCGGAATAAAACGTTCGTCCGGCGAATGCGTAGTCTCCAGCAGTAATTGGGCATCCGAAAATGGCTGGATCGAGCGCACCGGCCGGCGGATGCAACGCTCGGTCAGACCATAGCCGATGATGTCACGCTCGATGGCCACTGCGGTTTTCTCCGACACGGTGATTACCGCAAATCGCTGTCCCATAGCGAGCGACGCCAGCATCGACTGTTCGCCGACCGATGCCACTGGGATATCGAGCATTTCCCTGGCCTCCCACAGTGGATCGTTCCAGCAACCTAGGAACACTCCGTCATAACCGTCAGACTGGGCCTTGATAGCCGCCTCCACCATGAGTACCGAGTTCAGATGTTCGGCGTACAGCGAACGGGTAAAACCACCGCTGTTGTCGAGGAAGCGAAAATCAAGCTTCGTACCAAGCGCCAGCGTGCCGCAGAGCGTGTCGTGGATAGTGTTCCACAACGGCTCAAGAGCCGAATTGCGGCCCGTGGGATGAATCCAGCAAAGCTTCATGGTGTGGAATTCCTGTCGGACTGAAAGACCAGCGAAATAGGTCGCCGGTTGGAAGGGGCACAATCAGAGCATCGGATACCGAGTGTCGTGGAGCATTGTTGCGCTCTTTACGCGGGGGGATGAACAGGACGTTTCCAGTACGTTATATAGGCAATGCCTATACCTGAAAGTATCGGATTCCTCTGACCATTTTTGGTCGATTGCGGTTGTTGTAGACAGCCATAAAACGGTCAGTTTCTGCCGATGCGACCTTCTGCAATGGGGCGGCAGCAGTAGTCCATAAATGCCTGCTTTTGGGCGATTCTGTTGCAAAAGTAGCTCCCCTGTCTGGCCTGCGGCAAAATCTCTGCATTGGCCAGCAGGGAAGCACGCAGCATGATGGGACAGTTATCGAGTGGGCAGGAACGGCTGTTTTACTCGTTCAACCTTGAAGATCACATCCCCGCCAATCACCTTCTGCGCAGCATTGATCGGTGTCTCGATCTGAGCGACATGCGCCATCACCTCGCCGATTTCTATAGCCCGATTGGGCGTCCGTCGATTGATCCTGAACTGATGATCCGCATGCTAATCGTCGGCTATTGCTACGGCATTCGCTCAGAGCGGCGGTTGTGCGAAGAGGCCCATTTGAACCTGGCGTATCGCTGGTTCTGCCGGTTGAGCCTTGAAGACGAAACCCCCAACCACTCGACCTTTTCCAAAAATCGACACGGCCGTTTTCGGGACAGTGATCTGTTTCGCTGGTTGTTCAATGAAGTGCTGCATCGCTGCATGGACGCCGGTCTGGTCAAGGGCGAAGGCTTTGCCGTGGACGCCAGCATCATCAAAGCGGATGCCAGCCGGCAGCGCGGTGTACCGGGTGATGAACCGGTCAACTGGAGCGATCCATCCCTGAGCACCCGCGCCGTGCGTGAGTACCTTGAGGGACTCGACGAGAGGCTCTGGCCGAAACGCTACCGAAGCGCCTGTCGCTGACGGATCCTCAGGCTCGCTGGACCGCCGCTCCAGGCGGCCCAGCTTTCTACGCTTACTCCACGAATTATCTGATCGATACCGAGCACGGCGTGATCATGGATGTGGAACCCACACCAGCACATCGAACCGCAGAAGTCGAGAGCACCAAGACCATGATCGAACGGGTCGAAGCGCAGTTCGACATCAAGCCGGAGCGCCTCATTGGCGACACCGCTTACGGCACAGCGCCGATGCTGGCCTGGATGGTGGAGGAAAAAGACATCGAGCCGCATGTGCCGGTGTGGGACAAAACCGAGCGCAAGAACGACAGTTTTACGAGCAACGATTTCCACTGGAATGAAGAGGCTGAGGAATACCGCTGCCCGGCCGGCAACCCATTGCGCAGCGAATGGCGAGCCTTCAAGAATGAGCGTTCACACGTCACCAAAGCCAACACCATCATCTTCCGATCCCGGCAGACCGACTGCGCTACGTGTCCGATGAAAGCCAAGTGCTGCCCGAACACTGCGTTCCGCAAGATCGCTCGCAGCGTCCATGAAGCCGCTCGCGATGTGGCTCGGCGCATTGCAGCAACGCCGGTATATCAGCGCTCTCGCCACGAACGTAAGAAGGTCGAAATGTTGTTTGCCCATCTCAAGCGCATCCTGAAACTGGATCGCTTGCGACTACGTGGCCTGAGTGGCGCGTCCGATGAGTTCACGCTGGCGGCCGCGGTACAGAACCTGCGACGTCTGGCCAGACTAGCATCTCAAGGGCCACTCTCTACGGGATAGGTGCGCCTGCACGAAGCAGAAAACCTCAAACTAACCCAATAACAGAGCAGCAAAGGTCAACCAACGGCCGAGAAACCACTCAACGTGGTGAGTAGGTTCTCCGGTGGTGGTCGTGCCTGAGTTCAGGCGAGCTGAAAATCCGACTTTTTCAACAGAATCGGCCATCTGCTGCCTATCGGGGCGGGCAGCTGTCGGGCCATAAACGGACAGTCACTTGTCCGAACTGATACCGATAAGAGGCAATCCGCTAAACGCTCTTGTAAATCCTGCGCCACCTGTGCTGGTCCGTATGTATCAACCGCCGTGTTGACGGTTTACGGGACTGCATCAGGCGTTTGACGTGTGTCAGGGTCTATACTGGATCGCCCTTTTAATCAGATCCACCCTTGATCACCGCACAGCCCACTAGGCAGAACACGTGAAACGTTCAACACTTACTGCCGCGCTGCTCTGTCTATTACTCGGCACTCCCGTCAGGGCCGAGCAGTATCAGGTCGTTACTGAAGAGTGGGCGCCGTACAACTACCAGGAGAATAATCAACTCACCGGCATGGCCACGGAGATCGTTCGGGGCATAATGGCGCTGACAGGGGATGACTTTGAGGTGGTGCTGCTGCCCAGTATGCGAAGCACCCGCGCATTGAAGACTCGGCCCAAGACCATAATGTATTCCCTATTCCGCACGGCGGAGCGCGAACCGTTTTACAAGTGGGTCGGACCGATCGTGGAAGAGTCCATTCACCCCTATCAGTTAGCCAATGCGCAGCCGCCGGTGAATTCCTTAGAGCAGCTACTGCACGCCCCGCAGATCACGACGAGACATGCCGGACTAATACCCGAGATTCTGCAGTCGCGGGGCTTCAACAACCTCGAAAAAAGTGCAACCGAGAGCCTGCAGCTCTATCGCATGCTGCTAGCTGGGCGCACCGACATTATCATAGGCGACACCGATGCAGGGGTGGCTTACTACAGCCGCCAGTTGAACATCGCCCCCGGCACGCTGCGACAGATTCCCATCGAGCTCTATCGCTCATCGCTGTACATCGCCTTCAGCCGCGACTGTGACGGCGATCTGGTAGCCTCCTGGGCCAACGCCCTGGAGCAGCTGCGCCACTCGGGCGAGCTGGAGCGCATCCAGGATCGATACAATCAACCCATCGGGCAATGAAAGCGCGGAACCAGCGCAAGCCCGCTTCGCACTTATCCACCCTTGCTCTCACTCAACGTGGAAGGTAAGCCATAAACATTATTGCTACATACAGCCATCAGCCTTGGAACAAGGGAATGGCTTGACCCGGCCATGCCAAAAGAGCGTGCCGAGCAGATGATGCTTGACTAAAGTGAGCAGTCAGAGGTGCTCGAGTGGTTCAGGTCGACGTTGCCGTTGAGAACTCTCGGAGCAACGGACCGGATCTGATCATTCCGAAGTAGCTTGGCCGTAGCGGTACCTGCATTTTTGTCCAGCGTTTGCACTTCCTAAGGACTGCTTTCGGCTGTGGATTCAACCGGTCAGTAGTGGAGGAATATCCATCACCTGATCACTATTTTTAAAGCTGACATAGGCAAGACTTAACGCCCGGTCGGCCAAGATCTCTGTCCAAAATCCCGAGTCAATAGCCTGAGGTCAACATGGCCCTCACCAAACCGAATCAAGAACTGTGCCGCGACCTGAAATCCGCTTCGCACGCCCTAGAGGAAGCCATGAGTTACTCGGGACAGCAAAGCAGTGCAGTGAGGTCGAGTTGACGGTAGCGATGCAAAAGATCGAAAAGCTGCACCGGCTGGCAGGCCGGCTGATTGCACATGCAGATAAGGTGAAGACAAGAAGAATTGCTCATGACCCAGAGATGGGTAGTTGGCCTGGCGGGGATATTTAGAGAGCATGCCCCTAGCCGATATGGAACGAGGGTTGATGGTATGGCGCACTCACTTCAGTACCAGATAACCGAATCCGTTCGCATCGTTGAGATCGAGGTGGGGAAACTGCTCGATTTGGCAACGATGCTTAAGGACGCTGGAAATGATGTCTTGGCGACGGTGGTCTCCAATCAGGCGAAT
>Ga0163162_10000877_pt1 | contig 28017 bp, 26 predicted proteins | sample S55metaG_FD_115310 | JGI IMG/M metagenome (GOLD analysis project Ga0163162, IMG submission 115310) | Switchgrass rhizosphere microbial communities from Kellogg Biological Station, Michigan, USA - S5-5 metaG | ecosystem: Host-associated > Plants > Roots > Rhizosphere > Soil | place: USA... | reverse complement strand
GTCCGAATGGTCCGAATGCGGCGGCTCGCGCCGCGATGAGCACGAGTCTGCGCCGTCGCCAGGCATTCCGCGATAGCATGAGCGTCATTTTATCCATGACACAAGGTCATCACGATGCCCTTTGACGAGCGCTTGCTGAACGGGATGGGCGTGCTGTCGGCGATCGTCGACAGCGGGAGCTTCGCGGCTGCGGGCGAACTGCTGGACATGACGCAGTCGGGCGTGAGCCGGGCGGTCGCGCGGCTGGAAGGCCGGCTCGGCATACGGCTTTTCGACCGCACGACGCGCTCCGTCCAGCTCACCGACGAAGGCCGCCGCTTCTACGAACAGATCGCGCCGCTCCTGGCCGGGCTGGAGGAGGCGGCGTCGAGCGTTTCGGGCAGCGCGACGGCGGTCCGCGGGCGACTGCGCGTGAACGTCGATCCGTTCTTCTCCCGGCTCGTGCTCGGGCCGCGCCTGGGCGAGTTCATCGAATCGCATCCCGAGCTTCAGGTGGAACTCGCCACGCGCGACCAGCTGGGCGATCTGATCGCGGACGGCTTCGATCTCGCGCTGCGCTTCGGAGAGCCGCGTTCGTCGAGCCTGATCGCGCGGAAGCTCCTCGACACGCCGATCCTCACCGTGGCCGCGCCCGCGTACCTCGCACGCCATGGCCGTCCCGCGACGCCCGCCGCGCTGAAGGCGGAACTGGAAGCGGGCAGGCACGTCTGCGTGCACTATCGCGACCCGCAAAGCGGCCGGCCGTTCCAGTGGGAGTTTCATCGCGGCAAGAAGCGGGTGCTGATCGCGCCGTCGGCGGCACCCGGCAGGCTCACGCTGAACGACGTCGGCACGATGCATGGCGTGTGCATCGCGGGCCACGCGATCGCGCAGGTGATGCAGCTCGGCGTCGAGGCGCTGATCGCCGATGGCAGCCTCGTCGAGTTGTTTCCGGATTGGCGCGACGAACGTTTTCCGCTATATGCGTTGTATCCGTCGCGGCATCATCCGCCCGCGAAGGTGCGGGCATTCCTCGATTTCGTGGCCGCCGTGACGGCGACGGCGCACTGAATCGCACGCTTTGACGTTCAACCGAAAGAGAAAGGCACGCCGGCCATGTGGCAAATCGATCAGGTGACGTTGCGGCTCTTCATCGCGGTGTGCGAGGAGGGGACGATCGCGCGGGCGGCCGAACGCGAGTTCATTCGACCCGCATCCGGGCGCGCGCCGTGGGCTTCGTGTACTCGTGGAGCCGGCTGTCGGCCGTGTTTTCCGCGTTCGTGATCGCGGCGTGTCTGAAGCACTTCGGCGTGAACGGCGTGTTCGTGTTCATCGCCGGGGCGATGATCATCGTGATCTGCGCGATCGGACTGCTCGGCCGCGCACGCGCGATGTCACGCTGGAGGATATTTCGAAGTGACGCGGTGAGGAAAAAAGGCCGATGCTTCGGGCATCGGCCTTCCTGCTTTTTAGCGTCAGGTCACCACACCCACCTGCCACGGCACGAACTCGTTCTGCCCGTAGCCGTGCGTCTCGCTCTTCGACGCGCCCCCCGACGCGCAATCGAGCATCATCCGGAAAATCGCCTCGCCGAGTTCCCCGATCGAAGCCGTCCCGTCGATCACGCCGCCGCAGTTGATGTCGATATCGTCTTCCTGCCGTTCCCAAAGCGCGGTGTTGGTCGCGAGCTTGAGCGACGGCGACGGCGCGCAGCCGTACGCCGACCCGCGCCCCGTCGTAAAGCAGATCAGGTTCGCGCCGGAGGCCACCTGTCCCGTCGCGGACATCGGGTCGTAGCCCGGCGAATCCATGAAGACGAAGCCCTTCGCGTCGATGCGCTCCGCGTACTCGTACACGTCGACGAGATTCGTCGTGCCGCCCTTCGCCACCGCGCCGAGCGACTTTTCGAGAATCGTCGTGAGGCCGCCGACCTTGTTGCCCGCCGACGGATTGTTGTCGAGCGCGGCGCCGTTGCGCGCGCAATAGTCTTCCCACCACGCGATGCGCGCGAGCAGCTTCTCGCCGACCTCGCGGCTCACCGCGCGGCGCGTCAGCAGGTGCTCCGCGCCGTAGACCTCGGGCGTCTCGGAAAGAATCGCGGTGCCGCCGTGGCGCACGAGCCGGTCGACGGCGGCGCCGAGCGCCGGATTCGCCGAAATGCCCGAGTATCCGTCCGACCCGCCGCACTGCAATCCCACCACGAGATGCGATGCCGGGACCGGTTCGCGCGTGACGCGGTTCGCGTCCGCGAGCATCTCCTTCACCATCGCGATGCCGCGCTCGACCGTCTTCTTCGAGCCGCCGCTGTCCTGGATCGTGAAGCTCTTCAGGCGCTCGCCGTCCTTCAGGCCGCCCGATTCGAGCACGCCGGAAATCTGGTTCGTCTCGCAGCCGAGCCCGACGAACAGCACCGAGTAGAAGTTCGGATGCACCGCGTAACCGGCGAGCGTGCGCCGCAGGATCGCGAGCCCTTCGCCCTGCATGTCGATGCCGCAGCCGAGCCCGTGCGTGAGCGCGATCACGCCGTCGACGTTCGGATAGCCGGCAAGCGCTTCCGGATGCACGTCGCGGCGGAAATGATCCGCGATCGCGCGCGCGACGGTCGCCGAGCAGTTCACGCTCGTCAATACGCCGATGAAGTTGCGCGTCGCAACCCGCCCGTCGGCGCGGCGGATGCCCATGAAGGTCGCGGGCGTTTCGACGAAGTCGGTCGGATGCCGGTCGACGCCGAACTCGTGCTCCCGCGCGAACTCGGCCATGCCGAGGTTGTGCACGTGCACGTGCTGGCCGCGCGCGATCGCCTCGCGCGCCACGCCGATGATCTGGTTGTAGCGCTTGACCGGCTCGCCCTTCGCGATGTCGCGCGTCGCGATCTTGTGGCCAGGCGGAATCAGCCCCGTCACCGCGAGATCTTCCGACGCGATGCGCGCGCCGGACATCAGCTGGCGCGTCGCGATCACGACGTCGTCGTTGGGGTGCAGCCGTATCACGGCATGATCGGTGGAAGTGGTGGACATGATGTTCATACCGTAGAAGGAGCGCGGTCGTCGGAGATGGCGGCCGCGTCGTCGTCGGCGCCGGAAAGCGGCTCGATCTTGCCGACGATGAAAAGATAGCTGAATGCACCGAGGAAGCAGAAGCCGCCCGCGACGATCAGCGGGATGGTGAACGAGCCCTTCGTCATCGCGACCATGAAGCCGGTGAACGTCGTGATGACGATGCCCGCCAGGTTCGACGCGAAGTTCTGGATGCCGCCGATCGACGCGACGTGATCGGGCGTCGGTGCGACGTCGCCGGGCAGGGACCAGATGCTCGCCGCGGCGAACGCGAGGCTGCCGTACGCGATGCCGAAGAACGCGAGCATCAGGTAGATGTTCGTCGTGAACGCCGAGAGCGTGATCACCGACGAGAGCAGCATGCCGCCGACCATGCAGGTCTTGCGCGCGGCGGTGAGGCTCCAGCCGCGGCGGTACAGCGAGTCGGACACGAAGCCGCCGAGCCAGCCGCCCGGAATCGAGACGAGCGCGGGAATCATGCCGAGCGTGCCGAGCGACTTCAGCGAAAAGCCGTGCGTCTGCACGAGATAGCTCGGAAACCACGTGATGAAGAAGTAGATCACGAAGTTCAGGCAGAAGAAGCCGAGCATCATGCCCCACAGCGTGCGGTACTTGAAGAGCGAGCCCCACGTCACCTTGTTCTTCGGGGCGGCCCTGACTTGAGGCGCCGCTTCGGCTGCGCCCGTCAGGTCGCCGCGCGACGGGTTGCGGTAGATCAGGAACCAGCCCAGGATCCAGACGAAGCCGATTGCGCCGGTGATGATGAACGACGCCTCCCAGCCGAACGAGCTGATGATGAGCGCGACGACCGGAATGGAGAGCGCGGAGCCGACGCGCGAGCCGCTGTCGAAGATGCTGGTTGCGAGCGCGCGCTGTTCGGGCTTGAACCACTGCGAGACGAGCTTCGCGCACGACGGATAGGCGCCCGCCTCGCCGATGCCGAGCATCAGGCGGCAGCCGAACATGCCCGCGACGCTCGTCGCCGCCGCGGTGAGCGCGGTGAAGAGCGACCACCAGCCGACGGCGAGCGGCAGCGCGATGCGCGCGCCGACGCGGTCGACGAACCAGCCGAACGGCATCTGCATGAGCGCGTAGGTCCAGAAGAAGCCGCTCATCACGAGCCCCATTTCAGCCGGGCCGATGCCGAGCGCCTTCTCGATCTGCGGCGCCGCGACCGCGAGGTTCGCGCGGTCGATGTAGTTCACCGCGATTGCCAGAAAGCATAAAAAGATCACCATCCAACGCATTTTGCGCATCGTTCTGTCTCCTCCAAGAGTGTCATGCCGTGTGTTTGGTCCTGCGCCGCCATGCCGTAACCGCCCGTCTGCGCCTGCTTTGCCGGCTCGCCCGGCACGCTTTCAGATGGCTGGTGTGACCGGCGTGTCCGACGCGAGCGCGGCGCGCAGCCGTTCCTGCCCGATGTCCAGGCGCAATTCGCGCGCGAGTTCGATGACCGGCTGCAAGCGCCGCGCCTTCTTCTCGTCGTGATTGCGCGCGATGTCCGCGAGCCGGTGCACGAGAAACGGGTTCTCGAAGCGATCGCGCACGTCGGCGAGATAGGCGCGTGCGGCGACCTGCTGGCCGAGCGCGTCGAAGACAGGCAGCACTTCGTCCTGCCATACCGTTTCGAGCGCGTCGCGCCACGGGGCGTGACGCATCGCATCAAGGACGGTCATGTCGGGCGCGCCGTCGTGGGTGCGCCACGACTCGACGAGCATCGTGTGGCCGAGGTTGAGCATCAGGAGCTTCAGGCGCTCGTAGTGGGCGAGTTCGTCCGTGACGACGATGTCGTCGTGTTCGCACGGCAGCACCATGCCCGGCTGGCGCTCGATCGCCCAGAGCGCATACGGCTCGGCGATCGCGCCGACCGGAAGGATCGGTTCCGACACGATGCGGTCGACGAGCGAATTCACCCAGATGCAACGGCTGCCCAGATAGTCGACGAACTCGTCGCCGGCGTTCCAGCCGCGCGCCACGCTTACGACGAGATCGCGCAGCGTGTCGCCGTTGCGCGAGATCAGCTCGCAAGGCAACAGCGTGATCGGCTCGCCGCCCGCGCGATGGCGCTCGTGCAGCAGCACCGCGAGCTTGGCCGCAAAGCCGCGCGGCGTGCGCTGTCCGTCGAGCAGGTCGGCGGTGTCTTCGGGGAAGAGGGCGTAGCCGGAGTCGGCGGTATTCGAGACAACCGTTCGCACGTCATGCGCGATGCGCTTGCGCAGCAGTTGCCAGTCGTCGTTCGCGTGCAGGGCTTCGGTGATCGCGTCGCATTCGACGGTGACATCGATCGTTTCGTCGCGGCGCCGGCCGCGGATGCGCACCGGGTAGCGCCCGGTCGCGCGCAGCGCATCGATGCGCGCGCGGCTTTCCGCGCTCGACGTGGTCTGCACGACGGTGATCCCGCCGATCGCCTTCGAAGGCTGCGCGCGCGCAGCCTCGGCCACGAACAGATCGACGTGCGCCTGCAGGAAGCGGCTCGTGCCGAATTGGAGAGTCGGATTGCTCATCGGCGGCTCATCTGGAGAGAAACGCGGACGCCGTGGCGAAAAGCCGTGGGATGATCGACAGTATTCATGGGTATCGGGCGTGGGGACGGGGCTTCTTTTCGCCAAGGGCGGGACGCGTGCGATGCCGTCCTTTGGCCTTACCAGTTTGCATGGTAGTGTCTATAAAACCAACTGGTCAAGCCGCTTGTAAGCGATTAGCGAAACGCGCTGACGTGGCCTCGCGCCGGTCAACGCTTCCACTGATTACAATCCACGTTTTCCCGAGGTCTTTTGCGAGGAGCCACCACGTGAGCGTCAAACCGGTCGAAACGCGCCGCCTGTATCTCCAGATTGCCGACAAGCTGCGCAGCCTGATCGAGCAGCAGGGCTTCGCGCCGAATGGCCGCCTGCCGTCGGAGCGCGAGCTCGCGCAGACGCTCGGCGTGTCGCGGCCCTCGGTGCGGGAGGCGCTCGTCGCGCTCGAACTGGAAGGGCGCGTGGAAATCCGGATGGGCTCCGGCGTCTACATCACAGCGACCTCCGGTGCGGCGGCGGCGCCCAAGTCGGAGGAGGAGTTCGGCGAAAGTCCGCAGGAAATCATGACGGCGCGCCTCGTGATCGAAGGCGCCATTGCGGCGAGCGTCGCGCCGTTCGCCAAGCCGAAGGCGCTGAAGGGCCTGCGCGCCGTCTACGAGACGATGGCGCGCGAAGTCGCAGGCGGCCAGATTCCGCTTGCGGCCGACCGTGCTTTTCACCTGGCGATCGCACAGATGTCGGGCAACGACGTGCTGGTCAGGACGGTCGCGAGCCTTTTCGACGAGCGGCACAGTCCGCTTTCATCGAAACTGCGGGGTCACTTCGAAGGGGAGGACACGTGGGCGGCGGCGCTGAACGAACACCGGGAGATTCTGGAAGCGCTCGAGGAGCGCGACGCCGTTCAGGCGCAGGCCGCGATGCAGCGGCACATGAGGGCCTCGTGCGCGCGGCTGATGACGCGTCGCAAGGGATGAAGGCGGCCCGTTCCGGGGAAGACAGGCCGCCTTGTGCATTGCAGGATCAAGCCTCGCTCAGCCGGGATAGGCTTCATCGACCTTCAGGCCCGCGAGCTTGAAGATCACACGCAACGTCTGCGGCGCAATCTCGCGCCGCGAGGCGAGCGTCGTGAGCACGAAGTCCATCACCTTCGCGTACTTGAGCATCGTCAGGCACGTTTCGATATCCGTGCTGCCGTCGCGCATCGATTCTGCGAGGCGCAACATTTCCACCGATATCTCTCGCGCCATCTCCAGCTCGAGCTGCTGCTTTTCACTCCATGCAGGCATCGCGGTCAGTGCCGCGAGCATGTCCTGAAACTGCTTTTCTGCTTTTTTGTCCGGGATCGCATCCATCGCCGTCCTCTCATGTCCATGGCGCCAGGCGAGTCGCATCGCCGCGCTTTGCGTTGTGTGTTACGTAACAAAGCCTTTCGCGGGTGACGACATTGTGCGTAGTCGAACGGCGCGGCCTGCTACCAGCTTGTTGCTCCTCGTTGCTGCATCGACGCGCGGCGTGCGCCGCGCGCTGTGTCGCCCTTTCCAATTGGCCTCGCTTGTCGGACGATGCACACAATGTTCCAGGCTGACTGACGCCGGTCCTTCGGCGGCTGGAACGGGAGCGTCTACGCGCTTTTGGGTAAACTTCCCCATTTGCAACGGCAGAACCAGCGGTTAGCGCACATTCGGCGTGAACATGCTCCGCTTTTTTATTTGATACGGCACCCCAACGATGGCCAAGAAGTCCACCGCCTCCGCCTCCGGCACCGCTTCGCCGGACGCCTCGAGCAAGCACGAGATCCGTCCGGGTCAGTCGATCGAACTGCTTAAGGAACTGCATATCCTCACGCGCGACGGAAAGATGAATCAGGACAGCCGCCGCAAGCTGAAGCAGGTCTATCACCTGTTCCAGTTCATCGAGCCGCTGCTCGCCGACGTGCATTCGCGGCAAGGCTCGGTATCGCTCGTCGATCACGGGGCGGGAAAGTCGTATCTGGGCTTTATTCTCTACGATCTGTTCTTCAAGACTCTGCGCGATCGGTCACACATATACGGCATCGAGACGCGCGAGGAGCTCGTGAAAAAGTCGGAGGAATTGGCGAGGCGCCTGGGCTTCGAGGGGATGTCGTTCCTGAATCTGTCGGTGGCCGAATCGACCGTATCCGGTCAGTTGCCCGATTCAATCGATGTCGTCACCGCGCTGCACGCGTGCAATACCGCAACCGATGACGCCATCCATTTCGCGCTGCAAAAGAATGCGCAGTACATCGTGGTGGTGCCGTGCTGTCAGGCGGAGGTGGCCGCGGTCCTGCGCAAGAACAAGGGCCATTCGCTGTCGAAAAATGTGCTCACCGAAATGTGGCGCCATCCGCTGCACACGCGCGAATTCGGCAGCCAGATCACCAACGTGCTGCGCTGCCTGCAACTCGAATCGCACGGGTATCAGGTAAGCGTGACCGAACTGGTCGGCTGGGAGCATTCGATGAAAAACGAGCTGATCATCGCGCAGTTCAAGGACCTGCCGCGCGGCCGGCCCGCGCAGCGCCTGTCGGACGTGCTCGAAACGCTCGGCCTCGACGAATTGCGCGAGCGTTTCTTCACGCACTGACCTAGTGCTTCTCCATCCACGCCTTCCAGCCGGCGTGGCCGAGGCGCCGCAGCGTTTCCATATTGCGTTCGTAGATGTCGGCGGCGTCGGGAAATGCATCGACCGCGCGTTCGATGCTCGCCTCGCGCAGCAGATGAAAGATCGGATAGGGCGCGCGATTCGTGTAGTTTTCGATGGCGTCGGGCTCCGTGCCCTCGAACTGATACGCGGGATGGAAGCTCGCGACCTGCAATTCGCCTGCGAGCTGCATCTGCTTCACCATCCGGTCGGCGAAATAGAGCGCGTCGTTGTAGTCGGTGAAATCGGCGAGCGCGTGGGGCACGATCAGAAGCGTGGTGTCGACGCGCTCCGGGTCGGCGTCGGCGAGCGTGCGCAGTTCCTTCGAAAGATCCATGAGCGCGTCCTCCAGCGTCCTCGCCTCGCTCACCACATAGCGGATCTGGTCCTTCACGTGCACGCCCTTCGCGAACGGGCAGAGATTCAGGCCGATCACGGCGCGGGTCAGCCAGTGCTGCGTGCGGGCGATGATTGCCTCGCGGGTACTGCGGTCGATCATGTCCTGTCCTGTCAGATTCGGGGTGCGCACGCGGCGTCGATCAGAAGCGCCGTGACGCGCGGCGCGGTTCGCATCGGGCCGCATCCCGGGCCGTAGGTCTGGCTCGTCGCGTAGACGCCGTCGATGACGAGCGCGAGCGCATCGGCGAGTTCCGCCGGGTCCGATGCGCCCGCCGCCGTCGCGATCTCGACGAGCCGCGTCGCCAGATACTGCTTGTTGCGCGTGACGCACAGGCGCGCGACGTGCGCCGGATCGGAGAATTCGCACGCAACGTTGACGAACGGACAGCCGCGATAGTCCGGCACCGACGCACGCGCGACCAGATCCTCCATGGCCTGCACGAGCTGCCTGGCCGGCGCGTCGGGGTGCTTCGCGAAGCTCGCCTCGACGCGGCGCCGGAAGGCTTCGTCCATGCGCGTCAGATAGGCGGCGACGAGTTCGTCCTTCGACGCAAACCGCCGGTAAAGGCTCATCTTGTTGACGCCCGCGCGCTCCACCACGGCGTCCACGCCGATCGCGCGCACGCCCTCGCGATAGAAGAGCTCCTGCGCCGCGTGGAGCAGCTGCTCTTCGGCGGTGGCGCCGTCCGTGCGAACCGATTTTTTCGCCGCCGGCCTGCCGGCTTGTTCCGATGCGCGTGCCAAAGCCATTTCCTTGAAGTTTCAAAGGGATCTTGACATGTTACCGATCGGTCACTAAGCTTGCAACTCAATTGTGACCGAGCAGTAACGTCGCGTAACGATCAATCAAGAAATGGAGCTGCGATGAATTGGGTGGCGAGGCGGTTTGAAGGCCGGATGCACTACGGGTGGATCGCGGTGGGCGTGGTGTTCTTCGTGCTGCTGGCTGCGGCCGGCACGCGGGCGACGCCCAGCGTGATGATGCTGCCGCTCGAAAAGCAGTTCGGCTGGAGCCGCGGCACGATTTCGCTCGCCATTTCGATCAACCTTGCGCTGTACGGCCTGGCCGGACCGTTCGCCGCCGCCGCGATGCAGCGCTTCGGCGTGCGGCCGACGCTCCTTACCGCGCTCGCGACACTCGCGGCGGGCGTCGGCGTTTCGTCGATGATGACCGCGCCGTGGCAGATGATCCTGGTCTGGGGCGTGCTGGTGGGCGGCGCGACGGGTGTGGCGGCGCTGACGCTGTCGGCTACGGTCGTCAACCGCTGGTTCACGACGCACCGCGGCCTCGCGATGGGTATTCTCACCGCAAGTTCCGCCACTGGCCAGCTCGTATTCCTGCCGGTCCTCGCGTCGATCTCGGAGCGCGTCGGCTGGCAGCCGGTCGTCCTGATCGTCGCTGCCGCGGCGGCGCTCGTGCTGCCGCTCGTCGCGTGGCTCTTGCCCGAGCGCCCGTCGGATCTGGCGCTGCGGCCCGTCGGCGAGACCGCAGAGCAGCCGGCGGCGCCGGCCGGCCCGCCGAAGAATCCGATCAAGCTCGCGTTCAGCACGCTCGGGTCGGCAAGCAGGACGCGCGACTTCTGGCTGCTGTTCTTCAGTTTCTTCATTTGCGGGGCGAGCACGAACGGCTATGTCGGCACACACCTCATCGCGATGTGCGCCGACTACGGCATGACGCAGGTGCAGGGCGCGTCGCTGCTTGCGGCGATGGGCATTTTCGACCTGTTCGGCACGACGCTGTCGGGCTGGCTCTCGGACCGCTTCAACAGCCGCGTGCTGCTCTTCTGGTACTACGGCCTGCGCGGGCTGTCGCTGATCTACTTGCCGTACGCGTTCGGCATCGATTTCTTCGGCCTGCCGCTCTTCGCCGTGTTCTACGGCCTCGACTGGATCGCGACCGTGCCGCCCACCGTGCGCCTCGCCACCGATGTCTACGGCAAGGAGGCCGCGCCGATCGTGTTCGGCTGGATCGTCGCGGGGCATCAATTCGGTGCGGCCTTCGCTGCGCTCGGCGCCGGCATGCTGCGATCGAGCCTCGGCACCTACACGGTCGCGACGATGATCTCGGGCGGCCTCTGCCTGATCGCGTCGGTGCTCGTGCTGCGCATCAACCGGCCGGCGCGGCGCGTCGGCGTCGCGGCGACGTAGTTGGCGGTATCGAAAGCGGCGCTGCGTGCCATGGCGGAAATGGCGGCGCAATAGCGGAAATGGCGTGAATTGTTTCAGTGTCCGGAACGTCAGTTGGTTATCCTTGTGCTTCGCGGCGCAGATCGTGCGCCGCGTTGCCTCGTCAACTGAAAGGTTCATCCATGACCGCAAACAAAGCGCCAACTGAAGTCGACATCCACGAACTGATCGCGGGCCGCTGGAGCCCGCGCGCCTATTCCGGCCAGCCGGTCGCCCGCGAACACTTGCAGCAGGTGCTCGAAGCGGCGCGCTGGGCGCCCTCGTCGAGCAACCTGCAGCCGTGGCGCTTCGTCACGTTCGACCGCTACCGCGACGAAGCCGCGTTCAGGCGCGCCTTCGACACGCTCGTGCCGTTCAACCAGGGCTGGAACGCGAACGTGCCTGTGCTGATCTGCGTAACGGCCAGGACGGTGACGCCGAAAGGCGACGTGAACCGCACCGCCGGCTACGACACCGGCGCCGCCGCAATGGCGCTCGTGCTGCAGGCGCACGCGCTCGGGCTCGCCGCGCACCAGATGGGCGGTTTCGACGCCAGCGCGTTTCGCGAAGCATTCGCGGTGCCGGAGGACGTGCAGGTCATCGCGATGATCTCGCTCGGCCACTACGGCGACGCCAGTTCGCTCGACGAAAAGCTGCGCCAGCGCGAAGCCGCGCCGCGCTCGCGCGTGCCGCTAAGCGAAATCGCCTTCGACGGCGCCTGGGGCAAGGCGTTCGAGTAACGCTGCCGTCGAATGAAGGAAGTCCGGAACGGCCCGCAAGGGCCGTTTTCGTTGATGTGCAGCCTGCACAGGGAGCCTGGCCCGTGTTTGCTGCCTCAGTCGTTGTTGAACACGGCGGGCCGCTTGTCGAGAAACGCCTGCATGCCTTCCTTCTGGTCGGCGGTTGCAAAAAGCGCGTGAAAGGTGCGCCGCTCGAACAACAGGCCATCGCGCAGGCCCGTTTCGAGCGCGCGATCGACCGCATCGCGTGCGGCCATCGCAGCGGTCTTGCTGAACGATGCGATCCGCTGTGCCGCTTCGAGTGCCTCTGCCATAAGGCGTGCATCGGGAATCACGCGTGCGACAAGCCCCGAGCGCTGCGCTTCGGCCGCGTCGATCTGGCGGCCGGTCAGAATCATGTCCATCGCGAGGCTCTTGCCGACCAGTTTCGTGAGCCGCTGCGAGCCGCCCATGCCCGGCATCACGCCGAGCGTGATCTCCGGCTGGCCGAAACGCGCGCTTTCGCCCGCGTAGATCGTGTCGCACATCATCGCGAGTTCGCAGCCTCCTCCGAAAGCGTAGCCCGCCACCGCGGCGATTTTGGGCGTGCGCACGGCGGCGAACGCATCCCAGCCGGCGAAAAAGTCGTCCTGAACCATCTGCAAGTAGCTCTTTTGATGCATTTCCCTGATATCGGCGCCAGCCGCGAAATAGGTTTCGGCGCCGGCAATCACGATACATCCGATGCCGGCGTCCCGGTCGAGGGCCTGCGTCGCGCTCACCATCTCGCGCATCAGTTCGGAATTCAGTGCGTTGCGCGCTTGCGGGCGGTTCAGGCGTACGACGGCCACCCGTCCATGCCGCTCGATGACGATGTTCATTTGAATACTCCTGTGTAATTGATGGATGCGGGACGACCGGCCGTTGCGGCCCGATCAGGAATCCCAGATCGCGCCATAGGCGGCGAAGCCGCGGCTTTCCATGCCGGTCACGACCCGCTCGGTGAGCTTGCGATTCGCGATACAGATCACGGCTTCCGCGTCGAACTGCTCGCGCGCCGCATAGGCAAGCCGAAGCAGATCGGGCTTGCCGTCGCTGTCGGTATCCCAGATCAGCGCATCCGGCTGCGCCGCGAGAATTTCGTCGACGAGTGCATCGCCGTAGGTTTCGCGCGGACTTTTTGTCGCCCAGATGAGCCTGATCGGCACTTTCTTCGCCAGCAGATGAGGCAGCACCGGCCCGATGCCGCTGCCCGTCGCCACGTACACCACACGCCTGAAAAGCGTTTCGATGTTGGCGACACCGGCGGTCGTGATGCCCTTGACCCAGACATGCGACGGCGCTTCGTCGATGAATCGCGCAGTCCAGTCGCCGGCACGCGAAACGATCAGCCGAAAACCGCGCTCGCCCGGCGCCGGGATGTTGGCGAACGCGTGCCATTCGGTGAGCGGGCTGAGGCTGATGCTCGTCGACGACCCCGCGAATGGCGTGACGCCGTGGTCGAACCGCGCGATCGCCGCATGCGACGACAGTCTCTCCACCTGCACACGCACCTTGCGCAGGCGCAGCCAGGGCAAAGCGATGCTCACGGTGACGGCGAGGAGCACCCAGAACGACGGCGAATCAAACAGGGCACCCGCGAGGGCATCCGCGTGGCTCGTGCCCGTGGCCGTGCGTCCCGCGTCGACGAAGAGCAGTGTCTGAACCCAGAACAGGGCGAGTGCCGCCCAGCCGGCGAACCGGTGCGTGAGTTCGAATGCGTTGTGGTATCGCGCCCGGATCGCGGGCTGCGCCATGACGACGAGCGCGGCGAGAAGGGCGAGCAATGCGCCGCTCACGGCAAAGAGACTTGCCGGCACGCCCGGCAGGTCGTGGACGCGATGCCACACCATCGACGCAAAAAGCGCCAGGAACCAGGCGGTCGCCGCGATCGCGCCGCCGGCATGCAGTCCACCGAAGTGGTAGACCTTGCCGAGCGTGCGGCGCACCGAAAGCGGCCACGTCACCGGCGCGCGGGTCGCTGTCCAGAAGAGCAGGTTGATCACGTACTGCTGGCGAACGAGGACCGCTAGCGCGAGATTGGCGACGACGGCGTTCGCGATTGCACCCATGGCGATGCCTTCACGCCGCCACCAGTGTCCGTCGGTTATGCCGTACGCGAAGAGAAGCACGTTGAGTGCGAGGACGAGCGCCGCGAGGCGGTTGTAATGCGACAGCAGCGGCGACGCGAGCAGGCGCTGCCGGCGGCAGTGAGGCGGCGGCATCTCGCCGGCTGTCTTGCCGCGGGCAGCCGGGTTCGTTTTTTCATCTGACGGCCGAATCGCGAGGTCGCCGAGCGCGCGCTTGTCGATCTTGCCGCGGGAAGTCAGCGGGAACGCGTCGAGCGCGATGACGCGCGCCGGCACACAGTAATAAGGCAGCCTTTCGCGAGCACATTGCAGCGCTTCATCAACGTTCGCGCTGTGCGGCGTGACGAACGCGATCAAATCACGTCCGTTCACGGGCAGCGTGACCGCGCGCTCCACCGTGCGAGCCGTTTCGAGCGCGGCCGAGACGCCGTCGAGTTCGACGCGAAAGCCGCGGATCTTGACCTGATCGTCGGTCCGGCCAAGATGTTCGAGTTCTCCCGAAGCCGTCCAGCGGCCGAGGTCGCGCGTGCGGAACATGAGCCGCCCGCCGCCGAGGAACGGGTCCGGGATGTAGCGTTCGCGATTGAGCGCCTCGTTGCCGATATAGCCCGCCGTCACGCATTCGCCGCCCGCCCACATTTCTCCGGTCTTGCCCACCGCGCAAGGCATGAGGTCGCTGTCGAGCACGTAGACCGTATTGTTCGGCGTCGGCTTGCCGATCGTGAGCGAGCGGCCGTCGTTCGCGTAGTGCTGCATCGTATTCACGATGGTCGTCTCGGTCGGGCCGCATGAGTTGAAAAACGTCCGGCCGGTGGACCAGTCGTTTGCGAGCCGCTCAGGGCACGGCTCACCCGCGACCGCGACGACGCGCACGAGCGGACAGCGCCGGGAATCGAGCGTCGCGAGTATCGAGGGCGTCGCGATCACGACATTCGCCTGTTGCACCGTTTCCGCGATGTCTTTTCCGCGAATCAGCAGCGTCGCGCCGTTGGCGAGGCAGCCGAGGATTTCCCATGCCGCCATGTCGAACGCGATGTTGAGGATCTGCGAGACCTTCATGCCCGGGCGCATGCCGAGCCGCCCCGGGTCCGTGAGCAGGATGTTGCACAGGTTCCGGTGCGTCACGCGCACGCCGTTGGGCTTGCCGGTCGTGCCGGACGTAAAGAGCACGAAACAGGCGCTCGACGGCGTGATGTGTCCCGGTTGCGCCGTGGCATGGCCGCATCGGGAATCGCTTTCGCCCTCGGGAGCGAGCCGCAGGAAGTCGTCGATGGCGATGCATGTGTGTCCCGCCGGAACCGGCACGAGCGGGCGCAGGTGCGAGAGCGTGAGGATGACACGCGTCGCAGCGGCGCCGATGACGTGCAGCAATTGCGACTCGGGCGCGACCCCCACGTGTTGGGGAACGTAGGCCGCCCCGAGCTTGAGCGCGGCCAGCATGCCGGCGAGCATCGGGATCGAACGGTGCACGAACAGCGCGACGCAATCGCCTGCGCTCACGCCTTCATGCGCGAGCCGCGCGGCGAGCCGGTTTGCCGCACGATCGAGCTCGGCGTAGGTGATCGATTCGTCGCCATGGCGCGCGGCGATGGCGTGGGGGGTTGCGGCGGCGTGCGCTTCGAACGCGTGGTGAATGAACGCAAAGTCCGGCGTCACGTCCGGCCCACGGACGAAGTGCTCGAATATCGCGCGCTGGTCCGCGGTGAGGCGGGCAAGCGTTGCCGGCGCGAAGCAATGGCGTGCGCGTTCTCTGTCGCGTACCGCTTCAGCGGGATCGGAAAGGGACAGTGTCATGTAGGGCCTCGCAGGTTGCTATCGGATGACGGTGATGTGCCGCGTCTTCAGGCGAAGACGCTGGCGCATACGTCCGATTAGTCACCGCGAGGTGCCGGCCCTTACACCCTGCGCAGATTTGTTGCACTCTTGCCCGTCGGCGCGGCTGGCGTGCCCTGAACGTTGGCGGGTCATTCGTCGTCCTCCACCGACGAAAGCGGCCGCGCCACCTCCTCGAGCGACCTGCGTTCCGCCGCCACACCCCAGATTCCCGCCACGATCGCAGCCCCGATCATCAGCGCCGAGCCGATCAGATAGCCCGCGAACACGGCGCCGCGCTGGTGCGTGTCGATCAGGCTGCCGAACAGCGTCGGGCCGATGATGCCGCCAAGCGCCGTCCCGAACGCGTAGAACACCGCGATCGCCAGCGCGCGAATTTCGAGCGGAAAGGTCTCGCTGACGGTCAGGTACGCCGAACTCGCCGCCGCCGACGCGAAGAAGAAAATCACCATCCACGCGATGGTTTGCGTCGTCGTGGTCAGCAGGCCCTGCGCGAAGAGGTAGCCCGACAGCGTGAGCAGCACGCCCGAGATCGCATACGTGAAAGCGATCATCCGGCGGCGGCCGAGCACGTCGAAGAGCTTGCCGAGCACGATCGGTCCGAGAAAATTGCCCGCCGCGAACGGCAGCACGTACCAACCGATGTGCTCGCCGGGCACGCCGTAGAAATCGGTGAGCACGAGCGCGTAGGTGAAGAAGATCGCGTTGTAGAAGAACGCCTGCGCGGTCATCAGCGCGAGTCCGACGAGCGAGCGCGTGCGGTGTGCGTGGAAAAGCGTGTCGAACACCTCGCGCAGCGGCGTATGCCCGCGCGCGTGCAGGCGCAGCGGTTTCGCGGGGCCGTGCGGCAGGTCGATGCCCTGCGCGCGGAACTGCGCCTCGATTCCCTCGACGATCTGCTTCGCCTCGTCCGCGCGGTTGTGCGTGATGAGCCAGCGCGGGCTTTCGGGCACCCACATGCGCATGAAGAGGATCGTGAGCCCGAGCACGGCGCCGATCAGGAAGCACGCGCGCCAGCCCCAGTCGGGCGGCAGCATCGCCGGGTCGAGCAGCACGAGCGAGCCCGCCGCGCCGATGCCCGCGCCCACCCAGAACGTGCCGTTGATGGCGAGATCCGTCCAGCCGCGCACGCGCGCGGGGGTGAATTCCTGGATCGTCGAGTTGATCGCCGTATATTCGCCGCCGATGCCCGCGCCCGTCAAAAAGCGAAACAGCACGAACGTGGCGAGATTCCACGAGAAGGCGGTCGCCGCCGTCGCCGCGACGTACAGAAAGAGTGTGATGAAAAAGAGCTTGCGGCGCCCGAGGCGGTCGGTCAGCCAGCCGAAGCCGAGCGCACCGAGCACGGCGCCCGCGATGTACGCGCTGCCGGCAATGCCGACGTCGGCGTTGGAAAACTGCAGCGCCGGGCTCGTTTTCAGCGCGCTCGCGACCGCGCCCGCGAGCGTCACCTCGAGACCGTCGAGCAACCACGTGATGCCGAGCGCGAGTACGATCAGCGTATGAAAGCGGCCCCAGGGAAGGCGGTCGAGGCGCCCGGGCAGGTCGGTTTCGATGATCGCGGGCTTCGTCGGCGGTTCGTGGATCAAACGATGCTCCTCTTTGGGCGCAGCAAGAACAAATTACCGGCGTTTTAGAGCAATTTCCATTCCGGCGCGGCCAATTTCGCGCGTTGGTTGAAGCCTTCCCCGGAACGTGATAAAAACGCGCTCCACTTTTTGTTTGCGACGACGGCCCCGGCCGCCGCCGCTACGTCCATGACCTACTGCGCGATCGATTTCGGCACGTCGAATTCCGCCGTCGCTCTGCCGCACGGCACGTCGATCCGGCTCGCGCCGGTCGAAGGCGAAGCGCTGACGCTGCCCACCGCCGTCTTCTTCAACACCGACGAGGATAACCAGTCCTACGGCCGAGCGGCGCTCGAAGCGTATATCGACGGCTACGACGGCCGCCTGATGCGCTCGATGAAAAGCATCCTCGGCTCGCCGCTCGCGGAGCAGAGCACCGACCTTGGCGACGGTTCGGCCATCCGGTACACCGACGTCATCACGCTCTTTCTTCAGCACCTGAAGCAGAAGGCGCAGGCGGTTGCGGCCGAGCCGATCACGCGCGCCGTGCTGGGCAGGCCGGTGTTCTTCGTCGACGACGACCCGCGCGCCGACCAGCTGGCGCAGAACCAGCTGGAAGCCTGCGCCCGGGCGATCGGCCTCGACGACATCTGCTTCCAGTACGAGCCGATCGCCGCCGCGTTCGATTACGAGGCGCGCCTCACGCAGGAAGGGATGGTGCTGGTGGCGGACATCGGCGGCGGCACGTCGGACTTTTCGCTGGTGCGCGTCGGGCCGGAGCGCGCGAAGCTGCTCGACCGCAAGAGCGACGTGCTCGCGCACTACGGCGTGCACGTGGCCGGCACGGACTTCGACCGCCGCGTCGAACTCGCGACCGTGCTGCGCGAGCTGGGCTATCAGTCAGCCGATCCGGAGGGGCGCGAAGTGCCCAACCGCGTTTATTTCGACCTCGCGACCTGGCATCTGATCAATACGGTTTATGGGCCGAAGCGCGTCGCCGAATTGCAGCTGATGCGCCATCTCTACACCGACACGCGCCACCACGACCGGCTGATGCGCGTGGTCGACCGGCGGCTCGGGCATGCGCTGACGGCGCACGCGGAAGAGGCGAAGATCGACGTGGCCGCAGGCGGCACGACCGAAATCGACATGGAGGAGGTGGAGGAGGCGCTGCGCATCGCGTTCGACGAGCCACAGCTTGTCGAAGCGGGCCGCGACGAGACGCGCCGGATCGTGGAAGCGGCAGTGGAGACGGTGCGCCGCGCGGGCGTCGATGCGGCCGATGTGGGCGCCGTGTATTTCACGGGGGGCTCGACGGGTCTCAAGTTCCTGTCCGACTCGCTCGCGGCGGCGTTTCCTGACGCGCAGCCGGTTTTCGGCGACCGCCTCGCCAGCGTTGCAACCGGCCTCGGAATCTACGCGCGCCGCGTATTTGAATGACGCATCGAAATTCGCGGATATAGAGGGAAAACACTTAAGCAATAATGCGTACCGCAAAAAACAAAAAACCCCGCCGAGGCGGGGTTTTTTGTTTGTGCAACTCGAGCGGGCTTAGGCCGGCTTGATGTTTGCAGCTTGCTTGCCCTTCGGGCCGGTCTTCACTTCGAAGGTAACCTTTTGGTTTTCCTGAAGCGTCTTGAAGCCTTCCACGCGAATTTCCGAGAAATGGGCGAACAGATCTTCGCCGCCGCCGTCCGGCGTGATGAAGCCAAAGCCCTTTGCGTCATTGAACCACTTGACGGTACCGGTTTCCATGTTACTTGTTCCTAAAGATGTTGAATAAGGCCGAGGCCCGAATGTGCATGAAAATCAAGGAAGGGGCAATGGGACCAACCGGAGTACCGTGATGGGCGAACTACGAAAGACCAATTCACTCGCCACTTGAAATCCTGCAAGAAGGTTTATACGGCGAATCAAACGGCAGGTCAAATAATATCCGACCGCCATGAAGGGACATTTTTGAGATTCAAAAAGTCACCTTACGAAGCTTGCATTTTTGGTTGTTTTTTTGTAGGTCGGGTGCATTTTTTGCGGCTTTTCCTTCGTTCTTCGCTCCATTTCTGAGGTGCAACCGGTAAACTGCGCGCCACCCGACGGGTTGCGCCTGCAACGCCGCCCCGTCGTCGGAAGTAAGCCGGGCGTGGCTTTGCGGCCGATTGCAAATTTGCCCTGGCGCATTACGGGATAAGGAGAAGTCTTGAAAAGTTCTATTCAACGAAACATCGGCCCAGTGGCGCTGCTGCTGACCGGCCTCGGCTCCATCATCGGCTCGGGGTGGCTTTTCGGCGCCTGGCAGGCCGCGCGCATCGCGGGCCCCGCCGCAATCGCCGCGTGGGTGATCGGCGCAGTCGTCATTCTCGCGATCGCGCTGACCTACGCGGAACTGGGCGCGATGTTTCCGGAGTCGGGCGGCATGGTGCGCTACGCGCGCTACTCGCACGGCGCCCTGGTTGGTTTCGTCAGCGCGTGGGCGAACTGGATCGCGATCGTATCGGTGATTCCGATCGAAGCCGAAGCGTCGATTCAATACATGAGCACCTGGCCGTACGAATGGGCGCATCCGCTGTTCGTCAACGGATCGCTGACGCCGATGGGGCTCGTTTTGTCCGCGCTCCTCGAGATCGTCTATTTCATGCTGAATTATTGGGGCGTCAAGGTATTTGCGCGCGCCAATTCTGCCATCACCGTCTTCAAATTCCTGATTCCGGGCGCGACGATCGCCGGCCTCATGTTCGCGGGCTTCCACAAGGAAAACTTCGGCACGACGACGAGCTTTGCGCCCTACGGCTGGTCGGCCGTGCTCACGGCTGTCGCGACGAGCGGCATCGTGTTCAGCTTCAACGGCTTTCAGAGCCCGGTGAATCTCGCCGGTGAAGCGCGGCATCCGGCCAGGAGCGTGCCGTTCGCCGTGATCGGCTCGATCCTGCTCGCGCTCGTGATCTACGTGCTGCTGCAGGTGGCCTACATCGGCGCGGTGAGTCCGGGCGACGTGCTGCAGGGGTGGCACCACTTCAATTTCGCGTCGCCGTTCGCGGAGCTTGCGCTGGCGCTGAATCTCAACTGGCTCGCGATCCTGCTTTACGTCGACGCGTTCGTCAGCCCGAGCGGCACCGGTACGACCTACATGGCAACCACCACGCGCATGATCTACGCGATGCAGCGCAACAACACGATGCCGAAGATCTTCGGCATCGTGCATCCGTTCTACGGCGTGCCGCGTCCGGCGATGTGGTTCAACCTGGGCGTCGCGTTCATCTTCATGTTCTTTTTCCGCGGCTGGAGCTCGCTCGCGGCGGTGATTTCGGTCGCGACCGTCATTTCCTACCTGACCGGCCCGGTCTCGCTGATGGCGCTGCGCCGCTCGGCGCGGGACCTCGACCGGCCGCTGATGATCCCCGGCATGGGCGTGATCGCACCGTTCGCGTTCGTGTGCGCGTCGCTCGTGCTGTACTGGGCGAAATGGCCGCTGACGGGGGAAATCATCCTGCTGATGGTCGTTGCGTTGCCCGTGTATTTCTATTTTCAGGGCAAGACGGGCTTCGACGGCTGGGGGCGCGACCTGAGGGCGGCGTGGTGGCTGATCGCGTATCTGCCCTCGATGGCGATGATGTCGCTGATCGGTAGCCATGAATTCGGCGGTCACGGCTATCTGCCGTACGGCTGGGACATGGTGGCCGTCGCGCTGCTCGCGCTCGTGTTCTACCACTGGGGCGTAAGCACCGGCTATCGCAGCGAATATCTCGATGAGCGCGAGAGCCGCGCCGATATTCTTCAAGAAGTCGGGGCGTGAGTCTTTCCGCCGCGCCGGAGCACGTCAAAAAAACCGCCCGAGCGATTTCGGGCGGTTCTTTTTTATTTCTTCGGGCCGCAAGGGCGGCGCTCAGGCGTCGCTGAACACGTAATTCGTCATCGCGAGCGACTTCTGGAACGTGCCGAGCGACTGGATGCCGAGCGTGAAGTCGTCGCTTGCCGCGCCGAGCGCGCTGAAAACCGGCAGCAGATGCTCATCGGTCGGATGCATCAGCGCGGCGTGCGGCGCGCGACGCCGGTAATCGAGCAGCGCGGAAATATCGCGTTCGGCGAGGCGGGCTTCGAACCAGTCGGTGAACTCGGTCACGCGCGGGTCCGCGTCTTCCGGGCGCGCACTGAAATCGGCTGCGCGCAGGTTGTGCGTGATCTGCCCCGAGCCGACGATCATCACGCCGTCTTCGCGCAATGCGCGCAGCGCCCGGCCCACGCGATAGTGATGCGCGGCATCGAGGCGCGGCTGAATGGACAACTGCGCGACCGGCACGTCGGCCTGCGGGAACATCAGGAGCAGCGGAACCCACGCGCCGTGATCGAGGCCATGTTCGGCGGTCGAGGCCGGGATGCCGCCGGCGGCGAGCAGTTCCGCAGCGATGGCGCCCAGTTCGGGCGCGCCCGGCGCGGGATAGCGCAACTCATACAGCGCGCGCGGAAAACCATAGAAATCATGGATGGTTTCGGGCCGCGTCGCGGTGCTCGCGACCGGCTGCGCCGTGCCCCAGTGCGCCGAGAGCATCAGAATCGCGCGCGGGCGCGGCAAGCGGCTCGCGAGCGTCGCGAATTCGGCGGAGGGCATCGACGCGTCGATCGGCAGCGTCGGCGCGCCGTGGGAAATGAAAACGCTGGGAAGTCGGGTCATCGAAGCAAGCCTCAGGAAGGGTTGACTTCAATATAGGCGCGTAGTGCGTGTTGATAAACCGGCCAACAGGCAACGAATTGTGTCGCTGGTGTTGTCAATCGGCTCCGTCGTCCGTGCCGCGCGTGCCGCGCATGCCGCCCCAGGCGGCGGCGAGCGGAGCGCCGAGCGCGAACAGATCGATTACGCGCGCAACCGTCTGATCGACCATGTCGTCGATCGACGCCGGACGGTGGTAGAACGCGGGCATCGGCGGGAAGATCACGCCGCCCATTTCGGTGACGGCCGTCATGTTGCGCAGATGCGCGAGGTTGAACGGCGTTTCGCGCACTAGCAGCACCAGCCGGCGGCGCTCCTTGAGCACGACGTCCGCGGCGCGTGTGATGAGGTTGTCGGAGAGGCCGTGCGCGATGCTGGCGAGCGTTTTCATCGAGCACGGCGCGACGACCATGCCGTCGGTCGCGAACGATCCCGACGCGATGCTCGCGCCGACGTCGCGCACGTTGTGGACGACATCGGCGAGCGCGTGGACGGCGGCTTTGTCGAGTTCGAGCTCGTGCTGGATATTGAGCCAGCCGGCGCTCGAGATGAGCAGATGCGTCTCGACGCCGCCCAGCCGGCGCAGCGTTTCGAGAAGACGCACGCCGTAGATGGCGCCCGTTGCGCCGGTGATGGCGACGATCAAGCGTCGCGGCACGGCAGCGGGCGCGGTCACGGAAGGACGCGAATCAGGCGGCGGCGAACAGTTGCTGGAGTTCGCCCGACTGGTACATCTCCATCATGATGTCCGAGCCGCCGATGAATTCGCCGTTCACGTAGAGCTGCGGAATGGTCGGCCAGTTCGAGAATTCCTTGATGCCCTGGCGGATGCCGTCGTCTTCCAGCACGTTGACGGTTGTGATGTCGTCCACGCCGCACGCCTTCAGGACCTGGATGGCGCGGCCCGAGAAGCCGCACATCGGGAACTGCGCGGTGCCCTTCATGAACAGGACGACCTGGTTCTGTTCGACGATTTGCTTGATGCGTTCTTGCGTATCCATGACGTTCCTGCGATGCGGTTTCGGACTGCGGTTGTAAGGAATCAGAGTCAAATGATAGCGGATTTCGCCTGCGCGGGCTGGCCGCGCGCTCGCTTTCGCGGCTGTGACCCGGGAATGCTCAGGCGGTGAAAACCCCGCCGCTGATGCGCTCGATGCCCGCGAGATCGGTCGCCGAGCGGACCTCGGTGAGGCCGCGCTCAGTGAGCAGTGCGCGCACGGCTTCTGCCTGGTCATAGCCGTGCTCGAGCCAGAGCGCGCCGCCCGGTGCGAGCAGGAACGGCGCGCGCTGGACGATCACGCGGATGGCGGAGAGGCCGTCGGCGTCGTCGGTGAGCGCGCCGCGCGGTTCGAAGCGCAGGTCACCCTGTTCGAGGTGCGGGTCGTCGCTCGCGATGTACGGCGGGTTGCTCACGATGAGATCGAAGCGCAGCGACGGATCGACGGCCTCGGTCCAGTCGCTCGATGCGAACGCGATTGCGCCGCCCGCGCGCTGCGGGCTCAGGAGCTTCGCGGCGTTGCGCCGGGCGACGGCGAGCGCCGCGTCGGAGCGCTCGACTGCCCAGACCTGCGCGTCGTCGCGTGCGAAGGCGAGCCCCACCGCAATGGCGCCGGTGCCCGTGCCGAGATCGAGAACACGCGGGCTCTCACGGCCGTCAATGACCGCGAGCCCGGTTTCGACCAGCAGCTCCGTCTCGGGCCGGGGAATCAGCACGTCCGGCGTCACGTCGAAGTCGAGGCCGAAAAACTCCCGCGAACCGACGAGCTGCGCGATCGGCTCGCCATGCATGCGCCGCTTCACGAGCGCCTCGAATTGCCCGACGGCGGCCGCGTCGAGCGGCTCGTGATCGCGCGTGATCAGTTCGGTGCGCCGCCAGCCGAGCACGCGCGTGAGCAGAATCCGCGTTTCGAGCGCGGGCAGCGCCGACGCGCGCAGCAGGTCGGCGACGGTCTTCACTCCGCCTCGCCCAGCGCGGCCAGCAGCTCGGCCTGATGCTCGCTCACGAGCGCGGCGATCAGCTCGTCGAGGTCGCCGTCCATGATGTATTCGAGCTTGTAGAGCGTCAGGTTGATCCGGTGATCGGTCATCCGGCCCTGCGGGAAGTTGTAGGTGCGGATTCGCTCGGAGCGGTCGCCGGAGCCGATCAGGCTCTTGCGCGTGGCCGCTTCCTTCGCGTGCTGCTCGTGATACTGCTTGTCCTTGATGCGCGCGGCGAGCACCTTCAGCGCGCGATCCTTGTTCTTGTGCTGCGAGCGGTCGTCCTGGCACTCGACGACGATCCCCGTCGGCAGGTGCGTCACGCGCACGGCGGAATCGGTCTTGTTGATGTGCTGGCCGCCCGCGCCCGACGCCCGGAACGTATCGATGCGCAGATCGGCCGGGTTGATCACCACTTCGCTGATTTCGTCGGCTTCCGGCATCACGGCCACCGTGCACGCCGACGTGTGAATGCGCCCCTGCGTCTCGGTGGCCGGCACCCGCTGCACGCGGTGTCCGCCCGACTCGAACTTGAGCCGCGAGTACGCGCCCTGTCCGGCGATGCGCACGATCACTTCCTTGTAGCCGCCGAGATCGGACTCGCTTTCCGACATCGTCTCGACCGTCCAGCGGTTGCGTTCCGCGTAGCGCAGATACATGCGCAGCAAATCGCCCGCGAACAGCGCCGATTCGTCGCCGCCCGCGCCCGCGCGGATTTCGATGAAGATATTGCGCTCGTCGTTCGGGTCTTTCGGCAGCAGCATCGTCTGCAGGTCGGCTTCGATCTTCACCATGCGATCGCGCGCCTCGCCGATTTCCTCTTCCGCGAAATCGCGCATCGACGGATCGGCGAGCAGGCCCTGCGCGGTGGCTTCGTCGTTGAGCGCCTGGCGCCAGAGCGAATACTGCTCGACGATCGGGCTGATTTCCGCATGCTCGCGCGTGAGCTTGCGGTACTGGTCCATGTCGGCGGTGACGTCCTCGCGGCTCAGCAGGTCGTTGAGATCGACCAGCCGCTTTGCAAGCTGGTCGAGCTTGCTTTGCATGCTCGTTTTCATCGGGCGGGAGTGGAGCGTGGCTCCGGAGAGTGCTGCAGTCAGGGAAGCGTCCGCGAATCGGTCTGCGGAGCAACAAAGGATAGCAAGGCGCGGGCCGCTAACGGTCCGAGGAATCGGACGGATCGGGCAAAGTGCCACCGTGGCGGTAGACGCCGCCCAGCAGGTCGACGAGCTGGTCGCGGTTTTCACGGCTCGCGCGGTTGAGCGCGTGCGTCGGGCCGTGAATCAGCTTGTTGGTGAGCGACTGCGACAGCGCTTCGAGCACCACGGCCGGATCGTCGCCGCGCGCGAGCATCTTGCGCGCGCGTTCGACTTCGGCGCGCCGCAGCGCGTCGGCCTGCGTGTGCATGTGGCGGATCACCGGCACGATGCTGCGTGCGTCCAGCCACTGCATGAAATTCTGCACGCGCGTTTCGATGATCGCCTCGGCCTGCGCCACGGCGGCCTGCCGCGACGCGTTGCCTTCGCGGACGATCGCGCCGAGGTCGTCGACGGTGTAGAGGAACACGTCCTGCAGGTTGCCGACTTCCGGCTCGATGTCGCGCGGCACGGCCAGATCGACCATGAAAATCGGCCGGTGGCGGCGCGCGCGGACGGCGCGCTCGACGGCGCCGAGGCCGATGATCGGCAGCGTGGACGCCGTGCACGACACGATGATGTCGAATTCATGCATCCGCGCGGGCAGTTCGGCGAGCGGGATCGCGTGGCCGTGGAAGCGGCCGGCGAGCTTCTGTCCGCGCTCGGCGGTGCGGTTGGCGACCACCAGTTCACGCGGATTCTGCGCGGCGAAGTGCGTCGCGCACAGTTCGATCATTTCGCCCGCGCCGATGAAAAGCACGCGCTGGCTCGAAATGTTCTCGAAGATGCGCTGCGCGAGGCGCACGGCCGCGGCGGCCATCGATACCGATTGCGCCCCGATTTCCGTCGTGGTGCGGACTTCCTTCGCCACCGCGAACGTGCGCTGGAACAACTGGTTCAGATAGGTGCCGAGCGCGCCGGCTTCGGTCGCGGTGCGCACCGCATCCTTCATTTGTCCGACGATTTGCGTTTCGCCGAGTACCATCGAGTCGAGCCCCGACGCCACCCGGAACGCATGCCGGACCGCTTCCGACTGCGGCAGCGCATAGACATGTGGCGCGAGCTCGGACACGGGAAGATTGTGATATTTCGACAGCCAGTGGACGGCTGCGTCGCGCGCGGCCTTGTCGTCGGTGGCGCAATAGAGTTCGGTCCGGTTGCAGGTGGACAGGATCGCCGCCTCCGGCGATGCCTTCGCAAGCGGTCCCAGCCAGATCTCCTTCAGCGCGCCGAGAGCCGGTTTGATCTGTTCGAGCGGAAACGCCACGCGTTCGCGCAGGGCGACTGGCGCAGTGTGGTGGTTGATTCCGATCGTGAGGAGATGCATGTATTGGGCCTAAGCTGATGGCCTTGGAGATAGCCCAATATTATAGCGTTTCTCGGAATTGTTCATTTATAGGCGTCATAAGGGCGGAACCCGCCCCGGAGGCGCCGCGGGCGGGCCATTCGGGCACCTGCGCGGAATCGAGCCGGTCGAGCCGGTAACCGTAGGCATAAAGCGGCGTCAGGCGATAGCCGAATTCAGGGCGCAACCGGAGTTTCGTGCGCAGGCGTGACGCGTGCGTGTCGAGCGTGCGCGACTGTATGTCGCTCCCGCGCGTCCAGACCACTTCGAGGATGTGCCCGCGCGACACCGGCCGCGACAGGTTCGAGAACAGCAAATGCGCGAAGCGGAATTCCTTCGGCGTCAGTGTCACGTGCTCGTCGGCGAAGTTCACGGTCAGTTCGCACGTCTTGAACAGATATTCGCCGAAGCGCTCCGGCAGGCTCGGGCGCACGGCGCTGCGGCGCGTGAGCGCGTCGATGCGGGCAGTGAGCTCGGCGCAGCGCACGGGTTTCGTGACACAGTCGTCCGCGCCTGCCCGCAGGCAGCGGACGATGTCGGCTTCGCCGTCCTGCGCCGCCATCAGAATGACCGGCATGTGGGGCACGATCGCGCGAACACCGGCGATGACTTCGGCGTCGCTCATGTTGCGCGGCCCAGCGGAAGAAAGCAGCACGTCGAACGTTTCGCGCTTCAGCCGGATCAGGAACGACTGCGGCGTGGCGAAGAAGTGGCAGAAATGACCGCCGGCGGACAGTGCGGCGCCGATCAGGTCCGCGTGCCGGGCGTCCGGGTCGATAATGGCGATTCGCATGAGTGGGACGCTCGCAGGCGGCGCATGGCGCGGGGTGCCGGATGGCGCGGGGGCGCAAACTTGCCTTCACCAACCTGGCCCCCTAAACTCAACCGCTGCGCTCCGCGCGCCTTGCTACCTTCTAGTTGAAGAGACCGAAAATGCTAGTTGAACGACCTGGGCCGACCCATACGTTTTCTCTGAATTCAGCCGGAACGCCCGGCTGATGGGCTGGACCGGGATGGTTTTCCTGGGCGCGGTAATCGGTTTCGCGGGCTGGTGGCTGCATCCGCTGCGGCGAGCGGGCCGCGTCGCGCGCGCACCGGCCGCGAGCGTGTGGATCGCGATGGTCGCGGGCGTGCTCGCCACCGTCGTGGCGCGCATGCTCGGCCACGTCGTCGGGGTTTTTCACGACGGCGATACGCTCGAATGGCTCGCGTGTTCCCTTTTTGCGCTCGTTGCCGTGACCGTGACAGTCGGTCTGGCGGCGCGTCGCTGAATCCAATTCCGGCAAGCCGCCACGAGCGGCGCACCGGAGCATCCGGCAGGTGATTCCATGAATGATCGACTCGATTCCCCCGACGCCGCGGCCTTCGCCCGGCGCATTGAAGCCCTGCGCGGCGAGATGGCGCGCGAAAACCTGGCCGCCGTGCTGATTCCGTCGGCGGACCCGCATCTGTCCGAATATCTGCCCGGGCGCTGGCAGGGGCGCGAGTGGCTCTCGGGGTTCACCGGCTCGGTCGGCACGCTCGTCGTGACCGCCGGTTTCGCCGGCCTCTGGGTCGACAGCCGCTACTGGACGCAGGCCGAGGCGCAGCTCCAGGACTGGGGCATCGACCTCGTGCGCATCCCCACAGGCACCGCCGCGCACCACATCGAGTGGCTGGCGACGCAGGTGCCGCCCGGCGGCGTCGTGGCGGTCGACGGCACGGTGCTCGGGCTCGCGGCCTCGCAGGCGCTGCGCCGGGCGCTCGATGCCGCCGGCGTGAAGCTCGAGACGCACACCGACGTGCTCGACGCCGCCTGGAGCGACCGCCCCGCCCTGCCCCACGGCCG
>Ga0163162_10000876_pt1 | contig 28028 bp, 19 predicted proteins | sample S55metaG_FD_115310 | JGI IMG/M metagenome (GOLD analysis project Ga0163162, IMG submission 115310) | Switchgrass rhizosphere microbial communities from Kellogg Biological Station, Michigan, USA - S5-5 metaG | ecosystem: Host-associated > Plants > Roots > Rhizosphere > Soil | place: USA... | reverse complement strand
TTTATCGGTACCACCATTATGCAAAGTACTGATATCAATTACACCAATCTTTTTGGCGGGGATGTTAAACAGTTGGAGCCACTGTTAAATCCGCCATCAAACCCCAACCCAACAGCAGCAACCATTCTTCATAATATTGAAAACCCTCCGGGAGCGCCATTAACGGTAACGCAATACAATAATGCATTAATCAATGCGAGTAAGGTATATGCCACCATTATCAAAAATGTACTTGCATTGGCCAATATTCTTCCGGCAAGCGCAGGTATGGCAGGCGTAATGACTACTATTGATAACCAGGAAGGTGTATGGCAGGCTCCAGCCAATACTTCCATTACTGCCGCGGTATCTTTACCCATTAATTTATCAGAAAGCCAGCAGGGCAACCTCAACATCGACCCTGTTTCAGGTAAATCCATCAATGCCATCCGCTTTTTTAACGGCATCGGTATTTTGGTATGGGGCGCCAGAACATTGGATGGTAACAGCCAGGACTGGAGATACATTTCGGTAAGAAGAACCATGATTATGATTGAACAATCCTGTAAACTGGCAGCACATTCTTACGTTTTCCAACCGAATGTAAAAAATACCTGGGAAGCTGTTAAAGCGATGATCAGTAGTTTCCTGAACACCATTTGGAAAGAGGGTGGATTGATGGGGGCCACCGCTGCAGATGCTTTTTCGGTAGATTGTGGTTTAGGCACTACCATGACTTCTGATGATATCCTAAATGGATTTATGAACGTAACCGTGCGTGTAGCCGTGGTACGCCCTGCAGAGTTTATTGTGCTTACTTTCCAACAGGAAATGCCGGTTTCTAGTTAACAGATTTATACATTAATTTAAAAAGATAATATTATGGCAGATGATGGAAGCGCACAAGGCGCAACATGGCCCTTACCGAAATTTAGGTTTGAGGTAGACCTTGGTACCGAATTAAAAGGCGTTGGATTTCAGGAAGTATCCGGAATGGATGTCGAAAATCAGGTGATCGAATACCGCAAAAGCAACAGTCCGCTTTTTTCTACAGAGAAAATGCCAGGTTTGGTAAAATACGGTAACGTAACCATGAAACGTGGAATTTTTGTTAACGATAACGTTTTCTGGGATTGGCACGCGGAGATTAAAATGAATCTGATTAAAAGGCGCACAGTGCTGATTAAACTGCTTGATGAGTCAGGCAATGTAACCATGCAATGGCAGCTGGATAATGCATGGCCAACCAAAATCAGCAGTACTGACTTAAAATCAGAAGGAAATGAAGTGGCGATTGACACACTGGAAATTGCGCACGAACAGTTAACCATTACGAATGGCAAGTAATACTTATCCGGTAGGGTTTTATTTCATGGTTTCCTTAAAAGGGGAGAACGCTGCCTTTCAGGAGGTATCAGGTATTTCTAAGGAGTTAGGCATTGAAGAAGTAGTATCAGGTGGGGAAAACCGGTTTAAATACCGGCTCCCCACTACTTCATCAAGCCAAAACCTGGTGCTTAAAAGAGCACTTGTTCCGGAAGGATCAGGTCTTATTGATTGGTGTGTGAGCAGCATGGATGGTGGGCTTGGCGTTACTATTCAAACCAACGACATTTCGGTTAGCCTGTTAGATGCCAATGGAGATATGCTGATAATGTGGACTTTCCATAAAGCCTATCCGATAAAATATTCGGTATCTGACTTAAAATCGCAGGAAAATGCCCTTGTAATTGAATCTATCGAACTGGCTTATACCTATTTTGAGATTACGGATAACGGAACTTACACTTCAAACCTATTTGATTAATCATTATGCCTGTAGAAATAAGAGAACTTATCATTAAAACGCAGATATCAACCAGCGAAGCAAATCTGCAAGCTGGAGTTAGTGCAGAAGATGTTAAACAATTAAAAAAGCAATTGCTTGCTGAATGCAAGAAAATGATTACCGAACGCACCAAAAGGAGCAGTAATGCACGTTAGTTATGGGAAGTCTGGAACCAATGAAAATTACCGGTTATACGGATGAACAGTTTACCAAACGTTTTCCCGGTCCGCCGTACCTGATGATGCTCAATCCCGAGTCGATTAAATGGCAACGGAGCATTGAATATAACCAGCAGCAGGCACCCGATTCCAGTTCGCCATCGCAACGTTACAAAAGTACGCCAAGCGATAAACTAAACTTTGATGTGGTGATTGATTGTACCGGAATTGTTGACCCTAAACGGGTTGATATGGCGAAAGAGATCAGCACTTTAGAGAACATTATTTTTACTTATAACGGAACCATTCACCGACCAAATTTTGTTAAGGTGCAATGGGGTAAAGATCTCGTTTTTAATGGGGTATTAAATTCTTTTGATATTTCTTATACATTGTTCCGGCCTGATGGAAGCCCTTTGAGGGCCAAAATTTCGCTGGGTTTCGGGCAGTATATTGCCCCACAAACGGTAAAAATCCAGGATCAGGACGAATCGCCTGATATTAGTCACCTGGTTACCGTGGTAGAAGGAGAAACATTGCCAGAACTGTGCGAAAAAGTATGGAGCAATGAAAAATATTACATTCAGGTAGCCCGATACAATGGCCTAAATAAATTTAGAAACTTAAAAGGAGTAGAAAAACTGATTTTTCCACCCATCATTCCAAAAATATAATGTCATCATCATCCAATATTCCCAGTGGAAGTTTAGCCACCTATACCGTTAAAGTTGCGGGCAATACCGTTCCCGGCGAGGTAAATGTACTTTCGGTACGGGTAGAAAAAAGAATAAACCGCGTTTCTACCGCAATAATTACCATTTTGGATGGAGAAGCAAATACCGGAACTTTCGAGGCCAGCTCTTCTTCCGTTTTTGTACCTGGTAACGTCATCAGTATCGAGGCCGGTTACGACTCGTCAAACACGGTGATCTTTAAAGGTATTATTACCCGTCAATCTATCCTTATTAATGACCTTGTTGGTTCAGCTCTGGAAGTAGAATGTAAGGATGAAGCAATAAAAATGACTGTGGGTAGAAAGAGCCTCACCTTTGCTCAAAAAAAAGATAGTGATGTAATCAGTTCCATCATCAGCAGCTATTCTTCCTTAACGCCTGATGTAAGCGGAACAACTACTGTTTGGCCTGAGCAGGTACAGTTTTATGTAAGCGACTGGGATTTTATGCTTTCGCTGGCCGAAATGAATGGCCTGGTTGTTACCACACTTAACGGTACAGTCGCCGTAAAAGCACCAGGCGCAAACCCTAATCCGGTAATAACCATTGGCTATGGTAGCGGGTTAATGGAATTCAGGGCAGACATGAATGCCATAACGCAGTTAGAGCGTGTAAAATCAAGCACCTGGGACTATAAACAACAGCAGGTAGCTAGTGCTGAAGCGCCAAACAACTATGCCGGACCAGGAAATATTTCCTCTAAAACTTTAGCTGAAGTAGTTGGCCTGCCTGAATATGCCTTGCAAACCACTGCACCAATGGAAACAGAAGAACTTAACACCTGGGCCAAAGCCCAGATGTTAAAAAGTGAATATGCCAAAATACAGGGAGAAGCTAAATTTCAGGGTACCAACCTGGTTGATCCCGGTAAATTTATGACCTTGAATGGTCTTGGCGGCAGGTTTAACGGCGATTATCTCATTTCTGGTGTTGTCCACGACCTTTCTGATGGAAACTGGGTTACTGAAGTTTCCGTAGGCCTTTCGCCTCAATGGTTTATCGAAGAACCTGATGTAATGGCACCAGTAGCCTCTGGCATGTTGCCTGGTGTTAGGGGGATATTTAATGGAACCGTTAAAAAAATGTACGATGATCCCGATTCGCAGTACCGCATTTTGGTCGATGTGCCTCTATTCGACCAAAGTGGTCAGGGCATTTGGGCAAGATTGGCCAACTTTTATTCAACCAGTGGTGCAGGTGTCTTTTTTCTGCCCGAAGTAGGTGATGAAGTGGTGCTGGGTTTTTTAAACGAAGATCCACGAAGTCCAGTAATATTGGGCAGCATGTACAGTAGTCCAAAAAATAAGCCCTATAAAGGCCTTAATCCTAACGAGAAAAATTCCATAAAGGCAATTGTTTCCAAATCTAACATCAATATCGAGTTTGATGATGAAAATAAGGTGTTAACCATTGCTACGCCGGATAAAAACACAATGATTTTTAGCGATCAGGATAAAAAAATCACCATTCAGGATGAACATAAGAATAGCATAGTCATGTCTGCAAACGGCATTACCATCAAAAGTGCTGCAGATATTAATATACAGGCAGATCAAAAAGTGAATATCACTGGTACACAAGGGGTAACTTTAAAAGCGCCAACCGGAGATGTTGCGGTAAGTGGCATGAATATAAAACAGGTAGCCGACAGCCAGTTTTCTGCAGAAGGATCAATGACCACAGAAATTAAAAGCGGTATGGAACTGAGCCTAAAAAGTGCGATGATTATGATTAATTAATTTTAAAACAGAAGAAAATATGCCACCAGCAGCCAGATTAACCGATTTTCACGAATGTCCAATGGTAACGCCGGCACCTGTGCCTATACCACATGTTGGCGGACCAATTATAGGACTGGGAGAACCTACTGTATTAATTGGCAAATTACCGGCCGCCAGGGTAGGCGATATGCTGGTTTGTGTAGGTCCGCCAGATAGCATTATAAAAGGTTCTGCAACGGTAATGATCGGCGGAATGCCTGCAGCGAGAATGGGCGACGCCACCGCGCATGGCGGAACAATTATGCTCGGTGCATTTAATGTAATGATAGGCGGTTAATGAAATGACAAAAGAGACAAGCAAAGTAGACCATCATTTTCTGGGTTCGGGATGGGCCTTCCCGGTTACTTTTTCGGTTGGTAACCACCAGTTGAACCTGAGTGCTTACGAAGAAAACATTAACGAATCAATTGATATCATCTTGCAGACCAGAAATGGTGAACGCTGTATGGAAGGTGGTTTTGGCGGTGGCCTGCAGCAGTTTCTTTTTAAAAAAATGGACGAAAGTCTGAAAGGGGAAATAAAGGAAGCCATTACTTATGCCTTAATGTATAATGAACCCCGCATTACGGTAACCGATGTAGATGTACAGTTCAGGGATGTTAGGGGAGGTGTAGTAGAGATTTTGCTTACCTACATGTATAACCAAACCAATACCCGGCACAATTATGTTTTCCCGTTTTACATTAACGAGGGAACCAATTTAATTTAAAGCATGAAATTAGTTAACGCGAATAGCATATTAAATTCAGTTGCTGAAGCCCTGCAACCGGGCGCTTCATTAATTGATGGACGTACGGAGCAAGATTGGCTCCGCTTTCTGTCTGAATTTGCTGCGCTGATTAATTTCTACGATCATGATAATGCGGTAAATGGTAACTGGGAACCTTTTATTTTAAAAGATCCCGTTTTTTTAATGGCCACCATTGCCGGCACCAATTTCACTAAATTATACAATCTTTACCTGCATACCTGCCATAAACTAGAACAACAGAATGATTTAGCCGCTACTTTTAACCAGCTTTTCGACCAACTAACCAGTATCTTCATCAAGATTCAAAACTGGATGCATTATATGCAACAGTCACCTGCCAAATATCCGCTTAAAACTTATGTAGGAGAACAGATCAGGGGCACTTTTGCTGATGCATTACAGGCCATTATCGATTTGCGTCAAGCATTATTTAGCAGCGCCATGCTGGTAGGTTTAGTTCCAACTGATCCTTCCGTTATCTGGAAATTAGATACTTACGAATATCGGATCTGGAGAGAAGGAATATTTAAAGGCCCTTACTGGAAATTAATGGGTTTATTACCGTTTATAAAAGATAATGCCATAGCGGCTATTTTTAAGGCGGTAACCCATATTGGCGATACGCTATTTAATTTTTTACAGGTAATTGTTAAGCAGGCCAATATGGAGTACGATCGCTTATCGAAGTTAAAAGGCAGTTTTCCTGATACTACTTTACTGCGTACCTTTGTTCATCTTTTAAACATACAGCAAACCCAGCTTAACCAGATCAGTGATAAACACTTAAGGTTTTATTACCGCGATATTTTAAAACAAACTGAGCGTAAAGCAATAGCAGACCGGGCTTATTTAACGACTAGTTTGGCTATCGAAACAGCTGTGGTCAATTTGCCAAAAGGCACCTTGTTTGATGCCGGTACCGATGCACAAAAGAATCCCATTGTATTTGCCAGCACCGATGATGTAATTTTAAATCCGGCAGCTATCCCTTTGGCTTATACCTTATCAAGGTCACTAGCGCCAAACCAACTTTCATATCTTCAGTTACAAACAATAGCTAATCCTGGTGTGGTGCAAAAGGATACCGCAGGTGCAGTTTTATCATGGGATACTTTAGGTAATCATCAATCCAATCCCGGCATAGAACAAGCACTGGGCATTGCATTTGCTTCGCCCATGTTGCTGCTTAGAGAGGGGGTGAGGCAGCTAAAACTATCTTTTACTTATATCGGAACGCCAGATCTGAATATGCTGCGTAGCGCAAAATGTTACCTCAGTACATTAAAAGACTGGTTTCAGGTAAGTGCCGATTTCCAGTGGGATGAAACAGATCCTGCACACCCTATTATCATTACAATTGTACTGCAAAGTACCGACCCGGCTATTGAACGTTTCCTCATCAATCCGGATGGTGTTGTAAGTGCCTGGCCAATGTTTAAGCTGGTGTTTAATCAGGTTACGCCAGCAACAGTGGCACCACCCATGCTCCAGAGCATGAAAATAGAAGTAAACGTAACCGGCATGGAAACCTTTCAGCTCTATAACGATTACGGTGCGCTGAGTACCAAAGTAGCTTTTCCGTTGTTTGGCCCAACCCCAGCATATGGCAGTAATTTTATTATTGGGAGTGATGAAATTTTTAGCAAGCCAGTTGGTTCCTTAAAACTAGCATTAAACTGGTCAGCATTACCACCAGATTTTTCATATTACTATCAGGCTTATAACCTTTACCTCGGGAAAAAGCTCAATATAGCTGCAACACCTGAGCCTTCGTTTTGGGAAAAAATATTTGGAAAGAAAAAAGCTGATCCCGTGCCATTTCCGGAACTAACTGAACCTTATAATAACAAATGTTTTGTGGTGGGTTTTCAGTTGCTGGAAGAAAAGAATTGGAGATCAACGTCGTTTAATACTTTGCCTTCTGTAACTATAACACCAACAGACACGGTAAAGCCTGTTACGGCCTCAACTACCGCTCCAGTGCCTGATCAGCCAGTTAGTGAAGACGTTACAAATCTGCTTTTTGTGGTAGATAATGGCGAAATGGATTCTTTGAGCAGTTACGAATCTACCAGTATTCCACTGTCCGCTTGCAACCCCGACCTGCAAAACCAGCCTATGAAATTTACAGAAGCCAGTACCGGCGGTTTCATAAAAATGGAGCTTCAAGGGCCAGCTTATGGCTTTGGTCCTGCTGTTTACCCCAATGTGGTATCAGCCGTTGCAATTTATAATTCACAAATTCTGTACAATAATGAAAATGTGGCCTTTGTTGCTGCGGCACAATTGCCTTTTACACCCAAATTAAAAAGCTTTAGCGCAACTTATACCGCCGCTGTTGAATATTTATTTAATGATGAAAGCAAGGCTACGGCAACGATTCAGGATTACCCGGTTCAGGCTTTTTTATATACACCTTTTGCCAATTATGCAGTGTATGATAACCAGAATCCGCTGCCGGCCCAAGAGTATACGATAGGAGCTGCTCCAATAAATCATTCAGGTATTCCCCTATATGCTTCATACAGCTACGATGGTTATTTATATCTTGCTGTTGATAATTTAGTTCCAGCCAGCAATTTTAATATTTATTTAGAACTGGCACGGAAATATGTAATGGGAAACCCTGTGGCAACAGAGGTTAGCTATTATTACCTAGGTACTGAAGGCTGGGCACCGCTTATTGTGCTCACCGATGGAACCGATAATCTTACCTCTTCGGGTATTGTAACCTTAAATATACCAGCAAACATTACTTTGACGAGTGTGCTCATGCCCCCAAAATGCTATTGGATCGCCATTGTAGCCAATGATATTAGTCATGTAGCCGCTACTGTTTTATTAAGTACAAATGGCATCAGTGTACAGCGTTTAGATACTGCCCCAAACGATGCGGTTAATGTTCCAGCCATAGCGGCAAATACGATTACCAAAACCAAAGGTCCTTTTCCGAAAATCAGTGCGGTGCAACAGCCATTTCCTTCTTTTGGGGGTAATGTGGCCGAAAATGCGATAACCATGAATTGGAGGGTGAGTAACCGGATTAAAACAAAAGACAGGGCCACAAGTGCATCAGATTATGTAAGATTGATTAAACAGAAATTTAATGACATCTACGACGCTGCGGTGATTTATAATCCGGTGTTAAAGTGTACCAACATTTATGTAGTACAATCGGTTGATAGCTGGAAGGCGCCACATGCGTTCCTTCCAATGGTGAGCATGAGGGAAGAAGAAAATATGCAACTGTATTTACAGCAAAAAACATCTGCTTTTTCTGCGGTAAAAGTATCTAATCCTACTTTTCAGTCTGTAACCGTTTATGCCGTAATTACCGTTCAGCAGGGCTATGAGTTTTCGGCTGTACAGCAAAGTCTAACCCAGGCATTGAATATTTACCTTTCGCCATGGATTAAAAGTACCAGTACCCAGGTTGAGATTTATCAGGAGATTACCGATGTACAGGTGGCTTCGTTTATTAAAAACATAAATGGTGTAGCTGTGGTAGAAAGTGTAGCCTTTAAAACCTGGATGTACCATCCCGAACTTACCACCGCACCGGTAACTGCGAGTTTGCAAACCAGTGTTGGCCTGATGGAAAAATCGGCTTTGTTTATTTCTAACCTGGTTCATCAGATCAGCCTTAATCCTTCAGCGGTATGAGTGAGCAGAACTTTATCATCGATCTGCCCCTGCCACTCAGTCAGGATTATGCTGCACTTAAGGCTCAGGGGCTGGCATATATCCAGTTACACAGCGGGCATGAATGGACCAACCTCAACAATGTTGATCCTGGGGTAACTATTCTCGAACAGCTATGTTATGCCCTTACAGAACTGGGTTATTGTAACGATTTTCCGGTTGTCGATATTTTAACCAATGCAGATGGAAAGCTTGAAGTGAAAGATCAGTTTTACCTGCCCGATGAAATTTTAACCACCTCACCGGTAAGCATCACCGATTACCGGAAATGCCTGATTGATGGCGTAAGCGGGGTAACTAACGCTTTGATCGTTCCTGTTCCTGGCAGTAATTACGCTTATCAGGTTTATCTGCAGGCAAATACAGCAGTTGAAAAGGAAGAATTATGCCATGCAGCCTTCATTTACCTTAACAAATGGAGAAATTTGGGTGAAATGTTTTTGCAACCGCTTTGTTTAATTGAGGATTTTCATACCGTGGCAGGCAAAATAGAAATTGCCGATGAAACACAACTGAAAAAAATATTAGCTGAATTGCAGCAGCGTGTACAGCAGGCCATATTTCCAAAAGTGGTACCCATGGGTTACGATTCGAAAGAAACGGATGACGTACTTATCGATGAGATTTTTAACGGACCTCTGTTGCAACACGGTTGGATTCCTACTGCAGCGCTTGGTGAAAAGAAAGACCAGTTACAACTGATCGAATTGCAACAACTGATCCTGAATGTGCCAGGCATAATTGGTGTAAGTGGTTTAACATTCAATCAGCAACCTTCAGCACAAGAAATCCATACTGGAAGTGATCATTTGTTAGATATTAACTGGTCTGGCTCTTTAGATAATGGTCTGGAGATTTATTGTAAAGGCAGGAGGTTGTTTAGCGCAACAAATTTGCTCATGTTAGCTGTTAGTAGCAGCCCGCAAACACCTGGTTCCGGTCCGGTTTTTGGAGCAATACCAAACCTGAGAATTACGATGCCTAGCGGAAGTTTCAGGGACATCAATTCTTATTATTCCATTCAAAATACTTTTCCCGAAATTTATGCCGTAGGCGCAGATACTACGGTTGATAATGCTACTGATTTTCAGGTGGCCCAATCAAGACAGCTTAAGGGTTACTTAACACTTTTCGATCAGGTTTTGGCTAACCAGTTTTCGCAATTGGCCAATTTAGGTACCCTGTTTTCCTTTAAAAATGCACAAAGCGGAACACCTTCCGACCAGGCATTCTTTTATAATACCAAGAACCGTTTAGAAGAAATTCCTTCCGAATATCCGGTGCCTTATCTTGTTTTTTCGCCAACTTATTTTTATCAGTCGCTTTATTCTATACCACACATCAGGCCACTGCTAAAAGACAATGAGCTTTATAATTTTAGCATTGCTGCAGAAACTGAGCAGGAAATGGAATACTCGAGCTGGTTGGCCTATCAAAAAGATCCCTACAATCCTTATATTAAAGGGCTAATGGATATGGTGGAAGATGATACCATCAACCTGATAAGAAGGAACAACATGTTGGATCATTTACTGGCCCGTCATGGCGAATCACCATTGTTGATCAATACCATCATCGATGGTTCTTATTACGCCGGAGAAAGTTTAAAAGATCAGGTGATTTTTAAAAGTCTCTACCTGCAAAATTTAGGATTACTTACGTATTTCAGGATAAAGGCCTACAACTACATCGGCGCTAAAAAAGTAGCTGATCATTTTACCAATGTTCCTAAAGATTTTAATATCAGGGTGATGGGTGGTTATACGAATGATTTTATTTTTAATTCTGCCGCAACTGATTATGTGGAAGCACTCGATACCATTGATTTTATCCATTATTCTGCCATAGAGCTGAAGTTAAGCCTCCTTTTTGGCTTAAAGCCGCTTTATTGCGATTTTATGGAAAATCATTTCGATGAAACTGCATCAGCAATGTCACTAAAGCTGGCCATGTGGATGATTTTGGAACGTAAAGGCTTGCTATTGATCGAAACCGGATTGCTTTCACCTTATATTGCTGTTCCCACAAGCATGGATCAGGTAATTTTGATCTTTCCGTCGTTTATTCCACAAATGAATTCCGAAGCATTTCAGGAGCGTTTAAATTTGTTTTTAACAGAAACAATGCCTGCTCATGTTTCTTACCGCTGCTTCTTTTTAAATACCAGCTTACTGGAAATATTGATTATCGCTTATGCCGATTGGCACAATGGATTGATTTATCCTGCAAATCCTTTGAATAAAAGTGTAGCTGCCAATGCAACTAGCCTGATGAAAGTAATTAACCTCATTTATACCCAAGCAGATGCCTCAAAATAGCCATAACCTGATTTCGAGGCTTACATGGGATACCGTGTTTGATAGCAAAGCACAAGGTGTAGCACTGCAGGAGCGGCTAAGCAATTGGAGCGGTTTTCACCTGCAGCAAGAGATGTCAGCCGTTTTCAGTAAATTTTGCCCTCCAGGACAAACATGGAAAATCCAATCGCTCGAACTCGACTTGGGCATAATCAATTTCGATCAGTTAGAAACCGAACTTCCCATTAAAATTCGCCAGCAGCTAAATGAAAAACTGGTAGAAATGATTCTTTATTCGCATCAACGCGGCAAGCAGATCGAAATTCTGGATGAAAAAAGATCACACGTACAGCTGATCAGATATTTTTTATGGAATGGGGCACTGCCATGGAATCATCAGACTGCCGATGGTACTGTTAATCAGATTCTGGCCCTGCAACTGCAACAGAATAGGGAAGAGTTATTGGATATGTTAAAAGAATCGGGCTTTAGTTCGGAGCAGGTAAGACGGAGGATGGCCTGGCAGTTTAATGAGCCAAATATGATCAAAATCATTGAGGCCATAGAACCCAATGTTGGTGGACAGATCATAATGTTTTCGAACGAACTGACTAAAATTCAGCAGAAAGAAACCGTGGTTCAGGCGGTGAGCACTACAGATTTTAAAAAAAATGTGTGGTTTTGGGTACTTAATTACCTTTTAACCGAACGCGGAACGGTATTTAACCGGATCCAGTTTATGAAAAGCAGCATTGTGCAAATGGCTGCGCATTATAACATGCAGTACAACCAGCTTTTCGAACTGATAGAGTTGGCTGTGGCAAAGTTAACCAGGAGTTTAAGCCTGCAATCCGATTTTATCCTTACCCTGCAACTCCTGTCGAAGGAGAATAAAGACCAGCAAAAGCACAAGGCCGGGCAGGTAATTGAAGATACCGATCATTGGTACTTATTAGAGATCCTTTTTCGTGATCAAAACCTTAGGCATACCGCAGGAAAATTGGCAATATTTAATGATCTGGTTAGTGCTTTAGCCAAAGAAGATGCCTTGCGTTTTAAAACACTCATTAGTTCTTTCGGGAGTAAAAGTGATTTTTGGCTGCCTTTAATTAATGATTTATCCAGTCACAGCTTAAAGGTCATCTTCACGGCTTTCAAATATTACAAATCAGTAATTTTAACAGAAAGCATCATTTTCTTAAACCGGTTAATGGGCAGCGCAAAGCAGCAAACCGAACGCAACCAGTTATGGTATGAAGGTTTAATGTTTATCCTCCGTCAGGAGAATACATCCTTTACTGAAACGGCCTTTCTTCAGGTTTTGATTGTGGTGTTGGCAAAGAATAAACAGTTATCTCCCATGGCCTTATTAGATCAGTTATTGGTGGCAGAGGTACCTGCTACGTTAAAAACGTTGCGGCACACCTCACTTTACCATCTATTAACAGCTGTTTTTAAGGAAGAAGTTTCTCGGATGCCGGTGCTGCAATTTAAAAAACACCTCGAACAGCTTATCGCCCTATACCATTTTCAGATAAAGGCGGGAATTAAAGACCGGAAAAGCTTCGAAACCTTAGAAAATATACTTGAGAATTATACGAGGCTATACCCAAAAGTCCTTAAAGAAGCGCTGATGGCTATACCTGATACAGAAAGTTTGGCACCGATGTTTCCAGCATCAGTAGTTACCAAAAACTTTACCACATTCTTGCTACCCCAGGGAGTAAGTTGGAGTACTTTGCAGGAAATGTCCCAGCTTAACCAATTTGGGCAGAATGAAATCTGGTTGGCTGAAATGCAACAGGAGCCTAAGAAATTGCTTGAATTTGTAAAAAAGGAAATCATAACCGATCACCAGTGGCTTTGGCTTCAAAAAGCAGTTGGTTTTGATGAATTACTGGTCATCATAGGTAATTTACATCCCAACCGCCAACCTATATTTAATGTTTTAAATCAGTTTTATCGCATATCAGGCAATATTTCATTTAGCGGAGTAACTGGCAGAGAAATGCAGTTTATCCTGTTTAAAAAAGTAACTAAAGCCTGGACTTCCGGCAACTGGAAATTAATTACTGCCGAAAATATCTGGAACGAACTGATCTGGGAATTTTGCGGCAAGAGAGCGATTCCGAAAGCAGTATTTATAAGCCACATGAATGCACACAAACCCGCACTACCACCACTATTGCAATTGGCATTCGAATCGCTGATTGCTCAGGATCGTTCTACCGCTGAATCCAACAATGAAAATACTAAAATAAAACCTGTAAAACTTGTTAAACCCATTATGATGAAAGAAAAAGCCGATAAATTAAAAGGAGGAATAAGTGTCAAAAATGCCGGAATGGTCATTATTAACAGTTATATCGCCATGCTTTTTGAAAGGCTAGGCCTTACACACGACCGTAAATTTATTAATGCCGAAAGCCAAATGCAGGCTGTGCATTACCTGCAATATATTGTAACCGGACAAGAACATACGGAAGAATCGTTTTTGCCGCTCAATAAAATTTTATGTGGGATACCGCTGGCACAACCGGTAATGGAGGGAATCAGTATTTCAGCAGAAAACAAACAACTCATAAAAGGATTAATAAATGCTGTAATTAGCCATTGGACAGCTATTGGTAGCTCTTCAATAGATGGTTTTAGAGGCAATTGGTTGGTGAGGGATGGATTACTTACCGAAAGAGAAGAGCGCTGGGAGCTAATGGTAGATAGACGCCCGTATGATCTTTTAATTCACAGGTCTCCGTTTTCATTCTCGATCATTAAACATCCATGGATGGATAAACATCTACACGTAAACTGGACTTATTAATATGAAAAGAATAAACGTAAATCAACTGGTTTACCATCTGGATAGTAGCTAATGCTAATCATTTTGAACCTACATCAACATTAATCAATTTAACGAACTAAGATAGAAATTATGAATTCTTACAATGAAAACCTACATTCAGCCATCGTAAACTCTTTGCAGAGTCTGGATATTGAAGAACAAGACCTTAATTCGCAGGTAAATGCTGCGATGTTTACCCTTTACCATGCAGAGGGTGCTACCATTGCTGCAGAACAGAACCTCGCTGCAGCAACAGATGCATACAAATCTAAAACGGCCACACAAAACCAGGCCATTAAGGATAATAACGTTTTGGTAAATCTTTTAGGTACAGCTACACAGGCCAGTCAGTTTGTTAAACAATCTACAACCAATATGGCGGTGTCTGCATCCAATGTACAGATTGCAACCAATGCTATTGTTCGCCTGGCTGGTGATATGGGGGGGATCTACAGCATTTTAAATGCTGCAGATTTTGACAGCAGTATTTATATGCTGGCAAAAGAGGCCAGTAAGCTAATAAACGAAACGGCTTATGATGCAGAAGTAACTTCTCAAACGGCCATGGAAGCTTCTACACTTACTGCCGAAGTTTCTGCCTCAACTGTGCTTGATATGGCCAAAGCCACTAGCGGCCTGATGAGCTCAGTACTGAAAATTACAACCGCCGATTTTAATACTGCAACCCAGAATATCGTAACAGATAGCACAGCAATGGCTGCTGTACGGTCTACCGAAAAGCTAGATGAAGGTGCGTTAGAAATCATCAATATTTCTTACAATGCTACCAAATCTGCCTACGCGCTTACCAATAAGGAATTAAACCTGAACCTGAATGTAAAAACCAGTACCGATAATCCGCTTAGTTTTACGGTAAATTTTGACCTGATTGAAAGCCCGTTTCCAAGCGGTAAAACAGATGAAAACCCTATGTATCCGGTAGAAAAGTATTACATCATGGTGGTTAAGGATGATAAAAAACAAACTTTTTCTATTTCCAATGCAGAAAATATCCTGTTATTGGGCAACAGTGAGATTATCAATGTAGAACCAGTAAGCACTTCGACCGTAAGCCAACCGGTTGATGTATACTATAACATTAAGGATGGTGATAAACCAACTGTAACTGATTCAGACAATAAGGCAATTGAGCTGGGCGAAAATTATGTGGTATTTGTAATGGCCATTTTTACCGACGATTACAAAAGAAAAACAAATTGTTATGACGATTATTTGTCGGCACCATCTCAGGTATTTACCCTAACTACCGCACTACAGCCTGTAGTGGGCGAAACGATTAAGGTTGTGGCTTTTGATGATAAAAAATTGGCAGATAACGAACGTAGCCTCGCATTAGCGGCTAAGGACGACCAGCTTAAAAACTCCATTGGTAAGGCAGATGATAATGCTACTGTAGATTTTACACATGTAATGACTTTTGAAACGGATGAAAACCCAAATCTGCAGGTAGAATACCGTTGTATGTTTTTACCAGCCAGTGCAAATGCCTCCGATCGTTTGCTCACCGTAAAATCGCTTAACTTTTTGGTTAAAAGTGAACTTCCGCTGCTGGAAGATATCACCATTGCGCTCGATCCGGTAATTGCCAGTTTGGAAGAAGAGAATTATACCAATGAACTTAAAATTGGCTTATTAGAAACCGAACTTAGCGAGCTGAATGAACAACTTACAGCCACTGCGAAAAAAGATGCACTTGTTAGCGATGAAGATGTAGAAAAACAAAAAATGTTAGCTACAAACCAAAAAACACTTACATCGCAGTTAAAGGATTTGCAAAAAAGCCATGATGCCAATGTGAAACAATTCCAAAAACTAACAGCACAGAAAGATAAAATGACACAGTCTATTGCAGAAGAAACAGTTGCCAAACCGGGCTTCCTGTTTAACTTGCCTATAGCCGAACAGGTGTATGCAGACAGTTATATCATAGCAAGAAAAGACAAGGATAAAACAACTGCTAATACAGCGGCCTGGATTGCTTTTATTGGTCCAGATGCTACTGATAATTTTGGTAACAGGTTAATTGAGGGCGATGAGTACCTGCCTGTAGTGCTTTCTTATTCAACTGCAGCAGCAGAAAATGCAGGCGATTTTGTAAATGCCCTGTCTGAAATGGACAAAACAGAATATTTTAAGTATTAACGGATCATTAAATTATTAACATCATGAAAACGCCAACATCAGCAAAAAATATAACTGCCCCTATTCTCGAACGTTATAGAAAATACGGGGTTACCGAGCGTAAAAAAAACGAACTCGATGCTTTAAACATTCAGATACTGGATGCGCAGGGCAATGTAGCACAATATCAGTCTATTGTTAATGCATTAACCACAAAATCTAATGATTTACAGGGGTTTTTAGCTACTGCCACTAACAATAAAACACAGGCCTATAATAATAAAATTCTGATTGATCAGTTGGTGCAAAGTGCTGCCGACCTCGAAAGCAACTCTAAAATTGCTTTTAATGAAATGATTGAGGCTAACGTAATGACCAAACTTCTGACCACAAAAATTAATACGGTGATTGGGAAACTGATTTACAGTGCAGAAGTAATCAATAAACTGGCCAATCTTATTGTAAGAAAAAAGGCACTAAACCCATTAATTTCTGACGAATTGGTGAGCATGATTACTGTTGCAGGTACAGATGCCAATAATGCAGTGGCCTTAACACTGGTGGCTTTACAGAGTGCCTTTGTGGCGCATGCTATCGAAATGGAGGCCGAAACAACAATGGGGTTGGAATACACGCAATCTATAGGCTTTACCGAAATGCTTACCGGATACGCTAACGCTGATGGACCGGCTTCTCTTCAGCAACTTTTTTACCAGGCCTATGCTGATGCCAAAAAGAATTATGCTTTAGCAGAAAAAGCTAATTTTACCACTGCTAAGCAATTAAATATGGCAAAAGCGACCCTTAATACCGCACAGGTTAAACTTAAATCGCTTCAATCTGGTTTGGCGGCAGCCAATGCAGCAGCTTTAGCTTCTTAATTTGTTAAATTTAAATACTAATCCACCGCTTCTTCTATCACGAAACGGTGGATTATATATCCTTTAATTCGATATGGAGAATGTGTACAGGAATTTTTACCAGAATTTTTATAGGCGGAGCAGCGGTTTTATCCCTGTAGCGCCATTAGGCCAAGCTGTTTTACCCGGTGATTTTTTTCAGATCAGAAATGGGCAAATGATCGTACTTGGAAACATTTTTCGCAATAAGGTTATCGAACTCCAGGATATAGAAATTGGCTATAATAATAAGCTAAATCCTACAGGTTGGAGCTTTAGCGATGGCGTAACCAAACCCTATTCCGGTCGTGGAAGTGGTCGTGCCCCTATAGCCGGTGAATTTGAATTCAGCAAACAGATTCTTGCTTTTGCTGAAAAAGGCAGTTTCATTTTTAAAGCAAGTGAGCCCGAATCAACACGGATGCTCAACTGGAATGACATCCAGCAAGCCTTGATTATCAGGCTCACACAAACTTACTACTCGTTCAGGGAAGTTTATGTGGTTACCGAAGTTGCCACAACCACCGATTGGACACTGGCTGTTTCTGGTGGCAATTCAGCCGAACTCGAAATTGCAACAGACGAAGAAAATTTCGGTTTGGTTGATCTCTTTGGTCATCATTCTTCAAAGACCATTCAATCTAAAGATATTGAGTTTTATCACCGCGAAGAAAAACGGAAACCTTCTTTTTATAAAGCTAAAAAACTGGTAGTAAAAGAAGACAAGGTCGAAACTTTGGTGTCAGAGCTTATTGCCCAATGGCGTGGGTACAACGAATGGGCATTGGGCTTTTACGAATACGATTTTCATTATGATCATCATTATGTTAATGATCAGGGTGCCTACTCACAGGGTAATATACTCGATCTCCTTGCTCCAAACGAACTGAACCCGAATACCGCTCTGCTTTATTTTAAATGGGCAGATGCAAATCTTGATGATGTAGAAAAACTATTTAATCAATATGGAGAATAATAATGCTTTAACGGTACTTAGACAAGAACTTGATTGGTTAGAAGCAGTTATTGCCCAATGTATGGCCACTTATTTTCTACAAGAGGAGCACGAAAAAGACTGGATGGAAATTCCTTTGCCCAATCTTTCACTTAGTGATAGCCCTTATGCCGGCATGGTTAAAAAATGGGACCTGGATATTTACGCAAGGCTTGCCATTGCACTTAGCATGGCGCCACACCTGCGTCCAGAAATGCTGGATGTATTTTTTACTAAGAACCAAATGCACGACAGAGGTTTTACCGAATTTGGAGGATTAACCACTAAAGATCATAATGGTTTTTTACCTACTGGCGAAACACTTTGTTTTTTAGGTACCGTTAAACATCCGGAAATGCGCTATCAGCTCATAGAGCTGCTCGGAAAAGAACATATTTTTTATAAGGAAGATGTGCTCACCCTTGCCGAAACAGAAAGTCATTTGCCATGGTTAAGCGGGCAGTTAAGTTTAAGCAGAAGCTGGTTTAATTATTTCCTTACCGGAAAGAAACTGATGGTCGAAAATAGTGCTTCATTTCCCGCTCAAAAAATAAGTACAAAAATGGAGTGGGAAGATGTAGTGCTTGATCATTTGGTGCTTAAACAGATTAATGAAATTACTAACTGGTTAGCGCATGGCCATACGCTGATGGAAGATTGGGGATTATCCAAAAAACTGAAACCAGGTTACAGAGCATTATTTTATGGCCCTCCTGGTACAGGTAAAACCTTAATGGCTAGTTTAATTGGTAAAACAACCGGACGTGAAGTATATAAAATCGATCTGTCCATGATCGTTTCCAAATACATCGGAGAAACAGAAAAGAACCTGTCGAAAATATTTGATGTAGCACAGCATCAAAATTGGATCCTGTTTTTTGATGAAGCTGATGCCCTGTTCGGAAAGCGTACCCAGGCCGATTCGGCTAACGACAGGCATGCTAACCAGCAAACGGCCTACCTTTTACAAAGGATTGAAGATTTTCCGGGCGTAGTAATTCTGGCCACCAACCTCAAGGCCAATATGGATGAAGCTTTCTCACGTAGGTTTCAATCTGCTATTCACTTTACCATGCCCTCTGTTCATGAACGTTATCAACTTTGGCAAAAAGCTTTTTCGGGTGTTTGCAAACTTGATGAAAGTATCAACCTGGAAGCTATTGCAGAAGAGTATCAACTGGCAGGTGGGGCAATCATCAACGTATTGCGCCATTGTGCCTTATCGGCCATTAGTAGAAATGATACCCTGGTAAACCAGCAAGAGCTGCTGGCGGGGATTAAAAGGGAATTTAAAAAAGACAATAAAACCGTCTTCATTACAAATTAAGCTCAAAGATGAATAGCTAAAAATAAGGCTCTATCAACAAATATGCCTGCACTGATGAACGTACAAGACGACCTGGTTTAGATAGCCCCATGCTTTGGCACAGGGCATCGAAATATTTGTTATTTTTTATTTAAAAGCTGACAATTAAATTGCACCGTCTTCTTTAACCATTTTATTAATGGCTTTTTGCACTTTGATAACGTCTGTTTCAACTGTTTTTCTAACCGCTGCATCGAATGATGCGGCAAATTCTGCACTGATAGAAATCTGGTCTATTTCATTCAGTACATTGAGTACAAAAGCATGGCTTCCAAATTTAAATCCGCTTTTTATTTTGATCACGTCTTTTTCAAAGATTTTCAAAAATTCGTAACTGTTGCTGATCTGATCAAAACAATCTCTTACCGTTTGAAAAACCAGGTGTGTCTCTATATCCAAACCGTTTATAATTACCGTTACCGAAGTAAGGTCATTTAGCTCCGGAAGAAGGTCTTCGCTGTAAATAATGTCTTTTGGGTCCAGGATTACAACTGTTTCCTCATCTGCACTTTCACCTTCCTGTTGTGTTAATTGTATGGTGGCATTGCCGTCTTTTAGGGTAACGGTGCCTGAAGAAGTTTTTTCAATTTTAATATCGCCAATGGTATCTTTTATGATGCCTACAACAAGTTCTAGCGCTTTTGATTGGGTACTGTTCATTATGGTGTTTTTTGCAAAGTTAATACTTGACTATGGTGCAGTATAATTATCGTTTAAAATAATACAATGTTTGTTGTTAAGTGTTTTATTTTGAAGTGGTTATTTTTAAAATTATTAAGGCTGTAATGTTTTATCTAAGCGGAACTAAAATTGGGGATTTTTTATGGAGCTTTATGAGGTTTTACAGGCGGCGCTTCACAAAAGTTCTTCTCGTTTGCGCTGGTTTTCAAACTAGCGCATACCTCAAAACAAACGCATCATAAATTCAATCTGTAGTTGAACAGTCATAAAATCATTTTATTCACTATATGATAAACGTTTAATTAAAATGAAAACAAGCTTTCTTTTAGGCGAAAATGCTAATTTCTTCATCTAAATTGAATCAATAATTGCTTTCTTAGTTAGAAAATACGCTAAATATGTTATTAATAGTTATAAATCACCTCTTTATGCACTAAACCGTTATTTCAGAATGGAAATCTGAAGTTCAACTTCATTATAACTTCATAAAACTGTATTTATTTCGCTTTCGAATTAAATCATTGCGTAACCATAATTTATTGAAGTCAACAAAGTATCTATAAACCGGTTGTAGATCACTTTTCATTATAAATTTGGTTGCCGAGGGAAACTAATTAGAGAAAAAAATAAATCAGATTAAAACCATTCCAAAAAAAATGAAAAGAGTTCTCATGTGCTTAGGCTTGTGTACTTTCCTTTACGTAACAGGTTGCACCTCGAAGAAAGAAGAAAAAGAAGAAGTAGCTACTTATGCGGTAACCACACCGTTAAGAATGGACACTTCCTTTACCAAAGAATATGTTTCGCAGATTAAATCTGTCCGCAACATTGAAGTTAGGGCCCAGGAAAAGGGTTATCTCCAAAATATTTATGTAGATGAAGGTCAACGTGTAAAAGCAGGACAGCTTCTGTTTAGGATTATGCCTAAAGCAGCACAATCTGAATTGTTAAAGGCACAGGCTGAAACCAAATCTGCTCAAATTGAATTGGAAAACACCAAATTACTTTCAGATAAAAATATCGTTTCTAAAAATGAACTGGCTATGGCCAAAGCTAAGCTGCAATCGGCAAATGCCGAAACCTCTTTGGCTAAATTCCACCTGTCAAACACCGAAATCAGGGCTCCTTTTGATGGTACCATCGATCGTATTCCTTTAAAATTAGGAAGTTTGGTTGATGAAGGTGCTTTATTAACCAGTCTTTCAGATAACAGTCAGGTTTTTGCCTATTTCAACGTATCAGAACCTGAATATTTAAATTATCAGAGTGCTGCAAAAGCAAAAAGCCAGCAAGAAGTAAGCCTATTACTGGCTAATGGCGAATTTCTAAAAGCAAAAGGTAAAGTAGAAGTTATTGAAAGCGAATTTGATAACGAAACCGGAAATATTGCTTTCAGGGCAAGATTTAATAATAGCGATAACTTACTTAGAAACGGTGAAACTGGTAAGGTACATATGGTTGTTCCTTTAAAAAACGCCATCATTATTCCGCAAAAGGCCACTTACGATATACAGGATAAAACCTATGTTTTTGTGGTTGATAAAAACAATAAAGTACACTCCAGGGCCATTACCATTGCCGGAGATCTGCCTGACTTATACATTGTAGGCGACGGCATTACCGTTGATGATAAGATTTTGCTTGAAGGTGTGCAGAAAGTTAAGGATGATGATAAAATTGCCTTTAAATTCCAGCAACCTCAAGAAGTGTTGAAACAATTGAGATTGAAAACAGAATAATCTAAACCCCTCTATACTTAATTTATGTTTAGTAAATTCATACAAAGGCCTGTCCTTTCTATCGTAATATCATTGGTTATTGTGTTTTTGGGGGTGTTGGCTATTAGCTACCTTCCTGTTACACAGTTTCCAACCATATCTCCTCCCAAAGTAAATATCACTGCTGATTATCCGGGAGCAAATAACGAACTGCTGATTAAATCTGTAGTGATTCCGCTTGAGCGTGCGCTTAATGGTGTACCTGGCATGAAATATATTGCATCTAATGCCGGTAATGATGGCGAAGCCTCTGTACAAGTGGTATTTAACCTTGGTACCGATCCCAACCAGGCTTCACTTAACGTACAAAACCGGGTAGCTGCCGTGACCAATAAACTTCCGCCTTTAGTAATTCGCGAAGGGGTAAAAATCACGCGTGAAGAGCCTAACATGTTGATGTATATCAACTTGTATAGCAAAGACCCTAAAATGAACCAGAATTTCTTGTACAACTATGCCGATATCAACCTGCTTTCGGAGCTTAAGAGGGTTGATGGGGTAGGTTTTGCCGATATTTTGGGCGACAGGGATTATGCCATGCGGATCTGGTTAAAACCCGATCGTATGCAGGCTTATAAAATCTCAGTTGATGATGTAATGAAAGGCCTTGAAGAGCAAAGTTTAGAAGCTTCACCTGGTAAAACAGGGGAGAGTTCTGGTAAACGCTCACAGGCTTTCGAATATGTACTGAAATATTCAGGACGTTTCAATACCAAAGAAGGCTACGAAAACATTGTGGTTAGGGCTACGCCTGATGGCGAGTTGCTTCACTTAAAAGATGTTGCTGATGTAGATTTTAGTGCTTCGGCATATAATTTATATTCCACTTTAAACGGAAAAGCATCTGCTGCAATTGTTTTAAAGCAATCTTATGGTAGTAATGCAAGTCAGGTAATTAAAGATGTTAAGGCCAAAATGGCCGAAATTAAGGCAGCTTCTTTTCCAAAAGGTTTAGATTACGAGATTAGTTATGACGTTTCCAAATTCCTTGATGCATCTATCGAGAAGGTAATCCATACCCTGGTAGAAGCCTTTATCCTGGTGGGTTTGGTGGTATTCCTATTCCTTGGCGATTGGCGTTCAACGCTTATACCAGCAATTGCGGTACCCGTATCCTTAATCGGAACATTCGTATTTATGCAGTTCTTTGGTATCACACTTAACCTAATCACCCTTTTTGCATTGGTGCTCGCTATTGGGGTAGTAGTGGATGATGCGATTGTGGTAATTGAAGCAGTGCATGCCAAGATGGAGCACGATAGCAAGTTATCGGTATTAAAGGCTACGCAGTTAGCGATGAAAGAGATTGGTGGTGCCATTATCGCCATTACTTTCTTAATGGCCTCGGTATTTATCCCGGTAGCCTTTATGTCTGGTCCGGTAGGTATTTTTTACCGTCAGTTCTCCATTACCATGGCAACGGCAATTATTCTTTCAGGTATTGTGGCTTTAACGCTTACACCTGCGTTGTGTGCCATTATGCTCAAAAACAATCATGATGCCCCTAAAAAGAAAACATTAATCGATCGTTTTCTGGATGGTTTTAACCGAGGTTTCGCTAAATTATCGGGCAAGTACGAATTTGTATTGAGCAAGGTAGTAAGCCGCAGATTGTTAACTTTTGGAGTATTAATTGCCTTTTGTTTGGGTATTTGGGCACTAAGTGGAAGTGTGCCCTCAGGTTTTATCCCTAACGAAGATCAGGGTATGGTTTATGCCATTATCCAAACGCCTCCGGGATCTACTTTGGAACGTACCGACCAGGTTGCAGAGAGATTTCAAAAAATCAGCGAACATGTTGATGGCGTTAAATCTGTTTCATCTTTGGCCGGATACGAAATCCTTAGTGAAGGTACAGGATCTAACTCGGGTACCTGTTTAATTAACCTAAAAGACTGGAGCGAACGTAAGCACTCTGCACAGGAAATCATTCAGGAATTAGAAGAAAAATCAAAATCGATACCTGGTGCAAATATCGAATTTTTCCAGCCACCAGCGGTTCCTGGTTATGGTGCTGCAGGTGGTTTCGAACTTCGTTTACTCGATAAAGCAGGTAGTGGTGATTACAAAAAAATGGAAACCGTTGCCAATGATTTTGTACGCGAGTTAAATAAACGCAAAGAGTTATCATCTGTGTTTACTTTTTATAGTGCCAGTTTCCCTCAGTATATGTTGGATGTGGATAACGATATTGCACAACAAAAGGGCGTAAGTATTGATAATGCAATGAATACCTTGTCTACTTTTGTAGGTAGCGATTATGAAACCAGCTTTATCAAGTACGATCGTCAATATAAGGTAATTGTACAGGCATTACCTCAATATCGCGCTTTACCAGAAGACATTTTGAAACTTTCGGTTAAAAATAGCCGTGATGAAATGGTGCCTTTATCGGCATTTATCAAAATGAGAAGGGTTTATGGTCTTTCTGAGATTACCCGTCACAATATGTACAATGCTTCTGAAATCAGCGGACAGGCAGCGCCAGGTTATAGTTCTGGTCAGGCCATAGAGGCCATTACAGAGGTAGCACAGAAAACCTTGCCAAGGGGGTTCGGTATCGACTGGGCTGGTATTTCAAAAGACCAGGTATCAAGGGGTAATGGTGCCATTTATATTTTCCTGATCTGTTTGGGTTTCGTTTACCTGGTATTGGCTGCACAATATGAAAGTTTTATCTTACCGCTTTCAGTAATCCTTTCTTTACCAGCTGGTATTTTTGGTGCATTTCTTTTCCTTAAGTTGTTGGGTTTGGAGAACAATATTTATGCGCAGGTGGCCATGGTGATGTTGATCGGTTTACTCGGTAAAAATGCCGTGTTGATTGTGGAGTTTGCTACGCAGCGACAAAGTCAGGGGGCATCGGTGCTTAAGGCGGCAATGGAAGGAGCTAGTGTGCGTTTCCGTCCGATTTTAATGACTTCTTTTGCCTTTATTGCCGGTCTGATTCCGTTGATGATTGCAACCGGACCAGGTAAAATTGGTAACCGTACCATTGGTTCTGCTGCTGCAGGAGGTATGCTTTTCGGTACAATTTTCGGGGTAATTGTGATCCCTGGATTATATTATATATTCGGATCAATTGCATCAAAACACAAGCTGATCAAAATTGAGGAAGAACATCCGTTAACTGAAGAAATTGAGAATAATGTTTAAGAATAATCTATATAAAGGCCTTGTACTGGCATTAATATGCGCTGCATATACTGCCTGTAAGCTACCAGAAGTAGCACAACGCGCCGAAAATAAAAATACACCTGTGAGCTTTAATGGCTCGCAGGATACGGTAAGTTCTGCCAGTATACAGTGGCGTAACTTTTTTACCGATCCTAACCTGATCAACCTGATTGATACCGCACTGAAGAATAATCAGGAGCTGAATATTACCCTTCAGGACATTGAAATAGCAAAAAACGAGATAAAGGCTAAAAAAGGGGAGCTTTTGCCAAATGTAACCTATGGTGTTGGGGCAGGATTGGATAAAGTTGGCCGTTATACCAGTTCAGGTGCAGGTGACGCTTCTACAGAAATTACACCAGGCAAAGGTGTTCCTGAAGTATTGCCTGATTACCATTTTGGTCTACAGGCCAATTGGGAAGCAGACATCTGGCATAAACTGCGTAATTCTAAAAAAGCAGCCATTAATCATTACCTGTCAACAGTAGAGGGTAAGAATTTTGTGATCACTAATTTAATTGCAGAAGTCGCAAATTCATATTATGAGTTGTTGGCATCAGATAATCAATTGGAAACAGTAAGGAAAAATATCGAACTTCAAAGTAATGCGCTGGAGTTGATGAAAATCCAGAAACAGGCTACAAGGGTTAATGAACTTGCTGTACGTAAATTTGAAGCAGAGGTATTAAGCTCTAAAAGTTTAGAATTCGATATTCAGCAGGATATTGTTGAAAACGAAAATAAAATTAATTTCCTGTTAGGCCGTTTCCCTCAGCCCATTATCAGAGATAAGTCTAGCTTTACTGATTTGGTACCGGCAACCGTACACACGGGTTTACCAGCTCAATTGTTGGCCAATCGTCCTGATATTAAACAGGCAGAGTATGAGCTTGAGGCTGCTAAATTAGATGTTAAAGTTGCCAAAGCACAGTTTTATCCATCATTAGGAATTTCTGCTGCAATAGGTTACCAGGCATTTAATCCTTCTTATTTATTGAGAACGCCAGAATCCCTGATCTACTCTTTAGCAGGAGATCTTGCCGGACCGCTGATCAATAGAAACGCCATTAAGGCGGAGTATTCTTCTGCAAATGCAAAACAATTACAGGCTGTTTTTGATTATGAAAAAGCCATTCTAAATGGTTATATTGAAGTAGCCAATCAGATGTCTAAAATCAGCAACCTGCAAAAAAGCTATGATCTGAAGTCAAAACAAGTTACCGCACTTACACAATCTATTGATATTTCGAACGATTTGTTTAAAGCTGCCAGGGCAGATTATTTTGAGGTATTGATGACACAACGTGATGCTTTACAATCAAAATTAGAATTGATCGAAACCAAAAAACAGCAGTTAAATGCTGTAGTTGATATTTATCAGGCACTTGGTGGCGGCTGGAAATAGGTGAATACCCAAGGCCACTTAAATAATTACAATAATTTAAAGTAATATAATCCTTATATTCAATCAGGCTGTTCCATTTGGAGCAGCCTTTTTCTTTTTGTCATTCTGAGCGCAGCGAAGAATCTTTATAGCTACTAACGCTCGTTTCTAATAGGCGTTGAATACCTCGCGGTATCGTCATCCGATAGTAATCGGATGCGAGAAGGCTTTTTCACCCGATAGCCTGCCCCGATTTTCGGGGAAGCAATCTTACAACGATCGCTATTAGCGTATACATTACAATGATAACTTTTCTTTTTTGATCTGTGAACAGTTTATCGTTACAACCAGCACCCGCCTTACAATAGGCCTTTTACCCTTTGTTCATTTATTTATCATAAAATTCGTTTGGCAAACAATGCCATCAGCATGTGGTTATGTTTATCATAGAATTTATCATCATATCTGAAATAAAATGGAAACAACATTTAAATTTGGCGAATTAGAAGTTAACCGTTTAGGTTATGGCGCAATGCAGTTAACCGGTAATGGTGTTTTTGGTGAGGTAGAAGACCGCGAAAATGCAATTACCGTTTTGCGAGAAGCAGTTGCAAATGGCGTTAATTTTATTGATACTGCAGAGGCTTACGGGCCAAAGTTTAATGAATCGCTTATTGCCGATGCTTTATCGCCTTTTCAAAAAGATCTTTTTATTGCAACTAAAGGTGGTTTTGACCGACCAGGCCCAAACAATTGGGTACCCAATGGTGCACCTGAAAAAATTAGACAGGATATTGAAGGAAGTTTGCAGCGTTTAAAAGTAGATTCAATCGATTTATGGCAACTGCATCGAATAGATCCCAATGTTGATGTTGCCAAAACCTTGGCACCCGTGGCAGAAGCCGTAAAAGAGGGTAAAATAAAAAATGTAGGTTTATCGGAAGTAACTATCGACCAGATTAAACAAGTGCAGGACATCCTTCCGGTAGTTTCTGTTCAAAATTTATACAATCTTGGTAATAGGCAATGGGAGCGTGTTTTAGATTTTACGGCAGAACAAGGTCTGGCCTTTATTCCATGGTTCCCGTTAGCTTCCGGTCCGCATAAACTAGCCGATAAGATTCAAGTGATTGCCGAAAAACATAAAGCAACCACTGCTCAGATTGCTTTAGCGTGGTTATTAAAAAGATCGTCAAATATTCTTTTAATCCCAGGAACGAAATCTGTAGAACACTTAAAAGAAAACTTAAAAGCTGCAGAAATTGAATTGACTGAAGAAGAATTTGAAAGCTTAGCAAATTAAGGAGAAGTGGTGTCATTCTGAGCGCAGCGAAGAATCTTTTTTTTACAGGTCTTTAGCCTATTTAGAGGTTTTAGCGTCTCGCTAAGACCTTTTTTTATTAAAACGTGTCATCCTGAGCGCAGCGCAGGATCTTTTCCTGCCCATTTCTATAATTGCATTTGTAAATAAGACATGACGGAAGCATTTTAATTACCATTATTCGCATTTTAGTATGATATTTAAAAATGAAAC
>Ga0163162_10000873_pt1 | contig 28119 bp, 17 predicted proteins | sample S55metaG_FD_115310 | JGI IMG/M metagenome (GOLD analysis project Ga0163162, IMG submission 115310) | Switchgrass rhizosphere microbial communities from Kellogg Biological Station, Michigan, USA - S5-5 metaG | ecosystem: Host-associated > Plants > Roots > Rhizosphere > Soil | place: USA... | reverse complement strand
CGACGGGCGCATCGCCGAGACTGGCGCCGAGCACATCGGCCACGCGTTGCAGCGCGTCGTGCTGCGACTCCATCAGCCGGTCCTGCGCGAAGTCGATGCGGCCGTCGACGGAGCGCATCGCGAGCGACCCGTCCGCGCGGCCGATGCCCTTCGCGCTGCCCGTGAGCCACGCGGCTTCGTCGCCGCGCTCGGGCACGAACACCCCGAACTTCAGCGACGACGAGCCGCTGTTGAGAACCAGAATGCCCTGTGCCATGGCGTTATCCCTTCCATGTCCACTCGCGGATCTCGTCGCGATCGATGCCTTCCGCATGCGCGTAGCGGATGCTCTCGATCACCTGGTTCTTCAGCCACTCCTTCGCATGGCCGCCGGTTTCGCGCAGGCGCGGCACGCGGTCGATCACGTCGATCGCGAGCGTAAAGCGGTCCACGCCATTGATGATCGCGAGCTCGAACGGCGTGTTGATGTTGCCGCGCTCGCGATAGCCGTGCACGTGCATGTTCTCGTGATTCGTGCGGTTGTACGTGAGCTTGTGCACGAGCGACGCGTACGAATGAAAATTGAAGATGACGGGTTTGTCGCGCGTGAAGAGAGAATCGAAATCGCGGCCGGAGAGGCCGTGCGGATGGTCGCGGTCGGGCATCAGGCGGAACAGGTCGACCACGTTCACGAAGCGCAGCTTCAGGTCGGGGAACTGCTTCTTCAGGATCTCGACGGCGGCGAGCGACTCCATCGTCGCGATGTCGCCCGCGCAGGCCATCACGACATCCGGCTCGTGGCCTTCGTCGGTGGAGGCCCAGTCCCAGATGCCGATGCCCTTCGCGCAATGCACGATCGCGGCTTCCATGTCGAGGTATTGCAGATGCGGCTGCTTGTCCGCGACGATCACGTTCACGTAGTCGTGCGTGCGCAGGCAGTGATCGGCCACGCTCAGCAGGCAGTTGGCATCCGGCGGCAGATAGATGCGCACGACCTCCGGGCTCTTGTTCGTGACCACATCGAGAAAGCCGGGGTCCTGGTGCGTGAAGCCGTTATGGTCCTGGCGCCACACGAGCGACGTGATGAGCAGGTTGATCGACGGGATCGGCGCGCGCCAGTCGAGTTCCTTCTTCGCCTTTTCGAGCCACTTCGCGTGCTGGTTGAACATCGAGTCGATCACGTGCACGAACGCCTCGTAGCTCGCGAGCAGGCCGTGACGCCCGGTCAGCACGTAGCCCTCGAACCAGCCTTCGAGCGTGTGCTCGGAGAGCATTTCCATCACGCGGCCATCGGGCGCGAGCGCGCCGCCATCGCTGTCTTCCGGTTTCGTCTGCGCGATCCAGCGCTTGCCCGACACCTCGTAGACGCCGTCGAGCTTGTTGCTCGCCGTCTCGTCCGGGCCGAACAGCTTGAAGTTCGTCATGTTGCGGCGGATCACTTCGCGCAGGAAGGTGGCGAGCACCGCGGTCGGCGACTGGTAGACGGCAGCCGGCTTCCTGACGGTGAACGCGTGCTCGCGGATGTCGGGCAAATGCAGCGAGCGGCGCAGGCGCCCGCCGTTCGCATGCGGATTGGCGCTGATGCGCCGCTCGCCCTGCGGCGCGAGCGCGCGCAACTCGCCGATGAGGCGTCCGTCGGCGTCGAACAGCTCGTCGGGCTTGTAGCTGCGCATCCACTCTTCGAGCACCTTCAGGCTCTTCTTGTTGGTCACCGGATCGAGCACCGGAACCTGATGCGAGCGCCAGAAATCCTCGACCTTGTGGCCGTCCACTTCCTTCGGCCCGGTCCAGCCCTTCGGCGAGCGCAGCACGATCATCGGCCAGCGCGGGCGCGTCGTGTCGCTGGCTGCGCGCGCATGCTGCTGGATCGCGCGAATCTCGCCGACACACTTTTCCAGCGTGGCCGCCATGCGCTGATGCATCTCGTGCGGGTCGTTTCCTTCGACGAAATACGGCTTGTAGCCGTAGCCCACGAAAAGCGCCTCCAGCTCCTCGTGCGGAATGCGCGCGAGGATCGTCGGGTTGGCGATCTTGTAACCGTTCAGATGCAGGATCGGCAGCACGGCGCCGTCCTGCACCGGATTGAGGAACTTGTTCGAATGCCACGACGTGGCGAGCGGGCCGGTTTCCGCTTCGCCGTCGCCGACCATCACGGCGACGATCAGATCCGGGTTGTCGAACGCGGCGCCGAACGCGTGCGAAAGGCTGTAGCCCAGTTCGCCGCCTTCGTGAATCGAGCCGGGCGTCTCGGGCGTGCAGTGCGAGCCGATCCCGCCCGGCGACGAAAACGAGCGAAAGAGCCTCAGCATGCCGGTTTCGTCGTAGCTGCGGTCGGGGTAGATCTCGGAATAGAAGCCTTCGAGATACGCGTTCGCGAGCGTCGCCGGCGCGCCGTGGCCGGGGCCGGACACGTACAGGACGTTCAGGTCGTCCTTGAGGATCAGGCGGTTCAGGTGAACCCAGGTGAACGACTGGCCGGGGTCCGATCCCCAGTGCCCGAGCAGCCGCCGCTTGATGTGCGCGGGGGCGAGCGGCTCGCGCAGCAGCGGATTCGCGCGCAAATAGATCATGCCCACCGAGAGATAGTTGCAGGCCCGCCAGTAGGCGTCGATTTTGCGCAGCTCGTCTGAGGATAGCGGACCGTGGCTGCCGCTGGTACCGTTGGTGCCGGGCGTCTGCCCTTGAACGTGCTCGTTCAATTGCCTCTCCTGTCGGTTGTCTGCCGGTTTGCCGCGGGCGCGGCTCGCGTTCGTGCCTTCGTGTGTTCGTGTGTTCGTGTACTGGTTCGTCTGGGCCGGCGAACCGGGAAACTCTGCGCTGCGCTCGGGATGCCGGCATTCGTTCGCGCTCGATTATGGCCCTGCGGCGGCGCGGGTGCACTCACCCCAACGCGTCGGCCTGTGCGCAAGCGCGGTGCCCGGTCGCGATTCCTGCGACGAAAGGCGCGGCGCGCGAGTGCCCAATCGACGCGCCGAAATCCCGCGGAAACCGCAGCGAATCGGCGCCGAACCGGCAGCAAATCGGCAGCGAGACCGCATCGAATCCGCGCCGCACGCGAAATTCGATCCGCTCATAAAATAGCCGGATGACCGTGAACTCGCCACTCGCCGACGCGCTTTCGGGATTTCATCCCGCTGTCGTCAACTGGTTCGACCGCAACTTTTCGGCCGCCACCGAGGCGCAGGCGCGCGCGTGGCCGCTCATCCAGGCCCGCCGCTCGACCCTCGTCGCCGCCCCCACGGGCTCGGGCAAGACGCTCACCGCGTTTCTCGCCGCCATCGACGAACTCGTGCGCGAGGGCCTTGCGCGCGGCTCGGCGCTGCCCGACGAAACGACCGTCGTCTACGTTTCGCCGCTCAAGGCGCTGTCCAACGACATCCGCGTGAACCTGCAGGAGCCGCTCGCGGGCATCGCGCGCGAACTCGCACAGCTCGGCCTGCCGCCGGTCGAGATCCGCGCCGCGGTGCGCACCGGCGACACCACGCAGCAGGAACGCGCCGCCGTGCGAAAGCGCGCGCCGCACATTCTCGTGACGACACCCGAATCGCTCTACGTGCTGCTGAGTTCCGATTCCGGCCGTGCGATGCTGTCCACCACGCGCACGGTGATCGTCGACGAGATTCACGCCGTCGCAGGCTCGAAGCGCGGCGCGCATCTGGCCCTCTCCCTCGAGCGGCTCGACGCGCTGTGCGCCGCGCGGCCGGTGCGCATCGGCCTGTCCGCGACGCAAAAGCCGATAGAGCTCGTGGCGAAATTCCTCGCGGGCGTGGGCGAGCCGTGCGAGATCGTCGATGTCGGCCATGCGCGGGCGCGCGACCTGGCGCTCGACATCCCGCCGATGCCGCTCGAGGCGATCATGTCGAACGACATGTGGGAGCGCGTCTACGACAAACTCGCGGATCTCGTCGCGCAGCACCGCACGACGCTCGTCTTCGTCAACACGCGGCGCATGGCCGAGCGCGCCGCGCGCCACCTGACCGAGCGGCTCGGCAAGACGGCGGTGGCCGCGCACCACGGCAGCCTCGCGCGCGAGCACCGGCTGGATGCCGAGCAGCGCCTGAAGCGCGGCGAACTGCGGGTGCTGATCGCGACGGCGTCGCTGGAACTCGGCATCGACATCGGCGATGTCGAACTCGTCTGCCAGCTTGGCTCGCCGGGGTCGATCGGCGCTTTCCTGCAGCGCGTCGGGCGCTCGGGGCACCAGGTCGGCGGCACGCCGAAGGGGCGGCTCTTTCCGACCTCGCGCGATGATCTGATCGAATGCGCGGCGCTGCTGGACAGTGTGCGGCGCGGCGAGCTCGACGCGCTCAACGTCGCTCGCGCGCCCCTCGACGTGCTGGCGCAGCAGATCACGGCGGAAGTCGCGTGCCGCGAATGGGGCGAGGACGAACTGTTCGAGCGCTTTCGCCATGCGTATCCGTACGCGGCGCTCGAACGCGCGCAATACGACGCGGTCGTGCGCACGCTCGCAGAGGGCTACACGAGCCGCCACGGTCCGCGCGGCGCGTACGTGCACCGCGATGCGGTCGGCGGGACGCTGCGCGGGCGGCGCGGCGGCAAGCTGACGGCGGTGACCTCGGGCGGCGCGATTCCGGACAACGCCGACTTCGCCGTGCTGCTCGAACCGCAGGGCCTGCAGATCGGCACCGTCAACGAGGACTTCGCGGTGGAAAGCCTCGCGGGCGACATCTTCCAGCTCGGCAACACGTCGTACCGGATCCTGCGCATCGAAGGCGGGCGCGTGCGGGTGGAGAACGCGAACGGCCAGCCGCCGAACATCCCGTTCTGGCTCGGCGAGGCGCCCGGCCGCTCCGACGAGCTCTCACATGCGATTGCGCGGCTGCGCGGCCAGATCGACGCGTTCCTCGCGCAGAAGGGCGCCGCGCCGCTCGATACGGCGATCACGTGGCTCGCGGATGAAACCGGCATCGGGCGCGAGGCGGCGCGGCAGATCGTCGAGTATCTGGCGCGCTCGCGCGCGGCGCTCGGCGTGCTGCCGACGCAGGACACGCTCGTGATGGAGCGCTTCTTCGACGAATCCGGCGGCACGCAGCTCGTCATCCACGCGCCGTTCGGCAGCCGTGTGAACCGCGCGTGGGGCCTCGCGCTGCGAAAGCGTTTCTGCCGCACGTTCAACTTCGAGCTGCAGGCGGCCGCCACGGAGGACGCGATCGTTCTGTCCCTGACGGGCAGCCACAGCTTCGCGCTCGACGAGGTGTGGCGCTACTTGCGCGCGAGCACCGCCGAGCACGTGCTGATCCAGGCGCTCCTCGACGCACCGCTTTTCGGCGTGCGCTGGCGCTGGAACGCCACCAACGCGCTCGCGCTGCCGCGCTACGCCGGCGGGCGCAAGGTCGCGCCGCAGTTGCAGCGCATGAAGAGCGAGGACCTGCTCGCGACGATCTTTCCCGATCAGGTCGCGTGTGTCGAAAACGTGGTGGGCGAGCGCGAGGTGCCGCATCACCCGCTCGTCGACCAGACCATCGACGACTGTCTGCACGACGCGATGGACAGCGAGCAATGGCTCGCGATCCTGCGGCGCATCGAGCGTGGAGAAGTGCGGCTCGTCACGCGCGAGCTGCCCGCGCCGTCGCCGCTCGCGGCGGAAATCCTCTCCGCGCGGCCGTACGCGTTCCTCGACGACGCGCCCCTGGAAGAGCGCCGCACGCAGGCCGTGCTCGCGCGGCGCTGGAGCGACCCCGAATCCGCCGACGACCTCGGCGCGCTCGACGCCGACGCGATCGCAGGCGTGCGCGAGGAAGCGTGGCCCGCGGTGCGAAGCGCGGACGAAATGCACGAGGCGCTGATGAGTCTCGCCTGCGTGAGCGCCGCCGAGGCGCAGCACAACGACGGCTGGCCCGCCTGGCTCGACGCGCTTGCGCAGACGGGCCGCGCGACGCGCCTGCAGATCGCGGAGCACGACGCGCTGTGGATACCCGTCGAGCGGCTGATGTGCGTGCGCGCGGTCTATCCGCGGGCACCGATGCGCCCGCCGCTTCACCCGCCCGCCGGCTACACGGACGAATGGACGGAGGACGACGCGCTCGTCGAGGTCGTCCGGGCGCGCCTGTCGGGCTTCGGTCCGCTGACGGTGCCGGTGATCGCCCGGGCGCTGGCGCTGCCGGCGTCGTCGGTGGCGCTCGCGCTCACGCGCCTCGAAGGGCAGGGCTACGTGATGCGGGGCCGCTTCACGCCGGGCGCGGCCGAAGAGGAATGGTGCGAGCGCCATCTGCTCGCGCGCATCCACCGGTACACGGTGCGGCGGCTGCGCCGGGAAATCGAGCCCGTCGAGCGGCAGGATTTCATGCGCTTCCTGTTCGACTGGCAGCATCTCGCCGCCGATACGCGCGGCGAAGGGCGCGACGCGCTGCTATCGGTCCTCGGGCAGCTCGAAGGGTTCGAGGCGCCCGCCGTCGCGTGGGAGGACGAGATCCTGCCGGCGCGCATCGCGGATTATTCGGGCTACTGGCTCGACGAAATCTGCCGCGCGGGGAAGATCGTCTGGAGCCGGCCGGGCGGCCGCTCGAAGGCCGCGGGCGGGCCAGTGCGCGGCACGCCGATCGTGCTGCTGCCGCGCCGCGATCTCGCCGCGTGGAACGCGCTGATGCGGCCCGGCGAGGCGCCGGAGATGAGCTCGCGCGCGCAACTCGTGCACGACGCGCTGAAGGCTCACGGCGCGATGTTCTTCGACGAACTGCTCGCCGACACGCGCCTCTTGCGCACCGAGCTCGAAGACGCGCTGGGCGAGCTGGTCGCGCTCGGCCTCGTCAACGCCGACAGCTTCGCCGGCCTGCGCGCGCTCGTCGCGCCCGCGGCGAAGCGCAACGCGTTCAGCCGGCGGCCGCGCCGGGGCGGGCCTTTCATCGGCGGGATGGACGACGCGGGGCGCTGGGCGCTCCTGCGCCGCACCGGGCCCCAGGAGGGGCAGGAGGAGCAGGCGGGCGCCGTCGAACACGTCGCGATGGCCGTGCTGCGCCGCTATGGCGTCGTGTTCTGGCGGCTCTTCGAGCGCGAGGCCGGCTGGCTGCCTCCGTGGCGCGAGTTGCTGCGCGTGTTTCACCGGCTGGAGGCGCGCGGCGAGATTCGCGGCGGGCGTTTCGTCGCGGGGCTGGCGGGCGAGCAGTTCGCGCTGCCCGAAGCCGTGCCGCTCTTGCGCGAGGTGCGCAAGCGTCCGCTCGACGGCAGCTTCGTCGCGGTGAGCGCAGTCGACCCGCTGAACCTCGTCGGCACGCTCCTGCCCGGCGAAAAAGTGCCCGCTCTTGCGGGCAACCGGGTGCTGTATCGCGATGGCGTGGCGGTGGGCGCGGTGATCGCGGGCAAGACACGCTATCTGGTGGAACTCGACGCCGAGGCGCGTGAAGCGGTGCGCTCGGGCCTCGTCAGGCGCACGGCGCGATCGCTCGGTTCTCATGCCGACGGGCGGCGCGTCGCGGCATCGATCGGGTAGCGCTGCACGCAGCGGGACCCTCGAAACCTCCACGCCATGAACGAACACGAGGCGCATCGTTGCCGATGCGCCTCGCGCGGGCTGCCTTTAATGCCGGAGTTCAGCGGATGCTTACGGATCAGCGCGGGACCAGTTTCTTCCTGAACGGTCCGGGCTGCTGCGCTTCCACGCCCTGAACGGACATCCCCGGATAGCTGAAGACCCTGTTCGCGGCCGCGAACGGGCGCGGGCGAAACGACTGGTGGGCGCCGGTTCGCGCGCCGCCCACGATCGCGGTCATTGCTTCCCTGTCGAGGTCGAGACTGTCCGCGAGATCCTTGATGACGATAACGGCCATGGCTTTTTCCTGAAGGTGCTGAAGGTTCGGAGCCGGGTTCGCGTGACGGGCCACGCGACGTTGCGGTCGGATGTCCGGCGGGTTCATGCACCCAGCCGGCGGGTTCATGCCCCCAGTATAGGCAATCCGTCCGCGCTTGTGACCTGTGCGGCTCCGCACGCGGCCACTGCGATTTCGCACGATGACGGCGACACGGCACGCGCCGCATCGGCCGCTTCGTCGCTTGCGTGGGTTACATGAATGCATGGGCCGTGCCATGTTGCATGCCACGCTGGCAGGTGCGCGTTCAAGTGCTTGAAAACCCGGCATTTGTTCGGTATGCGACATTCCTCTGACGATCACTCGCGACGCCCGGAAAGCGCCCGATCAGACGCTATGCAGCCAACACTTCAGAGCGCCATGTCGGATTGCCTGCAACACGTTCGCCGCCGCGCCAATGATCGAAAACGAGATTTGCGAAAGGCGCTATCGAAGGCTAGTATCGAACGTGGACATGTAGTTTGTTACGACAAGTGAATTGTCGGTCGATTTGGAGCCGCTGCGAGTCGCACAGATGACAAGCTTTGCGCAAGCGATTCGTACATTTCAAAGCGACGGCCAGTCGCGCGACGAGTTCTTCGCGCGGATCGATGGCGTGCTGGCGACGAATCGCGAGCCCGCTGCGCGGCTCCTGCAGGCCCTCGACGAAGAGAACGCCGCGAAGCCCCTGCCTCCCGATGTCTACGCGGCCGTGCGCTGGCGCGTCGAGCAGTCGGCCAGGCTTGCCAGCCCGGGGCTGAACAACCCCGTTGCGAATTCCGAGGAAACCCGCGTGCAGACCATGCCGGGGCATGGATCGGTGCATACGGAGTCGCGCTCGGTGTCCTCGGGCAGCCAGGTGGTCGCCGAGCTCGATCAGGTGAAGGGCATCGGCGATACGCTCAACGGGCGCTTCGTGCTCGAGGAGTGTCTCGGCGTCGGCGGCATGGGCACGGTGTTCAAGGCCCTCGACCTGCGCAAGCTCGAGGCGTCGGATCGCAGGCCCTACGTCGCGATCAAGGTGCTCAACCTCCAGTTTCGCGGCAACCCGAAGTCGCTGATCGCGCTTCAGCGCGAAGCCCGCAAGGCGCAGACGCTCGCGCACCGCAACATCGTGACGGTGTACGACTTCGACCGCGACGGCTCGGTCGTCTATCTGACGATGGAGTACCTGTCCGGCCAGCCGCTCTCGCGCATTCTTCGGAACCCGAATTTCAAGGGCATGCCGTTCGCCGAAGTGGTTCCGATCTTCCGGGGCATGGCGAACGCGCTCGCCTACGCGCACGAGCGCGGCTTCGTTCATTGCGACTTCAAGCCCGCCAATGTCTTCCTCACGGATACGGCCGAAGTCAAGGTGATCGATTTCGGCATCGCGCGGGTGTTCCAGCGGCCGGAAGAGGAAACCGAGGCGACCATCTTCGACCCCGGCAGTCTCGGCGCGCTGACCCCTGCGTATGCGAGCCCTGAGATGCTGGAGCATCGCGAGCCCGATCCGCGCGACGACGTCTATGCGCTCGGCTGCATCACGTATGAATTGCTGACGGGCAAGCATCCGTTCGACCGCGTGCCCGCGACGCAGGCGCGCAGCGCGGGCATGAAGCCGCAGCGGCCGGAAGACCTCGGCGGCAAGCAGTGGAAGGCGCTGAAGGCGGCGCTCTCGTTCGACCGCGAGGCGCGCACGCCGACCGTCGCGCGTTTTCTCGATGAACTGAGCGAGGACCGGCCGGCAGCGGCATCGGGGTCGAAGGGCAAGCCGGGCGTCCTCATCGGCGCGGCGGCATTTGTCGCGGCGCTGGCGGCGGGAACGGGCTATTACTTCTACGATCAGTCGCAGTCGTCGAAAGCGCCGGAAACCGAAACGAGCGCCCAGGACAGCGGCGCGGGCGGAGCGGTGACTCCCGCGGCGCCTGCGGCCGGTACCCAGGCGGAGCGGCCCGCCGCTCCTTCGGCGGCCCTCGCGTCGGCTACGCCTGCCGCTCCTGTCACACCCGCCGCGCCGCCGCCCGTGCTCACGCTCAGCGCCGTCGCGCCGGTTCTGGCGGGCGTGCCGTGCTCGGCGCTGTATGCGTCGGTGCATGACCAGACCGTCGACGTGCAGGGCTTCCTGTCGCAGCGCTATGGCACCGCGCGCCTGAAGGAGGCGCTCGCCGCCGTGCCGGGCGTGAAGACGACCAATCTCGGCGTGCAGCAGGTAAGCGACGACAAATGCGACGTGCTCAAGGTCATCGCGCCGTACTACACGGCGAATCGCCAGACGGGACGTCCGGCGTCGCTGCGCTCGCGTGCCCCCAATGCGCAGTTGACCGAGGGCCAGCCGCTCATCGTCGATGTCATGACGCCGGGCTTCGATTCCTACGTGAACGTCGATTACTTCTCGCTCGACGGCGCCGTGGCCCATCTCCTGCCGAACGAGCGTGCGAAGGACAATCAGGCGCCGCCGCATTACACGGCGACGATCGGCACGATGGGCGACTGGGTGGTGTCGAAGCCGTTCGGCTCGGAGCTGATCGTGCTGACCATCACGCCCACGCCGCTCTTCGATGCGCTCAGGCCGGACAGCGAGCAGAAGGGGGACTATCTGCGTGCCCTCGACAAGCGGCTCGCGCAGATCGCGGACAAGTACGGACGCGACAAGGTGGCCATCGATCTCGTGCAGATCAGCACGCAGGCCCGCAAGCACTGACGGATCGCCGCGCGAACGCCCTGCGGCGGCCCGCGCGAATGCCCGCCGCGCGAGCGTGGGCTCGCGCGGGCTGCCGGATGCCGCCGCTATGGCATGTCGCGGGCCACGCGAAAGCCGTTCTGCGACTGCCGCACGCTCGCGCTGTACTTGAAGCGGGTCGCGGACTGCATGTAGGCGCCGCCGTCACGCCATGATCCGCCGCGGATCACCCGCACCGAGCATGACGGGTCGTCCCACGCGCGGCCGTCGGCGGGAGCGTTCTTGTAGGAGCTGTGCCAGCAGTCCGTCACCCATTCCCAGACGCTGCCGTTCATGTCGTAGAGGCCATACGGGTTCGGCGCGAACGAGCCGACGGTGGCCGGGCCTTCGGCCTTCCACGGGTCGCCGCATTCCTTGCAGTTCGCGTTGCCCTTGCGCATCTGGTCGCCCCACCAGTAGGGCGTCGATGTGCCGGCGCGCGCCGCGTATTCCCATTCGGCCTCGGAGGGCAGCCGGTACGCCTTGCCGGCGGTCTTGCTCAGCCATTTCACGTAGACCTGGGCGTCGTCCCAGCTGACGTTGCGCATCGGCGTGTTGCCCGCCGGATTGCCGTCCGCCGGGATGCGCGTGCAGGCGCCTCCATCCGCGCAGGCGTTCCACTGATCGAGTGTCACTTCGTACTTGCCGATCGCGAACGGCTGGCCGATCGACACGCGATGCGGCGGCTTCTCGGCGGGGTCGTCGGAGTTGCTGCCCATCGTGAAGGTGCCGGCGGCGATCGGGATGAGTATCGGGCAGTTCGGACAGTCCTTGATCTCGGCGCCCGCCGCGCCTTTGGCGGCCGTCGCCGGAGCAGGCGATGCGGCGGGTGCGGACTTGGCAGCTTCGGTTTGCCGGGGCGCCGGTGCAGGAGCAGGCGTGGGCGCCTGCTGGACCGGGCGCGCCTTTTCGGCGGGCGCGGTGACGGCGGGCGCGGTGCGAGCCGCGGGCGCCTCGGTCTTCGGCGCGGCGGCGCGCAGCCGGTCGATGCGCGCGCGGGCGAGCGCGGCGAACCGGCCGTTCGGATAGGCCTTCAGATAGGCTTCGTAATCGCTCGCATAGTTGCTGTCCTTGATCGAATCCCAGAAGGTCAGCTCGTACTGCTCGCTGCTGTCCTTCGGCAGGATGCCGCGGGTGAGCGTGCCCGTCTGCGACGCGGCATCGATCCCGGCGACACGCGTCTTCGCGCTCGCATCGCGCGGCACGGCGCCGAAGCTGAACGGGCCTGCGAGCGACGATGCGATCCACGGCACCTGCCGCCGCTTCGTCTCGCGCCCGACCGCCGACGCCACCGACCGGAACATCGCCGTTGCGTCACGCGGGCCTGCCGCCATCGCGGTGACGAGCGCGGCCGTGTAGACGCCCTGGCGCTCGCCGTCGTCGGCAAGCGTGCCCGGCGCGGTCGCGTACGCGACGAGCGTATCCGCGGGCAGATCGGGCGCGCGCGCCGCAACCGGCTCGAACGGATTGTTCAGGCATGTGTCGAGGATGACGAGATTGATTCGGTTCGGGCGTTCTTTCGACATCGCGTCGAGCACGCTTTGCAGCGCGACGCCCTTCGTGACGAGCCGGGCGGGCGAACCGCTGTCGGCATCGACGGGGACGAGCATCGTGTCGCCGCCCGCCTGCAGGCCGTGGCCCGCGAAATAGAAGACGCCGACGCCGCCCGCGGCGAGCCGGCGCCTGAAGTCGGCGATTGCCTGCGCCATCTGCGGCGCGCTCGCGTTCGCGTAGCTCGTGACCTCGAAGCCGAGCGACGCGAGCGTGGCGCTCATCTGGCGGGCGTCGCGCACCGGGTTCGCGAGGGGGTGAGTGCCATATTCGGCGTTGCCGATCACGAGTGCGATGCGCCGCGGCCCGGGTGGCGCGGTGACGGTGCGCTCTACCGTTGGGGCCGCTGCCGCGGCGGCGGACGCCGCCTGCGCGCAGTCCACCCCGATTGCCCCGAATATGCATACGATCAAGAGTTTTCGCCACATATTCACACCCTGTCTATCCGGCATTGAAGATAGTCGATCGACAACGCGCATGTCGCCTTCGCGTGCCAGGGCTGCTACGGCGTGGCCTACGCCACCGCGCGGATCCGGCGTTGTGCCGTTGCGGGGTGCAGCATCAACAACGATAGCACGCACGCGGCGAGGCTTAATCCCCAATGTGTGGGGGATGCGTGCGAGGGGGCGCGATCGCGCCGCCTTGCATCCCGCTTTCGATGCGGGCGCGTTCGCGGGCGCGGGCGGATGCGCGTGCTGCGCACCCGCAGATGGCGCCTCGCGCGCGCACGGCACCCCGCGTTCTTCCACGTATCTTTTTGAGAAGTTACGACCTAAGCTAAAAGACGAAAATCGCAGGACATGGCGAGTAGCGCTCGATGCGCTATCCATCGTTTTCCGACCTTCCGGGAGGCTCGCGTAGCATGCTAAGAAGAACAATACTTGGCGCGATGGCTTCGCTCGCAGCGCTGGCTGCCGATTCGTCGTTCCCCGCGGCGCCGGCGCGCACGCCTTCGCCGCCCAACGCCGAGGCCTACATCATCTGGCCGCCCGACGGCGCCGTGATCACCGGCGGCAAGCTCTGGGTGCGCATGGGACTGCGCAACATGGGCGTGTGTCCGAAGGGTGTCGACCTGCCGAACGTCGGCCATCATCACCTGCTGATCGACGTCGATCTGCCGCCGCTCGACCAGGAAATACCGTCGGATCGCAACCACCTCCATTACGGCGCGGGCGAAACCGACGCGCGCATCGAACTGCCGCCCGGAAAACACACGCTGCAACTGCTCATGGGCGACCTGAACCATGTGCCGCACGATCCCCCCGTGTATTCGAAGAAGATCACGATCATCGTGCGATGACACCGGCGCCGCCCACTGGACGCCGCACAAGCGGAGAGCACACGCCATGAACAAGCTATTCGCCGCCGCCGCGCTCGCGGCCTCGCTGGCTGCCTCGGTGGCTGCCGGCGCCGCCTTCGCCGGACCCACGCCGGCCCCGCCCAACGCGTATGCGTACATCGGCTATCCGAACGATGGCCAGGTCGTGCCCGCCGGCAAGCCGTTCAAGGTGTGGTTCGGGCTGCGCTACATGGGCGTCGCGCCGCGCGGCGTCAAGTATGCGAACACGGGCCACCATCATCTGCTGATCGACGTCGACCTGCCGCCGATGAACGAGGAGATTCCGTCGGACAGGAACCATCTGCATTACGGCGCGGGCGAAACCGAGACGCTGCTCGAACTGCCGCCCGGCAAGCACACGCTGCAGCTCCTGATGGGCGACGACAAGCACATCCCGCACAATCCGCCGGTCTATTCGAAGAAGATCACGATCATCGTGAAGTAGCGGCGCCTGGCCCGGGGCCCAACGCGTGTGTTGCCGAAGAACCGACAGTCCGGCATGCGAACTGTTGGTTCGCAAGCGCCATGTGATCGGCGGCGGGTGGTTCGCCGGCCGCGCCCGCCGCGCGGCAGTCTTCCTGAAACCCCTTCATTTTCAACGGATTGAAAAATAATTCAGTCTTCCTGGGTGTCTTTGGCACGGCCTATGCGTTTGTTCCCTGCGAGCAGACAACGATGCCGAACCAGCCCCGACGCTCAATGACCCCCAGGAGAACCGACATGAACTCGCTGACGATCCAAGACCTCCCCGTGACCGAACAACTCGACCGTGCCGCGATGTCCGCAGTGCGTGGCGGCGTCGCGCTGCTGCCGGGGCTCGACCTGTCGCAGTACAACCTGTCGACGTTCAACCTGTCGCTGAGCGCGCCGCAATTCATCGGCCAGACGCAGAACGTGTTCAACCAGAACAGCGTGGGCAGCGCCGGGCGCTTCCAGTCGAACGTCAACCCGGTCCAGCTGGCGGCGAACTCGAACACGAACACGATCGTTGCGATTCCGGGGTGATTCCGTGATGAGCGGCGGCGGGGGCCGGTGGCCTGTGCCGCCGCGATCGCGCGCCGGACTTCGCCCACGCGAGCGAAGCGGCGCGCCGGCCCTCGCGTCCCCTTTCAGCCCGACACCCAGACAACGCACCGGCCCGCAGCACGACGCATCGACTAGTGACGAACCTGTATGGAGCAGCGGCCCGCCGTGTGCTCTACTTGAGGGTGATCGTCCCGCCGCGTCGCGTTCGGTCCGCATTCACCGGAGTGAGATCGTGCCAGCCCTGTTGCCCTCGTTGCGCGTAGCAGTCAAGCGTGGCATGCGTGGTAGGCCGCCGGTCGCGGTCGGCGTGGCCCGCACGAGCGCAGCGGCGCCGCAACGCACCGCGCGCAGGCATGCGATGGCCTGCGCCATCCGGCTCGCGATCGTCGGCGGGGTGTGCACGACGCTGCTCAGCGCCTGCCTCGATCTGAATATCCCCACCTACAAGCGCCCCGACACGCCGGAGAAGACCGCGTTCACCAAGCCTTCGGCGCCGACGTTCGCGGCCACCGATGCAATCCAGCCCGACTGGTGGAAGCAGTTCAAGGACCCGTATCTCGACTCGCTCGTGAACAAGGCGATCGAGGGCAATTTCGACATCAAGGTGCTCGCCGCGCGCATCGGCGTGGCGGGCGCGCAGATCGGCGAGGCGCGGGCGGCCGCGCTGCCGACGATGGACATCGGCGCCGGCGCGAGTTTCGAGAAGACGACCGGGCAGAACTTCGTCAAGCAGTACAACCTGGGCACGCAGGTCAACTGGGACATCGATGTCTGGGGCGCGGTGGAGAAGGGCGTGCAGGCGCAGAAGGCCGAGTTCCGCGCGACCGAGGCCGACTGGCGCGCGGGCTACCTGAAGCTCGTCTCCGATGTATCGACGACCTATTTCCAGATTCTCCAGTTCGACGACCAGATCAATCAGCAGAAGACGACGATCACGACCAACCAGCAGATCCTGACGATCTTCGAGGGCATGCAGAAGAACGGCCTCGTGCCGAAGACGCAGGTGCTCACGCAGCGCGCGGAGATCAACCGGCTGACGCGCGAACTGCTGGAGCTGCGCCGCGCGCGCGATCTCGCGGACAACGCGCTCGCCACGCTGATCGGCGTGCCGGCCGGCGAGTTCAAGGTGCCCGACGGCCGTCTGCAGAATCGCGTGCACATTCCGCCGGTGCCCGCGGGCCTGCCCTCGCAACTGCTCGCGCGCCGGCCCGACCTGATCGCCGCCGAATACCGCGTGCTCGAAACGTACAACCTCGTCGGGCAGGCGAAGCTCGCGCAACTGCCCACCATCAGCCTGACGGGCCGCGCCGGCAGCGCGAGCTTCGCGCTCACCGACTTGCTGAAGACCTTCACGTTCAGCTTTCTGCCGAGCATCAACATCCCGGTTCTCGACCCGAGCGTGAGGGCGCGCGTGAAGACCACCGAGGCGCAGACGACGGTCGCCGAGCAGCAATACCGGGCCACCGTCATGGCCGCGTTCGAGGAAGTGGAGAACGCGCTCGTCAATCTCGACTCGCACACCAGGCAGCGCGTGGAGCTTCAGCAGGAAGTCGAGCAGCTGAGCGTGGTGGCCGCGCAGATCGATGCGCAGTTGAAGGAGGGCGTGATCTCGCAACTGCAGGTGTTCGAGACGGAACGCACGCTGCTCGCCGCGCAACTCGCGCTGCTGGCGAATCACCAGCAGATCCTCTCGGACACCGTCACGCTCTACAAGGCGCTCGGCGGCGGATGGCCGACCGTCGATGTGCAGAACGCAAGTAAGGAAACGCTGAAGTAAGAGACGTCGAAGGCAGACATCGAAGGCAGGCATCCGAAATGTCTGAACTATCGAACTTTTTCGGGGCGCGAGCGGCACCCTGTCAGGAATCCGAAAATGAATGCGAAACGAACGGCCATGCGGCTCGGATATGGCGTGTCGCACCAGTGCCCGGCGATTGACTACGGCAATGCGTGACTTACACTTTCTACTGTCGCCGCCCGATGGGCGGTTCAGTCCAACAAAGTCTATTCGCCCGGACGTTTGCGGGCGTTGCCCTGACGCGCTTGCGCCAGCGGCTGGACGCTCCTCGTGACGTGGACATGGCTCCTGGCGAAGCTCCGATAGCAGAGGTGCAGGCGAGCGTGGATGAGGCGTTCGATGTCGTCCTCAAGCCCGTATCCCATCCGGAGCTGGCCGAGATCCGCATCGACGAGAACCTGTTTGCGATCGGCCGCACCGAAGCGCCGTTCGCGTCGTGCGCGCCCGAGGCGGTCGCGCAGCTTTCGCGCCGGCATGCCCGCATCTTCATCGAGCACGGCGGGGTGTATGTCGCCGATCTCGACAGCAAGAACGGCACGGCCGTCAACGGCGCGGAGGTCCGGCAAAAGCCCGCACGCCTGCGGCACGGCGACGAGATCTGCTTCGGCAGCAAGCTGTCGTATCGCGTGCAGTTCGTGCCGCGCGTGCATGCGCGTGCGAGCGCGGTGCGTCCGGCCAGCGTGACGCTTGCGCCCGAGCGCACCGACCTCGGCCTCCAGCCTATCGACGTCGCGCAGTTCCCGTTTCTCGTGAGCAAGGCCGATGCCCTGTTCGCGCGCTATCGCGAGCAGTATCCGCATCAGGTCAACTACGTCTCGCGCCGCCATGCGCATCTCTTTCTGAAGGGCGGGGCGCCGTACGTCGAGGATCTCGGCAGCACCAACGGCACCTTCGTCAACGGCCAGCGGCTCGACGCGTCGGCTCATCCGCTTGCGGACGGCGACGTGCTCGCGTTCGGCGGCACGCACTTCGTGTACCGCGTGAGCGTGCACAAGGAAGAAGGCGACTCGACGCTCACGCAGGTCGCGGTGGCCGACGCGGCAAACGAGGCAGCCGCTGAAGCTGACGCCGACAAGACCACGTTCGTCGGCTCGGCGCATTCGTTTCTCGATATCTTCTGCGTCGATCAGGCGCAACTGCGCGAGGACGAAGTCAACAAGGAAGCGCTGCCCGAGGCCGACGACACCCGCAAGGACCCGGAGAAGCGGCGCAAGCGCAGCAAGTTCTCGATGATGTTCTCCGAGTTGAGAACCGCCTTTTCGGGCGGCGAGCGCACGAGCAGGAAGCGGATGCTGACCGTGGGCGTCGGGGTGCTCGCCGCGATCGTCGCGATCGCATCGGCGCTCTATTTCCACGGCTCGTCCGAGCGCCGCATGAAGGGCCTCATCGCGAGCGGCGAGTATGCACAGGCGGCGGGCGTCGCGAGCGACTACCTGAGCCGCCATCCCGACGACGCGCAGTTCAGCGCGCTCGGCACCGAGGCGCTCCTCAAGGCGAAGGTGCCCGAGTGGCTCGCGGCGCTCAAGCGCGGCCAGTTCGACCGGGCGAGCGCGGTGATCGCGGAAATGAAGCGGCTCGGCGCGAACAATGCGGACGTGCGCCCGCTCGTGGACGAACTCGAATGGATCGGCAAGCTCGAAAGCTTCGTGCTCGGCCGGGGCGGCCCGGATGCGCCGATCCGCATTTATGCGGACGAGGACCGCGTCGGCGAAATCCTGCGGCACTGGGACGACGACGCCACCGGCCACCAGCGCGCGCTCGACCGCATCTCGTCGTATGTGCCGGAGTTCCGCGAGCCGTATTCCGCAGCGCTCAGCCATCTGCGCAAGCTGCAAAGCGACGATTCGGTGTATCTCGCCGCGATCGACCGGCTGAAGGCGAGCATCGGCAAGGAACTGGGCGAGGGGCATCCCGAAGCGTTGCAGGCGGTGCTCACCGAATACGCGGAAAAGTATCCGCGGCTTGGCGGGCTCGATCGCGTGCGCGAGGACCTGCGCCAGTACATCGAGTTGCAGAAGCAGGCGAGCGCGCCGAGCCTCGCGCCGCTCGTCGCGCTGCTCGCGACGATCAAGTTCTCCACGCCGCCGTTTCAGGAGCAGTTTCGCCAGATGAGCGCGACCAAGCTGCCGTCGCCTGCGGCCGTGAAGCAATACGAGGCGGTGGCGCAGGCGTGGCGCAACGGCCAGACGGCGCAGGCGCTCGACGGCCTGCAGAAGATGCCGGTGGGCGCATGGTCGGATGTGATCGCCGCCGAGGTCACGCACAAGAAGGCCGTGGCGGCGCAGTTCGCCGATCTGCAGAAGGCGCGCGTCACGAAAGGCTATGAGGACGCGCTGCTGTCGTTCAACGAAACGCTCGACGCGCGCGACGACACGTGGTTCATCAAGGCGGTGCAGCCCGACGTCGCCGCGTTCAGGGACAAGGCGCTCGCCCGCGCGCAGGAGCTGCTCAACCACGCGCAGGCGCTCTGGGGCCAGTACCGGGCGAACGGCTCGATCGGCGGCTCGCAGCGGCTCGAATCCGGCATCTCGGACTCGTTCCGCACGCAGGCGCGCCTGCTTTCGGACGCGCAGGCGGAAGCGCAGCGCGGCATGCGCATCTTCCGGCAGGTGAAGGCGGACGGCGCGGCGAAGTGGGCCGCGCTCGTCGACGAGATCAATGCGGAAGCGGAACTCCAGCGGCGCTCGCTGCAGGAGTTGCGCATGGTGCTCGAACCCGGGCTCCTGAAAAACAAGCTGGCGCTGATAGGAGGACCGGGCGGTGAAGAACGACGCGCACCTTAAACCCCTGACCGAGGCGCTGGAAGATCACGGCGCCGAGGGCATCGCGATTCTTACGGCCGAGCCGTGGCGCATGACGCAGGCGCTTGTCATCGCGATGGTGGCGCTCGTGTTCTCGGCGCTCGTGTGGTCGTTCATCGGGCATTCCGACGTGATCGTGACCGCGTCCGGCACGCTTTCGCCGGAGTCGGAAGTGCGCCGCTTCTATGCGCCGATCGACGGCGAACTGGCCGACCTCTACATCGCGGAAGGGCAGCCGGTGCAGAAGGACGACGTGCTCGCGCGGCTGAACGCGCGCGGCGCGATCGAGGCCGCGACGAACGCGCTGGAGGCGCGCCTGAAGCTCGACGACGCGGAGCGGGAATGGAAGCAGTTTCCCGAGAAGAAGCTGCTGATGGAGCGCAAGGCGACCGCCCTCAAGGACCAGCTGGAAGTGGAGGAACGGCTGCACCAGAACCGCGTCTCGGAGGGCACGACCAAGCTCGCCGAAGGGCAGAAGGCGCAGCTTCAGGAAGCGCGCAGCGCGCTCGAGAACGCACGCCGCACGCGCGACGCGACGAAGCTGGAACTCGACCGCTTTTCGCGCCTGTTCGCGCTGCCGGGCGGCGGCGGGATCTCGGAGATCCAGGTCGAGGTAAAGCGCAACGCGTATCTGGAAGCCGACAGCGCCTACCGTGTCGCGCAGGCGAAGCTCGCCGAACTCGACTTCCGCCTGAGCCACGAGTATTCGCAGGCGAAGGCGCAACTGGAGACGAGCGGCCAGGAGGCGACCAACCTGCGTCTTCAGTACGAGTCGGCGATGCGCGAGATCGCGAGCACGCAGGACAAGCTGAGGCTGCAACTGCAGACGGCGCGCCTCGTCGCGGACGCGGCCGCGCGCATCCGCTTCGAGAACATCGACAAGGACAATTTCCTGCTGATCCTCGCGCCGGTTTCGGGCGTGATCACGGATGTCACGTCCACGCAGCCCGGCGACAAGATCCAGGCCAACACGCCGCTGGGCGGCATCGCGCCGAAGAACGCCAAGCCCGTGCTCAAGATCGAGATCGCCGAGCATGACCGCGCGTTCCTGCGCGAGGGACAGGCGGTGAAGCTCAAGTTCAACGCGTTTCCGTATCAGCGCTATGGCCTCATCGACGGGACGCTCGCGTTCATTTCGCCCGCGACCAAGCCGAGCCCGACCACCAAGCTGCCCGTGTACGAGGGGCGTGTCACGCTCGATCGAGACTACTACCAGGTGTCGAATACGAAGTATCCGCTGCGCTACGGCATGACGGCGACGGCCGAGATCGTCGTGCGCGAGCGGCGTCTGATCGATCTCGGGCTCGATCCGTTCCGCAACCTGGCGGGCTGAATCGCGAGAGACGAACGGCAGAAGGCAGGCACAAGAAACCCGGAGCGCCCGGCGCGCGCCCGACCACCAAGGAGCGAGTGAGATGATGCCGATAGTGCGAATCGATGAGGAAGTGGTGGACGTCGGGGAGTTCGTGAGGCTGCTGAAGCTGAACGGGCAGTACGACAGTCTCGTGGAGCAGCTCGTCAGGGACAAGCTGACGGTGCGCGCCGCCAAGAAGCACGGCATCGTCGTGACGGGCGACGACATCCAGACGCGGGCCGACCAGTTCCGGCGTGTGCGCGCCCTGCACCGTGCGGCCGACATGAACAATTATCTCGATGCGCTCGGCGTGAGCCTCGACGAGTTCGAGGTCTTCATCACGGAGACGCTGTATCAGGAAAAGATGCTGGAGCAGGTCGGCACCGACAGCGCGGTGGAGGAGTACTTCAAGCTCAACTCGCCGAAGTTCGACAGCATCGAGGTGAGCCACATCCTGCTCGACACCGAGGGCAAGGCGAAGGAGATGATCTCCTACCTGAACGACGACCCGGACAGCTTCGCGGACATGGCGCGCGAGCACTCGCTCGCGGACACGCGCGAAGAGGGCGGCGTGATCGGCCGCGTGCTGCGCGGCCAGTTGAAGACCGACATCGAGGCGAAGGTATTCAATGCCTCGCCGGGCGACCTGCTCGGGCCGTTCCCGGCAGCGGACGGCACTTTCTACGAGATCTTCGCCGTGACCGCCAAGCATCCGGCCACGCTCGACGAGGACGTGAAGGGAGAGATCCGGCGGCTCCTGCGCGAGGAATGGCTGATGGCGCGGGCGCAGGAACACATCATCGAAGCGCGCTAGGGACGAGGAGTGCCAGTACATGGATGTGCCATCGAAACTCGATTCGCCGGCTGATTTCCTCGCGACGGTCGAGATCCTCTCTCCGTTCACGCGCGAAGAAATCGAGCGGCTCGCCGAGCATGCCCAGTCGCGCTTCTTCGGATTCGGCGAGACCGTATGCAACGCGGGCGATGCCGCCGACGGCCTGTTCGTCATCAAGGCGGGCTCCGTGCGCATCTTCACCGAGGAGCACGGCAAGGAAATCAGCATGGGGGTGAGGAAGGAGCGCGAGGTCTTCGCCGACATCGCCATGCTGCGCGACTACCGGCACGAGTCCTCGGTGCGCTCCTCGGGAAAGACCGAGCTGCTCTTCATTCCGCGCACGGCGATCGAGCCCGTGATCGCGAACAATCAGGCGGCGCTCGCGTTCATCACGAGCTATGTCGCGATCAATTCGGCGGGCGGCTTCGTCGCGCGCCTCTTCGATTTGCGCGGCAAGCTCAACAAGGCCGAACTGGAAGAGTGCGTGCGCAGCGTCGGCGTGAAGCGCGTGGGCGCGGGCAAGGAGATTCTCAAGCAGGATTCGCGCGAGGACCGGCGCCTGTATGTCGTGCGCCAGGGCGAAGTGAAGATCATGCGCACCGAGGCCGGCACCGAGCATCTGCTCGCGACGCTCGGCCCCGGCGAGATCTTTGGCGAGAAGGCGTGCGTGATGCGGCAGGAGCAGGCGGCGTCGGTGGTGGCGAGCGTCGAGACGCGCCTGCTCGTGATTCCGGAGAAGACGGTCCATTTCATCCTCGAGCGCAACGTCAAGCTGCGCGAGGTGCTGGAAGAACGCATCCGCTTCACGGAGCGCGAGCTTCAGCGGCAGAAGAAGCTCGCGGAGCGGCGCCGCCTGCCGTCGATGCTCGATCTGCACACCAAACCCGAATTCGGCGAGCGCGTGATCAAGCGCTTCGCGTGGGTCGAGCAGGCGGAGGAGATGGATTGCGGGGCCGCGTGTCTCGCGATGATCTGCAAGCACTACGGCATCTCGATGACGCTCGGCAAGCTGCGCGAGCTCGCGAACGTCACCACGCAGGGCGCGACGCTCGACAGCCTCGCGCGCGCGGGCGAGTCGCTGGGCTTCACGACGCGCGGCGTGCAGTGCACGTTCGAATCGCTGCGCGGCTTCGACCTGCCGTTCATCGTGCACTGGGAGGGCTATCACTACGTCATCGTGTACGGGGTGTCGAAGGAGAACGTCTGGGTGGCGGACCCGGCGATCGGCTTCAAGAAGATGACGGTGCAGGAGTTCGAGCGCGGCTGGAGCGGCACGTGCCTGCTGTTCACGGCGGATCAGGACATGGCGCAGATGGAGGTGTCGCGCTCGCCGTGGATACGCTTTGTCGGCTACCTGAAGCCGTACAAGAAGATCCTGCTGCACCTTTTCATGGCGACGTTCGTGATCCAGGTGCTCGGCGTCGTGCCGCCCATCATCATCCAGAACATCCTCGACGGCGTGATCGTCCATCAGAACTTCGGGCTTCTGCATGTGCTGATCGCGGGCCTCATCATCTCGAGCGTGTTCTCGCAGCTGATGGCGACGATCCGCGCCTACCTCGCGAACTTCATGGTGCGCAACATGGACTTCGCGATGATGTCGCAGTTCTTCAAGCACACCATGTCGCTGCCGTTCGGCTTCTTCGCGAAGCGCAAGACGGGCGACGTATTCGCGCGCTTCCAGGAGAACCAGACGATTCGCGCGTTCCTGACGGAGTCCACCGTCACGACCGTGCTGAACCTGCTGATGATCTTCATCTACTTCACGATCATGTTCCTCTACAACGTGAAGATGACGCTGCTCCTGATCGCCTTCGTGATACCGATCATGGTGCTCACCGCCGTCGCGACGCCGAAGATCAAGCACTATGCGCGCGAGGTCTTCGCCGCGTCCACCGACGCAAAGTCGTTCCTGATGGAAGCGCTCGGCGGCGTCGAGACGATCAAGGGCATGGGCATCGAGCGGCCGGTGCGGATCAAGTGGGAGAAGAAATACGCGAAATCGCTCGAAGTGCAGTACAAGGCGCAGGCGTTCAACATCGTGGTCGCGCTCGGCGGCCAGCTGCTCAATTCGGCGACGACCATCGCGATACTCTGGGTCGGCGCGAACATGGTGCTCAACCATGAGATGACCATCGGCCAGCTGATCGCATTCAACGCGTTCATGGGCAGCGTGCTCACGCCGCTGATGGGGCTGATCGGCCTGTGGAGCCTGCTGAACGACGCGGGCGTCGCGATGGAGCGCCTGGGCGACGTGCTCGACATGGAGCCGGAGCAGAAGCCCGAGGAACTCTCCTCGCGCGTGATGCTGCCGGACCTGCAGGGCGACATCAGCTTCTCAGGCGTCTACTTCCGCTACGGCGACGGCGACGCGCCCTACGTGCTCGAAAACATCAGCTTCGACATCAAGCCGGGCGAGCTGATCGCGATCGTCGGGCGCAGCGGCTCGGGCAAGACGACGCTCGCGAAGCTGCTGGTCGGCTTCTACGCGCCGAGCGAAGGCAAGATGATCGTCGACGGCTACGATCTCGGCGTGATCGACAAGGGCTATTACCGCGGGCAGATCGGCTACGTGATGCAGAGCAATCTGCTCTTTTCCGGCACGATCGCGGAGAACATCGCGAGCGGCGACGAAACGCCGGACCGGCGGCGAATCGAGGACGTCGCGAAGATGGCCGACGCGCACGCGTTCATCTGCAAGCTGCCGCTCGGCTACGAGCAGGTGGTGGGCGAGCGCGGCATGGGGCTCTCGGGCGGGCAGATCCAGCGGCTGTGCATCGCACGCGCGCTTTATCACGACCCGCGCCTGCTCGTCTTCGACGAAGCGACGTCCGCGCTCGACACGCAATCGGAAAGCAACATTCTCGGCAACATGCAGGACATCCTGAAGGGGCGCACGGCCGTGATCATCGCGCACCGTCTCTCCACGATCATGCGCGCCGACAAGATTCTCGTGCTGTACGAAGGCGGCATCGTCGAGCAGGGCAAGCACGACGAACTCGTCGCGCGAAAGGGCATGTACTACCAACTCGTGCAGAAGCAACTGAGCGCAGCATGAAAATACTCGACCAGCCAGAAGAAAGCGCGCCGCCGGGCTCGGCCATCTCCTATGCCGGACTCATCGAAAAGATCGAGATCCTGCGCTCGACGCTGCGATGGTCGTCCAAGCTCGAACGCCCCGAGATCGAAAAACTGCTCAGGCAGGCAAGCTCGCTGCGCGACGAGGTGATGCAGCTGTCGCACAAGGAGCGTTTCGTGCAGGCGGCGGGGGCGGAGCCGAAGCGCGTCGACCAGACGCCCGGCGCGCGGCGCCAGGGCCTGCTCGAACGCAGCTTCATCTTCGAGGGCACGTTCGGCGACAACCCGAAGCTCCTGGAAGCGCTGGAAATCGCGGAAAAGGCCGCGCCGACCGACCTGCCGGTCCTGATCGACGGCGAGAGCGGCACCGGCAAGGAACTGATGGCGAAGGTCATCCACGCGAACGGCTCGCGTGGCGACAAGCCGTACATCTCCGTGAACTGCGGCGCGATTCCCGACAACCTGCTGGAGTCGGAGCTTTTCGGCCACAAGAAGGGCGCGTTCACGGGCGCGTCGAACGACCGCAAGGGCAAGTTCGAAAGCGCGCACACGGGCACCATTTTTCTCGACGAGATCGGCGAGCTGCCGCTCACCGGCCAGGTGAAGCTGCTGCGCGTGCTGGAAGCGCACGAAATCCAGCGCGTGGGGTCCGACGAGCTGATCGCGGTGGATACGCGCATCGTCGCGGCGACCAACCGGAACCTGCGCCGCTTCTGCGAGGAAGGTCGCTTTCGCGAAGACCTGTTCTACCGCCTGAGCGTCATTCATCTGACGTTGCCGCCGCTGCGCGAGCGCCGCGACGAAATTCCGCTGCTGCTCGCCTATTTCGGCGACGAAGCGGCCGCGACGCTCAAGCGCCGCCCGGTTCGGATGTCGCCGCGCCTGCGCGATTTCCTGAAGAACTACGACTATCCGGGCAACATTCGCGAACTGCGCAATGTCATCTACCGGCTCGCCTGTCTCGCGGCCGACACCGCCGATCTCGAACATCTGCCGCTCGACATCCGGCCGAAGTCGGCGCTCTCGTCGGCGATGAACGACGCGCAGGCGCCGGGCGGCGGCAGCATCGTCGCGACCTCGCTCAGCGAGGCGAAGCGCACCGCGAGCGACGAAGCGGAGCGCGCGTTTCTCGAACGCGGGTTGCAGGAAGTGGGCGGGACGGTGGCGGAACTCGCGCGCCGCTTCGAGATGAACCGCTCGCATCTCCAGATGCTGCTGAAGAAGCACGGGCTGCATTCGAAGGATTTTCGCGCCGCCGCAGCGCAGCGCGACAAGGAAGCGTGACGGTAGTCCGGAGGTAGCGCTGAAGGCGCCTCAGAGGGTCGGGTTCACCTGCGTCTTGTCGGCGCAGCCGAGGTCCTCGGCGTGCACGACGACCGCCGAGATGTTGTCGCGCCCGCCGCGCGAGAGCGCGAGATCCACGAGCCGCTGCGCGGCCTGCTGACAGTCGCCGGGCGCGAGCTCGGTCAGGATTTCCTGTTCGGTCACTTCGTTGCTCAGTCCGTCGCTGCAGAGCAGGAACGTGTCGCCGTCGTCGAGATCGACGGTGTCCTGGTCGAGATCGAGCGTGTCCATCGCGCCGACCGCGCGCGTGATCAGATGCTGCGCCGGATGGTGCAGCGCTTCCTCGGCGGTCAGCTGGCCGCGCGCCTTCAGTTCCTCGACATGGCTGTGATCGCGCGTCAGCTGATGCAGCCGGCCGTGGCGGCACAGATAGATGCGGCTGTCGCCGGCCCACAGATAGCCACAGCAGCGCTCGCCCGCGACGAGCAGCACGACGGTGCTGCCGATACGCTGGACCTGGCGCCTCGCCGCTTCCAGCCGCAACTGGCCGTTCACGTTCAGCAGGCGCTCACGCGCATCGGCGACGAGGCTCGCGAGCCCGTCGGGCGACGACACGCCGCCGAGGCTCTCGACCACGAGCCGGCTCGCGAGATCGCCGACCGCGTGGCCGCCCATGCCGTCGGCGACGGCCCACAGGCCGCGCTCGGGCCGGTCGAGGTAGGCGTCCTCGTTGATCTGCCGGACGCGGCCCGTATCGGACCGGGCAGCCGACGTCCATCGGAACTCACTGGTAAAAGTCACGGCACCCTCTGGATCTTCAGTAGCGCGCTGCGTCGTCGGAGAAGCAAGAACACGGCGTATGCCGTCAATTGTGCACCAACGCCCGGCGCCTCGATTGGCAATTTGGGCGGCGCGGCAAGGGTGCCGCGCGCGCCCGGCGGGCTGCGGCAAGGCGCCTGTCCGGCACCTTGCCGCGAGCCTGCCGCTTACCCCTTGACGTTGCCCGCGATTGCGGTCGGGCTCACGTTGATATTCGAGTTCGCGCCGGTGTTGTGGACGTCGACCTGCTGGAACTGGTTGATCATCTGGTCGGCGGTGAAGTTGTTCGTGATCTCGATGATGTTCACCACCCCGCCGAATCCGCCCGGCCGACTTTCTATGTAGGGCGTGATCCAGCCGTAGATCCACGGTGCGCCGCCGCCGCCGCCGATGGATGCCATCGCCGCGTGGTCGAGCTCGCGATCGTAGTGCAGGTCGGTGACAGTGATGGCGCTCATTTCGAATCTCCGTGCCATGTGCGGCGGGATGGGACGCCGTAACCATCGCAAGGGCCGTGCCGGGATCGAGCCTGAAAAGACTGCCTTGCGCCTCACGCTTGAGGCGCAAGGCATCGGCAAGGTTCGCGTGGCATGCCACGCCTTCGGGGCGGCAATGCGGCTTCCGATCAGTTGGGCGGAAGCCAACATTTCGCGGCGCAGGCGCGTCGCCGAACCAACACCCGGACGCGCGCCGCTAAGCGATCCTCCGACGAATTCCGCCTTGCCCCGACATTCCTGAAATCCACGAAAACGCTCGCCCGCGACGCATGCCGCGTACTTAAGCGTGCGCTGAAAGTCCTGATGGTCCGCGCCCGACAAACACCTTCGAAAGTGTTGGCGAGGTCAAGACACTTGCGTGCGCGCCGAGACCTAAAAACATATTTAATCGTTAAAAATCAATAGTTTATAAAGACTGGCCCGATTGATGCAATTGAGTTGGCAACGAGGCGCCAAACAGACACATCCGACGCCCCGCCGACCAAAAAATAATCGGAGCGAGCCATGTCAACCACCCAACAAACCGGACTGTTCGAACAACAAGGCGCCGCCGCAGCGATCGCCTTTTCGTTCGACGACGAACCGGCTCTTGGATCGCAACTGATCACGGTTCGCTCCGGTTACCAACACCATGGCATCTACGTCGGCAACGGCAAGGTCATTCACTACGCAGGTTTCGCCAAGTCCCTGCATCGGGGCCCGGTGGAAGAAAGCACGGTCGAGGAGTTCGCCGCGGGTCACGAAGTCTGGGTCCGCCTGAACGCAACCGCCAAGTTCGTCGGCCTCGAAGCCGTTCGCCGCGCCCGCTCCCGCCTCGGCGAAGACGACTATCGCCTGCTCACGAACAACTGCGAGCACTTCTGCTCGTGGTGCCTGTTCGGCGAAAACCGCAGCCAGCAGGTCGAAGCCTGCTTCGCTCATCCGCGCGTCGCGCTTCACGCAGTCGCGGGCCTCTTCAGGGCGTTCATCAACGCGGAACGCAGCAGGCTCTTCATCGGCGCACGCGCCGCATGACCGATTTCACACACCGGCCGCGCGGATCCCGAATTGATGCGCGGCCACTGAAGCAAAGGCAGTCGAGGAGAAAGATCATGCACACGGATGAAAAATCGCTTCACTGGGCCGTCGACAAATGGCTCGCCCCGACCCCGGCGATGCCGGCGCGCGTCGTGCGCTTCTGCCGCTCGGAGATCACCCGTGCGCGCTACGTCTGCGTGGAGGCTCTGCACCCGGGCGGCATGCTCGCCATCATCTT
>Ga0163162_10000872_pt1 | contig 28124 bp, 12 predicted proteins | sample S55metaG_FD_115310 | JGI IMG/M metagenome (GOLD analysis project Ga0163162, IMG submission 115310) | Switchgrass rhizosphere microbial communities from Kellogg Biological Station, Michigan, USA - S5-5 metaG | ecosystem: Host-associated > Plants > Roots > Rhizosphere > Soil | place: USA... | reverse complement strand
GACCGCCACCGAGTCGGCGGCTGAAGGTGGCACCGTCACCTACACCGCGACTGTCGGCGCACCGGTGACCGGTTCGCCGGTTGTCGTGACCCTGGCCAACGGTCAGAACATCACCATCGAAGTGGGTAAAACCACCGGCACCGTGACCACCACCGCGCCAAACGATGCGTTGACCGGTCATGCTCCGTTGACCAACTCGATCACCAGCGTTTCCGGCGGCAACTACGAAAACCTCGTGGCCGACAAAACGCCGGTCAGCACCACCGTGACCGACACCGTCGACACCACCAACCTGTCGCTGACCGCGACCGATTCGGTGAACGAAGGCGGCCAGATCACCTACACCGCGACCCTGACCAACGCCGCTGGCTCGCCGGTCACCGTGACTCTGTCGAACGGTGCTGTGATCACCATCGACGCCGGCAAAACCACCGGCACCGTCACCGTCGACGCGCCGAAAGATGACGTCTACAAAGATGCCGGCACCGTTGAAGCGACCATCAAGGGCGCGACCGGTGGCGACTTCGAAAACCTGGTCACCAGCACAGCGCCAGCCGTCACCACCGTCAACGACACCATCGACACCTCCACCGTGTCGCTGACCGCCACGGCGAACGTCGCTGAAGGCGAAACCGTGGTCTACACCGCGACCGTGACCGCGCCAGTGACCGGCTCGCCGGTTGTCGTGACCCTGTCCAACGGCCAGACCATTACCATCGCTGTCGGTGAAACCACCGGTTCGGTGAACTTCGTTGCACCGAACAGCCCACTGGCTGGTGGCAGCTCGCTGAGCGTAACCATCGACGGCGCTACCGGTGGCAACTACGAAAAACTCGCGGTCGACGGCAAGTCCGCCGACACCGCGGTTTCGGATACCACCGACACCACCAACCTGAACTTGACCGCGACCGATTCGGTGGCTGAAGGCGGTTCGATCGTTTACACCGCGACGCTGACCAACCCGGCCGGCACCCCGGTGACCGTGACCCTGTCGAACGGTTCGGTGATCACTATCGAAGCCGGCAAAACCACCGGCACCGTAACCGTTCCAGCGCCTGCCGATGACGTCTACAAAGACGCTGGCAAAGTCGAAGTGACGATCAAGGATGCAACGGGCGGCAACTTCGAGAATCTGGTGCCGAGCACCGTACCGGCGGTGACCAATGTCACCGACACCATCGACACCACCACCGTCAAACTCACCGCGACCGAGTCGGCGGCGGAGGGCGGCAGCGTGACTTACACCGCAACCGTCGGCGCGCCAGTCACTGGTTCACCTGTGGTCGTGACCCTGGCTAACGGTCAGACCATCACCATTGGTGTTGGCCAGACCACCGGCACCGCGACCACTACCGCGCCGAACGATGCATTGACCGGCCACGCGCCGATCACCAATGCGATCACCGAGGTGAGCGGCGGCAACTTCGAAAATCTGGTTGCCGACAAGACACCGGTTTCGACCAATGTCACCGACACTGTCGACACCACTAACCTGTCGCTCAGCGCCACGGGTTCTGTGGCCGAGGGTGGTTCGATTATTTACACCGCAACCCTGACCAACGCTGCAGGCTCGCCAGTCACGGTGACCCTGTCGAACGGCGCGGTAATCACCATCGAAGCCGGTAAAACCACTGGCACCGTGACCGTTCCAGCTCCGGCCGATGACGTCTACAAAGACGCCGGCAAAGTCGAAGCGACGATTTCGACCGCTACCGGTGGCAACTTCGAAAACCTGGTGCCGAGCACTGTTCCGGCCGTGACCGAAGTCACCGACACCATCGACACCTCGTCCGTGAAACTGACGGCGACCGAGACCGCCGCTGAAGGTGGCACCGTCACTTACACCGCGACAGTCGGGGCGCCTGTGACAGGCTCGCCGGTTGTGGTGACCCTGGCCAACGGTCAGAACATCACTATCGAAGTCGGCAAAACCACCGGCACCGTAACCTTCACCGCACCGAACGATGCCCTGACCGGCCACGCGCCGATCACCAACTCGATCACCGGTGTCACTGGCGGCAACTACGAAAATCTGGTGGCCGACAAGACCCCGGTTTCGACCACGGTCACTGACACCGTCGACACCACCAACCTGTCTCTCAGTGCGACCGGTTCTGTGGCCGAAGGCGGCTCGATCATCTACACCGCGACATTGACCAACGCTGCTGGCTCGCCAGTGACCGTGACCCTGTCGAACGGCGCGGTGATTACCATCGACGCCGGCAAAACCAGCGGCACCGTGTCCGTTCCAGCACCAGCCGATGACGTCTACAAAGACGCCGGCAAGGTTGAAGCGACGATCTCCACCGCTACCGGTGGCAACTTCGAAAACCTGGTGCCGAGCACTATTCCGGCCGTGACCGAAGTCACCGACACCATCGACACCTCGACCGTGAAACTGACGGCGACCGAGACCGCCGCTGAAGGTGGCACCGTCACTTACACCGCCACTGTTGGCGCACCAGTGACCGGTTCGCCGGTCACCGTGACCCTGGCCAACGGCCAGAACATCACCATCGAAGTTGGCAAAACCACCGGCACCGTGACCTTCACCGCACCAAATGATGCGTTGACCGGCCATGCGCCACTGACCAACTCGATCACCAACGTGACCGGCGGCAACTACGACAACCTTGTTGCCGACAAAACTCCGGTCAGCACCACCGTGACCGACACCGTCGACACCACTAACCTGTCGCTCAGCGCCACAGGGACAGTGGCCGAGGGTGGTTCGATTGTTTACACCGCAACGCTGACCAACGCGGCTGGCTCGCCAGTGACCGTGACCCTGTCCAACGGCGCCGTGATCACCATCGACGCCGGCAAAACCACTGGCACCGTGACCGTTCCAGCCCCGGCCGACGACGTCTACAAAGACGCTGGCAAAGTCGAAGCGACGATTTCGACCGCTACCGGTGGCAACTTCGAAAACTTGGTGCCGAGCACGACGCCGGCCGTGACCGAAGTCACCGATACCATCGACACCTCGACCGTAAAACTGACGGCTGATACGTCGGTCGCTGAAGGTGGCACCGTCACTTACACCGCCACTGTGGGCGCTCCAGTGACCGGTTCACCTGTCGTGGTGACCTTGGCCAACGGCCAGAACATCACCATCGAAGTCGGTAAAACCACCGGCACTGTGACCACCACCGCACCGAACGATGCACTGACCGGTCAGGCACCACTGACCAACTCGATCACCGGTGTAACCGGCGGCAATTACGAGAATCTCGTAGCCGACAAGACCCCGGTTTCGACCACGGTCACCGATACCGTCGACACTACTAACCTGTCGCTCAGTGCGACCGGCTCCGTGGCCGAGGGCGGTTCGATTGTCTACACCGCTACTTTGACCAACGCCGCCGGTTCACCAGTGACCGTGACGCTGAGCAACGGCGCCGTGATCACCATCGAGGCCGGTAAAACCACCGGCACCGTCACCGTCGCAGCGCCAGCGGATGACGTCTACAAAGACGCAGGCAAAGTCGAAGCAACCATTTCGACCGCGACCGGCGGCAACTTCGAGAATCTGGTACCGAGCACCGTGCCGGCCGTGACCAATGTCACCGACACCATCGACACCACCACCGTGAAGCTGACGGCGACAGAGTCGGCAGCTGAAGGTGGCAACGTCACCTACACCGCGACTGTCGGCGCGCCAGTCACCGGCTCGCCGGTTGTCGTAACCCTGGCCAACGGTCAGACGATTACCATCGGTGTCGGCCAGACCACCGGTACCGCGACCACCACGGCGCCAAACGACGCATTGACTGGTCATGCTCCACTGACCAACGCGATCACTGACGTGACCGGTGGCAACTTCGAAAACCTGGTGGCCGACAAGTCCCCGGTATCGACCAATGTTACCGACACCGTCGACACGACCAATCTGTCACTCAGCGCTACCAATTCGGTCGCTGAAGGTGGTTCGATCGTTTACACCGCGACCCTGACCAACGCCGCTGGCTCGCCAGTGACCGTGACTCTGTCGAACGGCGCCGTGATCACCATCGACGCCGGTAAAACCACTGGCACGGTGACCGTTCCAGCCCCGGCTGACGACGTCTACAAAGACGCCGGCACCGTGCAGGCGACGATCAGCAACGCCACCGGTGGCAACTTCGAAAACCTGGTGCCGAGCACGACGCCGGCTGTGACCAGCGTCACCGACACCATCGACACCACCACCGTGAAACTGACGGCCACCGAGTCGGCGGCTGAGGGTGGCAACGTCGTTTACACCGCAACCGTCGGCGCGCCAGTAACCGGATCGCCAGTTGTCGTGACTTTGGCCAATGGTCAAACCATCACCATCGGTGGTGGCCAGACTACGGGCACCGCAACCACCGCTGCGCCAAACGATGCATTGACCGGTCATGCGCCAATGACCAACTCGATCACCAACGTGACCGGTGGTAACTACGAAAATCTCGTGGCCGACAAGACGCCAGTCAGCACCAACGTGACCGACACCGTCGACACGACCAACCTGTCGCTGAGCGCGACTGGATCGGTGGCTGAAGGCGGTTCGATTGTTTACACCGCGACCCTGACCAACGCGGCTGGCTCGCCAGTGACCGTGACGCTGTCCAACGGCGCCGTGCTCACCATCGACGCCGGTAAAACCACTGGCACCGTGACCGTTCCAGCCCCGGCCGACGACGTCTACAAAGACGCCGGCACCGTGCAGGCGACGATCAGCAACGCCACCGGTGGCAACTTCGAAAACCTGGTGCCGAGCACGACGCCGGCTATCACCAGCGTCACCGATACCATCGACACCACCACGGTGAAACTGACGGCCACAGAGTCTTCGGCTGAAGGCGGCAATGTCGTCTACACCGCCACCGTCGGCGCGCCAGTGACGGGCTCGCCAGTCGTGGTCACCCTGTCGAACGGTCAGACCATCACCATCGGTGTCGGCCAGACCACCGGCACCGCAACCACTACCGCGCCAAACGATGCGTTGACCGGCCATGCGCCGCTGACCAACGCGATCACCAACGTGACCGGCGGTAACTACGAAAACCTAGTGGCTGACAAAACGCCGGTCAGCACGAACGTGACCGACACTGTCGACACCACCAATCTGTCGCTGAGCGCGACTGGTTCGGTTGCTGAAGGTGGCTCGATCGTCTACACCGCGACCTTGACCAACGCCGCAGGCTCGCCAGTGACCGTGACGCTGAGCAACGGCGCCGTGATCACCATCGATGCGGGCAAAACCACTGGCACCGTGACTGTTCCCGCCCCGGCTGACGACGTCTACAAAGACGCCGGCACCGTGCAGGCCACGATCAGCACGGCCACCGGAGGCAACTTCGAAAACCTGGTGCCGAGCACAACTCCGGCTATCACCAGCGTCACCGATACCATCGACACGACCACCGTAAAACTCACTGCAACCACAACTGCAGCCGAGGGCGGCAACGTTGTCTACACCGCGACTGTTGGTGCTCCGGTAACAGGTACGCCTGTGGTTGTGAACCTGGCAAACGGTCAGACCATCACCATTGGTGTTGGCCAGACTACGGGGACTGCGACCACTACCGCACCAAACGATGCGTTGACCGGTCACGCGCCGCTAACCAACGCGATCACCAACGTCACTGGCGGTAACTACGAAAATCTCGTAGCCGACAAAACCCCGGTCAGCACCACGGTGACCGACACCGTCGACACCACCAACCTGTCGCTGTCCGCAACCGGCACCGTGGCCGAGGGTGGCCAGATCACCTACACCGCGACCCTGACCAACGCCGCCGGTTCGCCGGTCACCGTGACCCTGAGCAACGGTTCGGTGATCACCATCGACGCCGGCAAAACCAGCGGCACCGTGACCGTCCCAGCGCCAGCCGATGACGTTTACAAAGACGCCGGCAACGTCCAGGCAACGATCAAAACCGCCACTGGTGGCAGCTTCGAAAACCTGGTGACCAGCACCACGCCAGCCGTGACCAGCGTCACCGACACCATCGATACCACCACGGTGAAACTGACCGCGACCGGCACAGCGGCTGAAGGCGGCAACGTCGTCTACACCGCCACTGTCGGTGCAGCCGTAACCGGCTCGCCTGTCGTCGTGACCCTGGCCAACGGTCAGACCATCACCATCGACATCGGCAAAACCACCGGCACCGTGACCACCACCGCACCGAACGATGCGTTGACTGGCCATGCACCGCTGACCAACTCGATCAGCAATGTCACTGGCGGCAACTACGAGAACCTTGTCGCCGACAAGACTCCGGTTTCGACTACCGTCACCGATACCGTCGACACCACCAACCTGACGCTGTCCGCGACCGGCACCGTGGCCGAGGGTGGCCAGATCACCTACACCGCGACCCTGACCAACGCCGCCGGTTCGCCGGTCACCGTGACCCTGAGCAACGGCTCGGTAATCACCATCGACGCCGGTAAAACCACTGGCACCGTGACCGTTCCAGCTCCGGCCGACGACGTCTACAAAGATGCCGGCACCGTGCAGGCAACCATCACTGGCACCAGCGGCGGCGGCTTCGAAAATCTGGTGACCAGCAACACGCCAGCGGTGACCAACGTCACTGACACCATCGACACCACCACCGTCAGCATCACTGGCAGCAGTTCGGTGACCGAAGGCCAGACCGCCAGCTACACGGTCAGCCTGAACCACCCGGCGCAAACCGAAGTGACCCTGAAAATCGTCTACAGCGGCACCGCCGCCGACGGTTCCGACTTCACCGGTGTGTACACCGTGAAGATCCCGGCAGGCGCGAGCAGCGCGCAGTTCAACGTCGCCACCATCGATGACAAGATCACCGAAGGCACCGAGAACTTCGTGGTCAAGATCGATTCGGCCACCGGCGGCAACTTCGAGAACCTCGCGGTCAGCAGCACCAATGGCAGCGTCAGCACCTCGATCATCGACAACGATGCGCCGCCCGTGCTCGACCTGGATGCCAACAACTCCAGCGGCGCCAGCGGTGCCGACTACAAGGTGACCTTCACCGAAAACACCCCGGGCGCGGGCGTGTCGATTGCCGACACCGACATCAGCATCACTGACCCGGACAGCACCATGCTGACTGGCGCCACCGTGGTTCTGACCAACCGTCAGGACGGCGATGCGCTGAACCTGGGCAACAGCGTCAACGGCATTACCATCAATGCCAACAGCACCAACGGCACCGTGACCCTGACACTGTCGGGCAACGCGACGCTGGCTGATTACATGCAGGCGATCAAGAACATCAGCTTCACCAACGGCAGCGAAAACCCGAGCACCGTGCCGCGCATCATCACTGTGACCGTGACCGATGGCGGCAATTACTCCAACACCGCGACCACCACGGTCAACGTGGTGGCGGTCAACGACGCACCGGTTGCTGCCCCGAGCAATGTCACCGGCACCGAAGACACCCCGCTGGTACTCGGCTGGTCGACCTTCGGCGTGACCGACGTCGACAGTCCGGCCAGCAGCCTCGGCATCAAAATCACCCAGCTGCCGGGCGAAGGCAAACTGCAGTATCTGGATGGTTCGACCTGGAAAGACGTCGCCAATAACCAGACTTTCAGCAAGGCTGTCATCGACGCCGGTAAGCTGCGCTTCCTGCCGGATGCCAACGAGTCGGGCGTCAATGGTTACGGTGGCAGCGGTCTGGGCAACAACCAGGCGGACTACGCGCAGATCAAGTTCCAGCCAACCGACGGCCAGTTGCTGGGCAACACCGGCACCGTGAAGATCGACATCACTCCGGTGGCGGATGCGCCAACCGTGAGCGTCGCCGACAACAGCGTGAAGTCCACCGGTCTGATCAAGGAAGTCTGGACCGGCCTGTCGGGCCTGGGCACCAACGGCAATGGCGCAGATTCGACCACGTTGAAAAACGTCATCGACGGCGCCGGTACCCCGAACTCCAGCACTAACGTGAACAACGTGCAGTCCGACGGCAGCGTGACCGCCGGTACTGCCTCGAAGACCTCGGGCCTGATCTATCTGGAAGCCGGCAAGACCTACACCTTCAGCGGTATCGGCGATGACAGCCTGTTGGTCACCATCGGTGGCAAGAACGTGGCCTCGACCACGTGGGGCGTGGGCGGCAACCTCAACGGTTCGTTCACCCCGACCACCAGCGGCTACTACACCCTGGACATCTACCACCACAACCAGAGCGGCCCGGGCAGCTACGACGTCAACCTGTCGGTCAACGGCAGCACGCCGATCGACCTGAGCAGCGCCGGCGTGCCGATCTACACCGGCGTACAGGATCTGGTGAATTCGGGCGTGACCGTCTCCGATCTGCACGGCAGCAACGGCGAAGGCTATTACGACGGTTACAAACTCAACACCGGCGCCGAAGGCACCACGGTGAAACTGTCGGCAATCACCACCGCGCTGACTGACACCGATGGCTCGGAAACCCTGAGCGTGAAGATCAGCGGCGCGCCGGTCGGCTCGGTGCTCAGCGATGGCGCGGGCCACACCTTCACCGTCACCGCCAGCAGCGGCGACGCCAACGTCACCGGCTGGAACCTCGGCAGCCTGACCGTGACCCCGCCGCCGTACTACAACGGCCAGTTCAACCTGACCGTGACCTCGACCTCCACCGAAATGGTCGGCGGTTCGGCCAGCAGTACCGCGACCATTCCGGTCACCGTGGTGCCGGCGGTCTACAACGCTGTTGTGGCAACCTCGGGCGACGACACCGTCACCGGCACCGATGGCAACGACATCATCGTCGCCGACATCGGTGGCCTGACCGTGGTCCCGGGCACCAACTACAACATCGCCTTCATGGTCGACAGCTCCGGCAGTATGAGCAGCTCGTCGATCAATGCGGCCAAGGATTCGCTGACGTCGGTGTTCAACACCCTCAAGCAGAGCCTGGGCGGCAGCAACTCGGGTACGGTGAACATCTTCCTGGTGGACTTCGATACCCAGGTCAACAAGTCGGTGTCGGTGAACCTCAACGACCCGAATGCGCTGACCCTGCTCAAATCCGTACTCGACTCGATGAGTTCCGGCGGCGGCACCAACTATGAGGACGTGTTCAAAACCACGGCCAACTGGTTCCAGAGCGCTGACGCTGTGGCCAACACCGGGGCGAAGAACCTTACGTACTTCATCACCGACGGCCAGCCGACCTACTACCAGAGCGGCGAGCAGACCAACCCGACGCTGTACGGCGGCGTGAAGTTCGACAGCGTGGTGACCACCAGCAACTACAAGCTGGGCGACACCTTCAGCACCTACATCGACAACACGCATTACCTGAGCATCAACGCCAGCGGTTTTGCCCAGTTGCAGACCTACACCGCCCGTTATGGCTGGAGCACCACCAATCTGGGCACCGTACACGCGCAAGGCGACGGCACTTACGAGTTGTCGAGTCTGGCCGGTAGCGGCAGCTGCACCACCTCGACCACCACCGACAACTCGACCAGCAGCTTCGCATTGCTCAGTGGCCTGTCGAATGTCGAGGCCATCGGCCTGAACAGCGGCGTCAGCCTCAACGATCTGAAGCCTTACGATTCGGATAAAACACCGCAGACCAACATTGATCCGAAGGATCTGGCCAACTCGATCATCGGCCACACCGAAGCGACGATGCCGGGCAACGACACCGTCAGCGGTGGCGACGGCAATGACATCCTCTTTGGCGATCTGGTCAGCTTCAACGGCATTGCCGGCGAGGGTTATCAGGCGATGCAGGCGTTTGTGGCCAAGGAAACCGGCGTCGACGTCAGCAAAGTCACCACCAGCAACGTGCACCAGTACATCACCGAGCACTATCAGGCGTTCGATGTGTCCGGCGCACATGACGGTAACGACACGCTGTTGGGTGGCGCGGGCAATGACATCCTCTTCGGCTCGGGCGGTAACGACTTGCTCGATGGCGGCAAAGGCCATGACATCCTGCTCGGCGGCACCGGCAACGACACGCTGATCGGCGGTCAGGGCAACGACATCCTCATCGGTGGTTCTGGCGCCGACACCTTCGTCTGGAAGGCGGGCGACACCGGCAACGACGTGATCAAGGACTTCAAGGCCGCCGACGGTGACCGTATCGATCTGCGCGATCTGTTGCAGGGCGAGACCGGTAGCACCATCGACAACTTCCTGAAGATCACCACGGTCGACGGCACGTCGTCGCTGCAAGTCAGCTCGGCGGGCAAGTTCAACTCCGGCGATGCCGCAGCGGCGACCCCGGACGTGACGATCAAACTGGAAGGCAACAACTGGTCGAGCGCCAACATTCACAACCTGATTGCCGGCAGCGACCCGACCATCAAAGTCGACCACAACAACAGCTGATCCGTGAACAAAACGGCCGCCCCAATGGGGCGGCCGTCACGTTTGTGCTGACCGGACCGGTGACGATCGCGTCGCCGCACCGCGTACTCGCGCGCAGTTGGCTATGCTGCTGACAGCATGACGCTGGTTCATTTCTGAGGGATGCTCAATGTTTTACGTGCAACGCGATGCGCAAGGTCTGTTGATTCGCGTGGAAGCCGCGGCCTACGCCGAGGCCACGGAAACGCTGCCGGCCGACAGCCATGAAATCCAGGCCTGGTTCGCCAACGAAGTCGTGGAAACCAGCCTGAAACAGCTCAAGCAGAGCGACTTTGAAATGATTCGGGTACTCGACGACCTGATTCAGGTGCTGACCCAGAAAGGCGTGATCCGCGTCACCGACCTGCCACCGGCGGCCCAGGCCAAACTGATGGACCGGACCCAGGCGCGGGAAGCGTTGGGCGGCTTGAGTCAGTTGATCGACGAGGATGAGGGCGGGTTGATCTGATCCCCCGTAATCAAAAGCCTACCCTCACCCCAGCCCTCTCCCGGGGGGGAGAGGGAGCTGACCGAGGTGTCTGGCGTCATACATCGACCTGAAAAACCGGGTCGATTATGGATTCAGCGCAAATCGTTCACGTCGGCGTATTTCCCGAATATCCCCCAATCAGTCCCCTCTCCCTGACAGAGAGGGGCCGATCGAGGTGTCTGGCGCCATACATCGACCTGAAAAACCGGGTCGATTATGGATTCAGCGCAAATCGTTCACGTCGGCGTATTACATCAATATCCCACGATCAGTCCCCTCTCCCTCTGGGCGGTCCGACGTTTCGGGAGGGCTAGGGTGAGGGTTGCTTTTGCAATGACTCACCGCCAAGGCTTGGGTTCACCAAACAACTGCCCCTGAACCCCATACAAGCCCATCTCGCGAATCACTTCCAACTCCCCTTCCGTCTCGACCCGCTCGGCAATCAGCGGCAGATCGATGCTGTGCGCCGCACGCTGGATCGCCTCGATGAACAAGCGCTTGTCGCCCTCCTGATCAATCGCACGAATGTAACTGCCGTCGATCTTCAAGTACGCCAGCCCCAACCGCGCCAGATTCCCGATCATGCTGAAGCGCCCACCAAAGCGCTGCAGGCTCAGCGAGAAACCGAGTTCACGCAGGCGTCGGGTCAACTGCTCCAGCACCGCTTGTTCCGGCAATTGCTCCTCACCGATTTCCAGGGTCAGGCGCTCGCCCAGGTTGGAATGTGCGCGCAGAATCTCGAAGACTTTGTTCAACGCCTGCGGATCGGCCAGAGTCGCCGAGGACAGGTTCAGCGCCAGCGAATCCTCATGCGCTTTCATCTGCTCCAGGACGCGTTCGAGCATCAGGCGATCCAGCCGCGCGGTCCAGCCGAAGCGCTCCAGCCATGGCAGAAAACGCCCGGCCGGGATGGTCTGGCCCTGATCATCGAGCAAGCGCGAGAGCACTTTGTAATGCAGCACCAGTTGCGTGTCTGCGGCGGCGACCACCGGCTGGAAATACAGCTCGAAACGTTGCTGACTCAAGGCCTGATCGAGCAAACGATGCCAGGCGTGGTGATCGTCGCCAACGTCTGCGGTCAGGCTCTGATCGATGCATGCCCAGTTCTGCTCACCCTGCCCTTCGGCCTGCGCCAGCGCCTGATCGCCGAGGGTAAGTACCTGTTGCGGCGAATCGCCGTGAGTGAACGGCGCCAGGCCGATCGACGCCACCGCCGCCACGTCGGTCGCGCCGGTGGCGTGCAAACTGCTCAAGGCATTGTCGAGGTTCTGCGCCAGTTGCAGCGCTTCTTCTCGAACCAGCCCCGGCGCCAGCACAGCGAACTCACCGCCACGAATCCGCGTGACAAGGTTCTGGGTTTCCGGGTACTTGGCGCATTCGCGAGACAACTGTTCGCCGACTGCTTTCAACAGTTCATCGGTGCGCTGACCGCCCAGACGCTGGTTGAGCCCGGCCAGATCCTTGACCCGCAACAGCAGTAGATAACCAGAACTGGCCTGCTCCGGATTGCTCACCCGATTGTTCAACTGCATCTCGAAATAACGCCGGTTGGCCAACCCCGTCAGGTTGTCCTGATAAGACTCGGCACGCAGTTTTTCGCTGCGCTCGGCCTGTTCCTGAAACAGCGCCTTAAGCTTCTCGACCATCTGGTTCATCGCCTGCACCACGCGGCGCAATTCTGGGGTGCGCGGTAATTCCGGCAGGCTGAGGAATTCGCGACGGGCGATGGCGTGGGACTGCTTGACCATGTAATCCAGCGGCTTCAACTGCCGGCGCAGCAGCAGCGCGCCGAGCACGGCACTGATTGCACCGCAGATCAGCAGCCAGCCAAGGCTGCCCAATGCGCTCTGCCACAACTTGGCCACGGCAAACATTGGATGGCTGACCACCTCGACCCGCGCCGCCTGCTCCCAGCCACGGCTGACCAGTGCATCGCCACCAGCCGGTTCCAGGCCAATCAGTTTGACGAACCAGTCCGGCACATTAGTGACGGCCGGAATGCCATTGCGCTCAACAATCGTCTGGTCAGTCTTCAAATCGACCACGCGGATGCTCGCGTAATAACCGCTGTCGAAAATCGAACTGACCAGCAACTCGACCATGGCCGGGTCGTCGATATTCGGCGTCAGCGACAAAGCCAGCGCCGTCGCGGCGTCTTGCGCGTGGGAACGCAACTGGTTGACGTACTGAGTACGCGAGCTTTCCAGACTGACCATGAAGCTGCCGGTGAAGGCGACCACCAGGAACAGACAGATAGCGATCAACAGCTGTTTGAACAAAGACATCTGAGCGCGTGCTCCTAGTTAGTCGTCTCGACCGGGAAACCTTCGGCCTGCATTTTCTTCAACACATCCTGCCAGCGTGACAGGCGTTTGGTATCACCGACCTTTTTGTTGCCCTTGGCGCCCGGCAGATACAACCCTTCAGCATTGAAAGAGTAGACCGGCAGCAAATCGGTTCGCTGCGATGCCGGCTGGATTGGATCGATGAGGCTGTCGAGCACCAGTGGCATGGCATCGGGGGTGGCATAGTAAGTCAGGACCATGTGCGCGCGGTTCTGGCGCAACGCTTTGACATAGGTGATGCGCAGCTTGTCACTGGAAACGCCGAGATGGCGCAGGCTGAAATACTTGGCGATCGCATAGTCTTCGCAGTCGCCAGCGCCCTTCCACAGCGCCTCGATCGGCGTTTCCCAATAGTCGACCTCGTGCCACAGAACGATGTCCTCGACGTAGCGCACCTGTTTGTTGAAAAACAGGTTCACCACTTTGAGCTTTTCCATCTCGCTGACTTGTTTCTGTGTAGCCAACAGATTCTGCCAGGCATCGATGCGCTGCTGCCCGGCACCCAGCGGCCCGTAGAGCGCCGTGGCTTTGCGGCTGATCGTGGAAAAATCCCAATAGGCATGCAGACCGCCCAGCATGACGCCGGCCAGCAACAGTGCGCAGCCTAGCCAGCGCAACGTCCGGGGGATCGCGAAACGTACCGCCACAGCAGGTTTCCAGGAGGCAGGATAGAAAGCGTTTGATGGTGAAGCTTAGCCCGGCAAAAAACAATGGCACCATGAGATCATCCACGGCACGCTAAACTTCATTTGCCAGCGCAATGTTTTACAAGGTTTGACAACCTGTAGAGCAATCACTAGTGTCATTTGGATCCAAATCAGGCCGACATACAGGGTGCGTAGTCGTGACACAGAAGCCCAAACCGCTGCACAGCATTAAAGTCGACGGACCGATTCCTGCGCATCTGGCCCGTTCAGTGATCGAAGAAACCCTGCGCTCGGCAATCCTCGATGGGCGTCTGCCCTGCGGCACGGCGCTGCGCCAACAGGATCTGGCCGATTTGTTCGGCGTCAGCCGCATGCCGGTGCGCGAAGCCTTGCGCCAGCTCGAAGCTCAGGAACTGCTCAGCGTAACCGCGCATAAAGGCGCAGTGGTTGCGCCGTTGATTCAAGGCGCTGCCACCGAAACCTACGAGCTGCGCATCCTCCTCGAATCCGAAGCCATGCGCCAGTCGATTCCGCTGTTGACCGCTGCCGATCACGCACGTGCAGCCGCTTACATCGAAGAGCTTGAGGCGCAACATGACTACACGGAAATCGGCCGGCTCAACCGTTTGTTCCACATGGCCCTGTACAGCAAGGCGCCCAACAAACGCCTGCTGCGCCTGGTCGAAGACGGACTCAACGAAGAGGAACGTTTTCTGCGTTTCAACCTTGAGGCCATGGGCCTGGGCAAATTGTCCCAGGACGATCACCGGGCAATGCTGCAAGCCGTGCAGGATCGAGACGTTGAACTGTCAATCAAACTCCTCGAGCAGCACCTTAATCGGGGCGTCGAGGTGATTACCCGTTATCTTGCTACCCCCGCCGCACAAAGCCGCAAAGCCGCGCGCTGAACGCGCGCCTCCCACGAATCACCCGCTTACAAATCCCCAAGCGATCTGCCCGCCCTCAGGTGGGCGGATCCGCGTGCCCTCTCTAACCTCCTCCGCGCCTATCAGTCCGGCATTTGCACCGTGCCGATGACGAATCGGTAATAGCCGTGGCGCTCATTTACCCGCACTCTTGAACGGCCAACCCCATAAAGAACGGGCGACGCGCCGCCCTGACGGCGCAGTCCCCGCACCAGGAACCTACGGAAGGAGCCTTGCCACGGGAAAAAGGAAGTCATGGCGCGGGGTCACGGCCAACTTCCGCCCCTTTTAAATCATTCAATTCTTATTACTGGAAAGTTGCTTCGAGTGAGGCATTCACTCTTATCGATCAATTTTGGCGTTTATTCGCCGAAAGGAGCAACTACGCCCAAATAAAACTTTGCCCATAAGTTTTATTGGAACAACTCAACCTCAAAAAACAGCAAACTTAAAATAATTAAAAATATACTTGTTAACTACTTTGTCTGTGTATTAGCTTTTCTTCGCCAAGTTTGAACTTCGCCCTTCATCTCGGCATCAGCCCAATGCCTGCGGCACATCAGCAGCGCCTTGTGGACAGACATGAGGCCATGTCACCGGTATATCGATCCGCACTTATCCATCAGGAAAGAAGGCTGTCGTCCATCGACAGAAAACAAGTAAGTCGTCATTCCATTGATTGCGCAGTTCCAGAGCAGTTCCATTACATATCAACGATAAAGGACATCATGATGCCCAATAAGAACCAACTCGCCCTGAAAAAAGCCGAACTTAGCATTCACCCGATCTTTTCCGAGATCACCTCGCTAACGGTCTTGCGTCGTTTCATGGAAACCCACGTGTTTGCCGTGTGGGATTTCATGTCGCTGACCAAACGCCTGCAGCAGGAGCTGACGTGCACTCGTTTGCCGTGGTTACCGCCGCGTGACCCCCACGCCGCCCGGTTGATCAACGAGATCGTTCTGGGTGAAGAATCAGACGATCGCCTGACGGATGGTCATTACAGCCATTTCGAGTTGTACCTGGATGCGATGCGCGAAATCGGCGCCAGTACCACGGCCGTGGAGCGCTTTGTCGCCCTGCAACAGGAAGGCGTGAGCTATGACGTCGCGCTGCAAAGCGTTGAGGTTGATCCGGCCGCCGCGCAGTTTGTCCGCGACACCTTGCGCACCGCCCTGCATGCGCCGGGGCATAGCGTTGCGGCGGCATTTCTGCATGGTCGCGAGAGTGTGATCCCGACCATGTTCCAGCGCATTCTTGACGACTGGGGCATCGGCATCGAACAGGCGCCGACCTTTCGCTACTACCTGGAACGGCACATCGAGGTCGACTCGGAGGATCACGGTCCGGCGGCAGAACACCTGCTCGAGCGCCTGGTCGCCGGCGATCCGCAGCGCGAGGCCGAGGTCTATGCCAGCGCCATCGCCGCCGTGGAGAGTCGCATCGCCCTGTGGGACGGCCTGCGCCTGAGCATGCGCGAACCGTTGGCGGAGGTGGCCCAATGAACGCCGCCGACTATCAATCCTTCGCTGACGCCTGGGAGAACCGCGCCACCATCCGCACCCGCCCGCGACGCGTACTCGAAGACGACGAACGCCTGATCTACCCGCTCAGCCGCCAACCGCTGGTGCTCAGTGAAACCTTCCTGCGCGAGTGCCCGCAACAGCGTGATTTCGCCTTGGTGCAGACGCTGTACAAGTTCATCAACGACGTGGTGATTTTCGAGACAGAGATCGTCGACAAGACTGCGCGCAGCATCGCCAAGAATCGCTTCGCCGTGGCCTTCCCGTTTGCCTGTCGTTACGACGCGATGACCGTGGTGGTCGATGAGGATTACCACGCGCTGGTGGCGATGGATTTCATGCAACAAACGGTGGCGATGACCGGCATCGAGCCGATTCGGTTGCCCGAGGAAATCGAGTTGAGCCGGGCGATTCCTGCGGCAGTAGCGCTGGCACCGGAGCACCTGCGCAGCGCGGTGGAATTGATCTGCGTGGCCATCGCCGAAAACACCGTGACCGGCGATGGCGCGGCGTTCGCCCGCGATGACACAGTCAAGCCGTCGATCAAGGGCCTGATGGCCGATCACTTGCTCGACGAAGGTCGCCATTCGAGTTTCTGGGCGCGGATGGTGCGCATTTATTGGCACACCGCCAACGCAGCGGATCGCGAAACCATCGCGCAGATTCTGCCGGTGTTCATCGGCCATTACCTGACCAACGACATCCAGAAAGCCTTCGACCTGCGCCTGATCGACGCGCTGCCGGTCAGCGAGACCACACGCCGTTCGCTCAGGGATGAAATGGCCGGGCTCGCGTTTCCGATCAATCGCCACCATCCGCTGGTGGGCAACATCGTCAAGTTCTTCCACAACAGCTCGCTGCTCGACACGCCGTGCGTGCAGCACGCCTTGCGCGATTACCTGGTTTGATGAGGAGGCCGACATGAAACGTCTCGACATTTTGCTGATTGGCGCCAGCCAGGCCATGACCGACCTGGCGCAGGAACTGGAACAACACGGTCACTCCTTGCAGCGCAGCGCTGCCAATGCATCGACGGTGGATCTGATCATCGACGATGGTTTTATCGGTGCCGGCGATTTTTGCTCAATCCCGCACCTGCATCTGCGTTTGGGTGTAGGTGTGCAGAGCACGGCCGGTTTGCCGACACTCGATTTGCTGTGCTTCCTCGGCTCGTCACTGATCAGCCGCGTACCGATTGGCGATGAGCCGTCCGGCAACGGGCAGGCGTTGCGTCAACGGGTGCTGACGCTGGTGGTCGATGAAGTAGCGTCGCTGGTCAGCCGCTTCTCTCGCGATGCTGACTATCTGCAGCAGGCCGCGTCAGTGACTGCGGTGGATTTCGAGCGAATGGAAAACCTGCTGTTTCTCGACAGCCTGGCTTACGTCCATCGATGCAACGACACGGATAATCCCGCGCTGCTGGAACAGGCGCAGATCACGGTGATCGAGCGTCTGCAGCGAAGCTTGATCCACCACGCTGAACGCCCGGCTCTGCACCTCGCCGAACAGTCGATCAGCTATCGCCAGCTACACGCCCACAGCCGCGCGATCCAACAGCGCTTGCTGCCATTGCTCGAGCAACATCCGCAACCGTGGGTGGTCGGCATCTGCCTGCCGAAAAGCCCGGCGTTGTTCGCCTCTATCCTGGCGATCCTCGGCAGCGGCGCGGTGTACCTGCCGCTGGAGCCGAGCCATCCGTTGCAGCGCCAGCAATACATTCTGCAAAACGCCGGCGCATTGCTGTTGTTGCATGACGGCGAGCATCCACTCAGCGCCACCATGGCGGGGCTGAACGTCACCCGCATCGACAGCGCCGAGGCAGATCTCAGCCAACCGTTGATGCGCAGCCGCGTAGACCTGAATGCCCCGTGCATGGCGCTCTACACCTCGGGCACCACCGGCCATCCGAAGGGCGTATTGCTCAGCCAGGCCAACCTCGCACACTTCACCGCGTGGTACGCCGATTACGTGCAGTTGCAGGCAGAAAGTCGAGTCTTGCAGTTCTCGTCGCTGAGCTTCGATTCGTCGCTGATCGACATCTTCCCGACCCTGCTCGAAGGTGCTGAACTGGTGGTGCCCGACGACACGCAACGGCGCGATCCGCTGCAACTGATCGCGCTGATCCGCCGCCGGCAACTGACCCACGCGTTCCTGCCGCCAGCGCTGTTGAGCATCTTGCCGCTCGAACAACTGGAAGGCGTGCAAGTGATGACCGGCGGTGACGTCTGCGAGCCGTTCGTCATCGAGCAACTGACCCGTCAGGGCACACTGCACAACCTCTACGGCCCGACCGAAGCCACCGTACTGATCACCGCCCGTCAACTCACACCGGGCGACAGCAACCGCAGCCTCGGCGCGCCGATCGCCAACAGTCAGGTGCTGATTCTCGATGACGATTTGCAACCGGTGCCGCAGAACACCGTCGGCGAATTGTTTATCGTCGGCCCCGGCGTCTGCCTCGGTTATCTGAACAATCCACAGCAGACTGCCGAACGCTATCTGAGCCTGCATCTGCCGGATGGGCAAACGCTGCGCGCCTACCGCAGCGGCGACATGGCCAAGTGGGGCGAGCACGGTATCGAGCTGTGCGGACGGCGCGATAACCAAGTAAAGATTCGCGGCTTCCGGGTCGAGCCAGAAGAGATCGAACGCTGCCTGCGCGAGAGCCAGCTGTACCGGCAAGTGGCGGTGGTGATCCACTCTCAGCGACGGATTCTGGCGTTCCTCGCCCAGCCGCAATCGGACACCGCGCGCGAAACGCTAAAGGCTCACGCCCGGCAATTTTTGCCCGACTACATGCAACCCGTGGCGTGGTCTGAACTGTCGAGCATGCCGTTCGCCAGCAATGGCAAGGTCGACCGCAAAGCGCTGCTGGAACTGCCGGTGAGCGTGCAGGACAACGGCCCGAAATGCCTGCCGACGAATCCCGACGAAGCACTGCTACTGGAGATCTGGGCGGAATTGCTGGAGTTGCCGACCAGCGATATTTCCACTGACGAAAGCTTCTTCAACCTTGGTGGTCACTCGATTCTGCTGTCGCGAATGTTGCTGCGGCTGCGTGAGGAGTTCGGCCGCAGCATCTCGATCAACCGCTTCATCGAACTGCCGACCATCATCAAACTCGCGACGCTGGTGCGCGGCACCGATGACAGCGCCGTACTCAGCGCCCAAGCCATGGCCGACGCCGAGCGCGCATTGGATATCGAGCCACTGCCGATCAGTCGCATGGGTGATGTGCACAAGGTCATCGTCACCGGCGCCAACAGCTTTGTCGGCGTGCACATCGTCGAGGCACTGCTCGGCTGGGGCGCCAGCGAAGTGGCGTGTCTGGTGCGCGATGGCGGCGGGCAAACGGCGGCGCAACGCTTGGCCGAGGCACTGCGGGGAAACCGTCTGGAGCATCTGGATCTGAGTCGTGTGCGGGTTTACGCGGCAGACATTACGCGTCCGCAACTGGGCCTGAACGACGAAGACTATCAACGCCTGGATCGCGAGTTCGGCGCACTGGTACACAACGCCGCCAACGTCAATCACGTACTCGATTACGAGTCGCTGGCGGCAGACAACGTCGAGCCGATTTTTGCACTGCTGAGGCTCTGTGAAGGGCAGAGCAAGAAGGTCTTCAATTTCGTCTCGACGCTGTCGGCTTCAAGCACGGTCGATGATGCGGGACGGGTGCTGGAACTGCCCGCCGCGCTGACGCCACCGATCTACATTCGCAATGGTTACAACCTGTCGAAATGGGTCGGTGAACGCATCCTCGAACGGGCGCGTGAGCGTGGTATGCGGGTCAATCTGTACCGCCCCGGCAATATCAGTTTCAACAGCTTGAGCGGCGTGTGTCAGCCGCACAAAAACCGTTTGATGCTGATGCTCAAAGGCTCGATTCAGCTCGGCCAGGTGCCGGCCTTCGCGCTGAATTTCGACCTGATGCCGGTGGACTTTCTCGCCCGCTTCATTGCCTTCCACGCCAGCCGTTATTCGCCGGAACGTGCGGTGTTCAACCTACACAACCCCGAGCCTTTGAGCTGGGACGCCTACGTTGCTTCGTTCCGCGAAACCGGCAGTGAGTTCTCGCTGGTCAGCGTCGCCGATTGGCAGCAACAACTGGGCCGCGTCGATGCCGACAATGCGCTGTTCGGTGTGCTCGGTTTCTACCTCAACGGCTTCGAAGAAGACATCGGCGATATCTCGCTGATCGGCCACGCCAACGCTGAAGCCGGCGTGCAGCAGATGGGCGCGCATTACCCGCAGAAATCCCCGGCGCTGCTGCGTCGCGGCTGCGACTACCTGAAAGAAATCAACTGCATCTGAAGCGACAAAAAAGGAGCAACACCATGAGCACTCTGCAACCCGATACCCTGATCAAAAACCCCCATGGCTGCCACGTTGTGTCTTCGGTAGAAGTGCCGGCGGACGCGGCGCAGGTCTGGGCGGTGGTGGGCAACTTCGCCGGTTTCGACCGTTTCATTCCGGCGCTGTCGCACATCGAAACAATCGGCGAGGGCGTGTCTTCACTGCGCAAGAAATGCTTCAAGGATGGCAACCTCGTGGTCGAGCAACTCAACTCCCGCGATGAACACGCGCGGAGCATGACCTGGACGACGATTTACAACACGTTGGGGGTGGCGAATCTGTGGGCGGCGATGAATGTGGAATCGCTGGGCACAGGCAAATCCCGGGCGACGTGGACGATCATTGCCGAGCCTGCTTCAGGCGGTGAAGAAGCACTGCCGGGGTTCAAGGATTTTGTGCAGGGGTTTGCGGATGATGCGATGGGGAATGTGTTGAAGCTGTTTGTCTAAGGCTTCGGCTTTGCGGTGAATGCACCACCGCTTTCGCGAGCAGGCTCGCTCGCACAGGGAAATGCATTCCAAATGTGGGAGCGAGCCTGCTCGCGAAGAACGATAACGCGGTCAGATTTTGAAGCTGTCGACCAACTGCTTCAGACGGTTAGCCTGCTGCGACAACGCATCACAATCCTTCAACGTTTCATTGAGATTGGCGACGCTCTGCTGGTTCAGCAGATTGATCTGGTTAACGTCGACGTTGAGGGTTTCCACCACGGCGGTCTGCTCTTCGGTCGCCGCTGCCACCGACTGGTTCATACCGTCGATTTCACCAATGCGCTGAGTCACGCTGACCAGACGCAAACCGGCCTGGTTGGCCACTTCCACGCTTTGCTCGCTGGAGGCCTGGCTAGCGTTCATGGTGGTCACCGCTTCGCGCGAACCGATCTGCAACGACGTGATCATTTTGTGGATCTCTTCCGCCGACTCCTTGGTGCGATGGGCGAGATTACGCACCTCATCCGCCACCACCGCAAAACCACGCCCGGCTTCACCGGCACGCGCCGCTTCGATCGCCGCGTTGAGCGCCAGCAGGTTGGTCTGTTGCGAGATGCCTTTGATCACATCGAGGATGTGGCCGATGTTGTCGGTGCTGGCGTTCAGGGTTTCGATCTGCGTGCACGACAGGCTGATCTTCTGCGACAACTCGGTCATCGCTTGAATCGTCTGCTCGACCACCTGACGACCGTCATCAGCCTGCTCGCTGGCGCCGCTGGCGTGTTGCGAAGCATCGGCGGCGTTGCGGGCAATTTCCTGAGTGGCGGCGCCCAACTCGTTGATCGCGGCAGCCACGCTGTTGGTGCGTGCGCTTTGTTCATCGGAGCCGACGATCGAGGCGTTGGACGAAGCCATTACGCGTTGCGACAAATCATGCACGTGGCGGGTTGCCGAGGACACTTCGGAAATCGACGCGTGAATCCGTTCAACGAACTGGTTGAATGCGCTGCCCAATTCACCGAATTCGTCTTTGCTCTCAACCACCAGACGACGGGTCAGATCGCCTTCACCCTGAGCGATGTCCTGCATCGCACGACCCATGGTGGTCAGCGGACGCATCAACACATTGATCAACAGGCTCAGCAGCAGCGCAATCGCAGCCACAGCAACAAACATCGCGATCAGCGCCGAGGTGCGGAATTGGCTGAGTGCGGCGTAGGCCTTGTCGCGATCGATCGACAGACCGATGTACCACTGCGCATTCGGCAGGTCGCTGACCGGGGTAAACGACAGAATACGTTCCTGACCGTTGAGCACGACGTTCTGGTTGCCCTTCTCGATGCGCACGCTGGTGTTCGGGTAGATGTCTTTCAGGTTTTTCATGACCTGATCTTTGTCCGGGCTGACGATCACCTGACCGTCGGCGCTGACCAGAAACGCATGGCCAAGGCCACCGAAGTCCACCGAGTTGATGATCTTCACCAGGGTTTCCAGGCTCAGGTCACCACCGACGACGCCGAGCAGTTCGCCGTTCTTTTTCACCGGCATGGCGATAGTCACCACCAACCCGCCAACCGCTGCCATGTACGGCGGCGTCAGCATGGTTTTGTCAGCGACCACGGCTTGTTTGTACCAAGGACGCTGACGCGGGTCGTAGCCGTCCGGCATCTTCGCGTCAGGGCGCTGGGTGAACACACCGTTGGCCTGACCGACGTAGGTGAACTGGAAGTTCGAAGTGAACGCTGGTTGATCGACCAGACCCGGGAAGTCCGCGTCCTTGCCCTGATGGGCAACGTTCTGCGCGAGGTTTTCCAGCACCAGAATTCGCCCGCTCATCCAGTTCTGCACGCTGCTGGCGGTCAGGTCACCGGCCTGCTGCACGGAGGACTGAAGGTTCTGGCGAATGGTGTTTCGCTGCAGATAGTCGTTGTAGAGGGTGAACAGCGCGAACGCCAGGACCACGACGCCCGAGGCGGCCAACAGGATTTTATGGCTGAACTTGAGATTCATTTCATGGGACTTCTTATGCCAAAAGTGGGGATGCGTTCCGGATGCAACATTCCATGTACAGCGCAGGCAGCGTTCTTCAGGCCGCTCTACTTTGGTGCACGCATGTCTCACCAGTCTGTCGGCACGTGTCGGAGAAATCTTAGGGTTGAGCGGGAAATGGATGGCATTTCTGCTGGATTCCCGCCGAACGGCGCGCCAGAGCGATCGCCACGGTGTCGTTCAGGAGCAATTTTCCGGCAGCAGTTGCAAATTCTGTAACCCTTGATGACAATGCGAGTAATTATCATTTGTGACGTTCGCGTTCATGTCTTCACCTGAGTTTGCAGTACAGGCGCTTTACAGTAGTCATCACGGCTGGCTTAACGCCTGGCTGCGTGCACGGCTGGGCAACGCGGCGGATGCGGCAGATCTGGCGCAGGACACGTTCCTGCGTCTGCTGCAACGCAGCGAACGCCTCGAGCTCAAATCGCCTCGCGCCTTCCTGCGCACGATTGCGCGCGGGCTGGTGATCGATCATTGGCGCCGTGAGGAAATCGAACGTGCCTACCTCGAAACGATCGCCCATTTGCCTGAAGCAGAAACACCGAGTGCCGAAGCCCGGGCGCTGGTGATCGAATTGCTGGAGAGCATTGCGCGCATGCTTGAAGGACTGCAGCCGAAAGTGCGTCAGGCCTTTCTGCTGGCGCAGTGCGAAGGTTTAACCCACAAGCAGATCGCCGAACAGATGGGGCTTTCCTTGCGTACGGTTGAACGTTACGTCGCCGAGGCGCTGTATCACTGCTATGTGCTGCGGTACGAAAGCTGATGCCGGTGGATAACGTCTCAGTCGGTCGCCGTGCCGAGCCTCGACAGCATGTAGTCAAACAAGCCATTCATTGGCTGCTGCGCTTGCGCAACAACCATGGCAACCCGCGGTTGAATCGCCAGTGCGAACAATGGCGTGCCGAACACCATGAGCACGAACTGGCCTGGCAACGGGTGCAGTCGCGGCAAGCCGAATTGAGCAATAACCTGCGTGCGGTGCCCGGTGCGCAAGTGGCGTTCAACACCCTGGAAAACAGTGCTCAGGGTCTTGGCCGGCGACAGGCCTTGAAGCTGTTATCTGGCGCATTACTGATGGGCTCCGCCGCATGGCTGGCCAAAGACACGGGCGCGTGGCAGCAATGGAGCGCCGATTACGCTACGGCGACGGGCGAGCGGCGCGGCTTTCAGTTGCCGGATGGCACGCGGATCGAACTGAACACCGCGAGTGCAGTGGATCTGGTTTACACCGCGCAGCAGCGGCTGATCAAACTGACGCGCGGCGAGATCATCGTCACCTGTGGCGGCTCCGACGAGGGCGCGCCGTCTGATCGGCCGCTGCGGATACAAAACCGTCACGGTACTTATGAACCTTTCGATGCCCGATTCATCCTGCGTCAGGAACATGATTGCACTCGGCTCAGCGTCACCCATGGTCAGGTTGCCATCCGCTCCGGCGGCACTTCGGTGGACGCTCTCGCCGGGCAGAGTTACCTGATCGATCACCATCAAGTGCGCCCTGCGCCGCCGCTGGCTATGGATGCCGGCGCTTGGGTCGACGGCTTGATCGTCACGCGCAATATGCGTCTGGGTGATTTTCTCAGCGAAGTCAGCCGTTATCGTCAGGGCTTTCTGAGTTGTACGTCTGACGTTTCCGAGTTGCGTCTGTCCGGCGTATTCCGCCTGGAAGACACCGACAAGCTGTTGGCAATTCTGCCGCAGACGTTGCCGGTGCAATTGCGCTATCGCACCCGCTGGTGGGTAACCCTGGAACGTGTCACCTGACATTATTTTTGGCGGGTTTTCGCTGCAGGTCCGGCTTAGTCAGTAAGCACTTCAATTCAAGCGTTTGCGACTTCCTACGGAAACCTACAATGACTGTCCGCGCCACCTGTAAGAACACTCTGAATTTCACTGCCGAATCGGGCCTGTTGCGCCACGCCGTTCGGGCGGCGCTGTTTTCCACTGCGTTGGGCGTGGCGGTGTTACCGAGCCTGAGCGTGGCCGCCGGCACCGTTAACCATGAAGTTGGCCAACGCTACAACATCGCTGCCGGACCGCTGGGTGAAGCGCTGAATCAGTTTGCCCGTCAGGCCGGCATCACGTTGTCGATGACCCCGCAGCAGACGCAGGGCCAGCAATCGCCGGGCGTACAAGGTGAGTACTCGACTGATCAAGCGCTGAGCCATTTACTCGGTGGCTCCGGTCTGGAAGCCGTCAGCCAGGATGGCAGCAGCTACATCCTGCGCCCGCTCGCCGAATCCGAAGCACTGGCCCTGCCGACCACCGACATCAAAGGCTTCGCCCTCGGCAATGCGCTGGGCAGCATGGATGGCTACAACGCCACGCACAGCCAGATCGCCACCAAGACCAGTACGGCGTTGCTGGAAACCTCGCAAAGCGTCTCGGTGGTCACTCGCGAACAAATGGATGACCAAGGCTCGCAGACTGTCTCGCAGGCAATGCGTTACACGCCGGGTGTGCTGACCAATCCGTACGGCGCGACCCATCGCTATGACTATGTGGCGATGCGCGGTTTCAACGACGGCTCGGTCGACAACATCTACCTTGACGGCCTCAAGTCGATGGGTGACAGCGGTACTTACAGCACCATGCAAGTCGATCCGTATTTTCTTGAGCGCGTCGACATTCTCAAGGGACCCTCGTCGGTGCTGTACGGTCGCAGTTCGCCGGGTGGCCTGGTGGCGCTGACCAGCAAAAAACCGCTCTACGAGGCTTACCATCAGGTGCAAGCCACGTTCGGCACGCAGGGGCAGCGCGGGGTCGGTTTTGACTTCAGCGGCCCGGTCGATGACGACAAGCGTATTGCCTATCGTCTGACCGGGTTAACGGATCAGTCCGACACGCAATTCGACCACAACAAGGAAAAACGCTTCGCCCTCGCACCGACGTTGAGTATCGATTTCAGTGAAGACACTTCGCTGACCTTGCAGGCTTATCTGCAACACGATCCGGATGGCGGCTACCACGGCGGTGTACCGGCCGACGGCACGATTCATCAGCGCAATGGCAACCGCATCTCGCCGCACTTCTTCGAAGGCGAACCGGGCGTCGATGGCTATTCGCGCGATCAGCAGTCGTTCGGTTATCAATTTGAACACCGCTTCAACGATGTCTTTACCGCACGGCAGAACTTTCGTTACCTCGATTCCAAAGTAAACATGGATCAGGTCTACGCCTATGGCTGGACAGCGCCGAGCAGCAACGAGTTGAACCGCTATTACACCGGCGGGGACGAGCGTCTGCATGCGTTTATCGTCGACAACATGCTCCAGGCTGAATTTTTCACCGGCGCGACCAAACACACGGTGCTGATGGGCGCGGACTACCAGCGACGCAAAACCGTGGTCGACTGGACCAGTGGCGGTCTTGCACCGATCAATGCATTCAACCCGGCGTACGGCAACTCGACGATCGATATGTATGGCGAGACCAGTTACCTGCGGCGTCTGGAGCAGACCGGGGTTTACCTGCAAGACCTGATCGAGATGGATAAATGGCGCTTCTCGCTGGGCCTGCGCCAGGACTGGGTCGAGACTTCGGACGAAAACCGTATCGCTGAAGCCGGGCGTCCGGTTGGCATAGAGATCAATGATCGACGCACCAAACTCACCGGCCGTGCGGGTGCGCTGTACCTGTTCGATAACGGTTTGGCGCCATACATCAGCTACTCCGAATCGTTTAACCCGAACTCCTATGCTGACAGCGCCGGCAATCCTTTGGCACCTACCGACGGAACACAGTGGGAAGTCGGTATGAAGTATCAGCCGCCAGGCACTGACAATTTGTTCACCGCGTCGCTGTTCCGCATCGATCAGGAGAATCTGGCGACCAAACTGCCGCAGGAAAACTTCTATCGTGCGGTCGGTGCCGTCCGCTCTCAGGGTCTGGAACTGGAAGCGCACATGCAGTTGACCGATAACCTCAAAGTCCTCGGCAGCTACACCTTCACCGATATCGAATACTCAAAGTCGATGGTCAGCACCTTGAGTACGCCGACAGACGTAATCGAGAACAAGGGCAACTCGCCAACACAGGCCCCGCGTCATATGGCGTCGTTGTGGGCAGACTACAAGTTCGACAACGCGGCACTCGATGGCATGCGACTCGGCGGCGGCGTGCGTTATGTCGGCTATAGCTGGGCAGATGCGGAAAACACTTTGAAGGTGCCTTCCTACACGTTGTTTGATTCCTCGATTGGCTACGACTTGGGCAAGGTCGGTTTGAAGGGCGTCGATGTGCGTCTGAATGCGAACAACCTGACCAATGAATCCTACGTCGCCTCCTGCGCCAGTCTGAACTTCTGCTACATGGGCAAAGAGCGCAACGTGGCCGCGACGGTGAGCTACCAGTTCTAAACCTTTCGTCCTGTGCATAAAAAAGCCAGCCTCAGATTTTTCAGGGGCTGGCTTTGTCGTTTCAGTGAGGAAATTTCAATGCGTGCGTTTATGGTTTTATTGCACCGATATATCGGTTTGGCTACTGCAGTGTTTTTGCTGTTGGCCAGGATTACCGATAGCCATAAGCAACGTCGCCATGAACTTGCCGAGCCAGGTATTCAAGCCTGCGGTTTCGTTGTTTTCACCGATTGAACCGAGCGTCTACGAGGCTCAATGGCGAATGGCCCCTTCACAGTTGGAGGTGACGCAATTGAGTTATCAACAGGCGTATGAGAGGGCAGGAGATTGCTGGGCAGGGAACGTTGGGAGAGCAATTTTATCGGTTGCAGTTACCGATACATGGAGGACAGATCATTGGAGTTACAGGGCAGGTAATGATCGCAGTGTTAGGTGTTTTGATGGCGGGTTTGTCGGGGACTGGCGTCTACATCTGGTGGCGCAAATGGCAGGCTCGACGTATCAGCAAGGCACGTAAAGCTGTTTGATCAATGATTTGGTGAGCCCTGAAATGACAAAACCCCTGTCTGCGTTAGCAGACAGGGGTTTCGGAATTCAATCTTGACGATGACCTACTCTCACATGGGGAAACCCCACACTACCATCGGCGATGCATCGTTTCACTGCTGAGTTCGG
>Ga0163162_10000871_pt1 | contig 28126 bp, 25 predicted proteins | sample S55metaG_FD_115310 | JGI IMG/M metagenome (GOLD analysis project Ga0163162, IMG submission 115310) | Switchgrass rhizosphere microbial communities from Kellogg Biological Station, Michigan, USA - S5-5 metaG | ecosystem: Host-associated > Plants > Roots > Rhizosphere > Soil | place: USA... | reverse complement strand
TGGCATTCGTTTGTCTTTCTACAATCATGTTGCCGCTACGCGGCTCAATTAGATTGTGTCTCCTTGCTACTATTATGCCGCCGCTACGCGGCTCAATTAGATTGTATCTACCTGCCACTATTATGCCGCACCTACGGGGTTCAACCTGGCATTCGTTTGTCTTTCTACAATCATGCCGCCGCTACGCGGCTCAATTGGATTGGATCTCCTTGCTACTATTATGTCGCCGCTACGCGGCTCAATTAGATTGTGTCTCCTTGCTACTATTATGTCGCCGCTACGCGGCTCAATTAGATTGTATCTACCTGCCACTATTATGCCGCACCTACGGGGCTCAACCTGGCATTCGTTTGTCTTTCTACAATCATGCCGGCGCTACGCGGCTCAATTAGATTGTGTCTCCTGGCTACTATTATGCCGCCGCTACGCGGCTCAATTAGATTGTGTCTCCCGGCTACTATTATGCCGCCCGCTACGGGACTCAATTAGATTGTATCTACCTGCCACTATTATTCCGCCCCTACGCGACTTTCATTATAACCTCATCAACGTGGCCGGTACCAGACCCATTTGGAAACCGAGCCGCGTAGCGGCGACATGATTATAGCAAACAATATCAAATGAAATGAGCCCCGTAGGGGCGGCATAGTTGTAGAAGAGACGCGGACGGACGTCCGCGCTCAAATCAATTTCATACCGCCTTTTCAGAAGTAATGCGGGTCGTCGCATTACACCCGCAGATTGTCGTTTTCAGACAGCATAAGCCATCGCAGGCCATACTAATTTCGATGTAACAAAAATATTAAACATGGCACGATTAAATCCTTATTTAAATTTCGACAACAACTGTCGCGAAGCGATGAACTTTTACAGAGATTGCCTGGGCGGCGAACTTGTTCTACAAAAAGTCAAGGAAATGCCTGAAATGGCTGCGAAGATGCCGCCGGAACTGGGAGAAGCCATTCTGCATTCTTCTCTTACAAATGGTGACATTGTTATTATGGCATCCGACCTGCATATGGGCAAGCGGTTGGAAGGCAATACCATTCAACTCTGCATCAATTGTGATTCCGATGCACAACTGAATTCCTTTTTTTCAAAAATGATGGTTGGTGGAACGGTCATTGAACCGGTCGCTGACATGCCCTGGGGCGGACGCTATGGCGCACTAACCGACAAATATGGAAAGATGTGGGTATTCAATTTCCAAAAGTCTTAGTACTTCAGATCGTCACCATTGTTCCAGGCCTCTATTCGAATACCTGGAACAATGGCCGGCCTCGGGATATCGGTGGTTTTTTGTACCTTTTCTCTAGCTAGCCGGCCATTGCCGCGGTCTTTTCATTCATGCATGAAATAACTTATTATTCCCTGGCCAAACCCGGCCTGCGCGCTGAAGACATCGCCGCAATCCTGGAAACTGCCCGTTCATTCAATGCAACCAATAACATTTCCGGATGCCTGCTTTATCACCAGAATCAATTCATCCAAATTCTTGAAGGCGATGCGTTGATCCTTCGCGATTTAATTGCGCGAATTAAAATTGACAAGCGGCATTCGTTTTTCTACCCCATTGCCGAAGGCGAAAAGGAACAGCGTACTTTTCCCAACTGGACGATGGCTTACCGGCAATTCAGTGACGACGACATGAAAACAGTTAATGAATCGCTGTTCATTTCCAATTTTCTCAGCTTTGCGAATCTTGCCCAGAAACCTACACATACCATCCAATCGTTCTGGGAAAGGGTGCAGCGATTGCTGACGAACGATTATACTTCGTGATAATATTTACAATGCCCCAGGTAGAGCAAAAGATTGATATGAAGAACATTCAACAAGCCATGCAGGAAGACCTGGCATCGAAAGAGATTTTCGAAATGGCTCAGTCATTTGGATTTGACTATCTCGAAAAATCAACCAGCCGGCATATTTTTCCCACCAGCCAGGCGGTGGACAACCTGAAATTTTTTGATGAACCTTTCCCTGTTGCCGCTGCTCCGGCGAAAGAGGTGATTAACCTTCTCCAACAATATGGCTCACCTGCAACTGTCAGTCAGATTGGCGGCAGGTATTTTGGCTTCGTAGACGGCGGGGCCGTTCCCGCCGGCATGGCGGCAAAATTATTGGGTACTTTCTGGGACCAGAATACAGCCATGTATGTGATGTCGCCGATTTGTTCCAAACTGGAAACTGTGGTGGAATCGTGGTTGAAAGAATTATTTCAGTTGCCGCCATCAGCTGTTGCAGGATTTGTTAGTGGCACGTCACCGGCGAATTTTTGCGGTCTTGCCGCCGGCAGGTGGCGTCTCTTGAAAAGACAACATTGGGACGTGAATGCAAAAGGATTGTACAATGCCCCACCCATTCGCATTGTAGCAGGCAAACACGCGCATTCCACTGTAATCAAGGCCATCAACCTGCTCGGCATGGGAAATGAAAATGTGGAATGGATTGACGTAGATGACCAGGGTCGAATAGATCCTTCCGCCCTCCCAGCGCTGGACGATAAAACATTATTGATATTGCAGGCAGGCGAAGTAAATACAGGCTCATTCGATCCATTTGCAGAATTGATTTCAAAGGCAAAAGCCGCGAATGCATGGGTGCACGTGGATGGCGCTTTCGGTCTTTGGGCCGCCGCATCTCCCCAACTGGCGCACCTTACTGCAGGAATGAACCAGGCCGATTCCTTTGCAGCCGACGCACACAAAACGCTCAATACACCTTATGATTCGGGAATAGTATTATGTTCCGACAAAGAAGCTTACCTGTCGGCATTACAAATTTCAGGCAGTTATCTGGCCACAAGCGACCAGGCACGCGACGGTATGTTATACACCCAGGAAGCCTCACGCCGGTCGCGCATAATTGAATTGTGGGCGACACTTAAATTCCTGGGAAGGTCAGGACTGGCAGAAATGATAAACAACCTGCACGCCCGGGCGCTTCAGTTTGCCGCGGCGTTAAAGAAGGTCGGTGGATTTGAAATTGTAAATAATGTTGTATTTAACCAGGTATTGGTGCGCTGCGATTCTGATGAAAAAACAGCGCAGGTACTGGGCCGAATCCAGGAATTCAGAGACTGCTGGGTTGGCGGATCAGTGTGGCAGGGCAGAAAAGTAATACGCATCAGCGTATGTTCCTGGGCAACTACAGAAGATGACGTGGTGAAATCAGCAATGTCTTTTAAAAAAGCGATGGAAAGTGATTATTAACGCGAAGACCGCAGGTGAACAAAAACGCAAACAATCCACCATACATAAACCAACATGAAAAAATCGATTTTTATTTTTTCAATCCTCGCAGGGATTCTATTTGCTACTTCCGGCAAAGCCCAGGAAGTTACCCATCGCATTCCGCTCTTTGAAAACAGCCAGGTTAAAGTGTGGAAGACCATCATCCTGCCGAACTCGCCACTTGCAATGCACCGCCATGAACACAGCAGAACCATTGTTGTGCTGAAAGGCGGAACACTCACCATTCAGCAAGACACCGGCGAGAAAAAGAAGCTGGAATGGAAAACCGGACAGGCTTATTGGCTTGAGGCCGATCCGCCCGGCAACAAACTGCACGCCGATGCAAACGAAACCAACGAAAGCATAGAAGTTATTGTGGTTGAAAATAAAAACGATCACTAACTTCAGCATGCTGCACAATCTTCAACCACCTAATTTGCAAATAATGAAAAAATCAATTTCTTTTTTAACACCCTTTCTGGTTATCCTGGTCCTACTATTTACAGGCTGCGGCAATTCAAAACCCGAAACCAGGGAAGCTGCTATTGTTCCAGATACTGCAAAAGCCATGGTGATGCCGAAACCCCTCAAAGAAAAGGTATTGACAGCCGAAGAACAAAAAGCATTAACGCCCGACCAGGTAATTCAAAAACTTAAAGATGGTAACCGTCGCTATACAAACAACGACCTCACCGCACGCGACCATTCTGCTTTGGTGAGAGACGCTGCATTTGGACAGTACCCCTCTGCCGTCATACTTTCCTGCATCGATAGCCGCGTTACAGTGGAAGATGTATTCGACAAAGGCATCGGCGACCTTTTCGTATGTAGGGTAGCTGGAAATTTTGTGAACCCCGATATTCTCGGCAGCATGGAATATGGCTGCAAGGTGTCAGGCGCCAAATTAATCGTGGTATTGGGACATCAATATTGCGGCGCGATAAAATCAGCCATCGACAATGTGAAACTTGGAAATATTACCCAACTCCTGGCCAAAATCAAACCTGCCATTGAGGCGTCCGCAGACTTCAAAGGAGAAAAAACATCGAAGAACGATGACTATGTTTCTTATGTTGCGGCAAACAATGTCAAACAAACCATCCAGGCTATTTTAAAAGGCAGTCCGCTGCTAAAGGAAATGGCTGACAAAGGCGAAATAAAAATCATTGGTGCGGGCTATAATTTGAAGACGGGCGAGGTAGTCTTCTATTGATCCTTGTTATTGCCGCATACTGAATTCGAACATCGATCGTTCCGGAATCGTACAAAATTATTTATCGGTTCTCCTAAAAGTCTTCATTCCTAGCAGGATATGATCCGGCACCTTATTTGAGGCGCAACAGTGGCTTCAACCGCTTATCTTTTCCATCTCATAACCAACTGCTATGCTCAGCAACTTCCTGAAAATTGCAATGCGAAATTTATCGCGGCAAAAGACCCTTGCTTTCATTAACATTTTCGGACTCTCGATTGGCATCGCCTGCTTTGCCTTGCTTCTGTTGTATACTTTAAATGAGCTCACCTTCGACCGCTTTCACGAAAACCAGAAAAATATCTATGCCGTGTTTGAACAAAGCACGGCCAGCAACGGGGATGACCAGTTTGACGTGACAACGGCCTACCCCCTCGCTCCCACTTTGAAAAAAGACTTTGCCGACGTAACGGGTTTCGTTCGCGTGCGCCGCGCATTCGACGAGATGCTGGTGCATTATGACGACCAGTCGCGCCACTTGAAAGTTTCACTGGCTGACCAACAGTTTTTTCAGTTTTTTAGTTTCCCACTCGAGAGCGGCGATGCCAAAACAGCATTACAAAATCCAAACAGCATTGTGCTCAGCAGCAGCAAGGCCAGGGAATTTTTTGGCTCGGAGAACCCCGTGGGAAAAACCATCAATTTAAAAGTGGGACAAAAATTCCGGCCATTTGTCATTACGGCCATCGCTGCAGATCAGCCAGCGAATTCCTCCATACGCTTCGACGCCATGGCCAGCCTGGACTTCATGCTTACCACACCCATGGGTGAAATGATGAATCACTGGTACGTGAGTTCTTTCCGAACCTATGTTTCCCTACGGCCCGGTAGTCGACTTCCCGCGGAACCCGGCAAACTGGAAGCTTTCCACCACCAATACAATGACGACGGTTCCGACCCAACCAGGAAAATCAAAAAGTTGATTACCTACGACATGATTCCTTTGCGAAGCATGCATACAGATAGTCGCGCGAATGGCATGGCGGAAGTGAGCAGTGTGGATCCGAAAACCATTTGGATTGTGCTGGCTATTGCAGTGGCGGTGTTGCTCATAGGTTGCATTAATTTCACCACGCTTGCAATTGGACGTTCCGCGGGCAGGGGCAAGGAGGTGGGCGTACGCAAGGTTGCCGGCGCCGGAAAGCGGCAACTGGTTTTTCAATTTCTGGCAGAAGCATTTCTCCTCAGCCTGCTCTCCACTATCGTGGGCTTGTTGATTGCAAAAATATTATTACCCCCATTCAGTTCACTTTCAGGTCGCGAACTTTCATTCTCGTTCCGCACCTATCCCGAATTGGCCTTTTTGTTTGCCGGATTGATTTTGGTGGTTGCGATTCTGAGCGGCACCTACCCTGCCCTGTTACTTTCCAATTTCAAACCAGTAGAAGTATTGAAGAACAAGGTGAGGATGGGCGGCTCCAATTTCTTTACCAGGTCGCTGGTGACCCTGCAATTTGCAATCTCATTCGCACTGATCATTTCTACCATTATCATTCTTCTCCAAACCAGTCATATGCGAAATACCTATCCGGGGTTTGACAAGGAAAATGTGCTGGTGATTGATGCTGCGGATGCAAGGAAGCAACAGTTGCCCGTTTTCAAGCAGGATCTGCTTGCGCAAAACGCAATAGCAGGTGTGAGTGTTGCAGGCGCTGCATTGGGAGAAGGTGCCGACATCGACAAACACGGCTTCATGTACAGGAAAGTGCACAAACACGTAAGCGAATACAGTGTTGACGCAGATTATATAAAAGTGCTGAACATGCAACTGGTGGCGGGCAGAAATTTTGATCCGGCCATTGGCAGCGACACCACAGATGCAGTCATCATCAACGAAGCAATGATGAACGATTTTGGCTGGAAAGTTGAAAATGTAATCGGACAAAAACTGGAAGGCTACACCAATTCATTTGCACCCACCGTTATCGGCGTTGTAAAAAATTTCAATTACAGGTCACTTACCGAAAAAATCGAACCGCAGTTGTTCCATCAGTTTCCGGACGAGCGAGGCAAGGTCATTTTTGTAAAACTTAAAAAGGGCAATCCTGATAAAGCTATTGCAGCTATTCAAAAAGCATGGACCGGCTTTGTTCCTGAAGCTCCTTTTTCATTCAGTTTCCTGGACGAAAACCTTGACAATTATTACAGGTCTGAAAAAAGATGGAGCCAAATCATTGGCTGGTCGGGGGCAATCTCCATCCTGCTGGCCTGTTTGGGATTGTTCGGTTTAACAGCGCTCGCTGCAGTAAACCGTGTAAAAGAGATTGGTATAAGAAAAGTATTGGGTGCATCTGTCGGAAACATCGTTGGCCTGTTGTCGGGAAATTTCTTGAAACTCATCGTGCTGGCCATTGTGATCGCCACGCCGCTGGTTTGGTATTTCATGAGTAGCTGGCTGGAATCGTTTGCCTACAGAATTGCGATCAATGGTTGGGTATTTGTTCTGTGCGGCGCGGCTGTGATGCTGATCGCCTTTCTAACCATCAGTATTCAGGCGCTGAAAACGGCGCATAGGAACCCAGTGAAGAGCTTGAGGGAAAGCTAGACTTGGCGCGTACATTCGTCCGTGCCTCTCCAATTACTGTTCTAGTGAGAGAGGCACGGACGAATGTACGTGCCAATTTTTATTTCAATTTCGCCAGCGCCTCTTTAATGCGACCCCATGCTTTTTCGATATTGCCCATGCTATTGGCAAAGGAAAACCGAACGCATTTCGGATCACCGAATGCTTCGCCCATTACAGAAGAAACATGGGCGGTGTTCAGCAGGTACATGGAGAAATCGGCGGAGTTCTTAATTGTATTCTCTCCGTCTGATTTTCCGAAGTAGCTGGAAACATCGGGGAAAATATAGAAAGCGCCCTGCGGCTCGAAGCATTTTATTCCGGGGATTTCGCTCACCAGTTCCATTGTGCGTTTTCTCCTTCTTGCAAATTCCGATACCATTTCACAGGAAGGGCGCAGGTCTGCTGTTAATGCAACCACTGCCGCTTTTTGGGTAATGGAGTTGGTGCCGCTGGTAAACTGACCCTGTAGTTTTTCGCAAGCTTTCGCTATTTCCGCATTGGCGGCGATATAACCCAGGCGCCATCCCGTCATGGCAAATCCCTTGCTCAATCCGTTTACGATAATCACGCGATCTTTTAGATCGTCGAACTGCGCCATGCTTTCGTGCTTTCCAACGAAATTGATATACTCATAAATTTCGTCACTGATAATATATACGTGGGGGTGCTTCCTGAAAACTACGGCGAGGGCCGCCAGTTCTTCCTTGTTATACACAGCACCCGAAGGATTGCAGGGCGATGAAAAAAGAAAGGCCTGCGTTTTGGGTGTGATGGCCGCTTCAAGTTGCTCAGGTGTAATTTTAAAACCGTTCGAAAGTTCGGTCTTCACTTCAACCACCTTGCCTTTTGCGATTTTCACCAGTTCGGAGTAAGTGACCCAGTAAGGCGTTGGAATAACCACTTCTTCCCCCTCATCAACAATCGCAAGAATAATATTGGCTAAACTTTGTTTGGCACCAGTGGAGGTAACAATATTTTCAGGTTTGTAATCGAGTTGGTTATCGCGTTTGAATTTTGTGCAGATGGCTTCCCGCAAATCCAGGAAACCGGGCACGGGTGTGTAATGGCTCCAGTTGTCATCAATCGCTTTCTTCGCGGCGTCCTTAATATGTTGGGGAGTGTCGAAATCGGGTTCGCCCAGACTAAGATCAATAACGTCAACGCCCTTGGCTCTCAATTCGCGGCCCAGCTTGGCCATCTTGAGTGTTTCGGGTTCGCTAAACCGGGAAAGGATTGATGAAAGTGCCATGTATTCTGTGATTTTTTTAACGGCTGCGAAATTACACCCAAAGCGATAGTCCGCCAAACAGAATCTTTTAAAAGGCGAAATCCCGACAAAATTTGTCGGGATTCCTCACTAAAACAGAACACAACTTATAAACTTAATTATGCTGCACAACGCCTGTCTGCAGAGCATTGGGATCGTTGGGTGTACCGGCCGCGTTCAGGCGGTATAGTCCTGTAGCATAAATGGTATAAATCTTTCCGTCAGCCAGCGAAAGGGTTGGAATACTGATGATGGTGGAATCATTCATGGTTGGCAATTTCACCTTCACCTGGTAATCGCCTGCCGATACTGTTGTAAATGCTGAAACAGCCGTTACATCGCTCGGCTGAATAATATACGATGCGCTATCAACCAGCCTGGTACTGTCGGCACCTTTGAACACATCGATCGTTACAGCAGGGGCATCGGGTGCTAAATGAACAAACCTCACTTTAGCATTACCGGCTGACGGAGCGGTGAGATCATCATTCAAAGTAATGGCGCGCACCTTGCCGGCTCCGCCTCCATTGATGGTATCATATACCAATACGGTATAATTCGCGTCTGCTCCCAGGGTGGTGGTTCCGTCTACTATTGTAGCGCCACCGGCAGTTACCTGCACGTTTGGCGTGCCTGAACTCACACTTACATAAGGGTTACCGGCTGAGCCAGTGGTTCCCAGTAGGGGAAGTGGATTGGAACTTAGTGTGGTGCCTCCAATATTTACACTGGCGGGTCCCGTTAACGGAGATGCATTAACGGCGGCCACCTTTGCGGTACCACCCGGCGGCGGTGTGGGATTGTTGTTATCACTTTTATCGCACGAAGCAATAAAAATAGAGCCTGACAGCAATGCCACCAAGCCCATTGAGGTTAGCAACGGCTTTTTCATGCGTATCAATTTTTAGTGTTTTTTTAAAGCTATTGTCAGTGGTAAGATTTCAATATCGGTGCCATAATCGGCAATGTGGAAAACAAAATTGTTAACTAAATTTTAAGACTACCGTTGATAGTCGAATCGCAAGCTATTCAGATCCGGCGCATATTTGCGAGGACGGTGCAATTCGTATTGATAAATTTTTTCGCTGATATTTTTGAAGAAGGGATACCCGATTCTTTCATAGTCATAATGGTCATCATTCAGAATATTATCTTCATTACAATACATCACGATGCTCAACATAAATTCAATTTTATTTTCAAAATCCACCACGTAAGCCACGTCCAGCAGGAACCCGTAAGCATCGCCCACTTTATTAAAAATGCGTAGTCCGGGCCTGGGCACTGCTTTCGGATCGGCGCCCATCATAAAAAATTTACAATAGGCCGAATAAAATTCAGTGGTATCATAAGTGGGGAACCTGCTTTCTGTTGGATACTGCGACATCGCCTTATACACCAGCTTATAATCATCCGGATAAATATTAAAACGCTGGGCGGGTTGCATAGCCCCGGGGAAGTAAATACTCTTTAAAATATTGTGAAGGTCTTCAAGCGCAATTCGGTTCTTTGTAGAAAAATCCATGGGCTCATTCACCAATTTGCCCCATTTGTAGAATGCCTTTCCCAACAATTCGTTCCTTCTTTCAAATACTTCATTATCGACACCCGCCGCCTGGCTGTAAACTAATTTTCCCGTGGCATCAAAAAACTGAATTGGGTTGGTATGGCGGTTTTCATCTTCGCTCAACGCAATATCAACCCTGTGCCTGATCTGTGCTTCCCCGTATCCCATCTTTCGCAGATTTTCGTTGATGGCAGCCGGACCGACAAATTCATACAGGCGATTGAAGGCGTCATTGTCGCTGACCAGGAAGATCCGCTTTATATACTGCTCGATATTGGGCTTTCCATCAGGTGTATTGGGGTCGTTATAAACTGGTGTTTGTCCGGAGTAATCAGCGCCGGTAACCATGGTCGTTTTCAGGTCAAGTCCGCGCACTCCCAATTCCTTTAGCTTTTGGAGGGCCATCAGAGCAACGGGCATCTTTACGGTAGAAGCCGGATAGAAATACCTGTTCCGGTCAACATTCCAGAAATAATCCCTCAAAGCCGGCTCATTTTTTTCGTTCCGGTCAATTTGGGTATAGATCACCTGAACATTCCAGGCCAGCTTGTTTAATATAATGGAATCAAAAAGTTGCGGATTTTGAACAAAGAACTGATCCAACAGGGAATCGGTGCGGCCGGTGGCAGCCGGCGGAATGGCTGGTGGAGTCGTAATACTGGTTACCGTATCACTAAAAGCCGGGACTTCAGTGGTGGTTTTTTTGGCCGAATGGCAGCCCAGCAATAGCAAAAGAAGCACCCCAAAAAGGCAGGATCTGGTCATGCCGGAAGGTAAAAATATTCCCCCATTTTCACCTGCATAAATCGTTGAAAGTGTGTACGGAAATAAGTTTCATGGCCACCACGATGTATTACCTAAAACCCTATCTTTGCACTCCCTAAAATTTATTGACCACATTTCTATTTTATGCAACTGAAAGGTTTGGTTCGATTTTTTGCGATTGCATTGATCCTGATTTCCCTGTATCAACTTCATTTTACCTGGGTGGTTCGCAACCATGAAAGTAATCTGGAATCCAAGGCCAGATCATGGGTGAAGACAAATTTCCCCGGCGCTTCCCAGGAAACCATTGACTCGGCGATGAAGATTCGGTTCAGGAGACTGGCCGACAGCACCAAGGACAAGACGGTTACCTATGGTGTTACCGGTAATATTTCTTACCAAAAGGCGAAAGAACAGGAATTGAACCTGGGTCTTGACCTGCAGGGTGGAATGAACGTTACACTGCAAGTGGAATTAGAAGGCCTGCTTCGCTCGCTGGCTTCTAACTCAAAAGATCCCGTGTTTAATCAGGCAATGGCCAAAGCGAAAGCCAACCAGGTAAACAGCGATGCTGATTTCATTACACTGTTTGCACAGGCCTACAAGGAGCTTAATCCGAACGGCAAACTGGCTACCATTTTTGCCGGCGCCGCACAGAAAAATATCAAGCTTGAAGATTCTGACAATGAAGTGCTCGCCAAGATCCGCACCGCGGCAGAAGGCGCAGTGAACAATACCTATACTGTATTGAGCAATCGTATCGACCAGTTTGGTGTGGCACAACCCCACATCAACCTCGATCCCAAAAAAGGAATCATTACGGTTGAATTGCCGGGTATCAAAGACGATCCCGAAAGAGTAAGAAAATATCTGCAGGCCACAGCGAATCTGCAATTCTGGGAAGTTTACCGCATCGACGAATTGCAAAAGCCTCTCAGCGATGCTGAAGCCGCACTCAATTCATATGGCGCTGCAGTTGGCGACACAACAAAAAAGAATGTAGATACAGCGGTTGCTGCAAATCATTCAGCAGATACCGGTACTAAAAATCTTTCTTCCATTCTTTCAAAAACAGATACAACGAAGAAAGGTGTCACAGCGTTGAATACACAGCCGAAAAAATCGCTGTTCACCATCATGACGCCCGCCATGCCGCAACAGGCGAAGAACGGACAATATTCCTATTTCCCTTATATCGGAATTGTAAATGCGAAAGACACTTCGCTGCTTACAGAATACCTGAACCTTGACGTCGTTAGAAGAAATTTCCCGAGCAACGTAAAATTCATTTACGGCATGCCGGAGGGTGATGCGAAAGCAAGAAAAGATTTCCTTCCCGTATACGCATTGAAAACAGTAGATGGCAGCGACAAGGCCAAACTGGAAGGCGGCGACGTACAGGATGCTGCACAGGACTATGATGAGAAAGGACGCGCGGCTATTAAGATGCAGATGACCAAACAGGGAGAAAGAATTTGGGGCGACATGACAACAAAGAATGTGAACCGCCCGATCGCCATTGCATTGGACAATCTCGTTTACTCTGCACCCAATGTGATCAATCCCATTACCACCGGTAACTCTGAAATATCTGGCAATTTCACTGTGCAGGAAGCGCAGGATCTGGCCAATATTCTGAAGAGTGGTAAACTGCCCGCACCGGCAAGAATTGTTGCTGAGCAGGTGGTTGGACCTACCCTGGGTGCCGAAGCCGTGAAAGGCGGTACCATGGCCTTCGTGATTTCATTTATCGTGATTTTTGGATTGATGCTGCTGTATTATAATACGGCCGGCTGGGTTGCCAACATCGCCCTGATCCTTAACCTGCTCTTTACCATCGGGGTCTTGAGCGCATTGGGTGCCACACTAACGGCGCCGGGTATTGCAGGTTTGGTACTCACCATCGGTATGGCGGTAGATACGAACGTAATTATTTTTGAAAGAATAAAAGAAGAATTGAGCCGGGGCAAGAGTTATCAACTTGCCGTGGCGGATGGTTATAAACGATCGTTACCTCCTGTGCTCGATGCCCACGTAACGACGCTGTTAACGGCCATCATTCTGTTCTACTTCGGATTGGGACCTGTATTGGGTTTTGCTACTACGCAAATCCTGGGTATCCTTTTGAGCTTGTTCTGCGGAATCCTGATCTCAAGGCTCATCACCGATTTCTGGATGAAGAAAAACCGACACTTCGAATATTTCACTTCCGTCAGCCGTCGGATATTTAAACACGCCAATTTCAAATTCATTGAATACCGGAAAGTGGCCTACGCAATTTCAGTGGTAGTTCTTATCCTGGGTGTGAGCTCCTTCTTCCATGGTTTCCGTGAAGGCGTGGAATTCAAAGGTGGACGCTCTTACACGATTAAGTTCGACAAGGCGCCTGACAATGACGCCGTGAGAGACCAGCTGAAAGTGGTGTTTAATGAATACCCTGAATTGAAAACGGTGGGTGATAACAAAACACTCGACATCACCACTTCTTTCCAGAAGGACAATAGTTCACCTGTTGCTGATTCGCTGGTAGAAACAACCTTGTACAACGGATTGAAACCATTCCTGCCACAGGGATTGACCTATACGGATTTTGACAAGCACTATAAGCAAAGTTCGCAGACCGTGGTTCCCCAAATTTCAGACGACCTGAAAAAGGGCGCTGTGAAGGCCACCATATTCGCGATCGTTGCCATCTTCCTTTATATCTTCCTGCGTTTCCGCGACTGGCGCTATTCACTGGGTACCATCATTTCACTGTTGCACGACGTGTTTGTAACACTGGCTGTATTCAGTTACATGGGCGGTGTGGTGAATTTCCCGCTACAGATTGACCAGCACTTTATTGCGGCGATATTGACCGTAATTGGTTTCTCGATGAACGATACCGTGATCGTATTCGACAGGATACGTGAATACAGTCGCAACATGCGTGGCGCCGACAAGACCACCATTATCAACAGGGCCATCAACGATACGCTGAGCAGAACCATCATGACGTCATTGACGGTATTCCTGACGCTGCTCATCCTGTTTATTTTCGGTGGTGAAGTAACCCGCGGTTTCGCCTTCGCGATGCTGATTGGTGTGGTAACCGGCACCTATTCATCCATTTTTGTAGCAGCACCCGTGCTGGTTGACCTTGCGAAGAACAAGCCCCTGGGGCAGGTAGACGAGGCCGTTAGTAAGGCCGCAGCGGCTGCAAAGACGCAACCAGCCGTCGCCACCAAGTAAGGAACACCTGACCATTCATACATAGCCCCTGGCCGCAAGGTTGGGGGTTTTTTTTGAAGATACTGGATACTTGATACTAGATACTGGATAGTGGAGACGAGATAACAGTTTACGGAACCTAAATATTCAAATTCCAGTATCTAGTATCAAGTATCCAGTATCTAGAAAGACTTTCCCTATTTTTGGCACATGGAAACCTCTACAATGATCTGGATTGCCGCCATCATAATTGTTGGAATTGTTGGCGCATACATCATATCGTACCTGAAAGAAAAGAAGAGTATCAAAGAAAACGAGCCGGAAAAAATTGCGCCGGGCAGCCCGCTGCAATTGCAGGCCTACGAGCGACTCACCATCCTGGCCGAACGCATTTCACTGAAAGGCCTGGTTGCGCGACTGCCAGCGGGCGGATTAACTGCCAGGCAATACCAGGGACTACTGCAGGAAAGCATCAAAACCGAATACGAATACAATTTGTCGCAACAATTGTATGTGTCTGCCCAGGCCTGGCAGGCCATCAGCAATTTGAAGGAGCAAAATATTTTCATCGTTAATCAGCTCAGTTCCACCCTCCCAGCCGAGGCTACCGGCATAGAACTCGCCAAAAGAATAATCGAATTGCTTGAAGCCGATCCGCAGGCAAGCCTGCACAATATCGTACTGGAAGCATTGAAGTATGATGCCAAAAAATTGATAAGCTAACCCATCATCGGCACCTGCCCTTTCCTTTCTCCGGGCCATTTTACTGTTTAATGGCTGCAATATTTTTTCGCTGTCCGAATATTCGGTTTCTTGCAGAAAATAAACGCATGAAAACCAAACTTGTCCTCCTCACGCTAGCCAGCTTCGGGATCGCCTTAGTGGCAAAATCGCAGACATCAGACGAAGAAGCCGATGCCATTATCACCTTATTGGGCGTTCAGAAAAAAGAAGCCATTCGCCAAATGGTTGCTATTGAGCCCAAAGATTCAACTGCATTCTGGAAAGTATACAATGAATACCAGGTACAAAATAAGGCAACTGGTAAAGCCCGTCTTAAACTCTATGAGCGCACAGCGAATGCTTACGCCAATCTCACTCCGGCAATAGCCGATTCTCTTGCCGCACAATATTTGCAAAACCGCATCGGCCAGGAAAAAATGCTGGAAGAATATTACAAGAAAATGAAGACTGCCACCAATCCAGTGACGGCCTTTCAATTTTACCAGGCCGAAGTATACCTGCTCACCCAAATCCGGGCAAACATCATGAGCCAGATACCAACCTATGGCCAATTGGTTCAGGCTGCTAAGAAGAATCAGAAATAGCACTTAGATTCAACCACTCACCTTTGCTGCTGGCGCCGTCTTCCGGGAAAAAGCTATCTTCGATACAACCCGGAAATCAATGTCGTCCATGAAATGCTATACGGATTCAGGAATTGAAGTCAGAACCCTGTATACGGCTGCGGACGGGAACGCGGGCAAGTTGGAATTGCCAGGCGAATTTCCTTTTACCCGTGGCATCCAGTCCGACATGTATCGCGGCAAGCGGTGGACCAGCCGACAATACGCCGGATTCAGCACAGCCAGTGAAAGCAACAAGCGATATCACTACCTGCTGGGCCAGGGCGTAATGGGCTTGAGTGTTGCTTTCGATTTACCAACTCAAATCGGTTACGACAGCGATCACCCGTTGGCCGAAGGTGAGGTAGGTAAAACTGGCGTGGCCATCGACAGCCTGCACGATATGGAAGCCCTCTTCAAAGGCATTCCACTTGAAAATGTCACCACCTCCATGACCATCAACGCCACCGGATTTATCCTGCTGGCTTTTTATGTGGCATTGGCAAAAAAGCAGGGCGCCGACCTGAATAAAATATCCGGCACCATTCAAAACGATATCCTGAAGGAATACGCCGCACGCGGCACCTATATCTATCCGCCCAAACCTTCCATGCGGATTATCACCGACATTTTTTCCTGGTGTGCTACCAACCTGCCCAAATGGAATACCATTTCCATTTCCGGTTATCATATCAGGGAAGCAGGATCCACTGCGGTGCAGGAAATAGCTTTCACGCTTAGTAACGGTAAGGCATACGTGAAAGCGGCCCTTGAAAAAGGACTGGACATTAATGTATTTGGAAAACGACTTTCTTTCTTTTTCAACGCACATAACAACCTGTTCGAAGAAGTGGCCAAATTCAGGGCCGCCCGCCGCATGTGGGCGCAAATGATGAAAGACATGGGAGCAACCGACCCCAAGGCCATGATGCTTCGGTTCCATACCCAAACAGGCGGCAGCACCCTGACGGCCCAACAACCACTGAACAATATCAGTCGCGTTACCCTGCAGGCCCTTTCCGCTGTGTTGGGCGGCACCCAATCTTTACATACCAACGGGTACGACGAAGCGCTCGGACTGCCTACAGAGGACGCGGCAAAAGTGGCATTGAGAACGCAACAGATTTTGAGTTTTGAAAGTGGCGTTGCCGACACTGTCGATCCCCTGGGTGGAAGTTATTTCCTTGAATCATTGACAATGGAAGTAGAGCACGCGGCCCATCAACTGATTGAAAAAATAGAAACCATGGGTGGCAGCGTGAGCGCGATTGAAAATGGTTTTATCCAGGAAGAAATCGCGCGAAGCGCATACGACTACCAGCGAAAAGTTGAAACCGGTGCCAAAATCATCGTTGGTGTAAACCAGTTTCAATCTGCCGACGCCGGCGAAATCCCGGTGTTCCGTATTGATGATTCCATCCGGCTGGATCAAATCAAAAAGCTGAAGGACCTAAAGGCTGGTCGCTCACAGCCACAGGTAGATGCCTGTTTGAACGCCATTCGCGAGGCTGCGTCCACAGATTCCAACCTGATGCCCCTCGTTATTACAGCCGTTGAAAACGACTGTACACTGGGAGAAATCGCCGATACCCTCCGCGGCGTATTCGGCGAATATCGCCAATAGCAATTCATCCCCAAAAACCTGGGGTCGATACCACATCTTCTGCAGTTCATGCGCTATCACATATCCATGTATTGACAGGGCCATTTCCATGCTTTAATTTTGAATTGGAATTAACACACAGACCAGATTTATTAAACCAATGGAATTAGAGCTATGGAAAAGATTTGTTTAAACTGCGGCAGAAAAGTACACCACGAATACTGCCCTTACTGCGGACAAAGAACCAACGTGGAGAGACTCAACCTGAAAAATTTCAGTTTTGAAATGTTTCAATTCTTTACCCACATCGAAACCACTTTCTTCATCACCAGCTTCATGATGCTGAAAAGTCCCGGATTATTATTGCAGGAGTGGCTGAGGGGCAAAAGAAAAAAATACTACACGCCTGTAAGATTCTTCCTTACTTGGACCACCATTTTGCTATTGGTCAACCGGCTTATCACGAACACCCTACATCTTGAGCCCGTGGTAAGTCCGTTGGTAAATACCAGCGATCCCGAAATCTTAATGACTTCCTTAAAGCACACACAACTCTTCTATCTTCTTTCACTGCCTTTCTCAGCCTTGCTTGGATACTTTCTGTTGGGCAGGCCGAAATTTTATGTATTTGAAACCTTCGTGATTGCTTTTTATATATATGGGGGCTCATTTTTCGTATGGACCATCCTTCAGCTTCTTTGTGGATTCGTGTTTCATATTAATGTGCTGAGCTGGCACTTCTACCTTATTCAACTGGCCATTACCCTTGCTTACACTTTCTATTCTTTGCTCGATCTGTTAATCAAGAATCAATCGCACCACATCATTCCGCGACTCATTCTTTTCACAGTGATCAGTGTATTCCTGACCGCTAAAATATTTTTCCTGCTGGGTTATGGATGGGTACATTTTGTAACCCCCATGTATTTGGCCATGCTAAAATGATTTTCAAACCGGCCTATTCATTATTTTTACGAATGCTTGAAGCCGGTTTGGTAAAATCTGATCATGACCTGGAATCGATTCTGCGTTTGCAAAAGCAGAACCTGAAAACCAATATTACCCCCCAAGAAAAATCGTCGCAGGGATTCGTGACCATGCAGTTCAATCTGCCCATGCTGCAGGGCTTTCATCGGCTAAGTCCAAGTATAGTAGTTCGAAACAACGGGGAAGTGGTAGCCTATGCATTGGTAGTTCCGCTGGCTGGCCGCGAATTGTACCCCAGCCTGGAATCCATGTTCGTAAATTTTAGTCATATCCAGTGGAAGGGAAAATCGTTGTACGACTATACCTTTTATGTGATGGGCCAGGTTTGCATTGCCAAAGACTGGCGCGGGAAAGGCCTCTTTGAAATGCTTTACAATACCCACCGGGATTTATTGAGTAAGGACTACGATTTTGTGGTGACTGAAATAAGTACCAGCAACCACCGGTCCATGCGTGCACACGAGCGGATCGGCTTCCAAAACATTTTCCGGCACCGCGACGAATTGGATGACTGGGTGGTGGTGTTATGGGATTGGCAATAACCGACAGACCTTCCCGGAATCCATTTATTTCCTATTTTCAACTACAAATTCAATGCATGATCAAAAGATGGGTCCTCCCCTTCCTGTTTACCCTCCTTATCGCTGCGGGCAGCTTTGCACAGTCCCCTGCATTCATCACTGACAGTTTAGATAGCTATATTACCCGTGGCATGAAGGATTGGAGCATCCCTGGCCTGGCTATCGCAATTGTAAAAGACGGCAAGGTGGTCCTGATGAAGGGCTACGGGGTGAAGGAAGTGGGCAAGCCGGGTGCTGTGGACGAGAATACCCTTTTCATCATCGCATCCAATACAAAATTATTTACCGGCACTTCGCTTGCAAAGCTCGACTACGAGAGAAAAATTTCGCTTGACGACAAGGTGACCAAATACCTGCCCTGGTTCAAACTCTACGATAGCAATTCCTCGCGACTGGTAACCATTCGGGACTTGCTTTGCCACCGGCTTGGCACAAAAACATTTCAGGGTGATTTCACTTTTTGGAATTCGAATATTCCCCGCGACACCATTATTTGGAAGATGCGGTTGCTGAAACCCAGTCAGCAGTTCAGACAGGATTACGGGTATTGCAACTCGGCCTTCCTGGCCGCCGGACAAATTATTCCTGTAGTCACCGGGCAAAGCTGGGAAAATTATGTGCAGGAAAATTTATTGAATCCGCTGAACATGAAAAATACTTACATGCTCACAGCGGGAATGGACAAACGAAATAACGTGGCAGTGCCCTACTCCAATGCCTTTGGTGAATTAAGCAAACTGCCCTATGACCAGGTCGACAACCTGGGACCTGCCACCAGCATGGTAAGTTGTGTAAGCGATCTTACACACTGGTTGATGATGCAATTAGACAGCGGCCGGTACGACGGAAAAACAGTGGTGCCCTGGGCGGTGGTGCAAAAAACCCGCGACGCAAATATTATGACGGGCAGCCGAAAATCGGGATTTTATCCTACGCATTTCAGGGCCTATGGTTTGGGAGAGAACATGACAGACTACAACGGCCGGCAGGTGTATTGGCACACCGGAGGCGCATTTGGCTTTGTGACCAATGTTTGCTTTGTGCCTGAAGAAAAGCTCGGCATTACGATTCTCACCAATAATGACAACCAGAATTTTTTTGAAGCCCTTCGGTACCAGATCCTGGATGCCTACCTGGGCGTGGCGTACACCAACAGAAGCAAATTTCAAATGGGCTTTGCCATCCAGGGCAAATCAGATCGCGACAAGACAATGGCTGCGATGAAAGAGCGGGTGGCCAGGAAAAACAGGCCCGACAATCCGGACCAGTTTGTGGGCGATTATTACAATGAGTTGTATGGCCAGATTTCGGTTAGCCGTGACGGTGACCGTTTGAAAATGACATTCTCAAAACATCCCAGCCTTGTGGCGAATTTGGAATACATGGACAACAATTCCTTCATGATGACCTATTCCAACATCGCATACGGCGTTTTCCCCGCCAACTTTAAAACGGGAGATGGCAAGGTGAATGCCGTGGAAATTAAAATGAATGATTTTGTTGAATTCGATCCCTATACCTTCTATAAAAAATAACCAATCAACAACATGAGAGTTACCCTTCTTTTTACCCTAGTCACGGCATGCCTTCAAACCGTGGTTGGTCAAAGTGTGCAAACGACCATCGATGAAAAGGCCAAAGCCATTCAGCCCAAACTCGTGGAATGGAGGCGACATTTTCACGAGTTTCCTGAATTGGGAAACCGGGAATTTAAAACATCGGCCTATGTCGCCGATTATTTGAAATCGCTCGGACTGGAGGTGCACACCAATGTTGGCAAAACGGGGATCGTGGCTATTCTGAAGGGCGGCAAACCTGGTCCGGTGGTGGCGTTGCGGGCCGACATGGACGGGTTGCCAGTGAAGGAACGCGTGGACGTTCCCTTTGCATCGAAACAGACTGGCGAGTACCTTGGGCAAACAGTTCCGGTTATGCATGCCTGTGGGCACGACAGCCACATTTCGATTTTAATGGGAACAGCGCAGGTATTGTCGGCGATGAAGAAAGACGTGCCAGGCACCGTGAAATTTATTTTTCAACCCGCCGAGGAAGGTCCGCCCGGTGATGAGGAAGGCGGTGCGCCTTTGATGATAAAAGAAGGCGCAATGGATAATCCGAAAGTGGACGCCATCTTTGGATTGCACATCAACAGCCAGACCGAGATCGGAAAATTCCGTTATAAGTCGGGCGCAACGATGGCTTCCAGCGATTGGTTTACCATCAAAGTGAAAGGGAAACAGGCGCATGGTTCACAGCCCTGGAATGGAATTGACCCGGTGGTGGTGGCAACCCAGATCATAACAGGCCTGCAAACGATCGTGAGTCGCCAGGAAGAGCTTACTAAGGCGCCAGTGGTGATTACTGTCGGTATGATTAATGCAGGCGTGCGCCCCAATATCATGCCCGAAGAACTCACCATGCAGGGTACCATCAGAACGCTGGATAGTAAAATGCAACAGGATGTGCACGAAAGAATTAAGACGACAGCTACAAAAATAGCGGAAGCATCGGGCGCTACTGCCGATGTGAAGATTACCAAAATGACACTGGTTACTTACAACGATCCTGCGCTGGTACAAATGATGGAGCCTTCTTTGGAAAAAGCCGTGGGTAAAGAAAATGTAATGGCATCGGAATGGACTACCGGCTCAGAAGATTTTTCATTTTTTGGAGAGAAGGCACCGGCGTTTTTCTTTTTCCTGGGCGGTATGCCAAAAGGAATGGATCCGAAGAAGGCATCTTCTCATCATACGCCCGACTTTTTTATTGACGACAGCATGCTCGATTCAGGCGTAAAAGCCTTTTGCAATATTGTTTTTGATTACGCTCGATTAAAGCCCAGGTAGATTTCACGCAAAGCCTTGCGAGAAATCTACCTGCTACCGAAAAGCAGGCTACCGATTCTTACCATATTACTGCCTTCTGAAATGGCGATCCTGTAATCGCCGCTCATTCCCATCGACAGAATATTAAATTCTTCGTTTGCGTAGCGGTCGAAAATGGATTTAAGGTGCGAAAATTCTTTTCTTACGAGCGCTTCATCATTGGAGAAAGATGCCATGCCCATCAGGCCGCATACTTTTACGTGTGAAAGAACGGATTGATTATTTTGAAGTTCCTGCATCATCAGGGACAATTCTTCTTCATCAAATCCAAATTTCGATTCTTCGGTGGCGATGTGAACCTGCAGTAAACAGCGAATGATGCGACCTGCTTTTTGCGCCTGTTTGTCGATTTCTCTTAAAAGCTTAGAACTGTCAACACCGTGTATGAGATGCACGAATGGCGCGATGAATTTAACCTTATTCGATTGCAGGTGGCCTATAAAATGCCAGCGAATTTCCGACGGCAGAAGTGGTTGTTTGGACACCAGTTCCTGTACATAATTCTCCCCGAAATCAAGCTGGCCCAGGTCATACAATTCCCTGATCTCGGTTGCCGGTTTGGTTTTGGAAACCGCTACCAGCGCAACCTGCGCAGGACCCAACGCTGCTTTGAGTGCTTCAAATGCTTTTTGATTAACGGGCATGCGCTAAATTAAGCGGAAAGCGGCAATGCAAAAACTCATTTCAGGATGGAGCGACTGATCACGATACGCTGCACTTCGCTGGTGCCTTCGTAAATCTGGGTGATTTTTGCGTCGCGCATCATGCGTTCAACATGGTATTCTTTTACGAAGCCGTATCCGCCATGTACCTGCACCGCTTCGGTGGCTACCCACATAGCTGCTTCAGACGCAAATACCTTGGCCATGGCGCTGCTTGTAGAGTAGTCGTGACCGTTATCTTTTTCCCATCCGGCACGAAAGCAAAGCAGGCGGGCTGCATCAATGCGTGTGGCCATGTCGGCAAGCTTGAACTGAATAGCCTGGTGCTGTGCAATTTCCACGCCGAAGGCCTTGCGTTGCTTAGCATATTCAACCGAGCGTTCGTAAGCCCCCGCGGCAATGCCGAGTGCCTGGGAAGCGATTCCAATTCTTCCGCCATTGAGTGTTTTCATGGCGAAGGTGAAACCAAAACCATCGGCGCCAATGCGATTTTCGGCCGGCACTTTTACATCCTGGAACATGATGCTGTGGGTATCGCTGCCACGAATACCCAATTTATTTTCTTTGGCACCCACGGTTACGCCGGGCCAGCTTTTCTCCACGATAAACGCGTTAATGCCACGGCTGCCCTTCGATGCGTCGGTTTGCGCCATCACCAGGTACACGCTCGCACTATTGCCATTCGTGATCCAGTTTTTGGTGCCGTTCAAAATATAATGATCGCCTTTTTCTTCGGCTGTGGTACGCTGTGAGGTGGCATCGCTGCCGGCTTCGGGTTCGCTTAGCAGGAAGGCGCCGATATACAATTCACCATCTTTTCGGCCCTGCGCCAGAGGAGTGAGATAGTCAGTTTTTTGTTTTTCTGTGCCGTAGGTATCCAAACCCCAACATACCAGGCTGTTGTTTACGCTCATACACACACTGGTGCTGGCGTCGATCTTGCTGATTTCTTCCATTGCAAGGATATAGCTGATGGTATCAAGTCCGGCACCTCCATATTCCGGGCTCACCATCATTCCCATGAAACCCAGCTCTGCCAGCTTCATTACCTGCTCCTTCGGAAACTTCTGGTGCTCATCTCTGTCAATAACACCCGGTAAACATTCATTCACGGCAAAATCTCTCGCCGCCTTGCGGATCATCTCTTGTTCTTCTGATAATTGAAATACCATTGCAATCGATTTTTCGAGGCACAAAAATAGCTGAATTTGCACCCGATCTGCCACCTGTTATCCAATTTAAAGGGCGTGCAAGCTGCAAAGGTGTAATCTACCGCCCCGGATTGATAACTTCTTCTTTTCTTTAACTTTATTCAACTGATCCATTAAATTCATGAAAATATTCTATTGCCTGATTCCCCTTGCATTTGCCGCTTGTAGCCAACCCGCGCCAAAACAACTGCCGCTCACACCTGCAGATCATTTGACATATTGGGACACGATCACCCGCTATAGAACGGATACCCTTCCGCAGGATGAAGAAGTCGCGAGCGACGGTGGCTCAGAAATTGTTTTTTACAGTCTGAATGGAAAATTGATGAAGATTAAAGAAGAAAATGGATTGTCATGGGGCAATATGACCAGCACCTATTATTGCTCGGGCGACACCCTGATGGCATTCTCTGAAATACAGGAAAGGTTCCCGTCGAAAGGTGACAGCCTGGACTTCACCAAACTCGTGCGCAATTACAAAGGGATACTCATTTTTCAGGCCGATACAGTATCGCAACATGCCAGCGAAGGCGAGGAATTGATCTCCCGCGATCCTGGGGCATTGGGTGAGCAGATTCTGGAAGAGTTTAAGGATCTGTTGGAGTCTTTTCACGCAAAGAAGCCAAGTTGATCGCTATTGCAAACCATTCGTTAACAGCAACCAGATAACACAAACTATTGCTATCTATGTGGTATTAAACAAACGTCAAACCATGAAAAAGTTTTTCATTCTTGCCACTATGATGCTTCTGGCGGTTTCTGCATCTGTTGCCCAAACAAAACCGGCGCAACCTGCGAAGCCTGTTAAGAAGGACGCGACACAAGCTGCTGCAAAAACTGCCGAAGTTTCAAAACCGGCAGCTACCACAACTGCAGCTAAACCTGCTACAACAACTGTTGCTAAACCGGCAGCAACCACTGCCGCCAAACCGGCAACCACTGCAGCAGGTCCAACGAAAAAAGATGGCACTGCAGATATGCGGTACAAATCCAACAAGGAAGCGGCCAAAGCACCTGCAGGACCTACCAAAAAAGACGGAACAGCGGATATGCGCTACAAAGCCAATAAGCCCAAGCCAAAAAGCTGATCCGTTGCTTAATGATTGCATGCTAAAAGCCCTTCCGATGGAAGGGCTTTCCATTGGATGCAAACTGATATATTTGCTGCCTTAACCGTTTTGTGGAATCAGGCATAATCAATATCAGGGTTCAACGCATCGTGGTGGTGATTGCCATCGTGCTTTTCTGTTTTAAGATTGTTGCCTGGTATCTCACGGGTTCCGTGGCTATTCTTACCGATGCATTGGAGAGTACGGTAAACGTAGTGGCCGGCCTTATTAGCCTTTACAGCTTGCATGTGGCTGCCAAACCGCGCGACGAAGACCATCCCTACGGTCATGGCAAAGCGGAGTTTTTATCGGCCGCATTTGAAGGCAGCATGATCACCATCGCCGGCCTCATCATCATATATGAGGCGGCCAATAACTTCATCCATCCCCGACCACTTTCGAAAATCGATTACGGTATCGTATTGGTAGGCATTACGGCGATCATCAATTACATCACCGGGTGGTATTGCATTCACACCGGCCGCGCCAACAATTCCCTGGCACTGATAGCCAGCGGCAAGCACCTTCGCGCCGACACATGGTCTACGCTGGGCATCATCGCCGGGCTCCTGCTGATCTATTTCACCGGATTAAAATGGATCGACAGCGTAGTGGCAGTTTTGTTTGCGTTGTTCATTATTTATACAGGCTACCACATCATGCGAAGGTCTGTGGCAGGCATCATGGATGAGGCCGACAAAGAATTGCTGCAAAAAGTAGTAGACCTGCTGAACAAAAACCGACGCATCAACTGGATCGACCTGCACAATTTGAGGATCATTAAATACGGCGCCATCTTGCACCTGGACTGCCACCTCACGGTACCCTGGTATTTAAATGTGCTGGAAGCCCACACGGAAATTGACGCGGTGACGAAACTGGTACGAAATGAATTTGGTGAATCGGTTGAAGTATTTGTACATATAGATGGCTGCCTGGAATTTTCCTGTCCCATTTGCAACAAACTGGAATGCCAGGTTCGGCAACATCCTTTCGAGCGAAGAATCGTGTGGACCATTCGAAATATATCCAGGAATACGAGGCATCAGATCGCAACCACCGGTTGAGTACTTCACGCCAGGTCGGGAAGTTTAGCAAAGTGTTAGCAACTTTGCGAGACACCGGGGCAACTTGCATTGGTTCAATTCCGTTATGAAAAAAAATGTCCTGCCATGCAAAGAAGAGCATTCCTGAATGAAATCGGCCTTACTGTAGCAGCGGCCTGCACCTGTGGACTGGCAGCCTGTTCAAAATCGAGCGGCTCAAATGGCGTCACACCGCCAAACAATGTGAGTTTCACGTTGGATCTGAATTCAGTGTTACTTTCTGAAGGCGATTTCCTCGTCAAAAACGGCGTTATTGTAGCCAGGATAAACAGTTCCAATGCTTCATCTTCATTTACTGCCGTGTCTGCCGCCTGCACGCATGAAGGCACCATCATCAATTACAATAACGCGCAAGGAATATTTATATGTCCGCTGCACGGCAGTCGGTTCAGCCAAACAGGAACGGTATTGCTTGGACCGGCCATGAGCAATTTGAGGCAATACAATGTGGCTGTTTCCGGAACCGACCTGACGGTAACGGGATAGGATAACCGAAAACTACAACGGCTCCTGCTGACTAAGGCAATGAAAACTGCCCAATCCCCAAATAATTTCAGTAGAATCGATTCCCACCGTTTTCCTCGTGGGAAAGCATGCCGATACAATGTCCAGCACCTTTTGATCCTTCGGTGAACGATAGGTAGGAACAATCACCGATTGGTTGGCAATATAGAAATTGGCGTAGGCAGCCGGCAGTCGCTGACCTTCCCATATCACTTCATCAGGCATGGGAATTTCAACAATATTTAATTGTTTGCCATTGGGCAGGCGCATCCTGGAAAGTTCTTTCAGGTTTTTTTGTAGCAGCTCGTAATTCTCGTCCTGTTTATTTTCTTCCACAACAGCTATTACGGTGTCTTCGTTTACAAACCGAACTGTATCATCGATGTGGCCGTCTGTGTCATCACCAACAATCCCCTCTTCTACCCAAAGCACCTGCTCCTGTCCGTAGAAGTTTAAAAGATATTGTTCAATCTGTTCCCGGCTCAAATCGGGATTGCGGTTGGGATTCAGCAGGCAGCAGGTAGAAGTGATCACCGTTCCCTTTCCGTTGAAATCAACAGAACCTCCTTCCATGATGATACCCGGATAATAAACGGGAAGATTCAGCACTTCGCCAATGCGTGTTGGAATCTGGTCATCCAAATCGAAGGGCGGATATTTTCCACCCCAGGCATTGTAGTTCCAGTCCACGATCACTTTCCTTCTTTCCAATTTTTCATTGATCAGGAAAGCCGGTCCATGATCCCTGCACCAGGCATCGTTGGTGGGATGTAAAAAGAAATCCACGCGTCCAAGATCTACGCCCTCTGCCGTCAGGCAACCTTCGGCGAAGGCCTTCATTGCTTCGTTGTTTACGTTAATGCATACCCGCTCTCCACCGATGAGTTCTTTTACAAACCTGGCGTAGTAGGGATAGATGGTATGAATTTTCCCAGGCCAGCTGGCTTCCTTGTGGGGCCAGCTTAACCAGGTTGCGCGGTGGGGCTCGAATTCGGCAGGAAACCGGTATCCCAGTTTTAATGGTGTATTGAACTCAGCAAAATGCAGTCGGGGTATCTGTTGCTTTACTTTTTCCAAGGATTGTGCTTTGAAATGGTGGATACGATTAGTCGATGAATCTTTTCAATATGGGCTCGTATGAATCAATACGCCTATCGCGCAGGAAGGGCCAGTGTGTCCGGTAACTGTCGGTCTTCGCGGTGTCAATCGTAACGACGGCGACTTCTTCCTTATCATGCGAAGCCTGGTACAATAGGGTGCCAAATGGATTGGCCACAAATGATCCTCCCCAGAATTTCATCGCGCCATTTTGTTCCACTCCTACACGGTTCACACTTACAACATGCACCGCATTGGCAACGGCATGACTGCGCTGAATGGTTTGCCATGCGCCGTATTGCTCAGTGTTGGTGGCTTCGTCCTGGTTTGTCGCCCAGCCAATGGCAGTGGGATAAAATAATATTTCAGCACCCATCAGTGATGTAATCCGCGCTGCTTCGGGATACCATTGATCCCAACAAATGAGCACACCGAAATTTCCGTATTTGGTATTGAATACCCTGTAACCGGTATCGCCGGGCGTGAAATAAAATTTTTCGTAGTAGGCGGGGTCATCGGGGATGTGCATTTTGCGATACTTTCCCAAATAGCTGCCATCCGCGTCGAGCACGGCGGTGGTGTTGTGGTAAATGCCCTGTGTTCTTTTTTCAAATAGTGACGCAATGATCACCACTTTCAATTCTGCAGCCAGTGCAGCAAGCGCATCGGTAGACGGACCCGGAATGGCTTCGGCGAGTTTAAAATTATCGTAATCTTCCACGTCGCAGAAATACAGAGAAGTGAAAAGCTCTTGCAAACAAACAATCTGCGCGCCTTTGCCGGCGGCTTCCCTCACTTTTGCCTGTGCCTTTTGCAGGTTCTCTTCTTTCGAAGACGAGCAACTCATTTGCACCAGTCCGACATTGATTTTAGCCATGCTTTTGATTGAGAGAGCAAAGATAGTTGATTGGGTTGATTGGGTTGATTGGGTTGATCGGTTGATTGGGTTGATTGGGTTGATCGGTTGATTGGGTTGATTGGGTTGATTGGGTTGATTGGGTTGATTAAGTTGATTTTACCGATCAACCGATCAACCGATCAACCGATCAACTTAATCAACTTAATCAACTTAATCAACTTAATCAACCAACCCCTACGTATCGCGCTGAATAAAGGAATCAAAGCCGCCGATGCCGATCATTTTTTCGGTAATGAATCCTTCTGCGTATTG
>Ga0163162_10000870_pt1 | contig 28134 bp, 24 predicted proteins | sample S55metaG_FD_115310 | JGI IMG/M metagenome (GOLD analysis project Ga0163162, IMG submission 115310) | Switchgrass rhizosphere microbial communities from Kellogg Biological Station, Michigan, USA - S5-5 metaG | ecosystem: Host-associated > Plants > Roots > Rhizosphere > Soil | place: USA... | reverse complement strand
TTGTAATTTTCAAGAAGTGGTAACCAAGTTGCGCTCTATGGCCAGATGCCGGGAGCCAATTTGTCACCGCGCAGAATCGCGGCGGAAATTTCTTTCAGGAATTTGACACAGACCATGGCAGTCTGACCATGCACATCGCGAGTCGGGTTGTACTCGACGATGTCAGCGCCGGCGACCGGAACCTTCAGTCCCTGAATGCAGCGCAACACCTCGCGCACTGACATCCCTCCGGGCTCGTAGTGCGAGATACCCGGCGCGAACGCTGGATCGAGTACGTCCACGTCCAGCGAAATAAAGAGTGGTCCCTCGAACTCCACTTTCGCAAAGCGTTCGAGATTCCGCATGGTGATTACTTCCACCCCAAACTTCGACGCCTGAGCCAGTTGATGGCTGTTAATGGTGCGCACGCCCACTTGCACCAGACGCCGCGCGAGGCCCTCTTCCATGATCCGCGCAAACGAACAGGCATGAGAAAGCCGGTTGCCATCGAGCTCGTCATAGAGATCCGGGTGCGCGTCAAAATGCAGAATTGTCAGGTCAGGATATTTCGAGTGAAACGCCTTGATCGTGGGATACGTCACCGAATGATCGCCACTTAAACAAATCAGTGGATGGCCCAGATCGAGCGTTTGTTTGACCACACCTTCAATGGTTGCGAAAGCCGCGCTGTCCTCATCCGGCATCACGACATCCCCGGCATCGTGAAACGAACCTTTGCGTCCCAGATCGATGCCGTCCTCGGTCCACAAATTGCTGGAGCCAGAGTAAAGCTCCTCGCGAATAATTTTCGGCCCTTGCGCCGGACCGCGCAGGTACGAAGAATTCGCGTCAAACGGAATTCCGAGGAGAGAGATCGTTTTGACCGGGATGGCGGCGTCGTTCGGTGAGGGCATGAGTCGTTCAGTTTACTGTTCTAGTATTCTCTTCTGCTACACCGTGTCGGCAGTGCCTCGCAGATTCAGAGTAGCGCCGCCGTCCCGGCGGCTGTCGTGAGGGCGTCCCGCCCTCACACCGAGGGCAGGATGCCCTCGGGACAGCCGGCAAGATGCCGGCGCTACGAAAATCGATCGCTTCCAACTTAAATGTATACTTCCGTGAATTTATTTATGCCATGTCGCGGCAAAAGGGGCTTGATAAACGAATGACCGAATCCAAAACCAACGAACCGGGAATAGAAGCCATCATGCAGGTCGGCCTGGGATTCTGGGCCTCGAAAACCCTGCTCAGCGCAATCGAGATGGAAGTATTCACCGAACTTGCCGGCCATGACGAAGATCTCAACTCGCTGCAAGGCCGATTGGGACTGCATCCCAGATCGGCCCGTGACTTTGTGGATGCACTGGTCGCGCTCGGTTTTCTGCAGCGAGCCAACGGCAAATATTCCAATACTCCCGCCACCGAGAAATTTCTCGACAAACACAAGCCAACTTATGTCGGCGGCATACTCGAGATGGCAAATCGTCGGCTCTATCCATTCTGGGGAAATCTCACAGCCGCGCTCCGCACCGGAGAACCGCAGAATGAAGGCAAAGGCGGTGGGCCAAATTTCTTTGCCGCTCTGTATGCCGACCCGGAAAACCTCAAAGGGTTTCTGAAAGCCATGACCGGGATCAGCACAGCGGCGAATCGTCTCATTGCCAGCAAGTTTCCCTGGAAGAAATACAAGACGGCCGTGGATGTGGGCACTGCGCAGGGAGATCTGATCACGCAAGTCGCTCTCGCGAATCCGCACATTTCGGGCATTGGTTTCGATCTGCCGGAGGTGGCCCCGACCTTTGAAGAGTATGTCGCAGCCAACGGGCTCGGCGGACGAGTCGTGTTTCAAGGCGGCAGCTTCCTCGTCAATTGGCGCCTTAGGGACGTCAGCCATTCTGCTGCTTAGCGCCGCCTATACTTTGACCAACGCCGCCCGAGTGGCCGCAAGTGTTTCAAAAAACGCCAAGGAAGTCGCGTCAGTCATTCGTTAGGGCACTTTCAAAGAATTCCTTTGTGACTCTGTGTCTCTGTGGTTAAAGAATTTCTCCCTCCCTTGAGCCCCCAAAATCCGCTGTGGTAGCATCCAAACGCTTTGACAGGCCGCCGGGCTTCGGTCTATAAGTTGTCCTCTTCTTTGAGTGTGGTATGAGCCCCCTTCTTTCTCAAGGAGCGAACCCGTGAAGGTTTACGAAGGCGCGAACATCCGCAACGTTGCGGTCATCGGACACGGACACGCAGGCAAGACTTCCCTGGTATCAGCCATGTTGTACGCGGCCGGCGCGAACCAGCGCCAGGGCCGCGTGGACGACGGCACCTCAACCACAGATTACGACGAGGAAGAAATCGCCCGCAAAATGTCGATCTCTGCCAGCCTCGCCCACGTGGAGTGGGGCAAAACGAAAATCAATATCGTGGATACGCCGGGCTTCAACATGTTCGTCCACGAAGCCAAGCTGGTGTTGCCGGTCGTCGATGCCGCGATCGTCGTAGTCGATGGCGTGGCCGGCGTTGAAGTCGTGACCCAGCGTGTTTGGAATTACTGCGAGGAATATCAGACTCCGCGCTTGATCGTAGCCAGCCGCATGGACCGCGACCGTGCCGACGCCGACCGCGTTCTGGAATCCCTCACCAATGCCTTCGGCCGGTCGGTGATTCCTCTCGAGTTACCCATCGGCAAAGAGAAAAACTTTCGCGGCGTAGTCGATCTGGTCACGCTGAAGGCCTACAGCTATGAACTGGGTGGCAACGGCAAAGGAAAAGAAATCGAGATCCCGGCCGACATGAAAGACGAAGCCCAGGCTCAGCACGAAAAACTCGTAGAACTGGTGGCTGAAGGGAACGACGCGCTGCTGGAAGAATTTTTCGAAAAGGGAACCATCCCGGAAGAAGACCTGATTCCCGCCCTGCACAATGCCATCCGCGAAGACAAAATCTTCCCCGTCATCTTTGGCTCCGGCCTGGGCAACATCGGCGCCGATCGCGTCATGGATTTCATCGTGGACTACACGCCTGCGCCTTCAGAACACGAATGGGTGCAGGGTGATCCCGCATCGTCCAGCAACGGCGAGCCTCCCCGGCGGCACGAGACCGACGCCGAGCCAGTCTCGCTGTATGTTTTTAAAACTGTGTCTGATCCTTTCGCCGGGCGCATTTCTTATTTCAAAGTATTCTCCGGTGTTCTGAAAAACGACGCGACCCTGGTGAACTACAGCCGCAGCTCCCAGGAAAAGTTCGCGCACATTTCCATCCTTCAGGGTAAGTCCGCCGTGCCCGTAAACGAGTTACACGCAGGAGATATTGGAGCCGTCGCCAAATTGAAAGACACTCTGACTGGCGACACCCTAGGCGACAAGTCAGCGCCCATCCTGTATCCGCGCGTGAAGTTGCCCGAGCCGGCAATCACTTTCGCCATAGAGCCCAAGAGCCGCGCCGACGAAGACAAACTGGGACCGGGCATCCACAAGCTCATGGAAGAAGACGCCATGCTGCGATTCTTCCGAGATGCCCAGACCAAGGAATTTCTGATCGCCGGCACCGGCCAGCAACACATCGAGGTCGTGGTTTCCAAGATGAAGAAGCGCTACCACACCGAGGTCGTGCTCAAAGCCCCGAAGGTTCCGTACCGCGAGACCATCCGAGGCAAGGCCGACGTGCAAGGCAAACACAAAAAGCAGACCGGCGGACACGGTCAATACGGCGACTGCAAAATAAAAATGGAACCTCTGGCGCGTGGCGGCGAGTTCGAATTCGTCAACGACATTTTCGGCGGCGCCATTCCCAAGAATTACATTCCCGCCATCGAAAAGGGAATCAGAGACGCAGCCGCCCGCGGCTATCTCGCTGGATTTCCGGTCGTGGATTTCCGAGTGATCTTGTACGACGGGTCCTATCACGACGTGGATTCAAACGACATGTCATTCCAGATGGCCGGCCGCATCGCCTTCAAAAAAGCCATGGAGGTAGCCAAGCCCACGCTGCTCGAGCCGGTGATGGCAGTCGAGATCACGGTGCCCGACGACTTTGCGGGCAGCATCATGGGCGACCTGAACAGCCGCCGCGGACGCATCCAGGGCATGGACAACAAAGGCGGCAACACGGTCGTGAAAGCCGAAGTGCCGATGTCCGAAATGCTCACCTACGGCGTCGATCTCACGTCAATGACGCAAGGCCGCGGCAGCTTCAACATGGAAATGCATCACTACGACGCGGTCCCGGGCATGCTGCAGGAAAAGATTGTAGAGAAAGCCAAAGCGGCACGCGGCGACGTGAAGGAAGAAGAAGAGTAGGATTTGCTCGTGTGGGGCGGACAAGAGTGTCAGCCCCACACGTTCATGGTCCTACCGAAGTACACACTTCGATGTCCGTCAGACCAAAGTCATTGCCCCTGGCCAACAGCGGCTCGCCCGACGCCTTGGCCAAAGCGTAAGCGAAGCAATCTCCAAAATTGAGCCCCGCCGGATGATTGCCTTTGCCGAATTTCCGCCACGCAGACCGCGCGATCTCAGCTTGTTCGCCATCGACCGGGACAATCTGTAGACTTGCCCGCACCACGAAGAGATCAAATTCCCGGCCCGCGGACTCGCCGCGTTTAGCCTCCAGCACAATCCCGGTTTCGAGCACGGTCGCGGCGGAGATCATCCGCGTTTCGGCCTGAAAGATAGATTCAAGAAAGGATTTGCGTTCGGGTTCAGCAAGAAAGATTGCCAGCAGGGCTGACGTATCGACAACCATCAACGTGGCATCCCGTGTTCGTCGTAACCCAGAATCTCATCTTCAGACCTGGAATCGAGCGTAGGAAGAGCGTCCACACGACGCAAGAGATCCTCGACCTGACCGGCCAAAGCCCGGTTGGGCCGCCTCGCTTTCAGCCGTTCCCAACGCTCCTCAAGTGCCTTCTGAATGGCCTCGGTCAGGGACTCTCCGGTTTCGCCAGCGACCTGCCGAGCTAAACGTTCGGTGTGGTCGTTTTTGATACTGAGCGCCATAATGCTGATTATATACCATGGATGAACAGAGTATAGATTTATTCCTTTATGACTATATATATGATAATAAACGTCTTATATAGGTATCAGAATGAGATTTGCAGCTATATCGCCGCGAACGCGTCACCCACATGTTCTTGCAGTAAATACCAGACGACCATCGTCCTGGCGATCACTCCCAGGCCGCCCAAAGCCAGCTTCGCGAGACGAAAATCGAAGACGGCGCTGGAGACGCTGGGAACCAGCATCACCAGGCCGATTAATGCGAGAAGAATCGCCGCCCAGCGGGCCCAACGGTGCAGCCGCCAGAGTCCAAGGGCGATGGCCATTCCGACCCCAGCCAATAGGAGAAACATGTACGGACCGGCCAGCTCCAGTCCGCCCATTAACGCCGCGCCCGCGGACATCCCGATGATTCCGGGGCGGATCAGAATCGTGAGGCCCACTATCAGCAGATATGTCGCAGCCAGAAAAAAGGCGGCCGCAACCGCATTTACTCCAGCGGGGCGCTCGACGGCCACTATTTCTTTTCTTCCGGCTTCTTCTGCGCCGAAGGCGGTGTCAGGCCGTTCAGTCGTAGATACATCGCGGCCGCTCCGTAGTGATCAGCCCAACTGCTGGCGAGAGCAAGCGCGGCCCAGGCACGTGGCTTCGGCTTGCCCGTGAAATCCTGAATGGAATCGCCGAGCTTCGCGTCTTCAGCTTTGGCCAGAGCGGTTCCACAGAAATCAAAAGACGCCTTTACCGCAGCTACAAGTTTGTCCTTAGAATCACCTTCCGTGACCTTCTCAGCCTTGGGATCGGCCACGTCCCCGACTTTCGCGCAGAAGAAATAGTTGGCGTCGGCGATGTGCGCAGCCAGATGCGCGAAAGACATTTGATCAGGCGTAGGCTTGGCGCTGAACTTGTCTGCCGGCATTTCTTCGATAGCGGCCACAGTATTTTTCTGACGCCCAGCCAAAGAATCGCGCAGCACATCAGTCACAGGATTTTTGGATTGTTGAGCGAAAGTGATTGCGGATAGCAGGACCACTGCAAACAGAAGTTTCATTGTTGCCTCCCAAAGCGGGATTCGGGATTAAGGATAACCCAAAAGGTAGCGCCGGCGTCCAGCCGGCGCGATAGGCGGGCAGAATTCCCGCCAGACAACTGTAGAGCAAACCAACAAGTCCCGGAAATCCCGCGTGTGATGCGACTATTCGAAATCGGCGAGGCAAGAAGCCTGCCCAGGCGGCGGGACGCCGGCGCTATACAGTGATTTCCGGGGTGGCTCCCAGCAAACTGCGCGTGTACGCATGCTGCGGCTGCTCGGTTATCTGCTGTGCGTCGCCGACTTCCACCATCTTTCCGCGATACATCACCGCGATCCGCGTCGCGAGATAACGGACAACCGGCATGGAGTGCGAGATAAAAAGATAAGTCAGTCCAAACTCACGTTGCAATTGAGCGAGTAAATTTACTATCTGCGCGCCGACGCTGACGTCGAGCGCCGAAACCGGTTCATCCGCCACAACAAATTTCGGACGCAGCGCCAGCGCCCGCGCGATTCCGATGCGCTGCCGCTGCCCTCCACTGAATTCGTGCGGGAATCGGGGTAGAACGGAAGGATCAAGTCCGACCGCGCCGAGCAACTCCGCTACACGAACGCGACGCGCGGTCAGCCCCATCGCTTCATGAATCACCAGCGGTTCGCTGATGATGTCTTCCACATTCATACGAGGATCGAGCGATCCGAACGGATCCTGAAAGATGATCTGCATGTCGCGCCGCTGGCGGCGCATCTCGCGATGGCTGGCCGCCAGCAGATCGCGGCCCTCAAAGCGCACGCTGCCGGAACTCGGTTCAATCAGTCGCAGGACCAGGCGTCCCAGCGTGCTCTTTCCCGACCCTGATTCGCCCACCAGTCCAAGAGTCTCCCCGGCATGAATGTCGAGTGAAACATCATCGACAGCGCGAACCTCTCCTTGTGGACGCGCGCCAAACATCGATGCGCCCGTGGAGAAGACTTTCGTCAGATTGCGAATTTCAACGAGAGGCATAAGAAACGAGAGGCATAAGAGACGACGATCATGTTGACGTAAACCGCGATCGCTGTGAAGGCTCGTCGCAACGAAACGGGAAGGGCACGAGTTCACTCGTGCCACCATTTAAGAGAACACTACGCGCTTTAGCGCCTGAGGTCGGCTCCAGTTCGTTTAGGCGCGAGCGTCCCGCTCGTGCGCAGCGTTCAAAGCGCAAAGGCAAATCTCGGGGGCTGAAGCCGCATCTTTTCTGGACGCTGAGCGGCACGACTAAAGTCGTGCCCTTCCCGAACCCTTCCGCGAGACTGCGTCGTGCAATCGACTGAGTACCACTAAGCGTGCACCGGCGCTGCCTTGCTCGCAATCAACTGCCGCAACACAAACTGCAAAATGCCGCCATTGGCGTAATATTGCACCTCCTGCGGAGTATCGATCCGCACCAGCGCACTAAACTCTTTTTGACCTGCGCGCACTTTCAACTGTCTGCCGGGAGAGAACTTCCCCACCAGATCTTTTATGCCCAGAATTTCAAAGAATTCTTCGCCGGTCAGGCCCAACGACTGCGCACTCTCTCCCGCCAGAAACTGCAACGGCAGAATTCCCATGCCGACCAGGTTCGAACGATGAATGCGTTCGTAGCTCTCTGCAATTACCGCGCGCACGCCGAGCAGTCGCGGGCCCTTGGCCGCCCAGTCACGCGACGAGCCGGAGCCGTATTCCTTCCCGGCAAGGATCACCAACGGCACGCCTTCGGCAATGTATTTCTCAGACGCCTCGAAGATCGACATCTCCGCGCCGCACGGCAGATGGCGAGTAAATCCGCCTTCGAGAGTAGGAACCATCTTGTTGCGCAACCGCACGTTGGCGAACGTTCCGCGCACCATGACTTCGTGATTGCCGCGCCGCGATCCATAAGAGTTGAAGTCGGCAGGCTTGACGCCATGTTCGATCAGATACTTCCCGGCCGGGCTGTCTTTCTTGATCGAGCCAGCAGGAGAAATGTGGTCAGTAGTAACGCTGTCGCCGAGCACGGCCAGCACGCGTGCACTCTTGATGTCCTGGACCGGCGCCGGTTGCAGGGTCATGCCGTCGAAGTAAGGCGCGCGGCGAATGTAGGTGGAATCTTTTTCCCAGGCGTAGGTTTCGCCTTTGGGTACCGGCAATCCACGCCACTGCGGGTCACCTTCGTAGACTTCACCGTAGCTTTCGGTAAACATGTCGGAAGAAATCGATTTTCGAATTGTGTCTTCCACTTCCTGCTGCGGCGGCCACAAATCCGCGAGATAAACCTCGCGCCCATCTTTCCCCTTGCCGATCGGATCTTTGCGCAAGTCAAGATCAATGCGCCCTGCCAAAGCGAAAGCCACCACCAGCGGCGGCGACATCAGATAATTTGCGCGCACTTCGGAGTTGATCCGGCCTTCAAAATTCCGGTTCCCCGAAAGCACCGACGCCACTACGAGATCTTTCTCGTCAATTGCCTCGGAAACTTCTTTCGGCAACGGCCCTGAGTTCCCGATGCAGGTCGTGCATCCGTATCCCACAATGTGAAATTTAATTTTTTCGAGATAAGGCAGTAGCCCGGCCTTCTCCAGATAATCGCGGACAACTTTCGACCCGGGAGCCAGCGAAGTCTTCACCCACGGTGGGACAGTCAAGCCCTTCTCCACTGCCTTTTTCGCCACCAGGCCAGCCGCAACCATCACCGACGGATTCGAAGTGTTGGTGCAGGATGTAATCGCGGCGATCACCACGCTGCCGTGCTGAAGCGATTTCTTCACATTGGCGGTGACATGTTCCTCGTGCAGAGTGTCCTGAGTTCCAACAGCGGTAGGACTTCCGCCTTCCTGTTCCCAGCGGTCGACCTGCTTGGGAACGCTTCCCGAAGGCGCGCTTCCGGAAGCGACCGCCGCAGGCGCCGCCACTTTTGCCGACGACTTCGGCTTGATCAACGAAGGCAACGCAACCCTGAACGATTCCCCGGCCTGCGAGAGCGTTACGCGGTCCTGTGGACGCTTCGGCCCCGCCAGACTCGATTCCACCGTGTTGAGATCGAGCGTGAGCAGTTCGGAATATTCCGCTTCAGGCGTTTTCTCGTCATGGAACATGCCCTGCTCGCGGCAGTAGGCCTCGACCAGCGCGATTTGTTCCTCGGAGCGGCCGGTCAGGCGCAAGTAGTTGAGACTTTCTTTGTCGACCGGGAAGATACCGCAGGTGGCACCATATTCCGGCGACATGTTCCCGATGGTGGCACGGTCCGCCAGAGAAAGTTCGGGTAGCCCCGGCCCAAAGTATTCGACAAACTTTCCCACCACGCCATGCTTGCGCAGCATCTCGGTAATGGTGAGCACGAGATCGGTGGCAGTTGCGCCTTCCTGTAGCGTGCCGGTGAGCTTTACTCCCACAACCTGCGGGATCAGCATGGATACGGGCTGTCCCAACATGGCAGCCTCGGCTTCGATTCCGCCCACGCCCCAGCCCAGCACGCCCAGACCGTTAATCATGGTGGTGTGCGAGTCAGTTCCAACCAGCGTGTCGGGATATGCAGTGCGCTTGCCGTCCGCCTCCTGCACGAATACAACCCGCGCCAGAAATTCCAGATTCACCTGGTGAACAATGCCGGTATCGGGCGGCACGATCGCGAGATTGCGGAAAGCAGTCTGGCCCCAGCGTAAAAACGCGTAGCGCTCTTTGTTGCGCACAAATTCAAGCTCGGCATTGAGTGCGAAAGACTGCGCCGTACCGAAATCGTCAACCTGCACCGAGTGATCAATCACCAACTCCGCCGGCTGTAGCGGATTGATCGAAGTCGGATCTCCCGAAAGCCGCGTCATGGCATCGCGCATCGCGGCCAAATCGACGACGGCGGGCACTCCGGTAAAGTCCTGTAGCAAGACCCGGCTTGGCGTGAAAGCAATTTCTTTATCAGGCTTCGATTTGCTGTTCCATGCGGCTAGCGCCTTAATGTCTTCCGCGGTGACATTGCGGCCGTCTTCGGTACGCAGCAAATTTTCCAGAAGAATACGGAGAGAGTAGGGAAGATGCTTTGTCGAAATGCCCTTTTCGTCGAGAGCCTTGAGACGGTAAACCTCATATTCCTTGCTGCCCACTTTCAGAACCGACCGGCTGCCAAAACTATTCATGGATGATTGCCTTCCTCATCTCTAGTTTAATCCCTGCACGAGAAGATTGGCACATCGTGAACCACCACGACCCACGTAGGGCAGAGCCTGTCCTGAGCGAAGTCGAAGGATGTCCCACCTGCCCAGTCGAGTGAAGCTCGGCAAAGGTTCTCTCGCCTCACGCACAAACCGACGGCAAGCGTTGCTCGCCCGCCAGATGAGGACATCCTAGGCCAGGAGGGTCGTGCCTCTACCCGCGTCCCCGCGCCGCTTCCACCGCGCGCAATACCGCCTGGGCTTTATTCATGCACTCGGCAAATTCTTTCTCAGGATCGGAATCCGCCACAATCCCCGCCCCCGCTTGCAGAAACGCTTTCTTCCCTTGCATCATCATGGTGCGGATCGCGATGCACGAATCCAGGTTGCCATCGAAATCCGCGTAGAGCACGGCACCGCCATAAACACCACGCCTCGTGGGTTCCAGTTCTTCGATAATCTGCATGGCGCGAACTTTCGGCGCACCGCTCAGGGTGCCGGCGGGAAAGCAAGCTGCAAATGCATCGAGCGCATCCAGGTCGCCGCGCAGTTTGCCTTCGAGCGCCGAGACGATATGCATCACGTGCGAGTACCGCTCCACGTACATCAGATCTTTCACTTTCACCGAACCGTATTCGCTGACGCGTCCCAGATCGTTGCGTCCCAGATCGACCAGCATTACGTGCTCGGCGCGCTCTTTCTCGTCATGCAGCATCGTCTGGGCCAGTTGCTGGTCTTCGGCTTCGTCGCGGCCGCGCGGATGCGTCCCTGCAATCGGACGATATTCGAGCTTCGGTCCGGTCACCCGCACCAGCATCTCGGGCGAGGAGCCCAGCACGTGCGTGTCCCCCATTCGCAAGAAATATAAGTAAGGAGAAGGATTCACCGTGCGCAAGGCGCGATACACGTCGAAGGGCGCGACCGACGGCGTGAAATCAAGCCGCTGCGAAAGCACGACCTGGAAAATGTCCCCCGCGGCGATGTATTCCTTGGCTCGCTCCACGGACTTGATAAACCGCTGCCGGCTGGTCCCGGCATGCACTTTCATCTTGCTCTTCGCCGGACGCCCAGCTTTGTTCCAGTGGGCCGGGCGCAATCCCGCCGCCAGTTTCTTTTCCAACACGGCAATGTCGGCTGCAGCACGGTCATAAGCTCGGCGCGGACTCTCACGCGAAACATCGGCAGTTGCGATGATATGAATTTGATGGCGCAGGTGATCGAAGGCCAGCAGGCGATCAAAGAACATCAGTATGCAATCAGGCAGAGAAAAATCATCCTTGGCGTGCTCGCCAATATTTTCCAGTTGCCGCACCGCGTCGTAAGCGAAGTAACCGACCGCGCCGGCTGTGAACGGCGGTAATCCAGGCACTGTCGCCGAACGATGCTGCCGCAGCAATTCCTTGATCACCTGAATTGCGCTGCCCTGGCGTTTCTCTTTCTTCCTGCCGCGCAGGACTTCGATGTTGCCGCCTCGCGCCTGGACCTGCATATAAGGACGCGCGCCTAAAAACGTGTAGCGCCCAATCTGCTCACCGCGTTCCACCGACTCAAGGAGAAAGGCATCGGGCTCATTCGCCGCGATCGCGAGAAACGCGGAGACCGGCGTCAACAAATCTGCCGCCACCGATTTCACCACTGGCACAAGCGTGGCGCTCTCGGCGAGCCGGGAAAATTCCTTATAGTCGGGACGAAGTGTGGATTGAGTCATTCTGAGTTCATTCATTATAGACAAGGCATTCTCAGGATCGAGTGGATGAGCCTGTAGAATCGAGTGGAGGATGGGTCTTTCGTAGCGCCGGCGTCTCGCCGGCTGTCTGGCGGGCGTCCCGCCCGCCCATCGGGCCGGCCGGAGGCCGGCGCTACCAGGACCGCGTCCTCCATCAACAGCCTGAGATCACCCGAATTTCTTATGTCTGTCGCCCCACGCCGTCCCCCCGGTCCGCCAATCCGACGCCTCATCGGAAATTTCCCGCTGTTCAGTCCCGATCCTCTGGCTGTCTTTACCGGATGGGCTCGCGAATTCGGCGACATCTTTTATTACCGCGCCGGATGGATTCACGTGTATTTCCTGAACCATCCCTCGCTGATTGAGTCGGTTCTGGTCTCGCAGTCGCAGAATTTTGCGAAAGATAAGGTGATCCAGAACAGCCGCTGGTTTCTGGGCGAAGGCCTGTTGACCAACGAAGGCTCAGGATGGCTACGGCAGCGTCGCCTGTGCCAGCCCGCCTTCCATCGCGAACGCATGGCGTCGTACGGCCATACGATGTCCGCTTTCACCGAAGAAATGCTAGCCACGTGGAAGGACGGCGAAGTCCGCGACGTTCATCAGGAGATGATGCAACTCACCATGCGGATCGTGGCCAAAGTGCTTTTCGGCGTTGAAGTAAAAGCCGACACAGAGCGCGTCGCAGCCGCGCTCAATGCCCTGATGCGCCATACCTCCGGAGGCCGCATGATTCTGCCTCCCGTCGTCCGGCATGTTCCCATCCCGGCCATGATTCGCGTGAAGCGAGCGGTTCGCGAACTCGACGAAATTGTGAACCGCATCATCCGCGAGCGCCGCGCCAGCGGACAGGACACCGGCGACCTGCTCTCCATGCTGATGGCCGCCCGCGACGAAGACGGCAGCGGCATGACCGACCGCCAGCTCCGCGATGAAATCCTTACGTTTCTACTCGCGGGACACGAAACCACAGCAGTTTCGCTCTCGTGGACGTGGTACTTGCTCAGCGAGCATCCGGAAATCGGAGAGAAACTTCGCCAGGAATTGAGCCAGGTTCTTGGCGGACGTACACCGCAACTCGAAGACTTGTCGCGTCTCCCGTACACCGACAGCGTGGTGAAGGAATCCATGCGCATGTATCCGCCAGCCTGGAGCCTGGCCCGTACAACCATCAAAGAACTCGATCTCTCTGGCTACCGCATTCCGGTGGGATCCAACGTAGTCATGAGTCCATGGATCATGCACCGCGATCCACGCTTCTTCGAACAGCCCGAAAAATTCAATCCTGACCGCTGGACCACGGAGGCCACCCAGCGCCTTCCCCGTTTTGCCTACTTCCCCTTCGGAGGCGGTCCGCGTCTCTGCATCGGCGCGTCTTTCGCCATGATGGAAGCCGCTCTACTAACGGCGGCGATTGCACAACGCTTTCAGTTGCGCCTCGTCCCCGGACATCCCGTCGCTGCCCTGCCCAGCATCACGCTTCGTCCCAAGCACGGAATGATGATGTCGTTGGCAAAAAAATGACGAAGCACTATTCCCAAAGTAACTACCCCGAGTAACCAGCGAATGAATTGACGGATGCACGCAACCGTTGGAAGATGGCGAGACAGTTCAAATACTTAACGGGGACGTATGCGTATCAAGTTCTGGGGCGTACGCGGATCCACGCCAACTCCCCAGTCCGACAACCTGCGTTACGGCGGCAACACCTCCTGCGTGGAAGTTCTCGCGGGCGAAAACCGCTACGTCTTCGATTGTGGCACCGGACTTCGCGCCCTCGGGCAGCAACTCCAGTGCGAATCCGAAGGCAAACCAGTTCGCGCCCACATTTTCGTCTCCCACTTTCACTGGGACCACATACAAGGTATCCCGTTCTTCGGTCCGCTCTACGAAAATCCGGAAAGCTGTTTCTCCTTCCACTCCTCCAGCCGTTCCCGCACTCTGAAACGGGTGATGGAAGAGCAGATGGCCGCCCCGTATTTCCCCGTCGATATGACAGAGATGAAGTCTCAGCGCGGCTTCTACAACCTGGAACAGGGACGGGTCCCGCTGGAAGATGTGATGGTCGAAGCCATGTGGCTCAACCATCCTCAGGGCTGTATGGGCTACCGCCTTGAGACGAAAGAAGGCGTGCTCGTCTATGCCACTGACAACGAGCCTGGCGATCCGCTATTCGATAAAAACGTCCGCAAGTTGGCAGCCGGAGCAGACGTCCTGATCTACGACGCCCAGTACTTGCCGGAAGAATACGAAGCCCGCAAACGCGGCTGGGGACACAGCCACTGGCGCGAAGCCATCAACGTAGTCCTGGAAAGCGGCGCGAAAGAGCTTGTGCTGTTCCACCACGACCCCGACCACGACGACGCTTGCATCGACAAAGTTGTGGAAGAAGCCCGCGACCACTACCCGAAAGTCCGCGCGGCCGCCGAAGGTTTAGAAATCAAGATCTGAGCTACTGCGCTGGAAACCACGAACCAGCTGGCCCAACCTCTCTTGGCTGTCCGGCGGAGCGGCCCTCCGCTAAGTTCGTTGCAGCATTGCCCGAATGCTGCTGTCCCACACTGGTTCCCCGTAACTTGCCTCGCCGCCCCACCACTGCATATACTTTGAACGTTTGACCGCCCTCTCCGGGATGTATCGGCCGGCGCCCGGTCAGCATCTTACTGTCTGACCGCACCATCGGAGACCAGTCATGGCCATAAAGACCATTTCCCTCGAGCAGGAAATAAATCCGTGGGAGGCGCAAGCCGCCCGTTTCGACTTTGCCGCCCAGAAGTTGAACCTGGACGAGGGGTTAACCAAGGTCCTGCGCTATCCCACACGAGAAATCATCCTGCATATCCCGGTCATGATGGACAACGGTCACCTCGAGGTCTTTACCGGCTTTCGCGTACAACATTCCATCGCCCGCGGCCCCGCCAAGGGTGGCCTCCGCTACTCGCCCGATGTCACTCTCGACGAAGTCCGCGCGCTGGCCAGCTGGATGACCTGGAAGTGCGCCGTAGTCAACATCCCGTTTGGCGGCGCCAAAGGTGGAGTGATCTGCGATCCGCAGAAGATGTCGCAGGGCGAACTCGAGCGCATGACGCGCCGCTACACCGCGGAGCTGATCGAGTTCATCGGTCCGGAAAAGGACGTTCCCGCCCCCGACATGAACACTAACGAGCAGACCATGGCCTGGATGATGGATACATACTCCATGCACATGCGGCAGACGGTGACTGCCTGCGTTACCGGAAAGCCGATCAACATCGGCGGCTCTCGCGGACGCCGCGAAGCCACCGGACGCGGCATCATGATCGTCTGCGATGAGGCCGTCAAGAAGCTGAACCTCAATCCGGAGACCACGCGGGTGATCGTTCAGGGTTTCGGCAACGTCGGATCGAACGCTGCCCGCCTCATGGCGGAAGCTGGCTACAAAGTGATTGGAATCGTCGAAGTAGATGGCGGCCTGGTCAATCGAGACGGTATCGATGTGGAAGCGCTGTGGGAGCACCGCCAGCGTAATGGCAGTATTCATGGTTTCAAGGGCGCTTCACAGGAAGACCCAGCCGAGCTGTTGGTGTCCGAGTGCGAAATCCTGATCCCGGCTGCCACCGAGAACCAGATCACCAGCCGCAATGCCGATCGCGTGAAGTGCAGGATTCTGGCTGAAGGCGCGAACGGGCCCACCACCGCCACCGCTGATGAGATCCTTGCCGACAAGCGCGTCTTCGTCATTCCTGACATTCTCTGCAACGCCGGCGGCGTCACCACGTCGTATTTCGAGTGGGTGCAGGATCGCCAGGGATATTTCTGGAAAGAGTCCGTCGTCAACGAGCAGCTCGAGCACATCATGAAGGGCGCTTTCGAAGATGTTGTGCGTTTCTCCGAGACGCACAACGTCAACAATCGCATCGCCGCCTACATGCTGGCGATCGATCGCGTCGCCTACACCATCCGCCAACGCGGCATCTACGCGTAAAGCTTGGATTGTGTGGGGCGGACACTCCTGTCCGCCGTGTTTGAAGTGGACTCTGGTCTTTTGCGAAATCAAAGACAAAAGCAAAAGCGGCGGACAAGAGTCTCGCCCCACACGGCTTTTCCTCAGGTTGACCCCTACTAGTCGAAATGTCATTATGGTCGCCGCTCCGGCCCGGCCGGGAAGCACCCAGCGCCCCTGGAAATAGCTTCCGCAGCGGGTTATGGCCAGTCCGGAGGAAAGAGGAAATCCATGAGCAGACTGCACACCAGGCTCGGTACGTGGACAATCACGCTCTGCATGTTCTTCGTGCTGACTGGGATTTCCGCTCTGGCTAAACCCCAGGCGGCTTCCCCCGACGACCAAACTTCCACCACCACAACCAAGAAGAAAAAGAAGAAAGCCAAGACCGACGCAAGCGCCACCGCGGACCCCACCGCAGCGGCATCGGACACTCCAACCACGCCAACCAAGAAATCACGCAAGAGCAAGAAATCCGATGCCGCAACCACTGACTCGGCCAGCGCGGCTTCGACTGACGCCACGCCAACCAAGAAGACCCGCAAGAAGAAGGCAGCTGCAGATACCTCTGCCGCAACTCCTGCCGCCGACGCAGGTACTGCTTCCAGCAACGCCACTCCTGCGAAGAAGACGCGCAAGAGCAAGAAGGCCGTCACCGCGGACAGCAACGCTGCTGCCGCGCCGGCCGCTACGCCAGCTGCTGCGCCTGCAGCCGACGCCTCGGCCACTCCTGCGAAGAAAACCCGTAAGAGCAAAAAGTCGGAGATGGCTGCCGGGACTCCTGCCGCTTCCACTCCCGCCGCGCCTGCATCTCAACCTGCCGCGCCAGCTGCAGCACCCGCCAGCTCCATGGCCCCTTCAAAGCCGGCACCGGCCAACTCGATGGCGGCTCCCGCGACCAAAACGACCGCGAAGATGGCCACCCCAGCCGCTTCCGATCCGCAGATCGCGTCAGCCAAGTCGAGCGGCATGGTCTGGGTCAATACCGATAGCGGCGTCTACCACAAGGGTGGCCGCTGGTACGGCAAAACTAAAACCGGAAAATTCATGAGCGAGGCGGATGCCAAAGCCGCCGGCTTCAAAGCATCCGAGAAAGACTAAGGAGAAACTATGAAGAGCAAGAACCTGATTACTCGCATTCTGTTTTCACTTTTCGCCATCGCCCTCCTCACCACCGTAGCAACGGCTCAGGCCACGGCGCCGGCAAAAACTTCCAAGCCGGCCAAAACCAGTTCCGCCATGGCGGCTCCCGCAGACGCCGATCTGCTGGACATCAATTCAGCCACCAAGGACCAACTGGACGCGCTCCCCGGCATCGGCGAGAAGTATTCGCAGAAAATCATCGATGGCCGTCCCTATGCCAAGAAGACGGACCTGACCCGGAAGAAAATCATCCCGTCCGCTACCTACGCGAAGATCAAAGACAAGATCATCGCCAAGCAGTAGTAGTCGGCGTCTCACACCGCGCCGGGAGCTCAGGCTTCCGGCGCAATTTTTCAGCAGTCAGCATTAGGAGGCACTATGAGTTTCCTGGAAGATATGGCGGGCAAGGAAGTCAGCAGTATGCTGGCCAACAGTTCCAATCCGCTCGCAGCGTCAGTCATGCAGATGATCAACAGTCAGCCCGGCGGACTCTCCGGCCTGGTACAGCAATTTCACGACAAAGGCATGGGAGGCTTGGTGAGTTCATGGGTCGGCACCGGCCAGAACCTGCCGGTTTCCGCCGATCAGCTGCAGCATGTCCTGGGCAGCGAACAGGTAAAGGAAATCGCGGCGAAGGCAGGGATTTCGCCCGATATGGTGACCTCACACCTGTCCCAGTTACTCCCCATGTTGATCGACAAAATGACACCCAATGGACAAGTTCCACAGGGCGGCTCCTCCATCCTCGAGGAGGGAATGGGAATGCTGAAAAATATCGGCCTCGGCAAGACCGGCACCGACTCCTAGAACAAGAGCCAGAATGGCCAGAGATTCCTTTGCGTCCTTTGCGGTACCTTGACGCACTTTGCGGTTAAAAGCTTTCACCGTAAAGGCCGCGAAGGAAACCGCAAAGAGCGCAAAGAACTGTTTTTGGGGGTTTCCCTTCGTGAACCTTCGAGTCCTTCGTGGTTAATGGTTTTGCTCGCCACCCGTCACTCCGTTTTGCTTCATTGATTCCCCATGCCGGGTAGAGGATAATGAACTCCTGTCAGCCTTTGTGAGCCTGCTGCCAGCCCGTGCCCGCGGTGAATCTGCCCAACTCCATCACGCTGACCCGCATCCTCAGCATTCCACTGCTGATCTGGCTTCTGTCCACCAGCCACTTTCACACGTTCGATGGCGAGCAGGAACTGCTGGCTTCCGCCCTGTTCATCGCCGCCTCAATCACCGACGGCATCGACGGATACCTGGCGCGCCGGCGCGGCCAGATTACGACCATGGGCATCCTGCTCGATCCCCTGGCCGACAAGCTCTTGATCGCCGCCGCCTTCATATGTCTGGTGCAGTACAACCCCAGCCTTGTCCCCGCCTGGATCGCAGTCGTCATCATTGCACGCGAATTTTTGGTGAGCGGCTTGCGCTCGATTGCTGCAACTGAAGGCTTCACTATCGAAGCCAGCGATCTGGGTAAGTTCAAAATGCTGGTGCAGATTGTTTCCGTGGTCGCCGTCATTCTCGATCATCACTGGAAAGAGTGGCCGGTTGGTCCGTACATTTTCCCGGTGCACTGGATTGCGATCGTCGCTATCTGGTTCATGGTCTTTTTGTCGCTGATCTCGGCTTTCGATTATTTTGTTGCCTTCTGGTCGAAGATCGATCGCCAGATGGTAAAAAGCCGTCGCCGTGCGTTCGTCCTTAGCCGGCGGAGAAAACGTGATGTGCCCGCCACCTGATGATCCCTCCATCCGAATAATCAGTTCCACTACCGCACAGCCCGACGAATTTTCTTCCGAAGAGCGGTTTTTGCTGTTGCAGTTGGCCCACGAATCCATTGCCGCAACTCTCGAGCGGCGTGAAATATCACTGATCCCACCGACGGCGCACTTGGCGAAGCCTCGCGGCGCTTTTACCACTCTTTATTATCGAAATGCTTTAAGGGGATGCGTAGGCTACGTGCTGCCGATTAAGCCACTCAACGTGACCGTTGCGGAAACCGCGTGCGGCGCGGCTTTTGAGGATTCGCGTTTCTCCCCGGTAACTCTTGACGAGGCGCGTGAACTTCAAGTCTCGCTCAGTGTGCTATCGCCGCCCCAGCTCATTCAACCGGACCAGATTGAAATCGGGCGGCACGGCTTGCTCATCACTCTCGGCCCATATCGCGGTCTTCTGCTACCTCAGGTGCCGGTCGAACACGAATGGGATCGCAGAACGTTCCTCGAACAAACCTGCAGAAAAGCCGGCTTGCCTCCAAACGCCTGGCAAATGGACGCCAAGCTGGAAGCCTTCACTGCTGAAGTCTTCGCCGATCCCGATTGAGACGCCCAAAAAAATCAGGGAGGCCGAAGCCTCCCTGAGAATGTTCCCTGACGAGAACTATTGCTGATCGAGTTCGACGTGATCGCCGACGTGTACATCTTCCAGCGCAAACACGAGCATGCCGGTTGAAGTCGTCGGAGTGGTGTTGATGACTACGATCTCTCCCACTGCCCGGCGCGGCATGTCCGCTACGCGGATGGAAGGTCCCTTGGTCTTGCTGAACATGTGCCCTTCAATCGAAGGTGGGTTTCTTTGTGTGTCATCGGTGGTGGACGCCTTGAACGAAAGCGAGTCCACGGGATCCCGCAGGTCGGCTTCATACGTCCGCACCGCGCGGAAATAGTCGCCCACTTTCACGCCCTGGTTGCCCCCAACGTTCATGTAGATTTTTGATCCGGTGCCCAGCAGCAGATCGAAATCCTTGGCCAGCACAATACGTCCACTGGCTTTTCCGTTGCTCGGCATGAAGCGGTCAAAACGTTCCGGCAGATGGAATGGGACCGCCGGCTTTTCCGCGTACGGAATCGCGAAATCTCCGGGAACGATGGTCTCGCAGCTGAATTCAACTCGTGCGATCGCCATCTTGCCGCGGGTGTCTACGATTCGGACCCGGCCCAGTTCAGAATAGGGCTGGCCCATCGCCTTCAGCATGGCATGCTGTCCGGCAAACAATTCGTATTTGTTAGGATCGACCAGCTCACGCACGATCTCGTACTGCTGGCCCGTCTGGTAGCCTTCGCCGGCCAGAAAAATGGTGTCGTTGGTGGCAAACTTGGTGGTGTTGGGGCTTTCCAATCCGCCTGCGATAAATTTGGTGTTTGGCTGCAGATCTTTGGTGACGAACCCGCCGCAATAGACATCCGCGTTAGTCGGGGTCTGCACCCGTTCGATGGGAAAGGTGCCCGTCGTAATCTCTGTGTTTTGAGGAGCAGCCTGATCAGCCGAAGTGGGTTCGGCTTGCTGCGCAGCTGCCGCCACCGCCATGCACAGTAACAGCAACAGTCCTGTTTTCTTCATGTTACCTCCAAAATCAAGGCCGGGCCCCGCCGGCTTTCTCCCGCTAACTCCAGGCAGTAAAGGGCTTTCAAGTCGCACAGTAACAAGGGGATAGGGGTCGGTCAAGGTTACGCTGGTGTTATCGTGGGTACGTTAAAAAGTTTGCGATCGACCCTTTTCCCATAATCCGTTGTTGCATCTGCAATTACGCGCCTGTAATATCCCCAGTCGTTCTCCGATCATGACTGCTGCCCCCAACAGCTACATCGCCCGGCTCCTGCCCTTGCGGCTGCCCAGGGTCTGTGTGGCCGTAACCGACTCCGATCCCACCGCTCTGGTCGACAAAGCGGAAGCCCTGATTCGCGATAACACCTTTCTGGAGTTCAGGTTAGATTACCTGGCCAAACCTTCTCTGGGCCTTCCCAAGATCAAGCGTTTCATGGAGTACCATCCCCACGTCACCGCCATCGCCACCTGCCGGCGTGCGGCCAGCGGAGGAAAGTTCAAAGGCTCTCTACCGGCCCAGCTGGACATTCTGGCGAAAGCCAGCGCATCCGGATGTCAATTGCTTGATCTCGAGTTGCAGAGCGCGGTGAAATGCAAGCCTGAGCAGGTACAGCGTCTGCGCGCAAAGTCAGCGCTGATCCTTTCGTATCACGACTTCCGCGCTACCAAGAACCTGGAACTGACACTGGAAAAGATGGTGAAGTTCCCCGCCGACTTCTACAAGATTGTCAGCACGGCCACGACGCTCTACGACAACGTGACCATGATGAAATTTCTGGAGAAGTTCGGAGACCAGCATTCTCTCATCGGACTTTGCATGGGGGAGCAGGGCATAATCAGTCGCCTGCTGGGAGTGCGCGCGGGTAGCGTGTTCACCTTCGCTGCCGTCAGTCCGGACGAAAAGACTGCGCCCGGTCAAACGACTGCCCAGGAGTTACGCAACACCTATCGCATCGAGCAGATGGATGCAGCCACCAGAATTTATGGCGTTGCCGGCGATCCCGTAGCGCATTCTCTTTCACCGGTCATCATGAATGCCGCGCTGCGCCGCGAAAATGTGAATGGCGTTTACCTGGCGCTTCATGCCAAGACATTGAAAGACCTGCTGGGCTGCGTCCGCGACATTCCGATCCACGGCCTCTCCATCACCATGCCGTACAAGGAAGCCGTGCTCAAACATCTGGACAACACGGATTCCCACACCACCAAGATTGGCGCGTGCAACACGGTGGTGCGCGCGCAGGACGGAAAGCTTTACGGTTTCAACACTGACGCCGCCGGAGTGGTGCGGCCGCTCCAGCAACGCATCACTCTGGAAAAGGCGAAAATCCTGGTGTTGGGCGCAGGCGGTGCAGCGCGTGCCGCAGTTTTCGGGCTCAAGGAACGCGGCGCCGAGGTTTACATTCTGAATCGCACCGCAGGGCCCGCGCAAAAGCTCGCCCACCAGGCCAGAGCAAGAATCGCAAAACGCGCCGACATGAAGAAGCTCACCTTCGACGTCATCATCAACGCCACGCCGGTTGGTATGGGCAACACCAAAGAGTCTCCGCTGCACGAGAACGAGGTCAACGCCCGCTACGTTTTCGACATGGTCTACGATCCCGCCGAGACGCGCCTGATGAAGATGGCCAAAGAGCGGGGCGCAGAAGTAATCCCAGGCATCGAGATGTTCGTCCACCAGGCCGCCCGCCAATTCGAGATCTGGACCGGCAAGCCCGCTCCCTGGGACGACATGCTGCGCGTAGTCATGCTGGCCCTGAACGAACGCACCGCCGCCCGCCAAGCCCCAAAAACCACGTAAGCGTGCGCCACCGCAGCCCACGTAGGGGCAGGTGTCCCACCTGCCCAGCCGGGCAAAACCCGGCAGAGGTTTTGGTTTGTCGTGCGCGAAAAACGAGGCGAGCCTTGCTCGCCCGCCTAGATGAGGACATCTGGGCCTACGTGGATCGTGGTGACCAAAAAAACGCCGGCCTTTGTGGGGCCGGCGAAGTTCGTTCGCGATTCGTTCTCAGTAAGGTTTGAAATCCTGCCAGTACGTCAGGTTGACTACGTCCTGCAACATCGGAGTGCCTGGAGGCAGTTTCGTAGGATCCAGGAACGCGGTGTCGAAGTAGTAGTTGCGCGGTGGCGGACCGTAAACCAGGGTGCAGCACTTGAACGTACCGGTCGCGTACTGCGAGTAGTAGAGGCTGACTAGAGATCCGCGATAGAACAGTCCACCGGATCCGCCCCAGGATTCGATGTAGCGCAGGAAATTATGCACTCCACCGTCGGTGCCGAAATCCTGCCCCGTGCCAGCCGGTTGCGGGAAGTTGATGTTCTTTCCGCCTGCAATAGCCAGCCGATAATACGTCGGAGTGTTAGGCGCGCGCCCCCCCAGGTTCAGAGGGTTCAGCATGCTGTTCTCATCGGACCAGTTATTCGACAGCACGGTGACGGCGTCAGCGATCACGGCAGCGGCAGAGTGGTTGATGTCCGCAGGCGTGGCTGGAGGAGGATTGTTCCAGAAAGGATCGGTATTGTCGGAATTGTAATTTCCCTGAATGTATACCGGGTTTTCAGAGGCGACCGTAAAGCCACCCAGGCCCGTATCCGGGCGCACCGGCAAGTTGCCCAGTCCGCCGTCCACCAACTTCAGCACATGGCGCGCTCCGGTCACGATGTTCTGCCGGCCGCGCGTCGAACAATTTACGTTCACGTAAGGGTTAGGAATACCAGCCACAACCGTTGCGACGCGCTGGCCATTTCCAACGTTGACTGCGCCCCAGTTGTCCTTCAAGTTATTCTGGTCCACATCTTCCGACGCTTCCAATACATTGTCGGGAGTTCCAGTGGCCGATGCCGAGTTGATCACGTCCTCGAAGCCGTACTCGCCAGTGGTGGCATTCGGAACGACGTTCAGATCCGGCAGCATTCCCCGGCGGTCGGAGAAATACACCAGATAGCCGTTCTGGCTGCTGTACGACACTAACGGGCCGCTTCCTCCGGGGACGGTACCCAACAACCATTTCCTGAAGTTACCTACATCCAACTCAACCGCGTTCATGATGCCGTTGACGTAGCAAGCCGGATTCGCCATGCCCGCAGGCGCAGCGTCGCGCGGGAAGCCTTCGCGCGGATCGTAGAGATTGATCGGATACCAACTGTATTGAGTGGCGCCCGTAGCCTCGAAAACATTCTTGGGATTATCGGCGGCGGTTAAAGCACCGTTAGCATCCCGGTCAGCTTGTTGCTGGAAGATCAGGATGGCATTGGGGTGAACTGGGTTTGACCCTGCTCCTCCTCCCACCGGCTGGGTGGGAGAAACGAGTCCGCGCGCGAATCCAAGCTGTAACCACTCCGTCGTAATCCCGACCCACGCGCCGGCCGCGTTCAGATATTCCACTCGCAACCAGCCGTCGACAAGGTTCCATGGTCCAGCAGCAGGACACGGGGATCCGGTCGGAGGTCCGACCCATGCCCCGTCCGATGCCGTATTTGCCATGGCGAGCCTGGTGGTACCTAGCGCTGCGCCTCCGACGCCCTTTACCGCAACCCCCAAACCATTGGGTGACGCCGTACAGCCGCCGGCGGTCAAATCGATGTCTTCCGGCAAAAATCCTGGCCGGTCGGGATGCAAATCTGCTTGAGTGCTGGCCAAAAGGATGCGGAGGGTGGCTTTGTTGTACTCGCGCGACGATCCCGTTGCCGATGTCGCCACTTCTCCCAACGGAGCTTTCCGAATAATCGCAATCTGCTGCGCCGAGCCGTTGGCGCCTTGCACGAACGGAAGCGTCAGCGGTTGCACTGCCATCGAGGTGTTGTTGCCGATCCATCCGCCGAAGGTAGTAGGCGAAACCGTTGTGGAAGTGTTCGTCCAGGTCGCGACGTTGGTCTGCGTGCCTGCGGCAGGGATACCGCCACTCCAACTGGCCAGAGGCACGCTGAATTTCAGACAGTTGGCACTCGCAATTGCGGTGGCGACGTTGCCATCGCAGCCATGGTTCTTGTTCAGCACATAAACTTCACCGGTGTAGTTGGCATTGGTGAGAAAGTTGTTGGCCAGCCGGTCGCGTAGGATCTCTTTCACCGCGGTAACCTTGTCATCGAGAATGAGGTTGTTGCCGTTGCCCTCAGCCAGGAACAGGTTGCCATTGGTGTGCACCCGCCCCGCGAAGTTGAAATTGGGGCCGGCAAAATAACTTAGGTCGCTGTCAGAAAAAACACCAAACTGGAATACCGGAATGAGCGCCACTTCCACGCCCCGCGTCATATTGACCGATGCACCGCCCGGCCGGGTAGCGCTGACCTTCAGGGTCAAGGGAATGATTTCCGCCGTGAGTCCCGCGTTGGTTCCGGAGCTGATGACGCTGACGCTGGCTTTCGGGTTGCCATTGGCATCGGGCGTCCAGGTCACGCTCTCCTGGTAATTCATGGAGCTGATCATGCTGTTGGTGGGCGGATTATTGGCCAGCGCCGTGAGCTGTGCCGGCGTCGGGGACTGCGATTGCTGGTAGAGCGCCGCCAGATTCGCTGTCAGCAGTTCCATGCCCGATTCGGCGCCATAGTACGCGCGGTTGGTTTCCAGATCGTTGTTTCCAACCTGACCGGCGCCCTGGACCATAAACAGCAGACTGATAGCGATGCCGGACAACAGCGCAAGCACCAACAGACTGGCGATTAGAGTGAATCCCCGTGATCGGCCCTTAATGCTACGCATATTGATGATCTCCTGAAGCTACAGCCCTCTCTCCTCGATTACGATTTCTCAGTTGTACCGGTCCTTGAACGACAGGCTGCGCGTGCTCACGGACGTAGTCAAAATTGTGCTTCTCGACTTGTTGCCGAAAGAATTGAGCGTCTGTCCCATTACCTGAAGGTTCACTTTGTTGATCTGGCTGGGGGAGAAAGGAGCCACCAACGGATTGGCGATACCAGAGCAGTTCGGGCCGTTAGTGCCATCACAGACGTCATACGTGACTTTCAGGTTGATAATGTTGTCGGCTACCGGCACGGGTTTCTGGCCGTTGACCTGGCGCATCAGGCGCGGGGGTTGGCTGGTCGCCGCAGCCGGAACTTCGATGAAATAAGTGACTGCCCAAATGCGGGTACCGATCGTAGCTCCACCACCGATGATGGATTTGATGTTTCCGGTGGCCGCACCTGTCTGGTTGATCTTCAGCGGGTCTCCATTGGCGAAACTGATGTCGGTGCTGGTACCTGCTGTGGGGGCGATACCCGTGACTTCACCCACCGCGCTACCCAGATTGTTCGTGAACAGGATCAGATCTCCCACCTGAATTCCCGTAGGAGACTGGATGGCTGGAAACCCCACCGGCAAAGGCACTGGTGACGTGAACGTGACTTTATCTCCGAGCGGGTTCGCGGCTGGGATCGCGGTCGTGTACTGGTTGAGCGGAAAGGCGTAATCAGCGTAGACGACGGTGATTGCATCCGACGCGGTTCCCGTGGCCGCAATGACGGCCGGTCCGCCGAGTTCGATACCGTTGCCCGCCCCCGGAGTTATGCCGAACATGTACTTGTTCGGATAGCCATTGTTGGCCAGCCACGCCTGGCTGGGATCCACGGCGAAGAACGAAGCTGTCGATCCCGCTCCGGCAGGCAACGACAAACCTCCAGAGGGCAGTCCGGAACCGGCCATGCTCACGTCTTTAGCAATCAGGTTCACGGTGGCGCGGACGCTTTGCTGCATTTCCGACGACTGCGTTACCATGCGCGTCGCATCCATCCCGTTCTTGAAAAGCTGCGTCGTGGCGGCCAGAACGATAAGGCCCAGCGCCATGGCGATCAGCAACTCGACCAGACTGAAGCCGCGGATTTTTGTTTCGGTGGATCGCATCTCTCTCCTCAGCGGAACGAAGCAATCAAGGCCTGTACCTGATAAGTCTTGAGCCACCCCTGTGGCACCGGGTAACGGACGCTGACCGTGATCTGTCGCACGTTGGGGTTTCCCGGCACATTTGCAATCTGCACCTGCCGGCTGAAATTGCCCAGGTCAACCAGCACGTCAGCGCTCGTATTCGTGATCACTCCGCTCGCTCCCGGTAAACGCACGGGGGTGGCAGTAACGTCGTCGCCAGTGTTATCCAAACCGTCCGGACCGGGGTCCATCATCGGCGTGAATCCCACCTTGAATATCCCATTGCCCGCGCCCACGTTCTGGATCTTGTCGAAGGTGATCTGGCCGGTCTGGCGTGCCGTGTAAATACTTTCCACCGCCTCTGTCGCTTTCTGGCGTGCGATGCTGTCGTTCTGCACCGACGTAGTGTTGCCGATCGCCATGGCAAAAGTTGCCAGGACGGCCAGCAAGCCAATCATCAGCACCACGATGGCGATCAGAGTTTCAAGCAGGGCAAATCCCTGTTGCCTGGGACTATTTGAAACCGCCGCGTGCTTACTCTTGCTCATTGTTGAAACCATTTTGGCCCTCCCGCACTGGCCAGAAGGCGCCATCCTCGGATTCTTCCCGTTGCTCCGTACAGAGTGACTGCGCGTGAGCTGTACAAGTCTCCGGGCCGCGCCACGTAAACTATCCCGCTGTTCCAGCTTCCGTTGACGTCATGCGCTGAACCATCGGGCATGAATAAGACCTGGTTCTTGATTGCGCCGGCCACTCCTTGGTCGAAATCAATGGCGACGGTGCCATTGCCAAAACCATCCGGTACGGTCGCCGCACCATTCGGCATCCCAGTGATCACCGTCATCTGCATGTCCGAGGGCAATCGGTTAATGGAAATTTGAGCTGCCGCGGAGAGGGCCGTGCCTGCATCCCAGCGAAAAATCTGGATGCTCTGTGCCGTCGGTGCGCCGAGGGGCGTCAGAGCGCCGGTAGGTGTAGTCAGGCCGAAGCACACGATGTATTGCTTGCGTTCCGCGATGGCGCGCTGACGAGCTACTCGAAGCGGCATCAGCACATCTTGATAAGCTTGATTAACCCGGGCGTCCTTCAAGGCTGGTTGTATCGCCATGAAACCGATCCCGGCCACAATCATCATGATGCAGCAGACGATCATCATCTCGAGCAGACTGAATCCGCTCTCCCCGCGTGATCTGCCGCGCAAAGACTTCCTTTTATGATCGTGTTTCATTCCGGGCACAGCCTCCATTTACCGCCCTGCTCGGCGGACACCCTGAACCACTTTTGTTGGGAGAGAATGGCCGGAAGCGGGGAACTCCGGTGCAGCAATCATCGTAAGAGCAACCCGCACGACGGTCAAAGCACGAGAGTCACACGCCGAAGGGTCGTAGCGGCACACGTTCGTAAGTAACCATTGCATGGTTACTCAAGTTCCCTACATGCATTCGGAAGACGTTCAGGCGTCCCAGCAACTCAAGAGACGGCGCGGGAGTGGTGCATGGAGTCCTCGACATAGCGGGATGAAGTTTGAAGATGAAGCGCCGCCGGAAGTGGCAATTTCGCAGATTCGTCGATGTGAACTCCTGCCGCCTCCATCAACTCCCAGATATCAATGCAATAGACGATGCAGAGACTCAGGATTTTAGCGATGTGTCTGGGCACCTTCCCCATGACTTCGTAATCGGAAAGCATGCCGAGCGCGATCTCATAGTCGCTGTTGCCCATAATGCGGGCGATGGTACGCGTCAGTTCGTGGGCCGATCTGAACGTCACACCGGTTCGCCGGCGCGAGAGGCGGAGCAGTTCCGAGAGAGTCCTTTTCTCTTTTCTGCACTCTGTTGTGATGTGCCGAGCCTCGCCGTCCGTGTCCACAACTCCGAGCACCCGGGCCTCCGTCGGAAGGCGAAGAGGCCAGCATCCCCACGGAGCGCGGTTCGGCAGCAGCACAATCTGTCGGTGATCGACCCATTG
>Ga0163162_10000869_pt1 | contig 28138 bp, 22 predicted proteins | sample S55metaG_FD_115310 | JGI IMG/M metagenome (GOLD analysis project Ga0163162, IMG submission 115310) | Switchgrass rhizosphere microbial communities from Kellogg Biological Station, Michigan, USA - S5-5 metaG | ecosystem: Host-associated > Plants > Roots > Rhizosphere > Soil | place: USA... | reverse complement strand
CGCCGGTGCCACTGCCGGTGCCGCCACCTGTGCCACCGCCGCCCGCGCCCGATCCAGTTCCCGATCCGCTGCCGCTATCGCCGCCCGATCCGGTTGACGCACCCGCCGGTGAGCTTGCGCCGGACCCCGTCCCCGATTCGCTCGCCGGACTGCTGCCGCCCGTCGCGGACGATTCGCCGCCTGGACTCGAACTGCTTCCGCCGCTGCACCCGGCAAGCATCGTCGCGAGCAGCAGCGCGAAGAGCCAATTCGAAAGACGCGCGTAGTTCATGTGCAATCCCCTTTGTCGGGCGAGTGCGTCAGTGATCCGGTGCGGCCTCGTGATTATCTTTCCATGGAGCCGCGCCGACGCGGCGGCGTCGGCGGGAAGCTAGCTGTTGGCTGAAAAAGAAGCACAGCCGTTCGAATCGCGCATGATCGGCGGCTGCGCTGCGTGCAGGTCAGGAGAGCTTCGGCGGCAGTTCGCCGAGTTGCCTGAATACGCTCAGCCAGTCTTCGAGGTGCCAGGTCTTCACGATGCGGCCCTCGCGCAGTTCGTGAAAGGAGTGGATCGCGAAATCGATCTGCTTGGACGTCGCCGCGATGCCCATCAGCGGCCCGGACTGCGTACCCGTCACGCGCGCCCGCACGGCAACCTTGTTGCCGTGTATCAGCACATCCAGCAAATGGATGTCCATGTCCGGAAGCGCCGACGTGAGGTCGGCGAAGATGGGGACCATCACGTCCGGGCCCGTTTGCGGCCCGGGCGGCGCGGGAATGTATTCCCAGTCCGGTGTCACGACCTTCCGGAACAGCGCGATGTCCTTCAGGGCGACCGCCTGATAGAAGAGCTTGATTGCCTGCTGTACCGAGGTGTCCGTTATCGCGTCGTTCGTGTCCATGTCATGCCCTTTCGTCGCTGCACCGCTGCGCCGCTTCGTTGCCCGCTCGTTGCCTGCCGCCTGTTCGTTCCAGCATACAGCCCGGGCGGGCGCGTGGCAACGACCGGCCTCGACGGCCGGCTGCGCAGGCAGCGAGCGCGTCGGGCGCCTGCGGATCGCGGCGCCGAACGCCGGTCTGTCGTCGCGCTATCGCGGCTTGAGCAGCACCTTGATCGACTCCAGCGAATCCGCGATCCTGATCGCCTCCGACCATTCCTCGAGACTGAAGCCGTGCGTCACGATTCCCTTCGACGTCACGAGCCCCCGCGCGAGCAGATCGATCGCGATCGGATAGCAATACGGCCCCAGATGCGCGCCGCGCACGTCCAGCTCCTTGCGGTCGCCGATGATCGACCAGTCCACCGTCGTGTCGCTGCCGAACACCGAGAACTCGACGAAGCGCCCGAGCTTGCGGATCATGTCGAGACCCTGCGACACCCCCACCGGCGCGCCCGTCGTTTCGATGTAGACGTCGCAGCCGTATTCGCCGGTGATCGACTTCACGATCGCCTGCGCGTCTTCCGTCTTCGGGTTGATCGTGAGGTCCGCACCGTACTCGCGGGCGAGCGCGAGCCGCTCTTCCACCGGATCGATCACGACCAGCTTCTTCGGTGTCTTCAGATGCGCGACCTGCGTCATCATCAGGCCGAGCGGGCCCGCACCCGCGATCACGACGACATCATCCAGCTGGATGTCGCCGCGGTTGACCGTGTGGATCGCGCAGGCGAGCGGCTCGATGATCGCGGCGTCCTCGAGCGATATGCCATCGGGGATCCTGTGGACGATCGCCGTCGGCGGAATGCGCATGTAGTCGGCCATGCCGCCGTCGGCGACTTCGCGCTGGAAGCCGAAGATGTTGTGCACTTCGCACATCCAGTACTGGCCCGACTTGCAATAGCGGCACTTGCCGCACGGCACGATCTGCTCGGCGATCACGCGCTCGCCGAGCGTCACGCCGAAATGCTCCGCGGCGCCGTCGCCGAGTTCCTCGACGTAGCCGAAGAACTCGTGGCCCGGGATCACGGGCGCCTTCACCCACGGGCTCGGGCCGCCCCAGAACATCTTCGCGCCGGAGTGGCACTTGCAGTCGCTCGCGCAGATGCCGCAGGCCGCTATGCGGATCACCAGTTCGTTGCGGCCCGCTGTCGGTCGCCGCACGCGCTCGACCCGGTAGTCCTTCGGCGCGTGGCAGACGATCGCCGTCATCTGCGTCGGGTTCTCTTCGGTTGCGCTCATGATGCTCTCGCTCGGGTTGCGGTATTCGGCTTGCGGTGGTTGGCATGCACGGCATGCGGCGGCGCGCTACTCCATCACGATCTGCACCTTGACGTCCGAGGGATTGCCGCTCGCCGCTTCCTCGAATGCCTTGATGCCGTCCGCGAAAGCGAACGAGCGCGAGATGAACGGCTTCACGTCGATGCGGCCCGACGCGATCAGCTGAATCGCCCGCTCGAACATGTTGGCATAGCGGAACACCGACTCGATGCGCGCCTCCTTGATCTGGACGGCGACGACATCGATCGGCACCGCCTTCTGCGGCATCCCGACCAGCACGAGACAGCCGCCCGGGCACAGCAGGTCGACGATGCCGTCGAACGCCTTCTCGTTGCCGCTCGCCTCGAACACGACGTTCGCGCCCCATCCGCCCGTCAGCTCCGACACTACGTCACGCACGCGCCGCTCGCGGATATCGACAGCGGTCACGCCCTGCACGCCCGCGATCAGGTCGAGCTTCTCGGGCACGAGATCGCAGACGATCGCGCGGCTGCATCCCCCGGCGAGCGCAGCCAGCGCGCACATCATGCCGATCGTTCCCGCGCCGAGCACGACCGCCACATCGCCCGGCCTGATCGCGGCCTTGGTCGCCGCCTGCATGCCGATGGCAAGCGGCTCGACGATTGCGCCCTCGGCAAAGCTCACGTTGTCGGACAGCTTGAACGTGAAAGCCGCCGGATGCACGACGAACGGCGCGAGACAGCCATGCACCGGCGGTGTCGCCCAGAAGCGCACGCTCGGATCGAGGTTGTACATGCCCTCGCGCGATGCGCGCGACTCCATGTCGGGCACGCCCGGCTCCATGCAGACGCGGTCGCCCGCCTTCAGATGCTTCACTTCCTCGCCGACCTCGATCACGGTGCCCGCCGCTTCGTGACCGAGCACCATCGGCTCGTTGACGACGAACGGACCGATGCGGCCATGCTGGTAGTAGTGAATGTCGCTGCCGCAAATGCCGACCGTGTGAACGCGAATGCGCACATCGCGCGGACCGGTTACCTGCGGCAACGCGAAGGGTCGCAGGCTGATGCGGCCCTTTTCTTCGAGAACCAACGCTTCCATGATTGAAGCCCTCTGATAGGGTGATGAATACGTGCTCAGCCCGCCTGAAAGCCGCCGTCCACGGCAAGGCTGACCCCGTTGACCATGCTCGAATCGCTGCCGAGCAGGTAGGCGATCGTGCGCGCCACTTCCTCGGGTTGCACGAATCGTTGCAGCGGAATCCGCGCGAGCATCGGCCCCGATTTCTCCGGCTCGCTCCAGACTTTCTCGGCCATCGGCGTAAGCGTGACGACGGGGTTGACCGTGTTCACGCGAATGCCGTGCACGCCGAGTTCGACCGCCATGACCCGCGTGAGCGCATCGAGCGCGGCCTTCGACGCGCAGTACGCCGCGTGCAGCGGTGTGCCGACCTGGGCCGCGACGCTCGACACGTTGACGATCGCCCCGCCCGCGCCGCGCGAGATCATCGAGCGCGCGCATGCCTGCGCGACGATCATCGCGGCGCGTACGTTCACCGCCATGATTCGGTCGAACGTCTCGACCGTGGTGTCGAGAAACGGCTCCAGTTCGACGATGCCCGCGCAGTTCACGAGCAGATCGACGGGTTGCGCCTGCTGCGCCGCTGCGCGCGTGGCGTTGGCATCGCCCAGATCGGCGACGATCGTCCTGCATCCGGTTTCGGCGCAAAGCGCATCGAGGTCCGCTTTCGAGCGGCTCAGCGCGATCACGACGGCGCCGCGTTCTGTCATCAGGCGCGCGGTCGCGAGCCCGATGCCCTTGCCCGCGCCCGTCACGAGCACCGTCTTGCCGGCGAATTCCCGATTGCGGTCTGTGCTCATCGCGCGCCTCCCGCCTCGTCGCACAGACGCCGTGCGGTCTCCTCGTCGGTCACGAGCACCGACGGATAGCGCCCGCGCAGCGCCGCCCGGGTCACGTCGAACTTGTTCGCGCCGCCGCTCACCAGCACCACGTGGCGAATCCTGCGCAGATCGTCCAGCGTGATCGCCACGGTCCGGCGGTTCAGCGGATGATCGATCGCCTCGCCATCGGCATCCATGAAGTGGCCGAGCATGTCGCCCACCGCACCCGCGTTCTTCAGCGCGCGCACCTGATCCGCATTGTTGATGCCGTAGGTGACGACGAGCGACTCCGCGAGATCGCCGCACGTCAGCAACGCGAGATCGGCGCGCCGGGCGCGGTCATAGGTCTCGCGCACGGCGTCTTCCTGAAGCAGCATGTCGCGTACTTTCTGGCTGCTCACGTGGATCGGCGCGGCGAACAGAAATCCGTCCGCCTGGCAGAGGTTCGCGAAGTCCGACACGATGTCGAACGTGTTGATGCTCGGGCAATGCGACAGCCCGCCTTGCAGCGACACCGCCGAGACCCGCTTGTACGCGCGCTGCGGCAGCGCGCGCAACACGGCGCGAATGGTGCGGCCCCAGCCGAGGCCGACGGTCTGCCCGGCCTCGATCCGCTGCGACAGATAGCCTGCCGCGCCGATGCCGAGCGCGGAGCGCGTCGCCTCGATATCGGCGCCGGTCGGCACGACGACTGCCGCTTCGAGTCCGAAGCGCTTCACGAGCGCCTCCTCGAGCGCGACGCATGGCGCCATCCTGCTGTTGATCGTGATCTGCACCATGCCCGATTCACGGCTCGCGGCGAGGAGGCGATTGACCCGCACCCGGTTGCTGCCGATGCGTTGCGCGATCTCCTGCTGCGTGAGGTTGCCTACGTAGTAATGCCACGCCACGCGTGCCTGCAGTTCCTCCTCCATGTCGACGTAGGATTCGGCAAGCGATGTCACGGCGGGCGGCGCTGATTTGTTCATGATGTTCATCAAGTCGGTTGAGGCGAGTCGAATGTCCCGTTCCCGCTCACTTCACCGCGCCCATCGTGAGTCCCTGCACGAGCCGCCCCGACACCGCGAGCGCGAAGACGACCATCGGCAGCACGATCAGCGTGCCCGTCGCCATGATTTCGCCCCACGGCAACTCGTAGCCGCTCATGTAGCTCGTCGCCGCCACCGGAGAGGTGATCGCATCGCTGCGCGTGAGCACGAGCGCGTACAGCAGGTCGTTCCACGAGAAGATGAACGCGAAGATCGCCGAGACGACGATGCCCGGCATCGCGAGCGGCAGGTTGATGCGCCAGAAGATTCGCCAGGGCGACGCACCGTCGAGACGCGCCGCCTCGTCGAGCTCGACGGGAATGTTGCGGAACTGGTCCGTGCAGATCCACACGACGATCGGCAGCGAGAAGGTCAGATACAGCAGGATCAGCACGATATGCGTATCGACGAGGTCGAGCTTCGTCGCGATGAGGAAGAACGGCACCGCAAGCACGACCGGGCTCACCATCCGGTTCGAGATGAACCAGAACCACAGGTCCTCCTTGCCGCGGAACTCGAAGCGCGCGAGCGCGTACGCGGCGGGCGTGCCGAGCATGATCGAGAGGAACGTCGCGCTGCTCGCGACGATCAGCGAGTTCAGCAGGCTCTGCGCGACGTTGTGCTCGAAGAGCGCATCGGTGTAATGGCTCAGCGTGGGTGTGAAGAACCACACCGGCGGCATCGCGAGCGCGTCGGCCTGGCTCTTCAGGCTCGTCGTGACCATCCAGTAGAACGGAAACACCGACGAGAGAAACACGACGAGCAGGCCGAGAACATGCCACACGGTCGCGCGCCGGCGCGCATTGCGGGCACGGCGGGCGCGCTCCGAAACCGGCGCTGAAGGCGCGACGGCGAGTTCGGCTGATGTGTTCACACGGCCTCCCGATAGACGAAGCGGATATAGAGGCGCGAGAGCACGATCGTCAGGATCAGCAGCAGGACCGCCTGCGCGGACGCCATGCCCTGGTCGAAGAGACGAAACGCGACGCGCTGGATATAGATGCTGATGAATTCCGTCGCGGTGCCCGGGCCGCCACGTGTCATGGTGAACACGGCGTCGAACATCTTGAGCATGTCGGCGGAACGCAGGATCAGGATGGCGGTGAGGCCCGGCAGCAGATAGGGCCGCTGCAGATGCCAGAGGATTTTGGTCCACTTCGGCGTTTCCAGGCGCGCGGCCTCCTCCGCTTCGCTCGGCACCATCGCGAGGCCCGCGAGCAGGATCAGCGCGCAGAAGGGAGTCCATTGCCATATGTCCATGATCATCACGGACACGAACGCGAGCGTGGGGTCCGCGAGCCAGTCGAGCGGCTCGATGCCGACCAGGGCGAGCAGCGCGTTGACCACGCCGAACTGGCGGTTGAAGATCAGCCGGCCGATCAGGCCCACCACGGCGTAGGTCGTCGCCATCGGGATCACGAGGCCGACGCGCGCCACGGAGCGCAGCCACGGCAAGGCGGTGCGATGCAGCATCAGCGCGGCGAACAGGCCGAACGCGATCTCGATGGGCAGCGTCACGCACAGAAAGAGCACGGTGCGCCCGAGCGCGCCCCAGAACGAAGGATCGCTGAGCGTGGCGATGTAGTTGTCGAGTCCGACGAAGGGCGTGCCCGATGCGAGATCCGCGAGCTTGTACTGATGAAACGAGTTATAGACCGCGAGCAGCAGCGGATAGATGCCGATGATCGCAAGCGCCGCCACTGCCGGCAGCAGAAACCAGAACGCAGGAGAACGCGGCACCACGCCAAAGCGGCGCCGCGGGCGCGGCCGCATCGCGCCGGTTGCTGGGGGAACCGTGGTCTTGAGCATGAATCGTCTCCGCCGGGTCGGCCTTCACGACGTTATCTTCGCAGGCGCGCAGCGTGGCATCGCGCGCGATGCCACGCTGCGCGGCGCTTACTTCAGGCGCGGCTTCTTGCCGTCGTAATAGCCCGCCTTCTTCAGGATCTCTTCGGTCTTGGTGCCGATGGTCTGCGCACCCTCCTTCACCGTCACCTGGCCGAGCATCATCTTGCTGCCCCATTCGCCGATCACCTCGGACACCGCCGGCCATTCCGGGAAGCGCGGCCGGTAATCCGGCACGCCGCCCTGCCACGACTCGACCATCGGCTTGACGAACGGGTACTTCTCTTGCACGGCCGGGTCCTTGTACACCGACATGCGCGCGCTCACGCCGCCCGCTTCGAGATACGGCTTCGCCTCCTCTTCGGATGTGATCCACTGGATGAAGAGCCACGCAGCCGCCTGCTTCTTCGCATTGGACTTCGCGTTCACTGCGAGCGAGAAGCCGCCGAGCGCCGGCTTCAGGCCCGCCGGCCCCTTCGGCTCGGTCGTGACCCCGAGGCAGCTGCCGATCTTCGACTTCTCCGGATCGGTGAGCGTCGGATAGAACGCCGACCATTCCGTGATCATCGCGACGCGGCCCTGCGCGAGCGCGTTCACCGCTTCGGCATGGTCATAGTCGACGATGCCCGGCGGCATGAACTTCATCAGCTTCTGCCGGTATTCGAGGCCCGCCTGCGATTGCGGCGACATCAGGTTCGATTTGAACTTCGCGTCGAGCAGCGACCCGCCGTTCGGCCACAGCACGCGCATGAAGCTGTCGGCGGATTGCGTCTCGCCGCGACGCGATTGCAGCGCAAAGGCGAACTGGTTCTTGTCGGCCTTGGTCAGCTTCGGCGCGTAGACGTTGAGCAGCTCGTCCCAGGTCTTGGGCGGCTCGCTGAAGCCCGCGTCCTTCAACATGCACTTGTTGTAGAACATCAGGCCGGAGTAGTTGTCGAACGGCAATCCGTAGGTGGTCTTGTCCCAGGTGCCGAACGAGTCGAGCAGGATCGGGAAGAAGCCCGGCAGGTTGAGCTTCGGATCGGCGAGCTTGGGGTTGTCCGTGAAGGTCTTGATCGGCACGAGCCACTTGTTGCTCGCGAACTCACCGATCCACACGACGTCCACCAGCACGACGTCCTGATCGCCGCCGCCCACGAAGTTGAGCACTTCCTTTTCCCGCGTGCTTTCGTACGGAATCACTTCCGTGCTCACCTTGATGCCGGTCTCCTTCTCGAACTGCGGGATCAGTTTTTGCGCCGCCTTGTAGCCCGGCCGGTCGAGAAAGATGGCCTTGATGGTGGTGCCCGAATAGGGCGCCGCCGCCTCCTTCAGCGTCCACGCGGACGCATTCGATACCGAGATCAACGATGCCGTGACGCCCAACATCGCCAGTGCGGTGGCCTGCGTGTAACGCTTCTTCATGCCTGTCTCCCAAGCAAGTTATTTTTCAGAACGCGCGATAAACAGTCGAACGGTTCGTCATGCCAAGCCGTTTCGTGTTGCAGTGCTTCCTTGATTCCCCGGCTTTCACCGACACCGTTTCACTTGTAATTCTGGTTTTACAATTGTATATTTGGGCGCAAAGCGGTTGTCAAGAATTAATTGTCGAGCGTCGCAAGCAGCGCCGCAGAAGCGCACCCATGCGACGCGAACTTCATCGCGGCACGCGCTCACGGCGCGGGCACCTGCAGGAGACAACGCATGAGCGCAGTTCAGTTGCATCAGGTTCGCAAGGCGTTTGCCGGCACGGAAGTCCTGAAGAGCGTGGACATCGCCGTTGCCGACCGCGAGTTCATGGTCTTCGTCGGCCCGTCGGGCTGCGGCAAGTCCACGCTGCTTCGCACCATTGCCGGACTCGAGCGCAGCGATACAGGGCAGGTGCTGATCGGCGGCGAGGACGTGACCGATCTCGAGCCCTCGCAACGAGGCGTTGCGATGGTGTTCCAGTCGTATGCGCTCTATCCGCACATGTCGGTGTACGAGAACATCGCGTTCGGGCTGCGCATGATCAAGCTGCCGGAAACGCAGATCAAGGAGCGCGTGCAGCGCGCGGCGAAGATCCTGCAGATCGAGCAGCTGCTCGAACGCAAGCCTCGCGCGCTTTCGGGCGGACAGCGCCAGCGCGTGGCGATCGGACGGTCCATCGTGCGCGAGCCGAAGGTGTTCCTCTTCGACGAGCCGCTCTCCAATCTCGACGCGGCACTGCGGGTGCAGATGCGCCTCGAGCTCATCAAGCTGCACAAGCAACTCAACGCAACGATGATCTACGTCACGCACGATCAGACGGAAGCCATGACCATGGCCGACCGGATCGTCGTGCTGAATCACGGCAAGGTCGAGCAGATCGGCTCGCCGCTCGAGCTTTATCGAACGCCGGTGAATCGCTTCGTGGCGGGCTTCATCGGCTCGCCGAAGATGAACTTCCTAAACGTTGCGGTGCAGCGCGCCGACGCGTCGGGCGTGACTGTCGGCCTGCCCGGAGCCACGTCGATCACGCTGCCGGTCAGTTCGACCGATGTGAAGGCGGGCGACGCACTGGTCCTCGGCATCCGTCCGGAACATTTGACCGAAGCGGCAGGCGCGGACGCGGACGGAAGGCTGTCAGGAAAGGTGATGGTGGTCGAGCATCTCGGCGGCGAGACGCTGCTGCACGTGAGCCTCGACGACGGCGCGCTGATACAGGTGAAAGGCTCGGGAGAATCCGCGGCTGTCGACGGCCAGGTTCTGAACGCGGGCTTCGGCGTGCGTCATGCGCATCTGTTCCGCGAGAACGGCGAGGCGCTCAAGCGCACGCATCCCGTCTCGGCCGCCGCGGCCGCGCTTTGACGCGGCACGACCAATACCGCCGTCAGCCCATGCGCAGCCTGAACGAGTCCATCGTCGACGCTGCCGCATCGACGGCGGCGATCCGGTTCCTGCCGTTCTCCTTCGCGCTGTAGAGCTGCGCGTCGACGAGATTGATGAAAGCCACCGGCTCGGTCTGATCGGACGGAACGATCGTGCCGACGCCGAAGCTTGCCGTCACCTGCTGCCTGTGCGGCGACCGGTGGTGCGCGATCGCCTCGTCGGCGATCAGTTCGCGGCATCGCTGCGCCACCTTGAGCGCCGCCTGAGCGCCCGTGTCCGGCAATACCAGCACGAACTCCTCGCCGCCGAAGCGGCCAAGGAAGTCGTTCTGCCGGATCGCGGCCTGCAGCACGCGTGCGATGCGCTTCAGGCATTCGTCGCCCTGCACGTGCCCGTAGTAATCGTTGTAGGACTTGAAGAAGTCGATATCGAGCATGACGAGCGAAAGCGCCGAGCCGGAGCGCTCGCAGGCTCTCCACTCGCGCTCGATGACGGAGTCGAACATGCGGCGGTTGCCCGCGCCGGTGAGGCCGTCCTTGAACGACAGCTCCTCGAGCTCCCTTTGCAGCTTCGCCACTTCTTCTTCGGCCTTCTTGCGCTCGCTGATGTCGAACATGAAGCCGATCAGCGACTCCACCTCGCCCTCTGCGTTGCGCACCACGTGCACGACATCGCGCAGCCAGACATAGCCGCCGTCGCTCGTGAGCGCGCGGTAATCGGCTTCGTGATCGGAGCCCGCCTTCGATTGCGCGACACAGAACGCGACCACCTGCTCGCGATCGTCGGGGTGCATGCGCTCCACCCAGTCCTGCACGGTCTTCCAGCTCGAAGGCGGCCAGCCGAGCAGCGCTTCGATCTGCGGGCCGATATACGCGAACGTCATCGTGTTCCAGTCGATCTTCCAGGGGATCGCCCGGGTCGATTCCAGCAGCGTCCTGTAGACGGCGCTGTCGTGCTCCATGTCGCTTTCGATGTTGCCGCCCGACGCCGCGTCCTCGTGCCGGAGGAACTGCGCGGCGAGCAAGGCGTCGGTGCTTTCGATGTTGTTCATGACGATGACGGACCCGGTGATCGCGGCCGCGAACGGATTTTCGCGGTGCGAGTCTTACCGGGTGTTTACGGCGGCGCGTGCGTAATCTTGAGGCCCTCGCCGAGCCCCTCGCTCACACGTCGGAGTGCTCGCCGGTCAGTTCCGCCATGGTCGCGTCCCTCGGCGAGACGCCATAGTGGTCCTTGAATGCGCGGCTGAAATGCGCCGGCGTGGAAAACCCGCAGCGGTACGCGATTTCCTGTATCTGGATCCGGCTTTCGTTGCATTCTTTCAGCAGGCGCGCGGCAAGTTCGAGGCGGCGCATCCAGACATAGCGCATCAGCGAAATGCCTTCCGACTTGAAGAGCCGGTGCAGGTGCGCCTCCGACGCGCTCACCGCGGAGGCGATCAGCGTCGCCGTGAGATCCGCGTTGCGCAGGTTCTGCGCGATGAACCGCTTGGCGCGAAAAAGCGTGGCATCGCCGCTGCGCGCGCGCATCAGGACGGAGGGATCGTCCAGCACGATATCGATGAGATCGAGCAACTGCTCGCCCTGCCGGCGCCGCATGCGCGCGCTCGTCGCCCCGGCCTGGTCGGCCATCGAAAGGATGAGGTCGCTGACGGCGTGAACATCCGGCGCCGCCGCGTCGGGCGCGTGCAACCCGCGCAGGTCATGCCTGAAGCCGCGTTCGCGCAGCATCACCTTCGGAATGCGCAACGCGATCAGTTGCGTCGTCTCGTTGAAGCTCTGGCGGTACGGCCGCTTCGGATCGAGCAAGATCAGCTGGCCGGACTGGAACACGCGTGCCTGCCCGCCCTGCTCGATCATCATCGTGCCCTCCCTGACGAGCTTCAGGTACAGGTAGCCGTCGCCGGGCCAGTGGGGATCGCCCGGCGCGAGCGTCGAGAGGGACTGGTTCGCGATTGCGACCTGCAGCAGGTCCAGCTGGCCCAGGTTCCAGCTGGCGGAAGTCGAGCACACCGAGCGGCCCGGCGCGTATTCGCATTTCAGACCGTAGAAGCGCGCCGTCGTCTGACGCCAGATTTCCCTGCTTTCGGGCGTGTCGTCTAGGGCATGCTTCAGGGGTCCGGGTGAGGTCTGTGCCGAAAGCTGCATCGAGGTACCTGCGCGAAGGTCGCGGGCCGGTGCGGTAACCGCACGTTGTGTGCGGGCACGGGTGGCCCCACGAACTAATGAACAGTTCCCGACCGGCAGTTATTCCCGCCGCAGACAAACGAACAGCAAACGTGCGGCTTGCGCGCGACAGCGGCCGCCGCGACCCGGCCGCTTGCTTTCAGCTTCATTCGCGCATGCGCCCGCCACGCGACGCATCGCGCATCGCGGCATGCGCAAGAGCGCGGATCAGGGAAACGGCACCTGCTCGAAACCTGCCGCGAGCGCCGACACGATCGCATCGATCTGCGGCGTCTCGATGACGAGCGGCGGCGCGATCGCGATGAGCGGCCCCATCGGGCGAACGAGGACGCCATGCTCGCGGGCGACGTCGCACACCGCATTCGAGTAACCCGACATCGCGTCGATGGGCGCGCGCGTCGACTTGTCGCTGACAAGATCGAGGCCGACCAGGAGCCCCTTGCCGCGCACGTCGCCGACCGCCGCGAAGCGGTCGGCGAACGGCCGCAGCGCATCGAGAAGGTAGGCGCCCTCTTTCGCCGCCTTTGCGGGAAGATCCTCGCCGGTCACGATGCCGAGGTTCGCGATCGCCGCCGCGCACGAGACCGGATGTCCCGAGTACGTGTAGCCGTGCATGATCGCGCCGGTGAAATCGCGGTTGGTCATGAAGGCCTGTTCGATGCGTTCGTTCACCGTCGTCGCACCGAGCGGCAGGTAGCCCGACGAAAGCCCCTTGGCGAAGCACATCATGTCGGGGCTGACGCCCCAGGCGCGGCAGCCGAACAGCGTTCCCGTGCGTCCGAATCCGGTGACGACTTCGTCGGCGATCAGCAGCACGCCGTGCCTGTCGCATATTTCCCGCACGAGCGGCCAGTAGTTGGCGGGCGGCACGATCACACCGCCCGCGCCCTGAATGGGTTCGGCGATGAACGCGGCGACGGTGTCGGGTCCCTGAAAGACGATCTCGCGCTCGAGCAATTCGGCGCACAGGCGCCCAAGCTCCTCCGGGTCCTGCGTGAAGGGATTGCGGTAGAGCCAGGGCGTATCCACGTGAAAGCAGCCCGGCAGGTTGGGTTCGTAGCTGCGCCGGAAAGCCGTGTACCCGTTCACCGCGCCCGAGCCGAAATGCGTGCCGTGATACGCCATCCTGAGGGATATGAACTTCGTGCGCTCGGGCTGCCGCTCCACCTTCCAGTACTGGCGCGCGAGCTTCAGCGCGGTCTCCACCGCATCCGAGCCGCCGAGGCTGAAGAACACGCGGCGCATGCCCTCCGGCCCGAGCATGTCGATGAGCATCTCCGACAGTTCCTCTGTCCGGGGATGCGATATCCCGCCGCCGAACAGTGTCGAATATTCGAGTTCGTCGAGCTGGCGCGCGATGGCATCCTTGACCTCCTTGCGATTGTGTCCGACGTTCACGCTCCAGAGCCCCGACGAGGCGTCGACGAGCCGGTTGCCCCGGTCGTCGAAGAGATAGCAGCCTTCGCCGCGCACGATCCTGAGCCGCGGGCTCAGACTCTCCATTCCGGGATGCGTTTCGGGGCACCAGAAATGCGACTTCATGACGTTCATTGCAAGTCCTCCTGAAGTGATGACCGGCACGCGACAAAAGCGGCAAAGCACGGGGGCGGTCGGGGTTCAGGCAGTCTAGGTGCGCAGTCGGCGCGCAAGTGTTCCAGAGCCCGCACGTCGATTGTCTGAACCGCGCTTTCCCATCAGGAGATTCGTGCCTGTGTAAAGCAAGCGAGAACGAAGCCGGAGGCGGGATGCTCACGCATCACATGAGACGCGTGACGTGCTCGCCCGACTGCGCGGCGTGCTCGACGCGTCGTGCGATCGACGTGCATTGCGGGGCCGTCAGTCCGAACGACACATGAAACGCGTCGGGGGTGCCGAGCGTCACGATGTAGACGTCGGGATCGCTGGAACGCTCGACGAGCGCCATGCTGGCGGGATAGACGATGCGCAGGCTGTCGTCGTCGTGGCGCAGCCTGAGCGCCTTGTCGGCCACGTGGGGCAGCGACAGGACGAGTGCGGAGAGGCACTCCGTCGGCACGTTGAGCACGACCTCGCGGCCGCTCGTGTCAATGTATCCCATGCGGATGCATGAGCCGTCGGCTGCAACGTCGAGACGTCCCAGCGCGGTTACGTCGATATCGGCAATCATTCGAACTGATCCTCGCAGCGTGTTCGAGGGGTTGGCGCGAAAAGTATAGAAGCGCACGTTCGGCTCGAGTTGTCCGGGACGCGGCTTTCAATTGACCCGGACCTGCTTTCGACGGCTCATTGACACCCGTGCGCGGGGCAGCGGCGCGGGCATCGCCCGACGACGTGAACGGATGTCCGGTATGCGCGCTGCATCAGGACCGTGCCGGACGGCTCGTGCATGGGCACGCGTGCGGCAAGCGCCTCCGCGCTTCATGGCGCCGTGGCGGCGCTTGCGGGTGTGTCGAGCGGATCGGGTGTCGGTGCGATGTCGTCCGGGTGCATGACATCGGGCGCAGGCTCGCCCGCCTGCGGCCCGCTCGCCTCGGAGGCGAGCGGGTATAGCGGCGGCTGCGCCGGTGCCGACGCAGCGGTCTCCTGCGGCGGCGGGGCATCCTGAACGGCGGGCCGGGGCGCGGTGCGGCGCACGGCGCTGCGCGGTTCGGGCGCCGCGTGCGGTTCAGGCGCCGGCGCAAACCAATGCCCGAACCAGTCGTGCAGCTTCGTGCGCAGCGAGTCCGCAAAGCCCGGTTCGGTCTCGATCGCGAACCGGGCGCGCGGATCGACGATGCGCGAGCGCAGCGAACGCTGAAAGAAATCTCCGACGATCGGCAATGCGCTGTGCGCCCCCTGCCCCCAATAGTCGCTGCGCAGCGTCACACGGCTGTCGTTGAAGCCGACCCACGCCCCCGCCACCAGGTGCGGATGCATCAGGATGAACCAGCCGTCGGCGTTGTCCTGCGTCGTGCCGGTCTTGCCGGCGACATCGCCGCGGATGCCGAAGCGGCTGCGGATGCTCGTGCCCGTGCCGCGATCGATCACGGCGCGCATCGCATCAAGCAGTTTCACCGTGGCGTTCGCAGAGAGCACCTGCTCCGGCGGCACGGGATCGAACTGCGCCAGCACTTCGCCCTTGCGGTCCTCGATGCGCGTGACGAGCACCGGCTCGACATGACCGCCGCCGTTGGCGATCGTGCCATAGGCCGAGACCATCTCCTTGAGCGTCACCGGGCTCGTTCCGAGCGCGAGCGACGGCACGACGTCGAGCTGGCTTTCGCGCACGCCCATCGCGCGCGCGAGTCTCGCGACCCGGGCCGGGCCGACGTCCTGCATCAGCTGCGCGGTGATGCGGTTCTTCGAATAGGCAAGCCCGTCGCGCAGGCTCACGGCGCGGCCGCTGGGCGGCGAGTCGTCGGTCGGCCGCCAGATCTCGCCGCCCGCGAGGGGAATCTCCACCGGCTGATCGATGAAGGTGTCGTCGGGGTTCGCGCCCTGCTCGAACGCCGCGCCGTAGACGAACGGCTTGAACGTGGAGCCCGGCTGGCGGCGTGCCTGCTGCACGTGATCGAACGGATCGTTGACGAAGTCGCGGCTGCCCACCCACGCGCGGATCTGGCCGTTGCGCGGATCGAGCGCGAGAAACGCGGCCTGCACGCGGGTCTTCGTCTCGCATAGCGTCTTCATGAACGGGCGGTCCGACGACAGCCGCTTTTGCGCTTCCTCCTCCGTCAGCCCCGCGTCCCTCGCCGCGCGATAGTCGGGCGTCTCGCGCACGAACGCATGCACGACGTCCGGATTCCCCGCGGCGCAGCCGGCGCGCGCGCCCCACGCCGCGTTGGCGATGGACTGCAGCTGATTGCCCTGCCACACCACCGCCTGCGTCGCCATGGCCTGCAGGCGCGAATCGATGGTCGTGCGCACGACGAGGCCGTCGGAGTAGATGTTGTAGTCGTTGGCATCGGCCCAGGCGATCAGCCATTTGCGCAACTGCTGCGCGAAGTGCGGCGCGCGGCCGGGCGCCTCGGTCTGCCGTTCGAAATCGATCCTCAAGGGACGGCGCTTCAGCGATTCATAGGTTGCAGGCGCGAGGTGTCCGAACTTCACCATCTGCGCGAGCACGGTATTGCGCCGCTGCAACGCGCGCTCGGGGTTGATCACCGGGTTGTAGTAGCTGTTGCCCTTCAGCATGCCGATGAGCGTCGCGCTTTCGAGCACGTCGAGACGGCCGGCGGATTTGTCGAAGTACGTGCGCGCCGCCATCTCGATGCCGTAGGCGTTGTACAGGAACGGCACCGTGTTGAGATACGTTTCGAGAATCTCTTCCTTCGTGTAGACGGCCTCGATCTTGAACGCGGTGACCGCTTCCTTGAGCTTGCGCGTGAGCGTCGCCGAGCGGCCGACTTCATCGGGGTAGAGATTGCGGGCAAGCTGCTGGGTGATGGTCGAGCCGCCCTGGCGGTCGCCCGAGAACGTGTGCAGCGCGGCCGATGCCGTGCGCCGCCAGTCGAGACCGTGATGCTGGTAGAAGCGGTGATCCTCGGTGGCGACGAGCGCCTCGACGACGTGCGGCGATATCTGCGGCAGTCCGACCCACGCACGGTTGGCCGGCTTGAATTCAGCGAGCAGCTTGCCGTCCGCCGACAGCACCTGCGCGGGCTGCTCGACCTTCGCCTTGCGGATGTCGCCGATGCCCGGAGTAAAGGGGATCAGGATGAGCACGTAGGCCAGGAAGAACGCGGGCACGGCGGCCATCGTCCACATGACGCCGCGGCGCGTGGGATGGCGCAGGCGGTGCAGGCCGCTTGCGACGAGGGGCCTCACGCGGGCCAGCCCGGACGAACAACGGGCCTCTATGGATGCTAGGTCTGGGCGCTTCACACTGGCTTACCGACTGCTGAAAAGGGTGAATCCTATCAAACGTGAGCGGCAAGCCTGCGGTTTTGGGGTTCGGGAATGCGGCGAACAAGCGGGAAAAGCGCCAGCCGGTGTGACGCTCGTGAATCGCTTTCGGGGAGGGTCCGGTATTGAAGGCCGTGGCTCAAGAGAGCCGGATGGCCCGTGCAGGCGGACATACGCCGCCCGCCGGGCTACCTGCGGCCTCCAGGCTCATCGAAGAGGGGTGGCGATACGGATACTGAAGATCCGGCTCACAAGCCCGACATCGATCACGGACACCGATTTCCGTCAAGCAGCCTTTCGCCCCTCGGAGGCCAGATACGCCGCCGTCGATAAAACGTCCGCGTAGCCGAAGCTAAGTGCAGCCATGAATGCTGCATGTACCTGCGATGCGGGCACGCTCACGCCATTGAACTCGAGATCGTGCGTGGCGCACGCATCGTGAATGACCGTCGTGTTGTAGCCGAAATCGTCTGAGGCGCGAGTCACCGCGTCGATGCACATATGGCTCATGTTTCCGACTACCACGACATCTTCGATTCCATGAGCGTCCAGAACCTGCCGGAGGTCGGTCTCGCGAAAGGGATTCATGTAATGTTTGACGATCACACGCTCGTGGGGCAGGTTCGCGGTCTTCGGGTGCAGCTGAGCGCCGTCGGTATTGGGTACGAAGAACGGAGCATCCTTCGCCAGGGTTTCATGGCGGATGTGTACGATGAGGTCACCGTTCGTTCTTGCCGCATTGATCACATGGCGGGCGTTATCCGCCGCTGCGTCGACGCCGTCGAGTACCCATTTACCTCCTGGGAAGTAGTCGTTCTGGATATCGACCACAATAATTGCCTGCTTCGTCATCTTGCCTCCACTCGGGATGTGCGTGAAATCCGGGCGCCATGGGCGATCCGGGAATGTGCCAAACGCGCTTGCACGCCTTTCGCGGGCGCAGCACCGTTGCCGCACCGTTGAGCGCTATATTGCTTTAATCACGCGACCGGCGGAACGAGCGAATTGCAGAATGCACTGTTCGCACAATGAGAGGAATGCCATTGATTGCCGCTGCACCAGGCGGCGCCTGGCGTGACTTTATTTATGCCCGCGCATGCTCTCGGGTCGAGAGCATGCGGTCACTCGAAGAACGCGTCGTCGATCGGAACGTTCCGGGTCTGCCACCGCCGTTGTGCTGCCAGAACCTTCTCGCGGCTATGGAAATAGGGGCTCATCCACCATGGAGCGCTGATTCCCCTGTGCCTTTCTCCCGTTGCACTCTCCGCGTTCAGCTTGTCGATATGGTGATACAGCACGTGGTCGACTGCTTTCTTGTTGTCATCCAGCACGCCGATGGATGACACCTGCATGATTCGAGGAATAACCGAATTATGAAACGCAATTTCGCACTCGGAACAGCTCGCCCACGCAGCGGGCCGATACAGCGCCGGCCATGCATTCTGGATCAGGCCCGTCAGATCGCCGCCGACCCGAACGACACCCTGGTCGATTTCAGTCACGGACTTGTTCCTGAACTTGCGTTCAACCGGATGCCAATATTGGAAAAGATAGTTTGCCGCGAAAAAGCAGTGGACATCCTGCGTCAGTGTCAGCTGGACCACGCGGCGGAAATCGTTTGCATGCGTACCGGCCCTGCCCTTGTTCTCCAGCGTGAAGAAACTGTAGTCATCCTCGATGTGCCCGCCGACCATCTGCCTCGTCACCCAATCGGCGCTGCTGGTGACGTGCAGAAGGCGAGTTCCCTTCATCAGCACGCCCACCGGCACGTGACGAATGAAATCGTTTATGTTTCGGCGCTGAAGTTTGCTGATGTCGCGATTCGCACCGGTGCGCTCGATCAATGCCTTCTTCCAGTCCCCGGCCACAACCGTGCCGCCCTTATGGGCAAATCCCCCGGGAGTCGCATCCTTCGCGTCGCTCCCCATAAAGGCACATTCTTTGCAACCGACGCACGCCTCAGTCAGTGTCGTCGTACCAATCTTTTCGGATGAAGCAATCCAGGATGTACTCATGCGCTGATCATTTTTCCTTGGGGTTGAACAATGCGTGAACTTCATTTCCGCAATTCTCGCAACTCGTCCAAGGACAACAACCGAGCAATCCGGATTATTCCATGCTCTTCCAAAGGCAAGCGTTGAATGGGACACACCGCGCGATGGTCACGACCGCGAAGGGGCGCGCACGAGCGAGGTTGATCGCCGCGCTCTTCCGCGTCGAAACGCTTGACGGCAATGTTTGGCGTTTGTGCTTCTCGCCGGCGCTCGTTCAGTCGCCTGATCGTTTCATGGGCGGGACGTCGGGTGTGCGAATCACGCCACGGGGCCAAGGCGTACCTTCATGACCGCTGGCACAGCATCCCGCCGCCGGGATCACGGTGATCCCGGCACCCGCCCTCATCAACCTCAATTCCCCGCCCCCCGATACAACTGCTCCATACGCCGCGCACTTGCGGTATCGCGGGAATCGGCAAGGTCCTGATAAACCTGCGCACGCGTCTTGCCACCGGCGGCGGGCGACCCCGACTGTGACTTCGAAGCGGACGCCCCGCCAATCGAGGTATCCGTCATGGAATTCTGCTGCGACGAGGGGGCCATGTAGGCCGTCTGCGCGCATACCGCGAGGGAGGCGGCACCCATGATGCCACCGACGAGTAACCGGGCGACTGTCATTTCCAGCTCCTTTCAGCATGCTGCGCTGCGGGCGCACGGCAAGCGCCTGCCTTCGCCCGACGGCAAAGGTTCAATGACAATTCTAGGTAAACGCCGTCCGGGCGAAACGCCTATTTCCGCGTCAATGCGGTGCAGGCCGGCGTGCTCCCGCGCACGCGCAGGCTCAGCGCGACATTCCGCGCGCGTCGATCGGCCACAGCGCCTCCACGCGCTCGCCGCGAAAGCACACGTACTCGTCGTAGAGGTTGGCCGTCGGGTCGCAATGGCCGGGAACCAGCAGGACCCGCTCGCCCAGCAGCGCGCCCGCGCGCCCGCCCTCACCCTCGCGGTCGCGCACTGCCATCACGCCGTGCTCGTCGTTCGCCGCGATGTAGTCGAGCGGGGCCTCGGCGCGGTCCGCGAGCCACGCGACACGCTTCGGCAATCCCGAATCCACCGCCACGCCCTTCAGCCCGGCATCGCAGACCGCACGGCCCGGGTGCGTCGCGCTCATGATGGTAGACGCGATATACAGGCTCTGCCGCGGCCTTCGCATGCCCGACCATTCGAGCGACCCGTAATCGCCGTCCATGAAGATGTAGGAACCGGGCTGAAGCTCCGTGTAGACGCCGCTCCTTGCGTCGAATTCGACCGTGCCGGTGCCGCCGCCCGTCACCACCTCGCAGCGCACGCCGCGCGCCTCCAGCGCGCGCAGACTCGCGGCGGCGCGCCCGGCGGCCAGTTGCGCGGCCTGCCGCCGCTCCGCGTGCGCGGCCACGTGCTGCGCGCCACCGTGATACGCCTGAATGCCGCCAAAGCGCAGCGCCGGCTGCGCCGCGATCGCATCCACGAGCCGCAGCAGTTGCGTGTCGTCCGTCACGCCGCAACGGCCCTGCCCGACATCCACCTCCGGCAGCACGTCGATCCGCACGCCTGCCCTCGCCGCCGCCGGGCCGAGCGCCTCGACCTGGGCAACAGCATCGACGCACACGCTCAGGCGCACATGCGCCGCGAGTTCGACCGCCATCGCCGTCTTGTCGGCGCCGATGAATTCGTTGCTCACATGAATGTTCGCGATGCCCGCCGCCGCGAACGGATACGCCTCGCTGAGCTTCTGGCAGCACACGCCCTTCGCGCCGGCCGCGATCTGGCGCTTCGCGATCTCGCTCGACTTGTGCGCCTTCGCGTGCGGCCTGAGCGTGACGCCTGCGGCGGCGGCGAACTCCGCCATCTGCCGCACGTTGGATTCGAACGCGTCGAGATCGATGACGAGCGACGGCGTGCCGATCGCATCGAGCGGGTCGCCGGGTCGCGCCGGCGCGGGAGGAACGAGCTTCAAACGATATCTCCTGGTTCAGGCAGGCCTGCGGTCAAAGCGCGAGCGCCAGCACGCGCGCGACGTGAAGCGCCTCGGTCTGCGCGCCGTCGTGAATCTGATGACGGCAGCTCGTGCCGTCGGCGACCACGATGTCGGCGGCATCGGCCTGCCGGACGGCGGGCAGCAGCGACAGCTCCGCCATCGCCTTCGACGCCTCGTAGTGCTCCGCCTCGTAGCCGAAACTGCCCGCCATGCCGCAGCACGACGATTCGATCGTCTTCACCTCCAGCTGCGGAATCCAGCCGAGCACCGTCTGCACGGGGCGGAATGCATCGAACGCCTTCTGGTGGCAGTGTCCGTGGACCCACGCGCGCGGCGCGTCAAGCGGCCTGAGCGTCAGCTGGAAGCGGCCCTCGGCCCGCTCGCGCACGAGAAACTCCTCGAAGAGAAATGCCTGCTTCGAGAGCGCGAGCGCGTCTTCGCCGTAGCCATATTGAAGGAACTCGTCGCGCAGGGTCAAGAGACAGGACGGCTCCAGCCCGACCACCGGCACGCCGCGCTGCACGTACGGCCTGAACGTGTCGAGCATGCGGCGCGCTTCCTGCTTCGCCTCGTCGACGAGGCCCGCGGCGAGGAACGTGCGGCCGCAGCACACCGGCCGCTCGCCCTCGCGCACGTTGAAATGCACCTTGTATCCCGCGGCTTCGAGCACCTTCTGTGCGGCGCGCGCGTTCTCGGGCTCGAAGTTGTCATTGAAGGTATCGACGAACAGCATGACCTCGCGCACGGCCTGCGGAGTTGCGCGAGACGCGGCATCGGCGAGAAACGACTTGCGAAAGCGCGGCAGCGAGCGTTCGCGCGCAAGACCGATCCTGCGCTTGACGAGGTTCGAGAGCACCGGGATACGCTCGGCAAGCGCCATGAGCGCCGGCACGCGTGCCGCGTAGCGCGCATACCGCGGCATGAACGCGACGAGCCGCTCTCGCAATCCGATGCCGTGCCGCTTCGTCCACGCGGCGCGCGCCTCGATCTTGAACTTCGCCATGTCGACGCCGGTCGGGCAGTCGCGCTTGCAGCCCTTGCACGACACGCAAAGATCGAGCGTCTCCTTCACGTCGGCGCTCGCGAGACCCTCGTCGCCGAGCTGCCCGGAGATCGCGAGGCGCAGCGTGTTCGCCCGTCCTCGCGTGACGTGCTGCTCGTCCTTCGTCACGCGATAGCTCGGGCACATCGTGCCCGCGTCGAACTTGCGGCAATGACCGTTGTTGTTGCACATCTCGACCGCTTTCGCGAGGCCGCCGCTCAGGTCGCCGCCCGTGCCGGGCGCCGTTTCCTCGCCCGTCAGCGGATCGCGCCTCACGTTCCACGCCGACCAGTCGAGCGACGGCGTGAACGCCTTTTCCCGGTAGCCCGGCGCAAAGCGGAAGTTGCGCGCGTCGTCCATTTTCGGCGGACGCACGATCTTGTCGGGATTGAACCGGTTGCCGGGGTCGAAGAGGCTCTTGATCTCGCTGAACGCCTGATTGATGCGCGGCCCGTACTGCCACGCCACCCATTCGCCGCGGCACAGGCCGTCGCCGTGTTCACCGGAATAGGCGCCCTTGTACTCGCGCACGAGCTCGGCGGCCTCTTCTGCGATCGCGCGCATTTTCGCGGCGCCGTCGCGGCGCATGTCGAGAATCGGCCGCACGTGCAGCGTGCCGACGCTCGCGTGCGCGTACCACGTGCCCTCCGTGCCGTGCCGGTGAAAGACCTCGGTGAGACGGTTCGTGTATTCGGCGAGATGTTCGAGCGGCACCGCGCAGTCCTCGATGAACGACACCGGCTTGCCGTCGCCCTTCATGCTCATCATGATGTTCAGGCCCGCCTTGCGCACGTCCCACAACGCCTTCTGCTCGTTCGCGTCGGGCATCTGCACGACCGAGCCCGGCAGCCCGAGATCGCTCATCAGCTCCGCAAGCTGCGCGAGACGCTGCAACTGCGCGGCGCGATCGTCGCCGGCGAACTCGACGAGCAGGATCGCCTCGGGACGGCCGACCAGCGCCTTCTCGATCACCGGCCTGAACGCGGGGTTGCCGATCGCGAGGTCGATCATCGTGCGGTCCACCAGTTCCACCGCCGACGGCGCGAGCCTGACGATGTGCTGCGTCAGGTCCATCGACTGATAGAAGGTCGGGAAGTTGACCACGCCGAGCGTCTTGTGCCGGGGCAGCGGCGAGAGCCTGAGCGTGATCTGGCGGCTGAACGCGAGCGTGCCCTCCGAGCCGACCAGAATGTGCGCGAGGTTGGCCGTGCCGTCGTCGGTGTAGGCACGCGGGTTCTGGCAGTCGAACAGATCGATGTTGTAGCCCGCCACGCGCCGCAGCACCTTCGGCATGCGCTCGGTGATCTCGCTTGCCTCGCGCGCCGCGATGCCCCGCAGGCCATCGACGATCCGCGTGAGCCGCTCGCCCTGCGGCGCCTCGCGCAGCGACGCGAAGCGCGCCTCGGTGCCGTCGGCGAGGATCGCGTCGATCGCCGCGACGTTGTGCACCATGTTGCCGTACTCGATCGAGCGCGAGCCGCAGGAATTGTTGCCCGCCATGCCGCCGATCGTGCATTGCGCGCCCGTCGAAACGTCGACGGGAAACCAGAGCCCGTGAGGCTTGAGCCACGCGTTCAGATGATCGAGCACGACGCCCGGCTCGACGGTCACGGTGCGCGCCGCCTCATCGAAGTCGACGATGTTGTTCAGCCACTTCGACGTATCGACGACGAGCGCCTCGCCCACCGTCTGGCCGCACTGGCTCGTGCCCGCGCCGCGCGCGAGGAGCGGCACGTTCTCGCTCCTCGCGACGTCGAGCGCGACGCGCAGGTCGTCCTGGTCGCGCGGCACCACGACGCCCACCGGCGTGATCTGGTAGATCGACGCATCGGTGGCGTAGCGCCCGCGGCTCGCGGCATCGAAGAGCACTTCGCCGCGCATCGCCTCGGAGAGGCGCCGCGCAAGCGGTGTCGACAGACGGCTCGCCGAGGGCACCAGATGGATCGGCTTGACGAGCAGATGTGAAGTGGGGTTCGTCATGTTGCAACCTGCATTCGATGTGTGAAGCGAGCCCGCCTTACGGCTTGACTCCGAGTCCCGGCGCGGGGCGTGTGTTGTCGGCGGCGCCGAGCGCGAACCTGCTCTCCGGCTGCATGCGGAATGCGAGCACCACGCCGAGCGCCATCAGCAGCATGCTGCCGACGAAAGGCAGCTCCCAGCTGCCGAAGCGGTCGATCAGAAAGCCCGACAGCACGGGCGAGATGATCGCCGCGAGCGCGGAGCCGGTGTTCATCATGCCGCTCGCGGTGCCGGAATATTCGGGCGCGATGTCCATCGGGATCGCCCACATCGGGCCGATCGTCATCTCCGCGAAGAAGAAGCCGGCGGCGAGGCACGTCATCGAGAGATAGAGGTTGTGCGTGAACATCAGCGGCACGAGGGAAACGAGCGTGAGCAGCATGCAGACCGACACCATCACGCTGCGCGCGCGCCTCAAGTTGCCGGTGCGCTCGAAGATGCGGTCGGTGACGACGCCGCCGAGCGTATCGCCGATGACACCCGCGAAGAACACCGCCGAAGCAAATATCGCCGACTTCTTCAGGTCGAGGTGATAGCTGTGCAGGAAGTACTGCGGAATCCAGGAGAGAAAGAGCCACAGCGTCCAGCCGTAGCAAAAGTACACGATCGTGACCGGCATCATGCGCTTGAAGAGCGCCTTCCACGGCACGTTCGCGGCTTTCGGCTTGGGCTGCGGCAGCATGTCGAGCTCGTCCTGCGTAATGCGCCGGTGGTCCTTCGGATGCTCGGTGAACGTGAAGCACCAGACGAGCACCCACACGAGGCTGATCGCGCCGCAGATATAGAACGACTCGCGCCAGCCGTACGTCGCCATCACGAGGACGATCGCGCCCGGCGCGACCGCGTTGCCGATGCGCGCCGCCGCGTGCGTGATGCCCTGTGCGAAGCCGCGCTTTTCCTTCGCCACCCAGCGTGACATCGCGGCGGTGGCGGCGGGAAACGTCGCGCCTTCGCCGAGTCCGAGCAGCACGCGCGCCGCGAGCAGCGACGCGAGGCCGCCCGCGAAGCCGGTGAGGAGTGTCGCGAGCGCCCAGAGCGCACCGCAGAAGATCAGCGTGCGCTTCGCGCCGAAGCGGTCGCTCACCCAGCCGCCGATGATCTGGAACACCAGGTACGGATACGCGAACGCGGAAAACACCAGACCCACTTCCGTGTTCGAAAGATGGAACTCCTTGCCGAACCCCGCCGCCGCCGTGCTCACGTTCACGCGGTCGAGGTACGTGATGAAGTACATGATGCAGAGCATGATTAGAACGATACTGGTCGCACTCGTGATACGAAACCGTTTCATCGTCTGTCTCCGTGATTTTTATCGCTTGACTGTGCGCCGGGAGCGGCGCGCTTCTTCGTCGTGCGTCGCGCCCGGGCCGCCGCGTTCTGTGCGCGGCTTGCTCCGGACGGGGGTGAGGGTCGAGGGTTCGAGGGCCCGGCCGGCGGCGCGCCGCCGGCCGGGCGTGCCGCTTCAGGCCGCGGCCTTGAGCGCCGCCTTCGCCTCGGACGTGAGATAGGCCATCGCCGCGGGCAGTCCGCTCGCGGCAAGCGGCACGCCCGCGAGCCGCAGGCCCATCTCGCAGCCGGCGAGCGTCGCCATCAGCGTGAGATCGTTGCAGTCGCCGAGATGCCCGATGCGGAACATGCGGCCCTTCATCTTGCCGAGGCCCGTGCCGAGCGACATGTCGAAGCGCTCGTAGATCACCTTGCGCACGGCGTCGGCGTCGATGCCCTCCGGCATCATCACGCCGGTCAGCACCGGGCTGCAGACGGCCGGATCGGCGCACTGGATGTCCAGCCCCCACGCGCGCACCGCGCGGCGGCACGCTTCGGCGAGCCGCTCGTGGCGCGCGAACACGTTGTCGAGCCCCTCGTCGAGGATCATGTCGAGCGCTTCCGACAGCCCGTACAGCAGGTTCGTGTTCGGCGTGTACGGCCAGTAGCCGGTCTTGTTCATCTCGATGATCTCGCCCCACGCCCAGAAGCTGCGCGGCAGCTTCGCCTGCGCGCTCGCCGCGATCGCTTTCTGCGACACCGCGTTGAAGCTGATGCCCGGCGGCAGCATCAGGCCCTTCTGCGAACCGGAGACGGTGACGTCCACGCCCCATTCGTCATGTCGATAGTCGGCGCAGGCAAGGCCGGAAATCGTATCGACGAGGAAAAGCGCCGGGTGGCCCGCCGCGTCGATCGCGCGGCGCACCGCGGCGATATCGGAGGTGACGCCGGTCGAGGTCTCGTTGTGCACGACGCACACCGCCTTGATCGCGTGCTGCGTATCGGCGCGCAGGCGTTCCTCGATCAGCTGGGGCTGTACGCCGCGCCGCCATCCTTCGATGCCCGGCAAGCCCAGGAACTCGGGCTTGAGCCCGAGGCTCTCGGCCATCTTCTTCCAGAGCGTCGCGAAGTGGCCGGTCTCGTACATGAGCACGGTGTCGCCCGGGCTCAGCGTGTTGGAGAGCGCCGCCTCCCACGCGCCCGTTCCCGATGCCGGATAGATCACCACCGGCTGCTGGGTCTTGAATACCTTCTTCACGCGCTCCAGCACGTCAAGACCGAGCGCGCCGAATTCGGGGCCGCGATGGTCGATGGTCGGATAGCTCATCGCGCGCAGGATGCGGTCGGGCACCGGGCTGGGTCCGGGAATCTGCAGGAAGTGTCGGCCAGCGGGGTGAAAGTCTAGCTTGAGCATGTGGCTCCTCCGGTTGAATTTTGCATGCAAAAAACTATATCCCCATGAGGCGTCCGACCCAAGGTGAAATTTGCCGGTGTTTACCCTGCTATAGCTTTGGCTGGTCGCTGCAGGCTAGAATAGTCGCAACTAGAAATCGGATTTTTGTATGCAAAATTCGGATATTGAACCGGGCGAACGGCTGGCTCCGCTGATGCCCAGGGTCGAGCGCCAGCGGCTTCACGACACGGTGGTGGAGCACATTCGCCGTTTCATCGTGGAAGGCGTGCTGGAGCCGGGAAAGAAGCTCAACGAGCGCGAGCTGTGCGAGACGCTCGGTATTTCACGCACGCCGCTGCGCGAGGCGCTGAAGGTGCTCGCGGCCGAAGGGCTGATCGAGATTTCGCCGAATCGCGGGGCATCGGTGTGGAAGATGTCCGAGGCGGAACTGCGCGAAACGTTCGAACTGATGAGCGGACTGGAGGCGTTTTCCGGCGAGCTGGCGTGCGAGCGGATCACGCCCGCCGAAATCGCGGACATCAAGGCGCTGCATTACGCGATGCTTGCGTGCCGCGCGCAGAACGACCTGGCGGGCTACTACAGCCGCAATCAGGCGATACACGACAAGATCAACGAGGCCGCGCGCAATTCGCAATTACGGCAGACCTATGTCGCCGTGAACCGGCGGCTGCAGGCGCTGCGTTTCCGCTCGAACTTCCAGATTCCGAAGTGGGACCGCGCGATCCACGATCACGACGAAATGCTCAAGGCGCTCGACGACCGCGACGGCAGGCGCCTCGCCACGATCCTGCGCCAGCATCTGCTCGACAAGCGCGACGCGGTGCTGCAGATCCAGTCGAACGAGGACGCCGCCGGCGCGAGCCTCAAGGCGTGACGCCCCCGCGCGCGCCGCTCAGGCTGAAGCCGCGGCCCGCGGGGTTTGCAGGAACGAACCCGGCGTCATGCCGCAAAAGCGCTTGACTACCCGCTCGAAGCGCTCTTCTCGCAGAACCATCACTGAGCCATCATCGGACGGGACCGGCTTGCGGACCCCGGCTGAACTCCTCGCTCAGAAAATCCACGCACACCCGCACTTTCGCCGACGACGCGAGCCCCGCGCACTCAGGCGCCAGACGCCGAACGGATGGTCGCGTTCATGATCGCGAGACACTGAATAGAATAGTCGTCGTTCACCCCGATCCAGTATCCATCCACGACCCCGATCAGCCCGGACAGGAGAGCCGCATGAACCGCAACGCATACCGTATCGCCGTGATTCCCGGAGACGGCATCGGCAAGGAAGTGATGCCCGAGGGCCTGCGCGCACTCGACGCCGCGAGCAAGCGCTTTGGCATCGCGCTCGAATACCGGCACATCGAGTGGGCGAGCTGCGACTACTACGCGAAGCACGGCCAGATGATGCCCGACGACTGGAAGGCGCAGCTTGCCGACGTGGACGCGATCCTGTTCGGCGCCGTCGGCTGGCCCGACACGGTGCCCGACCACGTGTCGCTCTGGGGGTCGCTCCTCAAGTTCCGCCGCGAGTTCGACCAGTACATCAACCTGCGCCCGGCGCGTCTCTTCGACGGCGTGCCCTCG
>Ga0163162_10000868_pt1 | contig 28163 bp, 19 predicted proteins | sample S55metaG_FD_115310 | JGI IMG/M metagenome (GOLD analysis project Ga0163162, IMG submission 115310) | Switchgrass rhizosphere microbial communities from Kellogg Biological Station, Michigan, USA - S5-5 metaG | ecosystem: Host-associated > Plants > Roots > Rhizosphere > Soil | place: USA... | reverse complement strand
CGGCGATGTGCATGGAGCCGCCCTTGCCCTTGCAGTAGCCGGCCTCTTTGCCAAGAAGCTCGGCAAACATCCGGTCGAGCGCTGCACCTTTTGCCACGCAATGACCGTGACCGCGGTGTGTGCTCGTGATGTAGTCGTCGGATCGAAGCGCCTCGCAGACGCCGACGGCGATGGCTTCTTCACCGCTGTAGAGATGCGTAATCCCCGGCATCAGAGCCCGGGTATACAGGTCGTTGGCGTTTTCCTCGAATTGCCGAATCATGACCATGCGCCGGAACATGCGCATCAATTGTTCGCTGTCGATATTTGAAAATGGCTTGGATTTATCCACTGCCGTTGTCATGTCTGCTCCCGTTATGCCCAGATTTCTGCGTCGGTCGGAACCTTCTTGTCGGTGATGAGTTTGCCGATGCGAGAGACATTCATCAAGTGCTTATAGTCGAGATTCTCCGAAATGGAATTGCCGCCCCATGATCCGCATCCCAGGGTCGTGGTGGGTGCAAAGCCATTCGTCAGCGATCCGCCCGCACTGAAGGAACATGCCTGATTGACAACCAGGCGGCTTACCGGCAGTTCCAGTCCGGCATATCGAATGTTATTTTCGTTGTGAGAATGCAGGCCGGCCGAGTGTCCGGCGCCTTCGACAATCAGGTTTGCCTTCGCCTGAGCCACGGCTTCCTTGAAATCCTTGTACGGCAGGATGGCCACAACCGGGCAGAGCTTTTCCTTCGCGAGAACGTCTTCCTCGCCGGCGCCTTTCGCTGGAAGAAGGATGATGCGAACCGCTTCGGAAATTTCAACGCCGATCATGGCGCCCAGATCCCGGCAGGATCGACCGACAACGTCTTTATTCAACCGGCCGCCTGGGAAAACGAGGTCACGGAATTTCTGAATCAGCGCTTCGTCTTCGGTAAACCAGACTTTGCCCGTGGACTCAAAGAGCTTTATGGTTTCCGTGTAACGCGACTCGTGCACCAGTACGAATTGCTCGTGCGAGCAGATAATCCCGTTATCAAACGAAGCGCCCTGGACGATCTTTCCGGCTGCTTCCTTGTGATCCGCATCGATATCGATGATTACCGGAACATTGCCCGCGCCAACGCCAAACGAGGGCTTGCCCGAGGAATACGCAGACTTCACCATGGCACCGCCGCCGGTAGCAACAACGACATCGACAACCTTCATCAACTCCTGGGTAGTCTCGATGGAGCCATTCCTGACGGTTTGAAGCAGATTATCCGGACCGCCGTGGGCCTTGACCACGTTCATGAATTCGCGCGTCAGCAGCTCCATGCACTTTTCCGCCTTGGGGTGTGGAGCGAAGATCACAGCGTTGCCGGTCTTGATCGCAAACATGGCGTTGCACATGGGAGTAACGATCGGATTGGTGATCGGAGTCACAGCGGCGACAACGCCCATCGGCTTGGCGACAAATACCATGTTGGTGTCAGGATCTTCGCCGATGATGCCGCGAGATTTCTTGTCTTTCAGATTGTTCCAGATGTTGCGGGCCTTGCCTTTGTTCTTGAGGATCTTGTCTTCATAAACGCCGATGCCGGTTTCGTCCACCGCCATCCGGGCCAGCATCTCGGCATTGTCGAACACGTACTTGCCGATGCCTTTCACTATGGCGTCTACCTGCTCCTGTGAAAAGGACTCGAACACGCCCTGGGCGATTCGCGCCTTCGCGACGAGTTCCTGGACCTGCGTATTGGTGGTCGATGCGGGATCCTGAATGCAATGACTCATGGTGTCTGTTTCCTTCGATTTGCGGAGTTTTCAGAATAGTCGAAAACGCTCGATCGATCAAGGATAGCGGCGGTTGGGGGCTGGAAGAATCGGGCGATGGAGCGTTGGCACTTCATGGACGGACTCCGCTGATTGCGGCGGCCAGGGGACGAACTGAATCCATTCAACTGCCCATCGCCCGCGGCGCAAAGCTTGAAATGCGCGATAAGGGGAGCCGCGATACAGAGGCTGGCAGGCCATCGATCGATCGACTGCTCGACTACGTTTGCGCCACCCGCTCTTGCCAAATCAAAAAAATCAGTGCGAGGACAAAAAATATCGTACCCCTCACCCGGCCCGCGATACTGGCGCCGAGTTTCAGGCCTGCACGAACGACGCCCGTTTACCGCGGACTGAATTCAGGAATTGAAATCGTAGATCTTGACCTGCGTCCACAGGTCCTTCAAGGCGCGAAATTCATCGTGAACCGGGTCCGACTGGTACGCGTCGTGCCCGGCGGCGTCATCGAAGGCAACAATCAGGCCGTAGGTATAAGTCCGATCAATCACAGGCCGGTCCGTTTCCGCAGGCCTTCCACACCAGGCGTGACGAACGGTTCGGATTCTTGTTAAAGACTCGACGCCGCCCAGGAACTTTTCCTCGTCGGCATCCGTGAGGCCGGGTTTCAGCCAGAAATAAACGGAATGGATAAACATTCTTCAGGATTTTATTTCATGCACCGCATGTATTTGTACGCGATTTCCGCATTCTTCATGGGCTCGGGCGCTCCATCATATTCCCAGATGTAATATTTCACATCAGGACCGGTTGCGGCATAGACGCGTGGCCAATCGATGACGCCGGCGCCGAGATCGGTGATCTTCCCATCGGGTGCGGTGTCTTTCACATGCAATGCGATGATTCGGCCCTTCAATCGATTCAGAAAAGCAATCAGTTCGTCCTGGTTGCCCTTGTATGCGTTCAGAGCCCAGTGGACATCGATTTCGAAATGAACATAGCGAGGATCGGTATTGGCGGCAACTATTTCCAGAGCGCTGACCATTTCCGGCTTCCCATTCTTTTGGATGTCGTAGCTATACGCCGTCGAAACTTCGGCAGCGTGATTATGCATGTAGAGTGCGAGGCCTTTGGCCGCTGCCGCTTCACCGAGCTTATTGAGGTTGGCTGCCGTGGCGAGTACGTTTTCGATTCGGCCGTTTAATCCCGGCGGTCCGTAGCCCGCAGAGCCAATCATGGGGTCCTGATTGAGGGCCTGCGCATCTGCGATGGTTTGAGCCCAGACGCCCAGGTCCGCAGTGAGATTTCCATGATTGCCGATGACCTTGATCTGATTTTTCTCCATTAACGCACGGACTGTTCCGATGGGCTGTCCGAAGATCCCGGCGAGTTCGGCATTTTTGTAGCCGATGGTATGCAGGCCGGCAAGAACCGAATCCACGATTGCCGGCGGCGTTGCTCCGCGCGCACCGGGAGCGGCACTGGGATCCCGCAGCGCACCGTTCATGGAAAACATCTGGATCGCAATCTTCGCATCGGGTAACGGCGTGCAGGTGCGGACGCTCTGCGCCACAGCTGACGTTGCCAGAGAACCCATAATCAAAATCATTCCAAAATGCGACATGGTGGTTGGCCTCCCGGAGTGACATCTTATATCGGAAAAGGCTCGGACGGGTCTGACCCCTTTTTTCTTCGCGATTGACTATAATTCGGCGACGTCTAAAGGAGATCCCATGCGAAAAATCACATGCGCTCTGTTTCTGGTTTCCATTTCCGTACTTTCGATCTGGGCGGCGCCACAATTGGGGACGCTCAAAACCCCGTCATGGGCGTTTCCAGTGACAGAGGCCAATCTTCCCGCAACTCCGCCGGAGCCGGCACCGGCCGTACCTGGCAGCACGCGTACGTACACGCGCGCTGCGATTGACGACACGATGAATCCCCCGAACTGGTTTCCGTCGGAAAATTCTCCAAAGCCGCAGATCATCCTGCATGGGCACGGTGATGCGCTCGCATGCGGTGCCTGTCATTTGATGACGGGTTCGGGCCACCCGGAATCTGCGAATGTCGCGGGGCTGCCTTTGGGCTATTTGTTGCGGCAACTCGCCGATTTCAAGAGTGGCGCGAGAAAGGACACATCGCGGATGAATGACATCGCGCAGGCACTCACGGATGAGGAAATCCGTCAGGCCGCGGAATGGATGTCGGGATTGAAGCCTCAGGCCTGGACTAAAGTCGTCGAAGCGGCAATGGTGCCTAAAACTTATGTCGGCGGAGGCAGAATGCGCTTTGTCCATCCGGACGGAAGCATGGAGCCGATTGGAAATCGCATCATTACGGTTCCGCAGGATGCCGGGCAGGCGCGAAATCGTGATCCTCACTCCGGATTCATCGCCTATGTGCCGGTCGGAAGTCTCGCCGCGGGCAAGGCTCTCGTGGAAAATGGCGGAAATGGAAAAACGATTGCGTGCACAACGTGTCATGGAGACGATCTTCGGGGTCTTGCGGACGTCCCGCGCCTGGCAGGCGTGCATCCCATCTACCTCGCACGGCAGCTGTATATTTTCCAGAATGGAGAACGCGCCGGACTGGGCGCGCAGCTGATGAAAAAGCCCGTCGCGCAATTGAAAGATGCCGATATCATATCCATTGCGGCTTATCTCGGGTCGTTGAATCCATAGGGAATCCACAGGGTCGATTCGGTCGAGCCGTAAATTTCATTAGCCAATTCGCGCTGCGATTCCCAATATAGAAGCTCGAATTTTTCCGGAGGAACTTAATGAGCAGCGCAAATATTCTTAAAGTTGGATTTATTGGTCTGGGCCGCATGGGGCAGGCCATGGCGGCACGTATTCTTGGGGGCGGTCACGATCTGGTCGTCTATAACCGCACCGAATCGAAAACAATGCACCTCGTCGAGGCCGGCGCATTGGCCGCAACTTCCGTTGCAGGGGCATGCGAGGGACGGGAAATCGTCATCACTATGGTGACGGATGACGCGTCTCTTCAAACCGTGGCGTTGGGTGCAGGTGGAATTCGGGAATCACTTGCACCTGGCGCCATTCACCTTTGCATGGGAACGCATGGAGCCGGCGTCATACAAAAGCTGACAGCGGCGCATACCGAAGCGAAGCAGATTCTGGTGGCTGCGCCCGTACTTGGTCGGCCGGACGCGGCGGCAGCCGGGCAGATCGGTATTGTCGCCGGTGGCCCCGCAGATGCGGTTCGAAAATGTCAGCCACTGTTTCAGTTGATGGGGAAGCACACATTTTCCGGCGGATCCCGACCCGAGGGCGCCAGTGCCATCAAGCTTGCCAACAATTTCGTACTTGGCTGTGCCCTGGAAGCCATGAGCGAAGGGTTTTCGTTGATACGCAAATATGGTGTCGATCCACAGGTCTTCCAGGAGGTCATGACCGAAGGGCTTTTTGCAGCACCTGCCTACAAGCTCTATGGGAAGATCATGGTCGACCAGTCTTTTGATAAAGTGGGATTTTCCACCCTGCTCGGCCTTAAGGACTCGAACCTCATTATGGAAGCCGCCAACATCGCACGTGTGCCACTGCCGAGCTTGAATGTATTCCGGGATCGCCTGCTCGGTGCGGTCGCGCACGGCGACGGCGATAAGGACTGGGCAGTTATGGCAAAAGAACAGGCCCGCGCAAGCGGATTGGAGTAAAGAATGAATCTTGGACATGGACTTGGTCAGTTAACGTATTCAACGCTGGTTCATCCGGGCGATAACTGGGATGAAATGTGGAACAGTCTCACGACATTTGTTCCAAAGGTCAAAGCGCGCATCGCCCCGAAGGAACGGTTTGGAATTTCCCTGCGACTATCCAATTCGTCGGCGCATACATTGATCACGAATCCTGCAAAGCGCGTCGAACTCCGAAGGTTTCTCGACGACAACGACATGTACCTCTACACGGTGAATGCATTTCCGTACGGACCTTTCAAGGGAACCCAGGTCAAGGAACAGGTATACGAGCCGGACTGGCGGTCTGAAGAACGAACGCAGTACACCATGAATGTCGCGGAAGTTCTTGGAGAAGTGGCGCCGGAAGGAACGTCTCCTTCCATTCAGAGCGCACCGCTTGGATTCAAGCCCCGCGTCACGGGGCCGGACGTGATCGCCAGTTACACGGAACATGTATTGAGAGTGGCCGCGCGGCTCGTCGATATCGCAGCACGTACAGGCCGCACGATTGGACTTTCACTCGAACCCGAACCGTTCTGCTTCCTCGAAACCACGGATGAAACCGTGAAGTACTTTCACGATCATCTCTATTCCGGCGCCGCGGCTGCCAGGCTTGCCAGCCTGGCAGGTATTCCGATCTCGGAAGCCCATGTCGCATTGCGACGTCATGTGGGAATCGTTTTCGATATCTGTCATCAGGCCGTGGAATACGAAACGATTTCGCAGTCGCTCCAGAAACTGGTCGACGCGGGAATCCCCATTTTCAAACTGCAGGAAGCGGCCGCAGTTCACATTCCGGAGGTGAACACCAAAACGATTGCGGCTCTGGAGAAATACGCCGACACCATCTATCTGACTCAAACCATCGAGAAGAAAGACGGACAGTTCACGAAGTATCTCAATCTGGAGGACGCATTCGCGGCGTTTAAGGCAAACCCCGGACCGCGCGAATGGCGAACTCACATTCACGTGCCCGTGTTTCTCGATGATCTCGGTCCGTTCCGGACAACTCGGTTTGCAATCGAAGATGCCCTGCGGTTTCACAAGGCGAATCCCATGTCGCTACAGCTCGAAATCGAAACCTACACGTGGGATGTGCTGCCCGACAGTTTGAAAACCGGAGATATCGTCGAATACGTTTGCCGGGAAATCGAATGGGTTAAAGGCCAGCTCACCTAACAGTGCCCAAACGGGATATCAGCTGGACGCGGCGGAACGACGCCGGCGAGCGCGTGGAAATCTATGTGGAGCAAACTGGAGACCGCTGGATTTTTCATTCGCGCGAACGCCGGCCGGAGCCGTGGCAGATTGTCGAAGATCCGCCGCTGGAGGACTGGCTGGAATTGCTCGATGCGGTAGAACGCCGCATCGGCCGTCAGTTGATGAAGCCCCTGGAAGCCGAGCGCATCCGAAAAATCATCGAAATCCGGAGACAGCCGGGGAAATGAGGGGACAGTCCCCTCGTTCCCCAATTTCTCAAAACAGAGCGGGAAAATGAGGAAACGAGGGGACTGTCCCCTCATTTCCGCTGGATCAGGCGGATGGCGTCGAGGCGGAGACGCGCCTGACCGAGGTGTTCATCGATTTCGCGTCGCTGCCTTAGGAGCAGCTGGATCTCTTCAATCCGGACACTCCGGTTGACTTTCTTCAATTGCTGCAGCCGTTCAATTTCGTATCCGAGTTGCTCAGTCATCTCTCGGCGAGCATGAGCGACGATGGATGCCACCTGACTTTTCGCCATTTCAAACGATCGCTGAACCAACCGGGGACCCAGTTCATCTCTGAGGATCGCTCCGTTCCATACGGCCTTCCGGAGCGGCTTGAGCCCGACATCACAGGCCTCGCCACGTTGATCGACGAGCACATGTACCGGTGTTGGCGGAAGAAACCGATCGATGTGTAACGCGGACGGCGCCACACACTCCAGGAGATAGATCGCTTCAAGGATCAGTCCTGAACCGGCGGAGTCCGGCATCCGGGCGAAGCTGCTGTTCCCTTTCTCCGACCCAAGAATCAAATCGATCGCTCCCGTGACAAGCGGGTGATCCCATGTCAGAAACTGTATATCTTCCCGTTGAAGGGCGCGGTCACGATCAGACGTAACGGTGAAACCGCCGGCCGGCAAGCCGGGGAATGAGTCGATAAACGCTCCTGCCGCTCCCAGCCGATACGTTCGGAACCCGATTTCTTCGACATTGATCGAATATTGATCGAAGACCGAAAGCATGAATTCATCCAGTGCAGGATCATCGTCCTGATTCTCAATTTCGGCAACGAGCCGGTGTGCCGGCTCGGACCGATAGGAGTTCAGCTCGAGCAGGCGATCCCGACCATCATGCAACCGCTTTGCGATGTCGTCGCGCGCGGTTCTGGTTTCTTCCAGCAGCCCCTCCAGATCGGCGCGCATGTGCGGCTCCATTTCATGGAAGCTGATGGCGAGCTCATAAAGCCTGGTTCCAAATCGCTCCAGCAATTCGCGGCCGCCCTGAAGATTGGCTTCAAATCCGTTCAAGCCTTCGTGATACCAGCGCACCAGCACTTCCTGTGCGCTGCCTTCCACAAATGGCACGTGTACCTGGATCTCCGACGTCTGTCCGATGCGATCCAGTCTGCCGATGCGCTGTTCCAGAAGTTCCGGTGAAAGAGGAAGGTCGAATAGAACGAGATGATGCGCGAACTGAAAATTGCGCCCTTCACTTCCAATTTCGGAACAGACGAGGATTCGCGCGCCGTCTTCTTCGGCAAACCATGCGGCATTGCGGTCGCGCTGAATCAGTGTCAGCCCCTCGTGAAAAACGCCCATCTTCACATTGCGAACTCGCTTGCGCAATGCGTCATCGATTGCGGCCACTTTCGGTTCCGAACAGCAGATCAGCAACACCTTATCGGGAGCGACAAACCTCAGGAACCCGACAAGCCATTCGATACGGGGGTCTTTTGCAAGATCCGCACTAGGTGGCGGGTCATACTCGCCGGCAACCGAGGCTGCGATGAAGTCCGTATCATCGGCGAACTCTTCCGACAGCGTATCGAAGAGTTCCTCATTATCGTGCGGTGCCGTCAATCGATGGATTTTTGCAACGCGGCGGGGAAAACCCGAGATGGTGGCGCGCGTGTTACGGAACCGGACACGCCCGGTGCCGTGCTGGTCCAGCAGTGCAGCGAGTTGAACCGGATCGTCGAGGAGTTTGTCTGCGGCACGAGCCACTTTCCGGTATTGTTCAGTTTCCTCAATGTAATCGTCCAGATCGAAAAATCGATTGGGATCCAGAAGACGCAACCGCCCGAAGTGACCGCCAATGCCCAGTTGTTCCGGAGTTCCCGTCAGCAGCAGCAATCCGGACGTCTTCATACCAAGGGACTCGACGACGGCATATTCCGGACTGACCGTAGACCGCGTCCAGCCCAGGTGATGTGCTTCATCCACGACGAGAATGTCCCAACTCGCATCGATCGCCTGCTGCAAACGCCTCTTGCTGTCCGTAAACAGACCGATCGTCGAAAGCACGAATTGCGAATCGCTGAAGGGGTTGATGCCGGAATTGGACGCCTCGATTTCCATGCATCGTTCTTCATCGAAGATGTGAAACCAGAGGTTGAACCGTCGCAGCAGCTCCACGAACCATTGGTGCACGAGTGATTCGGGGACAAGAATCAGTGCCCGCTTCACCCGTCCGGTGAGAATGAGCCGATGGAGAATCAGGCAGGCTTCAATCGTCTTGCCAAGGCCGACTTCATCGGCAAGCAGCACCCTGGGCGAGAGGCGCTCGGACACTTCCGCGGCAATATAGAGTTGATGAGGAATCAGGTCGATCCGGCCGCCGACAAAACCCCGGATCTTTGACTTGCGGCGCTGGAACTGATGATTGAGCGCTTCGACTCGAAGGTCGAACACATCGGGTGGATCCACGACACCGGCGAACAGCCGTTCGTCGGCCTTGTTGAACGTGATTCGATCATTGAGTTCGGTTTCGCACAGCGTTCGCACGCCGCCGCGTCCTTCGCCATGATAGAAGATCAGCCCATCGCGTTCGGAGATGGACTGCACGACAAGAGAGACGTCCTTCCGGCTCCGGACAGTTGCGCCAACCTGAAAACGCACACGCCGCAGAGGCGCGTTATTGCGGGCATACTGGCGGGTCGCATCGCTCGCCTTGAATTCGATAGTCACGGTTCGAGCGTTGATCTGCAGGACGGACCCCAGTCCGAGCTCGGGTTCGCTTTCGCTGACCCATCGCTGGCCTTGATAGAAATCGGCTGAAAAATCTTTCATTGATAGACGGCTGTGTCCTGAAGAACGGGCCGATTGAGCATATTTGCCCACCCCTAAGGTGTGCCATGTATTTTGGATCTTCCGTCTCGAAGGCTGGTAAGGAAAAACGACTGAAAGGTTGCATTCCAGTCGTTCCATCGACGTTACATGTGCGAATAAGCAGGAAACGAAGGGAATGGACTTCAGGAGTCAGGAGGTCCTGGATCGCGAAGCGATCCGATAGCAAGAGAAGGCGGGTGGCTCCGAAGAGGCCTCTCAAAGTTGCGGCTTTGGAACAACCCCGGCGCTTCGCGCCACCCTCCTGACTCAGGGCCTGACTCAGGAGGGGAGTTCATCCCAACTACTTCACGATCCGCTGGCGTTGTAGTGGAAGATCTGAAGGGATAGCAGCTTCCGTTTTCTTGCCGGCCTCCTCGAACAAGTACTGTGCCAGTGTCGAAACCTCTGTGGGAGTAATCGTCCCGCCAAATTTGTTCAGATGTTGGGAAACAAAACTCCCGTAACTGCGCACAGCGTCGCTCGCCCGCAAATTCAATGCCTCGATTTCCGTTCGAACCTTCATGACGTCGGGATGATTCGACGTTAATCCCCTCTTCGTCAGCTCCTCCAACTCCGCCCGCTTATCGGCCAACAATTCCCGATCGGACGCTGAGAATTGTAAAGCGAGCGAGCCCAAGCCCATCGCTGCCTGGGCGTTGTGACATGCGGTGCATGTCCTTTCGAAGATCTGCCTACCCGCGTTATTCGGCGGCGGATCCGATTGCGCCGACGGGCTGACAACTGAAAACATGCCCACCGTAACCAGCGATGCCTTAGCCAGATTGTCCGTGACCTTGATCTGTATGTCATACGTACCCTGACCGAAATTTCCAAGCGGGACGCTGTTCGTATAAGTCAGCTGCTGTCCAGAGCCCGTCAGATCCGTGGAACTCGAAGTTGATTTTCGAATCTCCTGCTTGTTCTGAGAAATCAGCATTTCAAACGTCGCAGAAGGTTTTCGAGAAACAGGGTCTACAGTGAGCCCATAAATCTCCTGCCACACATTCAAATTGTCCGTGGGTCGAAAAACGCCGCTTGCGTTGGGCTTCACTCTTTTTTCACCCAAGGCAAACATGTCGATCGCAAGCATACCCGCCGGCCTGTCCGTAACGCTGTATGCCAGAATCATGGAACTGGCCTGCAGCGACTGGTCCGGAATGCGAGGGACATCCAGAACGTAATCCTGTACACCGATTCTCTGAGCATTCTTGTCTTCCACTGTGATGTGGAGTTTGTACTTCCCTGGAGTCAAATAACGGGATTCCTGGAAAAGCGTAGGCTGGTCCAGACTTGCTGCAAAGGTGTTGGATGGAAGCTCCACCATGACATCCTGTGAGAATCCGGGGAGTCTGCTGTTGTCGATTCGATAGATAGTTCCTTCGATGTGGCCGTCTGCTCGCTTCGCTCCGTACACATCCTGGAACGCAAGATCGCGATTCATAAGTTCAATCGTAATCAAGGTACGGATCTGATTGCTCGTCACCCGGACGTAGTTCGCCTGAACCTTGAAGGGCAGCCTGTTATTGGAAAGTGGAGTCGTCAGGTTCGTATTGGGTTCGCTGGCTATGATTCGCGGCGCAACCTCGGTCTGTCCCTCTACTGCCGGAGCCGTACTTCGCGGTCCAGTTTCAGCAGACGATTGCTGCAACAACGCCACGTACTCGGAGGAACTACGGCTCCAGGAGATCACTTCTGCCACAGTTTTCAGTTTGATTGAGGGGTTCGTCGCCATCTGCTCGCCGGGAAGCAATTTCTTCAATTCTGCTCCCTGCTGTACATGCACCTCACCTTCGACGACTGCCACCGTCGTACCAGATTGTTCCGCACGGACAAGGAACACCGTCCCAACGACCGACACCATTGCGTCCCGGGTCTGAACATATAGGTGTCCCGCACCCTGTTTGGCTGCGTTCACCAGAATGCTGCCGCTATTGAGATGCACGCGAATGCCCTCTCCGGCGGATTCCAGTTTCAATTCCGACTGCTCGCGCATTTCAACGCGTGAGCCGTCTTCCAACGCGAGAAGCAGACCCACGGCACTGTTCGACTGAACGACCTTCCCGGCTTCGATCGTTTCTCCAACTCGATACAGCGAAGGATTCCCCGCTGCCTCAACCGTGGCCTTCGGACCGGCGTTGCTGCCGGCTTCGCGAACGAGTACCATCGACACGCCGGCAGCAACAACCACCGCAGCCGCCGCCAGTACCCACTTCACAGAACTTCGACGCTTCAACGATGCCAGCTCGGGCAGCGGTGCCGGGTTCTTCAGCCGAAACTGCCGAAGGTACGATTCGAATTGTTTATCGTGCTCGTCCATGTTCGCTCCTCGTTTTACTCCTCGCTCCTACCTGAAACTGATCGCGCAATTTCGACAGTCCATATCGATAACGAGATGCCGCGGTGTTCGGCGAAATTCCCAGCGCGGCGGCGACCTCATCGAAACTCATTTCGCCCCAGACGTGCAGCACGATGACTTCGCGCTGTTCTTCCGGCAAATCCTTCAACGACGACTGCAGTTCGAATCCTGATAGCTCCATCCCGGCCGGGCTCTCCAGCCACGTGTCTTCAAGATTCACTTCCCGCGATCGATTACGGATCTGATTCAAGGCGACGTTTCTCACCGCACGGTACAGGTACGGAACCGGTTCTCCTTCGATTTCCAGATCTCCCCGCAACATCCGTTCGAACACCTGATGCAATGCATCTTCAGCCGATGCAAAGGACGAAACAAACGAGCAGGCATACGCGAACAAGCCTCGGCTGTGGTGCTCATAAAGCTTTCGGATTTGATCGCGATCGATCCGGCTACCCACTCGTCATCCTCAATTTCGCCTCCGTGGACAAGACACCGGAGAACGGCAAATTTGTCTAGCGCAGGAATTGGAGCTTGTTATACTGCCCGAAGTGATCCAAAGAACAGCAATCTGGATTCTGGCGACATTCGCACTGTGTACACCCGCTGGGGTCGTCTTCGAACAGATCCGTGAAACAAACGGTGCAGGACGTGCGGTGTGGTCTGTCCAGATTCGCTCACACGAACCGGAACGCTTCGCCTCGCGAAAAATCCTTCGGGGTTGGGCGGATTCAGTCGAACGCATTTCCGTATCTCCGGATCCCAACAATGCAATAACCGTCCGGCTTTATTTCGGATCGCTCTACAACCGCCCGCCGCCCGCAGTCCTCTCCTTCAGCTAGCAACAATTCCAACAACCACAATTTGCTAAGGAGGGTGAAGTGCACCGTCTATTGGAGAACCTGTTTCGTCCGGCTTCTGCCGAAAAGGAAATTCAGACTATTAACGCGCGCCGCCAGGCATTGGCAGGCGTAGAGGACATCGCATTGAAGGCTGCAGCCAAACAATCTCGCAGTTTGACTGAAACCATTGCTGTAGCTGCGGTCGCAGCAGAACGCGTGTTAGGCCTTCGAATGTTTGACGTCCAGCTTCTGGGCGCTCTTGCGCTCGCAAAAGGCCGCATCGCCGAGATGCAGACCGGCGAAGGAAAAACACTTGCGGCCGTGCCGGCAATTGTTTGGTACGCCAGCCAGGGAAACGGCATTCATGTGATGACCGCCAATGACTATCTGGCCCGGCGCGACGCCGAATGGATGGGCGGTATATACAAATACCTCGGATTATCGGTGGGCTGCATCCAGCAGGACATGACGTCGGAGCAACGCAAGCGCGCTTATGCGTGCGACATCACGTACGGTACGGCAAACGAAGTGGGCTTTGACTATCTCCGCGATCAACTCGCGTTGTTCCGGGGTGATCAGGTGCACCGCAATTTCTACGCTGTGCTGATCGATGAAGCCGATTCCATTCTGATTGACGAAGCCCGAGTACCGCTCGTCATTGCCGGTGATGAGAAACCCTCGCTGTCGCTGGCCTATCGCGTGGATGAGGTGACACGCCACTTCCGCCGTCATTCCCATTTCACCGTCGACGATGGCGGGCGCAACATCGGGCTGACCGATGCCGGAATCGGCGCCATTGAAGCGGCTTTCAACTGCGGCAACCTTTTTGAGCCCGAAAACCTCGAGCTTCATACCGCCGTCCAGGATTCCATCCACGCGCATGCCCTGCTGCGGCGCGACGTCGACTATCTGGTCAAGAACGGTGCCATCGAATCCGTCGACGAATTCAAAGGCCGAATCATCCAGGATCGCCGGTGGCCCGGAGGTCTTCACACGGCCATTGAAGCAAAGGAAGGCGTCGTGCCCAAGAAACAGGGCCGCGTTCTCGGTTCGATAACGCTGCAGAATCTCGTCGCTCTCTATCCTATGGCATGCGGAATGACAGGCACCGCGGCGACACAGGCCAGCGAGTTCCGAAAGATTTACGATTTGGAAGTGGAAGTGATTCCGACGAATCGGCCAATGATTCGCGTGGATCATCCCGATATGGTTTTTCCGACGATGGCGGAGAAAGAACAGGCTCTCGTTGAGGAAATTCGCAAATTCCACAAATCCGGACAACCCATTCTGGTTGGCACCGCCAGCGTTGAAGAATCCGAACGACTCAGCCGCCGGCTTGACGGCATTCCTCATCAGGTATTGAACGCACGCAATGACGAAGTCGAAGCGGCAATCGTTCGTCGTGCCGGAGAGCGCAATGCCGTGACGATCTCCACGAACATGGCCGGGCGCGGTACCGATATCCAGCTCGGACCAGGTGCGGCCGATCTGGGCGGTTTGTACGTGATTGGAACAAACCGGCATGAAAGTGTTCGCATCGACAATCAGCTTCGCGGACGTGCCGGGCGTCAGGGCGACCCGGGATGTTCCCGCTTTTTCGTTTCGTATCAGGATGAACTGCTGGTGAAGTACGGAATCAACGACGAGACGAATTCGACACCGGCAGAGATCCAGCGCCGGATCGAAGGTCAGTTGCTGGACGTCCGACAGTTTCTCAACAAGTACGAACGCGTCGCCGAGGGTCAACGCCTGGCGATTCAAATGCGGCGACAGGATTTGCTGGACGGTTCGACTCCCTGCGGGTCCGAGTTGGAGAGACTGGCATCGCTGATTACGATCGATGATCTTTGGGCGGAGTACCTTTCGGCGCTCGCCGAAATTCGATCGGGCGTGCACTGGGTGTCGCTCTCCGGCGGAGCACGCGATCCGATTCAGTCATTTCTTCGGTTTGGTGGTTTTGACGCGTTTCGGGAATATCTCAGGAAGATTCACGCACTATTCAAGGATCTGGTGGCCGCCATCGACGAAGAGATCCCTTTGCGGCTGGCTCACATGGAATTGAATGGCATCGACCCGACGCAGCGGGGCTCGACCTGGACCTATGTGACGACGGATCAACCGTTCACAACATGGGTCGCAAAGGCACTACGGGAGCTGCTTAAACGAAAAACACAGTAATGTCAGCGGCGTTTCCAGACAGTGAATGTGCGTCCGTCGCCGCGATCGGACTGGAATTGTGTGGGACGAGGCTTGCCCGGCGCGGCGACGCAGATTCTCAACATGCCCCCTTCGAATACATAGATTCCCTGTTGGGACTTCCCCTTGTTCGATCCGGCCGTATTGACGTAATCGATGATCTTCGGAGCTTTCGACGCATCGCAGGTGAACTCCATTTTCATCAGGAGTTGAGGACCGGCATATACCGACGTCTCGCTGCCGTGTGTGATGCGTTTCACCCATTCGACCGCTGATGGATCCATAGCAACGCCATCCATGACCGCGGAAACCATTTGCCACTCGCCTTCAAATTCCGTTACCAGCGAAACTTCGGCCCTTGCTGTTGGGACAGCGGCATTGGAAGATGGCGGCATATCCTTTTTCGAAGAGGCCGCTGCACTGCGAGTGAGCATTTCAAAAACGAATCCGCTGCCGGCCGGCGCGGAAAACTCCGTTGGACGTACTTCGCTTCGTGTGGAGAGGCAGATCTTCCACCGGTCTCCATTAAGCTCGTAAATCCCGAGATTCGTATTGCCGTTTTCCGGCCCCGCATCGAAGTTCATATTGAGCTGGTGGGGATTGGAGGAATTGTTGAGTGTGACCGTGCCCTCATAGACTGTTCCCATGCCACGGCTGCTGAACCGGTTTCCCGTGATTTCGACTCGCGCGTTGGAAAGCATGCCGCCGGAAATCGTCTGACCTTCCATTTCCAGTTCCGTAACCGCCCAGGTGCCCTGAATCAGGTCCAGATCATCTCCCATGAACGCGTAAATATAGAATTGCGGGTTGGGACGCAAGTAGAAACCTGGTGAATAGGGATGCGAGGGGTCTGACCCCTGTTGATATACTCCTCACTCTTTGAGGAGGACGTTCGTTATGAGATTTCAGAAGCTATTGCATTTGTCGCGTCTCGGCCTGGCCGTGATCATCGTTCTAACAGTCGCTTTGCAGATTGGATTGGGCCAGCAGACGGTTCCGATGCAAAACGGTATTCCAGTCGCACCTCGCGGTCTGGCGAATAAGCCATTGCCGAAAATGCCGATGGAGTTCGACACCGCCGAAGGTATGAGGATCCGTGTCTCGGCGGCGGCGCGCAATCTTGAAAATCCATTTGGGCTCGCCTTCCTGCCGGACGGCAGCATGCTGGTGACGGAACGCGCGGGGCGTCTTCGGATTATCCGCAAAGGTGTTCTGGATCCTCAGGCGATTGCGGGCGTACCGATATCGAGAAATCTTGGCGTGTCGGGCGAACCTGGCGCGGTTCACGGTTTCATGGATGTTGTTATTCACCCGAAATTTTCGGAAAACCAGTTCGTCTACATCTGCTACACGAAGCCCCTCGATGCGACCCGGAATGCGACCACCATCGCGCGAGGGAAATGGGACGGCAAGGCGGTGACCGGATTGAAAGATATCTTCCAGGCGGATGAGGGAACGAGCACGGCCCGTATTGCATTCGGCAACGACGGGAAGTTGTACATGACGACGGTCGGAACGCAGGGCAACATTGCGCAGGATCCCAACAGCCAGTCGGGCAAGGTGCTTCGGCTGAACGACGACGGCAGCGTACCGGCTGACAATCCATTTGTGGGGAAGGCCGGCGCCAAAACGCAGGTATATACGATCGGACACAGGAGTTCGCTTGGGCTGGCAGTGCATCCCGGGACCGGGGAAATGTGGCTCAATGAAAATGGTCCGAATGGCGGTGACGAAATCAACATTCTCAAGCCTGGCAAGAACTACGGCTGGCCGATCGTCAGTTATGGCCGCACGTATCAGGGACCGTGGCAATCCGAGCATCCCGGGAGCGAAGGCTTCGAACCGCCTTTGGTGTATTGGGTTCCGTCAATCGCGGTCTCGGGGATGGCGTTTTATACCGGCGACAAGCTTCCCAAATGGAAAGGGGACGTGTTTGTTGGTGCACTTCGCACGGGAGAAATTCCAGGTACCGGCCACCTCGAACGAATCATGTTTAATGAAAAGATGGAGGAGGTCCGTCGAGAATCTCTCCTCGTCGAGTTACGCCAGCGAATTCGCGACGTTCGTCAGGGACCGGACGGCTTCTTGTATGTGCTGACCGATGAGAAAGACGGCGCCGTTCTCCGTATCGAACCGGCCCCCGCGAAATAGAAAAAAGGTCTGACGGGTCTGGCGTCCTTTTCGAACTGAAGATTGCTGCAGAAAATGGTGCCAGGCTCGTCAGACTCCTTTTCCGTCTTTATTTTGTTTTGAAGCCGGCGGCAGGATCGAGCTTCTTCCCATCTTCGCGGACGGCGGAAACCCAAATCGCCGCTTTCTGGCCATCCTTCATCGGACGTCCGGTGATGGTCAGCTTCGTACCCACTTTCAAATCACTGGGCTTGATGCCGGCGCGCAACAGGGTGCTTGGTCCTTCGGCCTCAAAACCCCAGACCACGGGTTTGCCATCCTTGCCGGTGACTTCAACGAGCAGCCACGAATGCGGATTGGTCAGTTGCCATTCCTTCACTACGCCTTCCACCGTAATCGTCTTTGTTGGTTCGAACATGGCGGCGGAGTGATGCGCGAAGCCCGGCGGGACACTCATGATCATGGCGCCCAGGCCCAGTAGTGCTGTGAACAATGCTCTTTTCATGGTTTGCCTTTCTCTGCGCCGGATTTCTCGCCGAAGTTCAGATCTCGAAACTGAGTGGTACCGTCTTTCGTCTGGACGACGCTATTGTTCGGGTTCTCACCGCAATTCCAATATCGAATGCGCAGGTTCTTGTCTGGATCGTCCAGTTTGACGTAAGTCTGCTTCACATACCATGGCTCCACGAGCGCGGGAGGATCATAGACCCAAACATCGACGCCCATCGTCTTATCGTCCATCTTTTTCCAGATCTCCACCGTCTCCACCTGATTGGTATAGTCCGGATTCGACCGCTGATAGATGCCTGCCTGCAGTTGATTCGTATGAACCACCAGCTGTGGACCATCCCAGAATCCGATAGAGTCGCCGTCGGGGATTGGAAGCCGATCTTCTTCGGCGACGTGCGGACGGCCGTCCGTGTAGACACGTCGGACGTCGTTGACCATCTCGTTGATCAACCATGTCTGTTCCGGTGTCACGACGAATTCCCGGAGAAATGGCTCGGTCAACCAGCGGGGCATTCCCGGCGGAGAACAGGTGGAGATCGGATCCCATTCAATGCCGTGCTTTACATCTTCAATGCGCTTCAATAGTTTTTTCTGATATTCGGGGGTCAGCTTCGCCGTAGGGAGGCCGCCATCCGGCTGATCGGGATCGAAAGTGAAGCCCTTGTCTGCTGGCCTCGAGTAGACGCCAGACCAGTCCGGAAGGCCCGCCGACGACAGGGGCTGGCCACCTTTTGCTTCCTCCCGGAGTGCCTGATAGAGGTCGGCGGCGGTCTTATGCTGACGTCCAAGTTCGGCCTTCTGCTCTTTGGTTCGTTCGGCGATGCGTGGGGCAGCTGGACCTGCAGGTTTCGGCGATGACGCGGTGCAGGCAGACAACACCGTCGACAGAGTGAGGAAGGCACCCATCATCGCACCCATCTTCGTTCTTCCATGTGTCATAACAATATTCCTCCTCGCATCCGTCCACCGGGACCTGGGGCAGTGGACTTTTAACACCTTTTGGCGCGTCACTCAAGCGCGTGTGGACGGCCGGGCGGAAATCCGTCATCATTTCAGCGCAGAAGAGGTAAAGATGCTTTCAGTCCTGGTCACCATCGTCGGCCTTCTTGTCCTCGAAATCGTACAGAGTGTCGACAACGCCATTGTCAACGCCCACATGCTCAAGAGCATGAGCGAGAAGGCGCGGAAATGGTTTTTGGTTTGGGGCATCCTGACTGCGGTTTTTCTCGTCCGCGGACTGCTGCCTTTGCTTATTGTATGGATTACCGCGCCCGGCATTACGCTGTGGCAGGCCGTGCTGGCGACCTTCGGCAGTGATCCGCTCGCACACGAGGCGATGGAGAAGAATTCGTTCATCCTTCTCATCGGCGGCGGAATGTTTCTTCTACTGCTGTACTTTCACTGGCTGTTCCTGGAGAAGAAGGATCCGTATTTTTTCATCGACCGGATCGTGAAGAAACAGCATGGGGGTTGGTTTTTCGCACTGGCCGGGTTGATGCTTGTTGGAATCATGTGGGCAGTCCGCGACCAGCCGCTCGCGATGATTGCCGCAGCGACGGGCAACGCCGTGTTCTTCATTCTGTTCGGATTTCGCCAGATGGCGGAGCAACAGGAGCTCGAGATTGAGAAGGGGACAAGCGACATTGCCAAGCTGCTGTTCCTTGAAGTTCTGGATCTTTCCTTCAGCATTGACGGCATTTTCGGGGCGTTCGCTTTTACGACAAATGTTGGCCTGATTCTAATCGGAAACGGGATCGGTGCAATTGTCGTGCGAGAACTCACCATCAAGGGTATCGACAAGGTCGGAAAATACCGTTGGCTGAAGAACGGGGCCATGACTTCCATCGGCCTTCTTGGAGCGTTCATGATTGTCGAAGCCCTGGGAATACATCTGCCGGAGTGGTTTCCGACGGCAGCGACGCTCTCCATTGTCGGAATGGCATTCTGGTCGTCCCACCAGTTCCTCAAAGCCGAAACCCAACAAGCGGCATAGAAATCGGGTCTCCCACTTTCCCCTATTTCGTTTGACTCGGCTTGTCTGTCCATGATTAGAATGCGCCAGTTTTTCGAGGTACAACTTAACCAATCGCCTATCGGCATACCCGGGGGAAAAATCATGAGGGGATCTTTCGTTATATCCGTGCTTTTCTGCGTTTTGTCCGCAGGCGCTCTTTCCGCGCAAACGGGAAATGGCTCAGTGAGCGGACTTGTGCACGACAAAGCGAATGCCGTCATACCAGGCGTCACGATCACGTTGACGGGCACGGATACCGGTGTCGCATCGACCGTTTTGACCAACGAAACCGGGGCGTACTCGTTTGCTTCCGTACTGCCTGGAACTTACAAGCTGAGCGCGGAATTAGCCGGATTCAAGGGCTCCCTCCTCACCGGTGTGAATGTGGGCACCTCGGCGCAAGTACGATTGGACTTTACGCTGGACGTCGGCGGTACCGCCACCTCCGTTGAAGTTTCTGTTTCGTCCCAACAGTTGTTGAGCGAGTCATCCGCATCCGTCGGACAGGTACTTTCCGCGGACCATGTTTCAGCCCTTCCTCTCGTCAGCGGAGAAGTGCTGGATCTGGTTCGGATCATGCCGGGTATGCGCGTCGATCCGTTTGGCGATCAATTCAGTACGTTTACCGGACTACAGACGAGCACGATCAACACAGTTCGAGACGGTCTCAGCGTGACCGATACTCGCAATGCGAACGGCATCTCGGGAACCACCACACTGAATCCGGACCTTGTCGGCGAGATCCGAATCATCCTGACGCCAGTCGACGCGGAGCTGGGACGCGGCAATGGACAGATTCAAATTTCCACGCGTTCGGGAACCAACAAGTACACCGGATCTGCAGTATGGAACGTTCGAAATTCGGCATTCAGTGCGAATAGCTGGGTGAATAACAGGAACGTCGACGCGGTTACCGGTCAATGGAAGCCCATTCCACTGGATTGGCAGAATGATCATCAATACACCATCAGTTACGGCGGACCGATCATCAAGAACAAGACATTCTTCTTTGCGTTGTGGGACCAGAACATTAATAACAACCGCACACTCGTGACCACCAACGTATTAACGGATCCGGCCAGGCAGGGCATTCTGCGTTACTGGTCGGGTTGGAATCCAGGCAATGCGTCGCAGGCAATCCCCACTTTCCCTGCCAGCGCCACCGCCGGAATCTACCCTTCAATTGATGCAACGGGACACCCGGTGGCTCCGCTGTCCAATCCGGATGGCTCGGCCTATACCGGGAGCCTTCAGTGCTTCAGCGTGTTTGGAAACAAGAAGGCCGACGGCAGCCCATTCACGTCCGCCGATTGTGTCTACGGAAATGTGACGGGAACGGCTCTCCTTCCTTCAGGCACGGCGACGGCATGGGACACATTGCGGCCATCCTTCGATACTTCCGGATATATTCAGAAGATTCTTGGCTCGATGCCGCATGCAAACTTTTACTCACCTTCACCGGCGGGAAACACGATCGATGGCCTGAATCTGGCGCAGTTCCAATGGGTCCGGGGAAAAGGCGGCGCTACGGGTGCGGGAGCTCAGAACGGTACGAATCCGATGAACAGCGCGCGAAAGCAGATCAACGTCAAAATTGACCATAACCTGAGTGCCAAGCATCGCCTCGCAGTGGGCTGGAGTTATGAGCACGACGACAACACCGACAACGTTTCCAACTGGCCCGGCGGGTTCAATGGGGTATCGACGCGACGTCCCCAGGTTCTGACGGTCAATTTCACTTCCACGCTGTCTCCAACGCTGGTCAATGAAGCGCGTTATGGAATCACCTACGGTGCTCAGACACTGACGCCGCCCTGGCTCAGCAGCGATTCATCGGTGAAATCCGGAGCGCAGGAATTTCTGATGAATGGCGGTACCAACCCGGCAAATGGCGGAGTCTATCCGGCAGTGATCACTCCCGGAGCCGGCAACTATTCATTTGGAAACAACATGATCAATGCCGCTTCCACGTACAGCGGCTCCAACTCTCCGCTGTTCAATTACGCCGACACACTGAGCTGGACGCATGGTCATCACGCATTCAAGTTCGGCGGCGAACTTCGTCTGACGCGATCGGACGGATTCAGCGGAGCCATCTACCCAACAGTGAGTGGGGGCGCGGGCGGAAATAACTCCCCGCTTGGAACGACAGGACTCGCGGGTGTGGCCGCCAGCCTTCAGCCACTGTCGACCACGAGAACCAATGCGGCAAATATGTTGTATTTCCTCAACGGATCGGTCAATACCGCTTCGACCCTGTATTGGATCGATTCCCAGGACAACGTGCAGAACGGTACCTGGGAGGACATCACCACGGAATCGCAACGATTTCGCAAACAGGTTGCCAACGAAGGGGACTTCTTTGTCAAAGACGACTGGAAAGTGATGGAGCATCTCACTCTCAATCTGGGCGTGAGATGGGAATACTATGGGTCCCCCTACCTGCGGGGCGGGTACACATCCTCTATTGCAGACAAGGGAGCCGGGTTGTTCGGCGCCGGGCGAAGCAACGAGATTTTCAGCAATTGGATGGCTCCCGGAAACCTGTATCTGACCGGCTACGGAGCGAGCGTTCCTGCGGCATCGGCCCTGTCGTGCCAGACGAATGTGACGCAGTCCGCTCTACTTCCAGTTTCCACATGCGACCCGAGTAAGTTAACTACTCTGATTTACGTCGGTCCAGGTTCCACTTTGCCTTCACAGACCACCATTCCCAACGACTACAACAATTTTGGTCCGGCGGTTGGCTTCGCGTGGCAACAGGGCAATACCGCCATTCGAGGAGGTATGCAGGTGACGTTTGGCGGCTCGGGTCGAAACGGCGGTGCGACTGAAAATCTGCTGGGCAACGTGACGGGCAACAACAGCACGGGTTCATTGAACACTGCCGATTTCACATCGATAACGACGGGACCGTCGGCTCGTGCGCTCGGCCTCATTGACCTGCCGGTGATCGTTCCGGTCAAACCCACGGCTCCTGCACTTCCGGCAGGACAGATCCCCATCTACAACCGCGCAACGACTTTTACCGCATACGATCCGGAATTTGCGACACCCTACGTTCAGAACTTTACGCTGTCGGTGACCCGAAACCTGACCAGGAATTACACCATCGATGTGCGTTACGTCGGCACTGTTGGCAGAAAGAGGTCGGGCACGATCAACTTGAATCAACCGAACGTGTACTACAACAAGGAGCTCTTCGACGCTCTCACCCAGACGCGCGCCGGCCTGGACGCTCCGCTGTTTGATCAAATGCTGGCGGGTGTGAATCTGAATCCTGGCCTTACAGGACCCAATGGCGTCGCCTATGGTCCGGTCGGCACCGTAGTGGGTGGCGTTGTGCAGACCGGATCTGCGGCGCTACGACGCAGTACGACGTTTGCATCGAACCTTGCAATTGGAAATTTCGATGCAGTCGCCTCAGCTCTGAACACGCTGATTGGCGGCGCCTCAGTGACGGGCCTTGAAGCTTCGCCGATTACATCCAACGTGGGAGGAACAGTGTTGCGAAACGGTTGCAACCGTATCGCCGATGGCAAGTACGATCCCAATCTGCCGGCAAACACGACAACCAACATTCCGACGCGCTGCTTCGCCGAAAACTACATTGTCGCCAACCCCCAGTTGAGCGCGGCGACGTATACCGCCAACCTTGGAAAATCAAATTATCATTCCATGCAGGCGCAATTGACGGCGAGGCCGATACAGGGCATTACCTTCCAGACCACCTACACGTTTTCGAAGCTTCTCGGCCTGGTGAACGGGACCTTTAGCTACACCGATCCTCTCGACCGGGATGCAGATTATACGTATCCCTACCAGAACGTCACCCACGACCTTCGTACGAATGGCACGTTTGAACTGCCAATAGGGCCCAACAAGCTGGTCTTGGGGAATTCCTCCGGATGGATCGCGCGGGCAATTGAAAAGTGGCAGACCAGTGTCATCTTCAACACTTCGAGCGGAAACCCCAGGACCGTTATTGCGGGACATATGTTTTATGCCGGAGGAAATCAGAATCTGGACGGCGGACAGAACCGCGCGGACGTGGTTTCGACACTGTTTGATACCCATATGAAAGGCCACGCCGAATGGAATGGTGCGACGGGAAGTTACTATGGCGTCAATAAGTACGCGCAGGTGACGGATCCGCAATGCTCCGCAACCGGTCCGGTCAATCACACCGATACCATGGGCGTAAACCTCGTCAGCAACGCGGGTAGCGGGTCAGGCGTTTGCACCCTCAGCGCGATGGCGTTATTGAATCCGGATGGTACGCTCGGCCCGATCGTTCTTCAAAATCCGCTGCCCGGACATCGCGGCACCATGCCAATGTCGCTGGAGGCTCTGGGAAAGTGGAGATTCGACGCAAACCTTGGCAAGTCTTTCCGGATCACGGAATCCAAATCACTTTCGATTCGCATGGATGTGACGAACGTACTCAACCACCCGGACCTTATTGATCCAGACCCACAAACGGGTTCGAGCATCAATACTCCGGGCCTGGTGTTCGGACGAATTCAGTCAAAAGGCGGCGCTGGAGCGAACACACAGCCTCGAACATTCCAACTCCAGGCCCGCTTCAGCTTCTGAAAAAATGGGGGAACGAGGGGACTGTCCCCTCGTTCCCTCATTTTTCTTATTGCGCGGGGGCCTGCATGAACCGGCCGCCGAATATGGCGCGGCCCAATACCTTGCCGTCCATCGCCGCCATAACCGCAGCGCGATTGGCAAGCGCAGCCGCATCCAGCGGAGCGTTTAAAGCATAAAGAGTTAGCGTGTAGTGATGCCGTGGTCCCGCAGCGGGAGCGCCAGGGCCTCGGTAGGGCTGAACCTGAACCGCACCTGCCGGAAGCAGAGTAGAGTTCATGGCTCCAGCATTCTCCGGAAGCGACATTGTTGATGCGGGAATCTTGGCAACCATCCAATGAAGGATGTCTCCGCTGACTGAAAGTGCAGGCTGTACCGGCTCGGGATCGTTCATGACCAGGACGAACTCGACGGTTCCCATCGGTACATTCGTCCATGACAGCGCGGGTGAAATGCTCTGGCCTCCTGCTCCGCCCGCATGCTTCGGCGGAATCTCACCGCCATCGGGCCACGCGGTGCTGGTAAGTGCCATCCCCGGACCGCCACGCCCGCCACCGCCTCGCTGAGCCCCACCGGGAGCCCCACCTGGAGCGCCGCCTGGTGCACCGCCACGCGGCGCCTGAGCTCCCGCTGCAGGAGGGCCGCCCGCTGGCGCTTGTGCTGCAACCGCCATGGTGATGCTGACTGTGAAAGCCACTATCAATACAATCGAAAACATCGTCACAACTCTGGATCGCATCGGTTTCTCCTCGCCAGTGTCTGGCAAAATTTTCCGGACGTTCATTCGTACGGAGAATCTTAATAGGCATTGCAAATCGCTGGCCAGTATTAATTATTCCGTTTTGTTGGATCGCGGCATTCGGGATTATTCTTGAAAGAAGACATTGCAAGGAGGACGCCATGATTCAGACGAGATGGATTGCGATTTTCCTGATTCTGATCAGCATGACGGCTCTGGCGGAACGGACAAAACTGAAGCCGGCAACCAATGATCCCCCGCAAGACGATATCAAACTGGGACTCGCCGCTGCCGCGGAAGCGGAAAAGCAGCTCGTGCTGATCCAGAATCCCGACGCGAACTCCTATATCACTTCGCTGGGAAACTCGCTCGTTGCGAAGGCTCCAAACGATAACAGGTTTCCTTTCACATTCAAGATTGTCGACGACAAGTCGATCAACGCCTTTGCGCTTCCCGGGGGGCCCATCTACGTCAACCGCGGATCGATCGAAGCCGCAGACAACGAAGCCCAGATCGCCGGTGTAATTGGCCATGAGGCGGGTCATGTTCTTCTGCGCCATGGAATGGCACAGGCGAAAAAGGCCCAGTTAACGCAGGGCATTATCGGTGGACTTGGCATCCTTTTCGGAAACAGCACCGCCGGCCAGATCGCCGGTGCCGCTGGTGCATTTGCCGGCAGTTCGATACTGTTGCGTTATTCCCGAGACGCCGAGTCCCAGGCCGATCTCATGGGAACGCAAATACTGTTCGACACTGGCTATGATCCAACGGCAATGGCCGTGTTCTTCGACAAGATGGCGCGCGACCATAAAGGGAGCAAAGCCGAACAGTTCTTCAGCAACCACCCCATACCGGCAAATCGCGTCAAGAAAGTTAATGACGAGATCATGAGAATTGGCGCCGTGCCCCCGAATCCGCGAACCGACACGGCCGCTTTTCAGCGGGTCAAGAAACTCCTGCTGGCGTTGCCGGATCCTCCAAAACCAACGCCGGCAGGCGCGACCGCATCGGCAGCTCCGCCGCCTCCGCCGTCTGCACGTCTGGCGGACTTCCAGACATCTGTATTTCAGCTCCGGCATCCGGATAACTGGGTACCGTCTGTCGACGGAACCAATGTCACACTGGCCCCCGCGGGGGGCGTCGTTGGAAAGGGCGATCTGGCGTACGGGTTGCTCATCGATGTTTTCTCGCCGCAGAACGCTGCGAATCTGGATCAGGCTACGACACAGTTCATCGATAACCTTCTAAAGGGAAATCCATCTGCAAAAATTGTACGGTCGCGGGTTTCGGCTCAGGTAGGGGGGAAACGTGCTCAACTCACCGAGCTTTCAAACTCGAGTCCGACAGGTGGGCAGGAATCCGATATCGTGACCACTGTTCTGCAACCGGACGGTACCCTGCTGTACTTCATCGAGGTCGTTCCGACGAAAGAAATGCCTCAGTACCAGAAGTCCTTCCGTGCCATTCTCGAATCCGTCCGCTTCCGATAAAAGAGCGGTCTGACGCGTCCGGCACCTTCTTTGAACGGACGAATGACAATTGAACATTGACAGTTTCCCCAGACAATTCGGGTGACGGGGAAATCGTCATTTTTCAATGTTCAATTGTCATTTGTCATTCAGGGAAGCTTGAAGTTGTATAGGGTATCGCCGGCGGCAACGACGATGTATTGAACGCCATCCAGTTCATAGGTGATGGGTGTGTTGCTCATGTTCGAGCGCAGTTCCGAATGCCACAGTATCGATCCATCCTTCGGATCGAATGCAATGAGATTGGACGCATTGTCCCCCGCAAACAAAATGTTGCCCGCCGTGCTCAGCAGTCCCGAACGCACGGCAGCACTTGCCGGCCACTTGTGCGTCCACCGGATTTTGCCGGTCTTGTAGTCAATGGCTTCCAACATGCTTTCGGACCATCCACCGCGATCGTTGCCACCCCAGCCTTCAGGTTTCACATCGGTGTCATAGAGGTAGTAAACGCTGAATGCGCGCGTGGCATTCACATAGAACAGTCCGGTCTCCGGGCTATAACTCGGGGGCGGCCAGTTGACAGCGCCTCCCTGATTGGGAGAGACGAGTGCACCGTCGTATTGCGGCTCTTTCTTTGGATCCGGTATGGGCTGCCCTTTCGCATCGACACCCTTCGTCCAGTTCGTCTTCACGAATTCCGTGCTGAGAATGTTCTTTCCGTTCGTCCGATCCAGAACAAAGAACCATCCGTTTCGGCTGGCCTGTGCGAGCAGTTTGCGCGGCTGTCCGTTCACTTCACCATCAAAGAGTATCGGTGCTTCAATCGCATCCCAGTCGTGGGTGTCGTGCGGCGATGCCTGGAAGTACCAAACCAGCTTTCCGTTATCAGGATTGAGCGCGATGATGGATTCGGTGTACAGATTGGCGCCTTCTCTTCCACGTCCGGCGATTACCGGCTGCGGATTGCCGGTTCCGAAATAATACAGATTCAACTCCGGATCGTACGCGCTTGGTCCCCACGTCATGCCTCCACCATGCATCATCGCTTCGACGCTGGGCCAGGTCTTCGCTTCGGGATCGTTGGGATTGGGATACGTGTACCAGCGCCATTGAAGCTTGCCGGTCTCGGGGTCGTGCGATTCCACATACCCAGGAATATCGAGATCGTCGCCGCTTACGCCGACGATCACATGATTCTTGACGATCGTAGGTGCGACGGAACCGTAGTAGAACTGCTCCAGATCGCAGATCTCCGTATGCCAGCGCTCCGTGCCATCGGCGACGTTCAGCGCAATGAGATTGCAGTCCGGTGTCTCGACGTATAGCGTCGATCCAAGCACCGCTGCGCCTCGATTACCGATATGCCAGCCGCCTTTGGACTTCCACGAAAAATGCCAGATCTCGCGGCCGGTGCGTGCGTCAACAGCCCAGACGTGATCGGGAATCGTTGTGTACAACACGCCGTTGACTTCGATCGGCGTGCCCTTGATCGTCGTCGACGTCGCGCCTCCGCCGCCGGCAGGACCATTGCCTGGATTCGCGCGCCAGGTCCATGCCTG